>SDBU01001610.1_pt1 | contig 31634 bp, 23 predicted proteins | sample 2277071 | NCBI WGS metagenome assembly SDBU01 (sample SAMN10397929, study PRJNA504765) | marine sediment metagenome | isolation source: marine sediment core GS08_GC12, 126 cmbsf | place: Arctic Ocean: Gakkel Ridge, Loki's castle | collected 2008 | reverse complement strand
CGCAGATGGTGGGGGCGGAGCTGCTGGGGATGCGCGAGGCGCCGCCGAGCGGCTTCCCGTAGAGGAGTCCGGTTGATCCCCGACCGGCTGCGAAGATCGCTCGGCCTGTTGATCGCGCCGGGCGCCGCCCTCGTCGCCTTCGGCCAGACGGCCCTCTGGGACGAGCCGATGAAAGCGATGATCGCGGCCGATTGCGGACGTCGGATGATCGTCGGCGTTCACGACCTGGATTACTTCAGTCGCATCCGAGGTGCTCTGCCCGGAGATGAATGGCAGATTCTTGCTCGGAACGACGGGGCCTTGCGGGACGTGTGGATCGCAGCGGGCGAACTGTCCGCCCTCTTTGGGTCCGAGGTCCTCGCCACGCGCAGGGCCCTCGCCCTGGCCGGAGTCCGGCTCGACAAGGTCCGTCCGAAGAGCTCCGGCCCCACCTCCCGGGACCGCCTGACAATGGCATGGGGATGGCGGGGCATCGTCTGCAACACTCCCGAGCCGCCCGTAATCTGCGATGTCTCTGCGGCCGAGGTCTCGCCTGCGCTCCTGGAGCTGCTGAAGTGGGGGTTCCGTCAAACATTGCGCACTGTGGCGAATGCCGAGTCCCGCCGCCAGGTACGACGAACCGGCAAGCTGCTGGCCGGACTGATCCAAGAGTTCGTGGCCGGCAACCCCTCCGCGTCGCTCACGGAGCTCTATCAACATCTTCTATCGAAGCTCTACGAGATGCTCATCGGCCGGGTTCCGCAAAACGTGGAGATATCGAGCACCCGACGCCTGCTGACGTTCTCACGCCGAACAGCGGACCTTCCCAGGTTCCGCCTGGTCGGCTGCTTCTTGAACCCTCGAACCGCGCCTGCGTCGCGGGCCGCCTATGAAGCGGCGGTGACCGGGTCAGCCATGTCCCGTTTAGTTGAGCTGGGCGATCACGCGCTTCCTTTCGACGTGTACGTGCCGGGCCGGGGCCGTGGAACGCTTCACGTCGGCTCCGACGCGATATGGATCGCCACCCAGCCTGAGATCCGCGTCCCGGTCAAGAAGCCGGTGCACACTGTGAAAGACCTGGCTCGGGTCCTGGAAAAGGCGCTGGGAAGCGAAATCGCCCTGGTCGGAAAGGCGGTCGCCCTCATCGCAATGCTGTCCAGGGAGTTCGTGATGGTCCTCAACGAAAGCGGCTCGGCCTACGTTCCCCAGACCCGACAAATGCTCCAAGCCATGCGCGCGGCCGGCGTGAAGGTCGACGCGCATCCCATACTGCGCATACGGCTCAAGACCTGGGATTCCATCTCGGCCGGCGGGTTGGAGTTCCGCCTGCCGGACCATCTTGTGCAGGCCTTCGGCCGTTCCACGATAACGGCGCGTGAGTTCGGCCGGACATGGCATCGCGCCGTACAGGGGCGGCGACAGCTCCTGCATCGGCTGAGTCAGATCGCAAGCCCGTGTGAGCTCGTTCGGTATCTGGGGCACGAAAAGCACGCCGCCTGGTTCCAGCGCCTTGAGCGATGCATGAAGGCCAATCAGACGCTCCTCGACGTGCAGCGTCGCGTGGACTCGTTGCGGCACAGGGTACTTGAACTGCGCTCGGCATTGGACGAGGTCACCCTCGAAATCAAGGACCTGGAAAGGCGTCGCGGATGCCTCAATCGCAACAAGTTGCGGCCCCTGAAACGCCGGATCGAGGCCCTGCCCCAAAGTGGGGCGCAACGGAAGCACGACCGCCACAGGCACGAGCACGAGCGTGTGGCCAAAGAAGGCGAGGCCCTCTTGATGGCGCTGGAGGCCAAGCAGGCCGAGCGCCGTCGGCTTCGCGAGTCCAGGCGGCGACTTCTCGACAAGCTTCGCAAGGTGGAACGCGGCACCCGGGCGACCTCTGCCCGTCGCACGTACGGGGCGGTGGTTCGCGACGCAGAAAAAGCGCGCGCCAGGCTCGCGCGCAACGCGATCCTCGCGGCCGAAGGACTGACGTGTACCGACCTTCGGCCGTCCGCCTGGTGGATGCCCGCCGTTGATCCGTCCGGGAAGTGGTTTGCCAAGATCGCCAAGACCGCGCGCTTTCGCCTGGAATCGCTCCTGGACGAGGGACGATGATGGCATTGCGCTTCGTCAAAACTGAGGCGGCGGGCAACGATCTGGTGCTGATTGACGCACGCCGGCAAGTGGTCGGCGAGCCGGCCCAACTCGCGGTTCGGGTGTGCGACAGGCACTTCGGCGTGGGCGGCGACGGCCTGCTGGTTCTGGAGCCCTCTGCTGACGCTGCGGCGCTGATGCGAATGTTCAATCCCGACGGAACGGAGGACTTCTGCGGCAACGGGCTGCGCTGCGCAGCGGCGTATCTCATGGAAGAAGGCGAGGCCCCCGACGGCCATCTGGTGGTGCGCACCCCGCGCGGCCGCCACGAGGCGGCCCTTACATCTGACGGGCCGCGTCGGTTCAGCGTGGAGGTCGAGGTGCTGCCACCGCAGTTCGAGCCGTCCGCGGTGCCGGCGAGGACTTCGGCAAAGGAACTCGTCAATCACCCACTGAAGATAGGCGACCACACGTGGCTTATCTCTAGTCTGGCCGTGGGCACGACCCATACGGTCATCTTTGCTGATAAAGATGTGGAAGACCGGGTTTTCGAGGAAATCAGCCCCCAGATCGAGCGGCACGAGATGTTTCCTGAGCGCACGAGCGTGCTGTGGTGCACGGCTGAGGGTCGCGACTGCATCAGGATGCGGATCTGGGAACGCGGCGTGGGCGAGACCCTGGCCTGCGGCACAGGGACGTGCGCGGCGGTGGTCATAGGCAGGCGTCTCGATCGAACGGCAGAGAGCGCCGAAGTGATTACGCGCGGCGGACGCATGCGCGCAGCCTGGGACGGAGAGGGCGCCGTCCGCCTTACCGGCCCGGCTCACCTGATATATACGGGAGAATGGCACGCTGATTAGGGGTTGGGGGTTGGGGGTTGGGATGCGAACTGAACAGCAGGTGTTTGGTTTTCGGTGTTGGGTGTTCGGTGTGAGGCATAAGGCTCAGAACGACGGATAGTCCGGGTGTCGGAAGATGGGAAGCCGCCCATAGGCTATTCCTCAATCCGCAATCCGAAATCGAATGACATTCTGCACTCACTATTCAGTATTCAGTATTCTGTATTCACTCGGCAGTCCACGCAATGAGAAAAGGCCTTGCAGGCCCAGCGCGACTCTGAGCAGTTCTACGGGACGTGTGCGAAGAACTCAAGATGCTCCGCGGCGAATTCACCTGGAGCTCTATAGAGGGCATGCCGCCGGTTGAAGACGAATTCTGGGCGTAGACTCGTCTCGTCCAGCGTAGGGGGGATAATACCCTGAGAGCCGTGCCATTGTCTGCCATTGTCTGGCAGCCGTTCACAGCAAATTGCCATATCATGTCCCACGGATGTTATCAGGAATGCTACGGGATTCTTCTGAGACTCATTAGGCTGAATGGGCGGAGACCCAAGCCAATTGGCCGTGATATCAACTCTTCCTGGGAGATCAGAAAGTGAGGTTTGATACGGAGACCATACGCGCCGCATTTTTGAGCCATCATCAGAAATATGGTAGAGGCTCAAGAGCTTGGGACCCGGGCCATCACGTGGATTGCTGGGAGTTGGGCCACAAGGCCTTCCGGAAGGGATCGTTCGAGGATTTCAGAGAGCTTTATGATCAACTGCAGCGAGTCTGGCATGTACTCCGTGGGACGAACGGAGAGCCATGGTCTGCGGAGGTCCTTTACGACCATTTGTCTAAGCTCAACGTTCGGTGGACTCGGCAGCGTCTCTCGGACATACGCCAGAGCGAACTTCGGGGTCTCCGAGGAGTACTGGAAGGTCTTTCCGGGATGAAACCGGTAAAGCATGGTATCTCAATTGTTGCGATGTCGAAGTTTCTCCACTTCCTAAACCCACGCCTGTTCTTGATAGTGGACTGGGGCGTCATGTGGCGGTGGGTGTTCGCCCATTCTTGGCTGTGGAGTCGTATTGCGTCAACGGCGAACAACGCGGGATTGTCCCTTGAAGAAACACCCGACCGATCTGATTCCAAGTGCGACTTGAATGCCTATCTGGCGATCCTCCTCTGGTGTGGTGAGATACTCCGCGCGAATACAGGGATCCCAGAGCACTTCGAGAAACACGTCTCTGAGCACGCAAGGATTCCGGAATGCCTCGCCCCGCTCTCGGAGTACGAAGCCGCAGCGATCGAGTGGTTCTTGCTCGGATTGGTTGAACTTCCGCCCGCAGGCATTCGCTGAATCAGCACGTTATTCCGCGTCCTTGTCTATATCGAAGCCGCGCCAGGGGGAGGAAGAGTCGTGGAACTAGGATCCCGCGGGGGCTGAGGAGGCTGTATATGAAAGACGGACACCGTCAGGCGCGGCTGCGCTCGATCGACATCATCTCCCTTCTGACGCCGCGTCCCGCCTGGCGACTGATGCGCGGGATTGTGCAGGCGGCTTTCGATGAGCAGTACGCCGGATCGCCGCTCGCGGTATGCTGGTTCACCAATTTCTCCTGCAACGCCCGGTGCGGCTTCTGCTGCAAGGCGGCCGAGATTCGCGCCGGGAAGCAGGAGTTTCCGCCCCTCTCCCTTCCTGACTGTCGCCGGCTGCTGGAGCGGATTCGGCGGGACGTGGACTTCCTCTACCTCTCCGGCGGCGAACCCACAATTCACCCCCATCTTCTGGACATTCTGAAACAAGCCCGCGATCTTGGCTTCGTCTCCGTGGGCGTCAGCACGAATATGATCGAGATGGACCGGAAGCGCGAGATCCTGGACTATGTGGATGCGATTGGAGTCTCTATTCACTCGCCTGACGTGGCGGTTCACTCCGCGAATCTGGGAGTTTCCCTGAAGGCCGGAGAGCGGATCTTCAGAAATCTTCAGATTCTCGAGGAGCAGGCCGGCGGGGGCAAGATCAAGGTGGTGGTGAATTGCGTCATCAATCCCCGGAACATACAGACCGTGCTGGACATGATCGATTTCACCCGTGAGCGCGGGTTCCTGTTGGAGCTGGTGCCTGCGAACGACGGCACGGCGCGGCCGAAGGGCCTGCATGGCAACCCGGCCTACGTGGAGCTCGTTGACAGGCTCCTGGAACTGCGTAAGTGCGGCCGGGTCGAACATCTGGCTGGATCGACGGCGTACTATCGCACCATTCGCGACTTCAAACCTTTCCGATGCTTCCCGTATGGCGTCCCGAACATCATGCCGGACGGCCGCCTTTGCACGCCTTGCGACGTCTCTGGACAATATGCACTCAATGTCCTGGATCATCCGGATTTGAAATCCGCGATCCGTGCCTCCACGCCCTTCCTGGGAGCGTATCCATGTCTATCGGGCCGATGTTTCAAAGCCGGCATCCTGGAGCGCAGCAGACTGTTCGGACTGCTGGTCGCGGGTGAGGAGCTTGACGTTGATTGACCTGCCCCTGTCCCATGCCTTCCTTCCGTTGGTCGGGTTTCTAGTCGGCTTTTTTGGATCGTTCGCTGGTCTGGGCGGCGGCTTCATCCTCGTGCCGACGCTTGCTCGGATCTTTGGCGTGCCGTATGCCACGGCTGTTGCGTGCACGCTTGCGCAGATGGTCGGCATGGCCCTGTCCGGCTTGATCCGGCATTGGCAGTTGGGTCACGTCGACCGCAAGCTCGCGGTGAATTTTCTGGCGGGCTCGCTGCCCGGCGCGCTTCTCGGCAGGGAAGTCCTCCATGCGCTGACTTCGCGTTACGGCTTCGCCGGCGGATTGAACCTTTTCTTTGATTTGTCCTATGGCATTGGGGTGACTGCTGCAGCGGTGGCCATGCTGGTCAAGCTGGTTCGGTACCTGAAGAGGCGAGAGCGCCCAACCGAAAAGCTGCGAAACCCCCTTTTGGAGCGTCGCTGGTCACGACGGCTGAGCGTCTTCGGGGTCGGCCTGGCCGCCGGCTTTTTTGCGGGTCTGTATGCCATCGGCGGGGGCGTCGTCGCCGTACCGGTTCTGACGGTGGCCCTCGGTGTTTCAGTCCCGACCGCCGTGGGTACGTCCATGTTTCAGATGGTGCCGACGGCCATTGCCGCGACACTCGTATCTCTTGGCACCGAGCAGCTCGAGTGGCCCGTGATCGGTCTCTTGATGTTGGGTTCGGTGCCGGGAGGCGCCGCGGGACCCTGGCTCCTCAATCGCGTGGTGCGGAAGTTCAGACATCAAGAGGCGGAGTCGAGGAAGATGTGATTGCCGTTCTCAGAAGGGGATTCGGCTGCTTCTCACGTACTTGCCGTGATGATTCATGATTGGAGGTTGCAATGACCGAGGAGTTCAGACGTTCGGAGGCGCTGGGCATTGCCGTGCGAATGGAAAACCAGGGGATGGATTTCTACCGCAAGGCCTCGGAGCAGTCTTCGCATCCCTTCGAAAAGAGGATGTTCCTGTCCCTGGTGCAGGATGAGAAACGCCACGCCGAGATATTCAGGCAGATGGCCGAGCGCGAGGGCGTTCGACCCAGCACACTTGACGAGATGAACCGGGAAGGTCCGATCAAGAGAATAAGCGCCATCTTCCGCGACGTGGCCACGCAGATAAAGCAGGAGCTGAAGCCGGATGACGATGATATCAAAGTCATTGATATCGCCAAGGGCCTGGAGGAGAAGGCGTACGACTTCTACTCCTCGACGGCCAAGCAGATCACCGATGCAGCGGAGAAGGCTCTGTTCGAGAAGATCGCTGCCGAAGAGAATGAGCACTGGCGCATCCTGGACGACACAAAGCTCTATCTGACGGACCCCGCCCAGTGGCACCTGAAAGAGGAAAAGCCGCTCATCGACGGCGGCTGAAGGATATGACCACGGATGAACACGGATAAACACAGTACATAACAAAGGCACAGGAACGGATATCAGTATCTGTGCGTATTCGTGTTCATCTGTGGTTCGGGCTGATCACCTTCGCGCGTCGCGGCGGGAGATGCCGCGGCCTTTGCGGGCTGCGCGGCGGGGCAGGGCCGGCCCCTCGCGCGTGCGTCTTTGCTTGACGTCGCGCTTGCGGTTCAGCTTGCGCAGTGGAAAGCGATTTGGAAGCGATTTGGCGCACATTGCCTCCTCCTTCCCGTCGGGTCACACTGTGATCACGCGCGGGGAAAAAGAGGGCAGAAGCCAGCCCGCGCGTTGTCCTTCTTTCATAATCGATTCTATAGTAGCTCGGGTCCGTGCCGTGCGCCAGTTCGGCGCCAGTGTCATGCCTACTTTGAGTCCGGAGCCTCGGGCGTCTGCCCTCCGGCCCTCGACCTCTTTCTGGCCAGGTTCTCCTGAATCATGACCCCTGCCCCAGTCAGATACAGCGGCAGGAGAGAGATTTTCGCCAGCACGTCCGACGCCACTGCGTCGGCCTTCGCCACGCCGAAGGCCACAAGCAAAGCCACGTACGTGACCTGCGGCACTCCGAAGTTCGCCTGTGTGAAGGGAAGCATGCCGGCCGCCTCCACTGCGCACATGATCCAAAGGAGCCGGACGTAGGTTACATCGACGACGCCCACCGCGCGCAGACACAGCAGCGGACAGAACACGGTCACCAGTGCCCTCGCGAACCCGGCAGCCAGCGCTCCGACGACGCTCAGCCAATACGAACGGTACGTCTCGACCGATTCGAGGACCTTTCGGGCTCCGCTCCTCAGACGCTGTCCACCGATCCGCCGGAACGCCGCGGCGTGCAGCCGCCCCAGCAGGGCCGTCACCCTCGGACGCAGCATCAGGAGCATGAGGACCACAGGCAGAACGGCGCACGCGGCGAGGGGCACTATGGCTCTTGGATACCTGTCCGCCGCGGTGGCGTCCAGGGCCAGGGCGAGCGCTGCCACGGAGCAGATGACGACCAGCTTGAGGATCGTGTTGAGAACGAGCGCCGTAAACGTCTGCGCGCCGATCCTGTCAGGTCTGGACAGCCGATACCAGGCCACCGCACCGCCTCCCACAGTGCCGGGAAGGAAATTCGACACGAAGTTGACCACCAGGTTCGTCCGCCAGATCGAGACGAATCCGCCCTGGAAGCCGTGCGGACGCATCAGCAGGTGAAGTTTGACCGCATCGAAAAAGGCGCCCGCGAAGATGGGCGGCACTGCGGCCAAGACCAGGAGATACCGCGCTTGAAGGAGCGTCCGCCAGAGCTGCGCGGGCCTGGCGAGGGCGACCAGTCCGCCGAACATGGCTAATACCAATAGAAGCCTCGTCCACCACCAGACGCGGCGCCTCCTCTTCTCGGCACGGGTCCGCTGCTCCACAGCCTCCGCCGCCTGATCGCGCACGGCTTCACGAATCGTGCTGACAGCAATCTTCTCCTGTTCGTTAGCCAGCTGGAGCGCGCCTTCATGACACCCCCGCCATATCGCCGGCCGGTCGAGCAGATCGCAGGTTCGCCGTGCGAGATCTTCGAGCGATCCGTCGCACACAAAGCCCGCCCCGTAATGGCGGATGATGTCCCCCGGGTCAACGCGCAGGGACACGATGGGAGTTCCCGCGGCGCCCGCCTCGAGAAAGATCGTGGGATAGCCTTCTGTCAGGCTTGTAGATACGAGAGCCTGGTGCGCGCCGAAAAGCCGGGCCGCTTCCGCAAACGGCAGCCCCGCCATCAGCTTGAGGTTGGGAGGCGCCTGCGCCTGAAGCCGGCTGACGTCTCTTCCAGGCTGAGGTTGACATACCATGGTGAAGCGGCGCTGGGGCAGGCGTCGGGCCAGCTCAAGGAAAAGCTCCGGCTGCTTCCACTCTACGTCGCGCCCGACCCACAGCACGCCGGAGCGCGCTTCGGGCTTCATCGGCCCCTGGATGCGGGGCGGAAGATTCGGCATGACTATGGCGCGGCGGCCATACACGGCCTGAAGTGCAGCCTGCTGCTTGGGCGATTGGCACGTCATGGCGTCGGCGCGGCGCACGGCCATATGGTGAAGTAACATCGCGGGCCGCGACAGCGTTGCGTCGGGTCGACCGGCGGACTCGCTGTCGTGGGCGCACATGTGGAGGTAGCGGCCCCCGGCTGCGCGCGCGGCCATGAGGACGAGTCCGTTGATGCCGCTGGCGCTCTGGGTCAGGTAGACGTGGTGCCTTCCGCGGCCCAGGCGCCAGAGAATCTGCGGCGCCCGGAAAAAGGGCAGCCCCAGTGTCCGGTCCATTTTGACCAGCGGGACCACCTGCAGCTTGTCGTCGGGGCGCGCCGCTTGTCCCACGTCGGCGACGTACAGCGTGACGTCAATGTCCTCGTGCTCCGCAAGGCGGCGGGCGATAACGTAGAGCTGCACTTCCGCCCCGCCCACGGGGAATTGCGAGTCCGGCTCCGTGATCGCCACAGCTCCGGGTGACACAATGCCGATTGATATCTGCAGCCTCTTGTCTTTCATGGCAGCGGAAGATTATATCAGCCCGATACACGAATTTGCAGGCTGCCAGGGGCTCCCAAAACCGTGTGGAACGGGCGAGCTGCCAATGAAGCAGTTGACAGCGTTGATGCCGATTGCAAGAATTTCAAGCGGAGTAGTCATTCGTTGCGAGTATGGTCGCCTAGGAAATTGAGCAGGACGTCATTTGTTTCTTGGCAGGCAGCCGTGCCAGAGAGTAAGTCTGAAATCAAAAGAGAAATAGACGCCTACTGGCGCCAATCGGCCACACGATTTGACGCCCACTACGAATCGGGCTATTTAACGCGACTCTTCCTGCGTCGGCGGACGCAGATCATAGAACAATGGTTACCCACGGGAAGCAAGTACCGCATTGCGGATGTCGGCTGCGGCTCTGGTGTTCTAATGGTGAAGGTCGCAGACAGGATTGGGCAAGTCGTTGGCTTCGATTATTCGCGCCAAATGCTCTCGGCATGCGAAGAGAGACTGCGACGCGCTCAGTGCAGGAACTGGCGTCTGGCCTGCTGCAGTGCATACGACCTGGATGCCCCGAATGACTACTTCGACTGCGTTGTTTCGCTTGGACTATTGGATTACCTGGAAAGGCCGTTGCAAGCGCTCCAAGAGTTCACGAGAGTCATGCGTTCGGGCGGTATCGGCATATGGACTGCGCCGAAGACACCCAGCCTCCTCAGTCCCCTGCGTCGAGGAATTGGCCTGTACGTGAGAAGACGTTTCCTCGGCCTACCGCCCATATTGACAAGCATGACCAAGGAAGACGTAAAGAAGGCAGCACGCGTGTCCGGCCAGAGGATTACAGAAATGCGCTCCCTGTGGACGACGATGTGGATTGTCCGAGTGCAAAAGCCCTCTTGACGCTTCACCAAGGGATCTTCGGCTGGGCAGGAGGGGTCAAGAGGGTTTTGTCTGCTGCTAATATCCAAGCGTGTCCGGAATGAGGCGGGCCATGGATGTCTTGGTCAAGTAGTGCTCGCGGAGACACGTGCTTGCCCGATGCACGAACCGAAGGGACTCTGTTGATTTCCTGCTGCTGCGCGACGGGATGAGGCGTATTCGCATATCGGCGCGTGCGGCCACGTCATCGGGCGGTCTTATGAGGCAGCGTTCCGCCAGTTTCTTTGGAAGAGGGCTCAGACCGTTCAGATGGCCTCGATCCGAGCCCATCGCGGGACATTACTCCCTCTTCTCTCCGAGTCCTGGGTTGTCCACCGTGGCGAATCCGGCCGGAAGCGTTACCGGCTCCCTCTTCAGCTTGCTCCGCATTCGCCGAATCTGGCGTATGTATTCAATCGTGTCCGGGATCAGACGGACGGTGGACGTCTTCGTAAGGTTCCGTTCGTACAGGCACGTGAACTGCTTGATGCGCAGCCCGGCCTTGCCGGCCAGTATCATGATTTCCGTGTCCCAGAACCACTTCTGGTCCTCGACCCGGTCAAGGATCGGCAATATCCCTTTTCTGTCGAAGAACTTGAAGCCGGCCTCGCTGTCGGACACCGGCACGGGCAGAAGCCTGTGGACGAGTGCGCGATATACGCGATGCGTCAAGTGCCGCGAGAGCACAAAAGGGCTGGAGTGAATCTTGTAGACCCTGCTGCCGACCGCGATGTCGCAATTTCCTGAAGCAAACGCCGTAAGGACGCTCAGTACATAGCAGGGCGATATCTCCAGGTCCACGTCGAAGTATCCGGCGATGGCGGCCCCAGCCATGCGGATACCCTCCGCCACGGTCCCGCCCCGGCCCACATTCTTAGTATGATAGACGATGCGATACTCTGGATGCGCCATACCGATGCGCCGCAGGATGTCTGGAGTCTCGTCTGTTGAAGCGTCGTCAATGAATATCAGCTCGACAGGATGGCGGAGTTCGCTCAGCGTGGTCTCGATCTCCGCCACTGAGTTCTCGAGATGCTCCGCCTCGTTGTAGCAGGCGAGGATTATGGAGACGTAGGGGCTCAAACTCAGCTAAGTGTCTCCTGAAAAAAGCGGTTAAGGCTTGGTATTCTATCAGCCTTGAAATCGGCTGGTCAACCGGCATCATGTGTTGTCTTGAAACCACGCGCAGGCGGAGATTCACGTCAACGAGCGGAGGAATCATTATCAAGCGAACTCAGGAGTCCTCCTTGGCCGTTAGACGACGTGCTTCCTGCAATCTCGCGCCCGGAGACGGCCCTTCAGCGTGGGCTCGGCTTACCGTGGGGTGCCTCGCTTGTGGCGATCGGCAGACGCAGACGGCTCGCAGTCGCTGATTCCGCACGGGCATAACCTGGCAGGCCGTTGAAGAACTGCACAGTGGGCGGAAATCCGAAGTTCCCGCCGATCGTAGGGGCGCACGGCCGTGAGCAGCGTCGAACGGGGCGGCGGAGCCACACTTCTTCAACGGGCTGCCAGCCCCTATATCATGCGCTGCTCCGGCTTGCAAAGCATGGCCTGGCACAATAAGCTTATGGCGCGCTTGTCTCACCGGACATGCGTAAAGGCTGATGATGCAGTTGATTCGGTCCGCGTAGCGCCGAAAACGTTGAAGGATGCGTATAGACGTCATGGTCCCCTTGATCGATCTCAAAGCGCAGTATGGCCAAATGAAAGCCGAAATTGACGCGGCTGTCGCCGGCGTGCTGGAGAGCGGCCAGTATGTGCTGGGAGAGGAGGTGGCCGCGTTCGAGGAGGAGTTCGCCGCATACTGCGGTGCAGCGCACGGCGTTGCCGTCAATTCGGGCACGAGCGCGCTGCATGTGGCCCTGCTCGCCGCGGGCGTGGGGCCGGGGGATGAGGTCATTACTGTGCCTTTCACGTTCGTGGCTACTGTGGCGGCCATACTGTACACGGGCGCACGGCCGACATTCGTGGATATTGACGACCGCTCGTATAACATGGACGTGAGCCGGCTCGAGGCCGCGATTACGGCACGGACAAAGGCCATATTGCCGGTCCATCTTTATGGACAGCCGGCTGACATGGACCCGATTCTGGAGGTGGCCCGACACCATGGATTGGTGGTCGTCGAGGACGCCGCCCAGGCCCACGGCGCGGAGTATAAGGGCCGACGCGTGGGCGGCATTGGCGACCTGGGCTGTTTTAGTTTCTATCCGACCAAGAATCTCGGCGCCTGCGGCGAGGGCGGGATAGTGGTGACGAACAATGCGGACTATTGCCGCGTCATCCGTATGCTGCGCGACTGGGGACAGGACGCCAAGTACCACCACGTGCTGAAGGGCTACAATTGCAGGATGGAGGGGATACAGGGCGCGATCCTCAGAGTCAAACTGCGTCATCTGGAATCCTGGGTCGAGGCCCGGCGCAGCCGAGCCGCTCGCTACGACGAGCTTCTTGCCGGCAAGAGCTTGCGCACTCCCGAGGCGATGTCTTACGCCCGGCACGTGTACTACGTTTACGCGTTGATGGTCGAGGACCGGGACCCCGTGCAGCAAAGGCTGAAAGACGCGGGCATCGCCACTGCGATCCACTATCCGATCCCGCTTCATCTCCAGCCATGCCTTGCCGACCTGGGTTACGGGCCGGGTGACTTTCCAGCGGCCGAGCGCGCGGCGAAGCGGCAGCTTTCATTGCCGATCTACCCTGAGCTGACGAACGAGCAAGTTGAGGAAGTGGCGGCCGCCCTGACATGACCCCACCGGCATTGGTTTCTTCGGATAACAAACTCGACGCACAAAGAGCCCGGCTTGTCCTGATGGTCTTTGTGCTCGCCTTGGTGCCGCGGATTCTGACTCTCCGGCTGGGCACGGACGTTGACACGGCCAGCATTCTGCTTCGGTGCCGCTCCATGGCTGAAGGGAAGCTGCTGTACCAGAACATCTACTGCAACAAGACACCACTGCTGTTTCTCGCAGGCCAATGCTTACGACATGTCGGGTCGGATCATTTCGTCGGCGTGTGCCGCGTGCTCATGGTCATCTTTTCCGCTTCGTGCGCCATACCGGTCTTTCTGATAGGCAGCCGCCTCTACGGCCGGCGCGAAGGCGCGGCGGCGGCCGTGCTGTTCGCGCTTGATCCGCACAGCGTCTTCTACGCGCGGCAGTTCCATAGCAGCGTGGCCGAAGCGGCATTGGCATTCTGGGCGGTCTGGCTGATCCTGGTGGCCGTTGGCGCGGATCGCCGCCGCGGGTTGCTCTGTCTGCTTGCGGGGGCCGCGACCGGGATTGCCTTCCTCACAAAGCAGTCGGCCGTGACGCTCGCCCTTCTGTTTCTTGTTCTGGCCCTGATTCGAGTGGACAAGGGCAAGTGGAAGTTCGGGGCGCTGCGCGGCCGCCATGATCTGATCCCCTTTGCCATGGGCTTTGCCGCCTGTGTCAGCGCGGTGATCCTGTACTTCGCGTGGCGTGGCGGCCTGCGCGCCATGTGGGAAAGTGTAATCGGCGTCAACCTGCAACTGCGCCACGCCGGCCTGGCCGCGGAACGCGTGGGTGCGCCGTTGGCGAAGTTCAAGGGCATGTTCCTCGTCGCTAGCCGGAACAAGTGGCTCTGGATACTGGCGTTTTTCGGCTTCTGTCACGCGCTCTGGCGGCGAGATCGGCGGATCGCGGTGCCGATTCTGTGGCTCGGACTCCAGGGTGCCTTTCTGGCCATTGTGTATTACCAGGCGTTCGATCACTATTTCCTTCCCTGGATCGCGCCGCTCTGCATCGTGGCCGCATATGGATTCTTCGTGGTCGTGGACCTGTTCCGCCGGAGCATAGCCGGTGACCGCCTGTCCACAAACACGGAGGCGGTTCTGGCGCTTGTCGGTCTGGTCTTCGTCGGCCTGGGGATGAAATTCGCCCAAATGGGCCGGAAGGATTACGCGGCTTTCGCGGGAATCGCCGCATCGGCGACGTGGCTGCGGGCGCTCATGAACCGGCGGGCCGGTGCCGCACAGGCGAGGGGATGGGTCAAAGCCGCGGCCATCGTGTTGGCCGGCGTTATGATTGTGGGCGCTCTTGTTCCGTACTGGATCAGTCGGTTCACGTATCCGGAGCCGTACCTCTCCGTGGCCGCGGAGAAAGAGATGACCGACTGGGTCCGCAGCCGGCTGAGGCCGGGCGAGGACGTGGCCGTCCTGGCGAATCACGTTCTGACGATCTTCGGCGGCTGGCAAGACTTGCCGGTCGTGTGGCGCGGCGAGGAAACGCAGAACCCGAGAGGCGTGGGCGACGCGCTAAGACACTACACCCCGGACAGGAAGCTCCTGGAGGACACGCTGAACCTCTGGGAACACGAATATCGAGTTCGATTCGTGATTCTGTACCAGGAGCACGTCGAGCAACTCGACAGGCCGGACAACGAGCCGCTTCTCGAATACCTCAGCCGGGGCTTTGAGCCGGCGAAGGAGTTCGACTACGACAGCGGCGATTATTACGGGCACGTGCGAATCTATGAGGCCGTCTCGTCGACGCAGGGGGCGGAATCCATCTGACGGGCTCTATCCGGATCTTTGTTCGTCTTTCTCGAAGCCGTACGTGCCGGCGACGATGTGCCGCGGCCTGCCTCTCACTTCATTGTAGACCCGAGCCAGATAGAGGCCGAGAACTCCTACGCCGAGCAGTTGCACCCCAGACAGTATGAGGACCGCGAGCACTGTGATCGACCAGCTCGGCAGACCGATCTCGGTGCACAATCGCAGGACAATCAAGACTACCAGCGCGCAGAACCCACCCAGCGAAAGCACAAGACCCGTCAGCAGAAACACGACAAGAGGCGCGATGGAAAACGAGGTCAGGCCCCGCACGAGGGTTCCGACCGGCCCGTGGAGTGCGCACAAGTCACGGAACACGTTGCGGAACAACGGAAAATGCGTCCTGCCCGCGCTTCGCTCCTGTCTCTCGTACGGAACCGACACCTGCTTGAACCCGACCCAACTGACCAGTCCCCGCAGATACGGGTCCTTCTCCGGCAACCGCAGCAGTTCGTCTACCACTCGCCTGGACAATAGCTTGAAGTCGCCGGCGTCAACGATCAAGGGAATGTCAGACACCAGACCGATCAGGCCGTAGGCCGCCTTGGTGAGCGCCAGCTTGATGACGGACTCACCCTTCCTCGACGTGCGGACTGTGTGTACCACGTCCGCGCCTTCACGCCACTTCTCGATGAGTCCCGGTATCGCCTCGGGAGGATCCTGGAGGTCGGTGTCCATATAGACAACCGCGTCCCCACTGGCATATTTCAGGCCCACGAGCGAGCACTCGGAGACGCCGAATCTGCGAGACATGCTTATGATCTTGATGCGTTGATCTTCCTTCGCCCTCTCCATAAGGAGCGCAAGCGATCCGTCGGTGGAGGCGTCGTTTACGAAGATCAGTTCGTGGTCCAGCGGGAGCGAGCTCAGGACCTTCTGCAGCCTCGCGATCAATTCGGTCAGGACCTCTTCCTCGTTCCGAAAGGAGAGGACAACTGAAACCAGCGGTTGTTTTGTCATGGCCTCAGGCGACGTATGTCTTAGTTTTGTGAAACGGCGCGGGCTATGCGCGCAGCCTACGCGTACTTTCTCTCCAACTTATGCGACGCCATTTCTCGGATGTGCTGCGCTGTCTCCGGACCGAACGTCCTCATGATCATATCCAGGTACCTGGGGCTGTTGAAGCACGCCTGGAAGGCGTGGTCGCGGAAACGCAGCACCTCCGACCCCGACAGATGGCGCGTGGGCAGCGGCAACGTGTCCACCGAATGCTGGGCGTACCCGTTCCAGTTCTCCGGGAGCGGCCAATTCTCTTTCAGAGCGATATCGTACAGTTCCGAGCCCGGATACGCCATGGCACAGTAGAGATTGGTGAACTCACAGTTCAATTCCAGGGCCAGGTCCAGCGTGGCCTGCATCGTGTCCAAGTCGTCCTCGGGCAGGCCGAAGATGTAATTCCCTATGACGTTGATGCCCGCTGCGCGGACCTTCGCAATAGTCTTGGCAAGCCTGTCCTGCCGGAATCCCTTGTGTACGTCATCGAGCACCCGAGCGCTGGCTGCTTCGATGCCGAAGGCCAGCCAGTTGACGCCGGCGCGCTTGAGTTTGTCGAGCATGTCGTCTCTAACTGTGTCCACGCGAGCGTACGCCCAGATGTTCAAATCATAGCCGCGTTCGATGATCCTGTCGCAGATGCCGAGCACGTGTCTCCTGTTCAACACGAATATCTCGTCGGCGATCTTGATGTTGCGCACGCCGTACTTTTGGACGACCGTGTCGATCTGTGCGATGACCTTGTCAATACTCCAGAGGCGGTAGCTGTTCACTCCTTCTCTCATCCCCGCTGCCCGCTCGCCGCTCTTGAAGGGCGCCTGGATGCAGCAGAAACTGCACCGGTAGGGGCACCCGAGCGTAGTATAGAAGGCTGCGTAAGGCTGGCGCTGCAGGTCGCCGAAGCAGTGCCAGTTGTGCGCCCGGTACTTCTCCATGGGCAGGAGATCCCAGGCCATGCCCGGCATGGCGTCGTCAATGTCCTGCACCAGCGGGGCGGGCGCCGTGAACCGAACGGCGTCGCCGTCGCGGTACCACAAATCACGCACCTTGTCGCGGTCCTGCGCGTCATGCTTCAAGAGCTGAATCAGGTCAACCAGGGTGTACAGTCCTTCGCCGCCGGCCACGAAGTCCGCGTCTTCTTCACGCAGTGTGCGCTCCGGCAGCGCAGCGACGTGGCCGCCCACGAGGAGGACCTTTGTGTTTGGGCTTGCGTGCTTGATCGCAGTGCAGACGGCTCCGGCAGCGGGCATGACCTGCGTGGAGGCGGACGGATTGTGACCGTATACCACGATGGCCGCCAGCAGCGGGTCGATTTCTGCAATACGCTCTGCCGTTTCCTGGGGACCGAGTCCCTCTGCGTTGGCATCCATGATGTCAACCGTGAATCCGCGCCTGCGGACGAACGTGGCCATCAAGCCGGCCCATATGGGGGGCTCGATCGCGCTCAGCCTCCGCCCCAGGGATTGATACGATTGAGAGCGGTTACCCGGGTTTACCAGAACCAGATCAATTTGCTCTTTTCGTGCCATATGCGCTCATTCCATCGCCGCAGGGCTCGCTTGGGATCGCGCCCTGCACGTGAAAGCGACCCCAACGATCAGGCCGCAAAAACAAAGCCCGGCGCCGAAACCGAACAACGCGATGAAGCGGATGGCTACAGAAGCCAGGCCGTTGCGGAATTCGAACCGCACGACATTGCGGCCCGCATTCAGCCAGACCGCCTTGAATGCGAGGTAGGCCGTTGCAATCGGCACCTCTTCACCGTTCACCGTTGCGTGCCATCCGGGATGATTGCAATCTGCGTAAACAAGCCATGCGCCATCCTTCGCCGTTACGTTTGCTTCCAGCGCCAAGTGGTTCGTGCTGAACTCTGTTACATCCAGCTTGCCCAATGGACCTTGCACATCCTTCTTCCCGGAGGGCATGTTCGCGCCGGCAAGCCGGGTCAGCACGACTCTCTTGTCGAGATCCGAGATGGTCCGCACGAGCCTCTCCGCTTCCATGTCATCTTCGGCTATTATCGCTTCGGACACCAATCGCAGCTTCGGTGTACTGGCCCCCAGCACGTCCATCAACTCAGGATCGCCGGCCTTTCTGGTCTGAAGAAGCCTGTGCAAGCCGGAGGAAAGCAAAGCCGTCCGAAACTCCGGCTGGGAAGGGTCGAATTGCGCGAAACTATACGTAAACCAATAGACCGACCGATTCAACGGATTCGTGGACAATTCGATAGCCTGCGCCGCCCTGGGCATTATGGGCGCCTGCCTTCTCTGTGCCTGAAATTCAAGCCTGCTTGCATAGGTCGCGCCCGCTAATCCTTCGTGGGAGGGCGGAAGCACCGGACGATGGACATAAGCCATATATTGAAAGGACAACATGTCCAGCACGAGGCCCAGAATCAAAGAAGCGGTTATTATGTTCACTCTCGCCGCCCGAGAAAGGCCGGCGCTTCTCACGGATCGAACGACGCGGATGATTCCCATCGCCAGGCCGAGGAGGACAGAGTATGCTGCCATTCTACCAAGGAACAACAGAAACCAAGGGTCGCCCGGATGGCCTTCTCCGTGCCCAAGAAGAGGGTCAACCAGCAGAGCCAACGCGATCATGATAACAATGAGCGGCCGGATCTTCCTGTCCGAGGACCAGTAGTTTTCCAGCCCAAAGCCGGCGCACAGCAGCATAAAGATCTTCACCAGACCGTAAACCAGTCCCACGTGCCTGTAGTAGCACATGGCCGGAAAGAAGTAGACTGCCGTGGCGAATAGACTGCCGAATGACAGAAACACGAGAACCATGAAAGCGATGAGGAGTGCAATAAAAACCGGACTCCGTTCCTTCAGCGCGGCCCACACGAAGAACACGAGCGGCAGCAGGCCGAGGTAGACACTGTTGTCGGTTTTGGATGCCCAGGGTAAGTGTATGGGCCAGCCTAAGATCAGCGCCTGCAGCACGGAGAGCGGGTCGACCCGGCCGCCGTATTTCAGAAACGTGTCGAGCGTCACCATGCCGGTCGCCGTGTCGCGACCCGGAGCGGAGACGACTACGTTTTCTGTTGCGGCGGATGCGCAATAGATATAGACCGTCGCCACGATGACGAATACGGCAAAGGTCACCAAGTTGGTCCACGAAGGCGCCACGAGCCGACGGATCACGCTCCGATCGTAGAGCAGCAAGACCAGAGAGAACACTGCGAGAACGAAGAACCAGAGCGGTACGAAATAGCGCGGGCAGCCTATGGCCCAAGCTACTCCCGTCGTGCCCGCCAGCCACAAGAACTCAGGTCGACGGCGACGAAAGAAGGCCACGAGCAGATACAGCACGAGTGGAAGAAGATAGTATATGCGGAAATCGAAGTCCAATTGGCTGTACCAGATCGTGCCGCAGGCCGCCGCGACCGACACAAGACAGGCCGTACTGTTTCTCGAAAATATCTGCCGGCCCAATAGATACATGCCCGCCAGAAATACGAACTGCTCGCCAATGATTGAGAGCTTGAACAGCAACAAGAGATTTCCCGTGCGTTCAAAGGCGCCAATGACGCCGAAAAGGTAACTGATAGGGGTCAGTGACGCCAACTGGAGGTGCTGAGCCGGAAGGCCGAATGCGCCGTAGGGAATCCATTCGGCAAGCTGGTGTTTGTACAGGAACTCGCTGTAGAACGAATGAAATATTTGAAAGCGCGCGAAAGTATCGTGCATCGGGACGAACGCGTCATGCAGGTAGGGATAGTTGACGATGACAATCAACGGCAACAAGGCCAGGAAAAGAAAGTCCACTCTCACCTTGCTGCGAAGAAACCGGGTCCGGCAACGCCCCGGCGGGGCGTCCTTGTGGGCCCCCTGGTTCATGATGCCTTTCCCAAAGCGTGTGCGCCCTTTGGCAGCTTCCTTTCGGCGAGATTCAGCCGCCCTCTATTTGATTGAGGAGGCGGGCCAGCGTGAGCGCCTTCTCCCTTTGCAGTTCCGGATAGTTTCCGATGTAAAAGCCGTAGAAGTGGACGTGGTCCGCCCTGGGATATCGTTCGTACTCCCGGTCGGCGACGATCCCCCTCAGATAGGGCTGGCGAAGCTGATTGCCGCCGCCCGAGGTGCCGCGGCGGAACTCCACGCCGTGCTCGCGCAACGACCGCATGACCGCGTCGCACAACTCGCGGTCCGGCCTCCTCAGAATGAGCGTGAAAGCGTAATTGCAGCTGCCCCGAGTCTCAAAATCGGTATAGTATTTGTCAGGGTCCAGGCTGCTCAAAAACAGCCCGAAGTTCTCGATTCTGCGCTCGTTGTTGGCGTCGAGCCGCTTGAGCTGTGAGCGCGCTATTGCGGCGTGGATCTCCGTGCTCCGCACGTTGTAACCCGGGAAGGCGAAGATGAATTCCGGATTCAGGTCCGGGTGGCTCTCGCGGTAGGATCGCTGCAATTCCTCGGAGCTCGACTCGCGAACAAGGCCGTGAGCGCGGAGCATGCGGATCGTTTGGTGGAGATCCGGATCGTCAGTGGATATCATGCCGCCTTCTATGCTGCTCATGTGATGGGCATAGTAGAAGGAGAAATTCGACATTAGGCCGAAAGTGCCGAGCTTTCGTCCCTCAAACGTGGCGCCGTAGGATTCGCACGTGTCCTCGATCAGCGGAACTCCGCGGGCCTGCAGTTCGTCCAGAAGACGCCGGTCCAAGGCGTTGAATCCCAGAACGTGCGTCAGAAAAACAGCTTTCGTGCGGTCCGTGATCTTCTGGAGCACCTGATCGATGTCCATGCCCAGGGTCCGAGGATTGATGTCCACAAAAACGGGCGTAAAGCCGCACTGGATGACCGAGGCGATATCCGAGACCCACGTGATCGCCGGCACGATGACCTCACCAGGTCCCCGCGTCAACCGGAGAGCGGTCATGGTCAGCAGGTTGGCCGACGAGCCGGAGTTCACAAAGACACTGTATCGGACGCCCAGCCATTCCGACCATTCCCGCTCGAACAGCCTCACCTGGGTGGATTGGGTCAGGATCGGGACATCTTCCTGTTGGAGAAACTCGGTGACCGCCCGGCAGTCCTCTCGCGTGATGTTGTTCCTCATGAGCGGCCAGTCCAGGCTCTTCGGTTTTCGTGCATCGGCGTTCATAAGGGCTGAAAGCTCCGCAAGTTCTCAGAATGGTCCACGAAACTCCACTTCCTGTAAGTCGTGCCGTTCTTCGGGCAGCCACTCGTTCCTGCCGCCCTTGACCAGGTCGTAGCTCGCCGAGGCGATGGTGCGCGCGTTGGGGTAGAACAGGGCCTCCAGAATCGGGGTGGGCGGGCAGGTTACGGGGGCGAATCCCATGCGCCGGAGGCGGATGTCTCGAATGCCCTGAAGGCGCTCGCTGACTCCGGCCACGATCTCGGCGCTCGCGCCGCAGGTCGTCCAGCCATTGTCCACCACGCACAGGCGGCCGGTCCTTTGTGCGGAATCCACTATGGTGTCAATGTCCAGAGGATTCAGCCAGATCGGGTCTATCACCTCCGCGCTGATGCCAACCTCCGCCAGGTACGAGCGGGCGCGAAGACATTCCACCTGCATGTAGGATATGCCCACGAGCGTGACGTCGTCGCCGCGAGCCGCAACCCGCGCCCTGCCCGGCGGCACCGTGTAGAGCTCATTCGGCACCGGCCCCTTTTGAAAATAGAGGAGTCGGTGCTCCACGTACATCACCGGGTTGTCGTCTCTGATCGCTGTGATCAGGCATCCCTTTGCGTCGTACGGCGTGGAGGGCGCCACCACCTTCAGCCCGGGCACGTGCATGAAGAGAGCGTGGAGCGCCTGGGAATGCTGCGCGCCTTGGCCCCAACTCTTGCCGATCATGGAACGGACCACCATGGGAAGGTGCACCTGGCCGCCGTACATGTAGCGCGTCTTGGCGGCGATGTTAACAAGCTGGTTCATGGCCAGCATGAGGAAGTCCATGCGGATATGGACGTGGATGGGCCGGAGGCCGGCCAGCGCCATGCCGATCGCCACGCCGGTCATGGCGTCTTCGGAAAGGGGCGTGCCGAATACCCGTTCCGGCCCGTACTTCTGCGGCAGACCGCGCGTCGTGCCCTGGATCGCCTTTGGATCGTCCACGTCGAGGCCGAACACGAGCACGGAGGGATCCCGCGCCATCTCCTGGTCAGCGGCCTCGCGCAGCGCCTCCACGTAAGTAAGTATGCGCTCCATCCAAGCTCCTAAAAGACGTCCGTGTACAGCTCCGATGCCTCCGGGAAGGGGCTTTCCTCGGCAAATGCTATGGCCTCCTGAATCTCAGCCTCGACGTCCCGCTCTATCTGTTCTCTCCCGGCAGGATCGAGCAGAGAAGCCATGCGTCCGACCTGGTCGTTCCGGATCCAGGGCTCGGCCTCCTCACGCGTTCGATAACCCAGATGAAAGTCATCGCCGGGACCCACGTGTTCTTTCCACCGGTAGGTCAGACACTCCAGGAAGAACGGCCCCTCCCCGCCGCGGGCGGCGCTCACGGCCTCGGCGGCCCGCTCGTGGATTCGGAGCACGTCATCGTCCGTTCGCTCCGCGGGGACATCGAACGCGCGCACTCGGCCCACGATATTGTCGCGGGGCTGACGCTGCAGTTGGTGGGTGTGGATGGCGTATCGGTTGTTCTCGCACACAAAGACAATCGGCAGTCTCTTCAGAGCGGCGAAGTTCAAGCTCTCGTAGCACACGCCCTCATCGGTGGCCCCGTCGCCGAAAAAGCTGACCACGACGGTATCCCTGTGCTGCAGCTTCACGGCATAGGCGTAGCCCACTGAATGAGGAATGGTGGTGCCCACCACGGCGGAGGCGCCCATCACGCCATGTGCCGCGTCCATCAGGTGCATGGACCCGCCCTTGCCCTTGGCGCAGCCGGTCACTTTGCCGTACAGCTCGGCCATCATCCTCTTGAGGTCGCCGCCCTTCGCGAGATAGTAGGCATGGCTCCGGTAGGTGCCGAATGCCACGTCGTCGGGACGGAGCGCCTCACACACGCCCACCGCGACGGCCTCTTGCCCAATCGAAAGATGGACAGGGCTTTTGATCTTGTCAGAAGGATAGACCCGGGCGATTTCTTCTTCCACTCGCCTTATCCTGTACAGCGACCAGTAAAACCTTTCGTACATTCGCCGGCTTTCTTCCTGTTGGTCGGAGGTCCCACCGTTAGACATGACAACGCCTCTTAGCCGGTCGAGGCCCGCGGCCGGTGCGGGCGAAACAGAAGAATCAGGAATTCCACTACGATGTAAATGTAGAAGCCAATCCCTATAACCGGGATAAGATCAGCTATCCTCAGGACCCAACTTCCATCAAACGTGAAACGCACGACGCTCTTACCCTTGCTTACCGGCACGGCCTTAAAGGCCAGATAGGCCTCGGCGATCGGCGTCTCCTCTCCGTTAACCGTGGCCCGCCAGCCGGGATGGAACGCATCGGCGTAGACCAGCCACGTCGGTTCATCCGTGGTCACGTGCGTTTCCACCGTGACCTCGTTGGCCGTGGCACGGCGGACTTCGACCTTTCCTCGGCTCTCGGACGATGGGAGGCTTCCTCCAGGCGTCCTCGGCCGCGTTGTCATGCCCCGCAGGATCAGGACTTCGTCCAGGGCCTTGGTCGTCCGGATGATTTCGGCCCCTTCCTCGGCAGAGTTCACGAAGACCGGATTCGTCATAAGCCGGAACTTCGAGCCGCTCCAGCCCAGGACCCGCGCGAAGGGGGGATCATAGTCCGGCACGCGCGCTCGGGCTTCAAACAACCGCCTCGGCCCGGCAGGCCAGAGAAGGACGTCCGAATAGCCGCGAGAGGCATCGTACTCTGCAAAGCTGTAGGTCATCTCGTTACGAGTATACGGCTTCAGGACGGCGCTCATCAACCATATGGCATGCCAGGATCTCTCGTCCGTGGGCTTATGCTCCTTCCCGTCGGGAAATCGGAGGCGGCCTACCTCGATGGCTTCCGGGTTGCGGTCAGGAGTCAAGGCGACTGGCGGCGCGCTGTAGGTCACTACAATCTGAAACAAGAACACGTCAAGGACATAGAAGGCGATTATGCCTACAGCGGCGAACCTGCGCAGGGCTTGCCCTGATGGGGCGGGGGACCGGCCGCGCCGCTTTCGCCATGCCGAAATGGCCTTCACCGTCACCACGCTCGCTATGCCGCAGCCGGCCATCAACGCATAAAAGGCCGTCCGGCTCCAGAACACCAGGAACCAGATCGAGCGGCCCAGCCTGCTCATCCGGCCGAAGTTGATCGGCAAGTCCAGGCTGGTGAGCACGAGCTTGTCGGAGAGCAAGTCCGTGAGAAACATCAGGGCCAGCCCCGTATACAGGACGTGCCTTCCTTTTCCGTTGCGAAGAAGCTGCTCCAGCCCGAAGCCTGCGCACAAGAGAATCAGAATCCTGGCCATCCCGTAGACGCGGCCGGGGTGCAGCAACAGAGAAAGGCCGCTGACGTGAGACACCCACCACGACGACGCATGGTCCATGGACAGCCAAATAAGCAGGAGAGCGGCAATCGCCAAGGCGTAAAAGCGCGCGTCCCTGACCTTGCCGATCGCATAGACCACGAGCAGAAAGGGAAGCAGCCCGACGTACACTGCGTTCTGGAGGGCCTGGCTCCAGTTGGTGTGGACGGACCAACTGAATACGAACATGCGAAGGAAACCTCGCAGGTTCAGCTTCTCGATCTTGGCCGTAGAGGCCAGGACAGGCATCTTGCCCATGAGAGAATCAAAGCCATCCGATGCGACCTCAGTGTGGGTGAGGGAGTATCGAAGGAAAGCAACGTAGGCCGCTGCAAGCAGCAAGAAGCCCACCAGGGGAACAAGATTCGACAATGACCGCTCTGTCAGCGAACTCCACACCGTCCGATCTTTGGCCGTCAACACCAGGGCCGTCACGCCGAGCAGAACAAGCCATAGAAATACGTAGTACAGCGGGTTGCCGACGAGGGAAAGGATCACCGTAGCCCCCGCGAACCACAAGTACCGAGGCCGCTTTCGGATGAAAAAGGAGATCGCAAAGTAGAGCATCAGCGGAAGCAAGTAGTAAACGCGGAAGTACGACCAGATCTCAGTGCACCAGACGAGGCTTCCGACAACGCCGGCGCACACCAGAAAGACCGGAGCCCGCCTTTCGTACAGGAGTCGGCCCAGCTTGTACAGCCCGAGCAGGAGTATGAACTGCTCCAGGGTTATGGACAGCTTGAAGAGCGCCAGAACGTTCTCCACTTGGAGAAGCCGACCGAGCACTATGCAGACGTAGCTGGCCGGCGTGAGAACAAGCAGCTGCCAAAAGCCGCTCGGCGCCCCGAACGTGCCGTACAGGCTCCAGCGGGGCATTTCGCCGACGTGATAGAAGTGAGAGTAAAAGTAGTGGAACCCTTGAAAGGCCTGGGCGGTTTCCTGAAGCGGAAGGAACCGATCGCCCCTGTACAGTTCATTGATGGCCAGAAGGAGCAGAGCCAGCAAGGCCAGATCTATGTTCAGCCGCCTGCGGGAGGGTCGAATCTCCAAATCCCGCTGTGTGTCCTCTGTAGTCTTCTGCCGGCGAAACAGCCTCCCGGCGAACTTCCCCAGGGCAGAGAGAGTCCTCTCACGGAAGCCCCGACGAGGGTCCTTGTGCGCGGGCGCGGAATCTTGTGAATCAATCGTTGGGGACTCCATCCGCCGCAATGGCGGCTTCCTGAGGTCCATCGCCGCCCGGTTCCGGAGACAGCGGGCCGGTCGCCCGGGGCGGCGAAATGATGAGAATCACAAACTCGGCGAGAACGTAGACGCAGAACGCACAGCCCACCACGGCCAGGACCCCGGCCAGCTTCGGCCCCCAGCCGGCGCTGAACGCAAACTGCACGATACTCTTTCCCTTGCCTACCGGCACGGCCTTGAAAGCCAGATACGCCTCTGCGATCAGCGCCTCTTTGCCGTTAACCGTGGCCCGCCACGCCGGATGGAACGCATCTGCATAGACCAGCCACGTCGGTTCATCTGTGGTGACGTTTGTCTCGAGGGTGACTTGATTGGCCGTGCCTCGAATCAAGCGGAGTGTGCCCGGCTCTTCGGGCGCATGGCCCCTCGGCCCAGCGGTCCGCATCCCGGGCGGCACACCCCTGAGAACCAGCGTCTCATCCAGTGCCTCGGTCTTCTTCACCAGATCCGCCGCCTCCCGGAAGGAATCCGCGAAGATGGGGTTGGTGGCCAAGCGGAACTTCGACTCGTCACACGCCAGAACCCGGGCAAAGGCCGGGTCGTCCTCCGGCTTGCGCCCCCTGGCTTCGAACAATCGTTTCGGTCCCACGGACCAAAGCGACAGATACGGGTAGGAGCCCCAGGGGTCGTACTGGGCAAAAGCGTAGATGCTTTCGGAGACTCTGTCGGGGGGCTGCATCCATCTTGTCGCGCGAATGGCGCGCAGCGTCCTCTCGCCGTGAGGGACCCTGACCCTGCTGGTCGGGAACGGCAGTCGGCCGACTGCAACGGCGTCCAGATATGACGTGTAGTCCGGACCCCACGTCTGAGTGGCCAAACGCGGCGCGGTGCGGACGACAACCGTGTGGAACAACAGCAGGTCCAGGACGTAGGCAGCTACCAGCCCTCCTGTCGCAAGCCGCCACGATGTCCAGCGTGCGGGGGCGCGAGGTGCGCTGCTCCGCCGCCTTCGCCAAACGGAGACTGCTCTGGTCGCGGCCAGGCCGACCGCCGCGCAGCAGCCGAGCGCTCCGTATGCGGCAAGGCGAACCAGAAATACCCAGAACCAGCCCACGTCCCTCCACCAGTCCATGCTGTTGAAGTTGACATTCAGGTTCACGCTGGACATTACGTACTTATCGACGACACAGTCCGCTATGAACAAAGTCACCAGAGCCGCGCAGACAACCCCGCCTGGTTTCCCACTGCGAAGGAATTCGTCCAGCCCGAAACCGGCGCACACGAGAATGACGATGCTGGTCAGCGCGTAGAGCACGCCATGATGCAGAAACAAGGAAATCCCCGGGAGGTAGTCTGCCAGTCCGGAGAGCCCGCCTGACTGGGACAGCCAGAGGAGAATGACTGCGGCGCAGGCAAAGCTGAGAAAGCGGACTTCTCTGACCTTGGCCAACGCGTAGGCCGCCAGCGGCAGGGGAAGCAGCCCAATGTAAAGCGTGTTATCAAGCGCGCCGATGCCGTGTTCCCGCAGAGGCCAGCCGAACAGCAGCAGGCGAAATAAGGTCCGTCCGTCAACCGGTTGGCCATGAGTGAAGAACGTGTGGAGAGGGGTCCTGTCCGTCAGGGGGTCGACTCCGAATGTGCCGATTTCAATGTTTCCGTAAGAGTACCTGAGGAAGGCCGCGTAGACGGCGGCAAGCGCGAGAAACGCGCCGAGAGGAACCAGATTCCTCGCTGAAAGGGTCGTCAGGGACCGCCACGCTTCTGAGTGCTTCCACGAGAGCACGAGCGCGACCACGACAAGCATGATAAGCCACACAACGGCGAAACACGTCAGGTTTCCGATTAGGGAAATTACAAACGTTATCGCAGTGAACCAGAAATAGCGTGGTTGCCTGCGGAGGAAAAAGGACACAAGAAAGTACAGAAGCAGCGGCACCATGTAGTAGATTCGGAAATTCCACCAGATCTGGCTGTACCAGACCGCGCTGCCCATGGCTCCGACGCAGACGAAGAATACGGTCTCCCGCCGTGCATACAGGAGCCGGGCCAACTTGTAGACCCCCACCAGAAGGACCATTTGCTCGACGAGGATGGCCAGGTTGAAGACATTCAGCGCGTTCTCCATGCGAAAAAGCCGGCCCAGCACGATGGCCGCGTAGCTCGCCGGCGTGAGATAGAGCAGTTGCCACAACCCGCTCGGCGCGCCGTAGGTCCCGTACAAGGACCAGTTGGGGATCTCCCCGAAGTGGTAGAAGTGCGAGTAGAAGTAGTGGAAACCCTCAAACACCTGGAGCGTTTCCTGAACGGGCAAGAAGGGGTCCGGGCGAAGCAGTTCGTTGAAGACCAGCAGAAGCACGGCCAACACCGCCAGGTCAATGTTGACCCATCGGCGTGCAGGCCGGATTTGTGGCATTTGATCGTCTGTCGCCATCATCTCCAACTCGCGGCGAACGACGAAGGACCATCCCTCAATGATTCGTCACAGGTCGTTCGTCATTTTCCGTTCTCATATCATCCCTTCGCGGCGGCGTCCCCGGGCCCTGTTCGTCGGCGCGGTTCGGGGACAACAGCAAGACCACGAACCCTGCAAGCGTGCAGAGGCAGAACGTGAGGGCCAGGACGGCGAGAATCCCGGCCGTCTTGGCTCCCAGGCCGCCATGGAAGCTGAAGCGCACTATGCTCTTGCCCTTGCCGACCGGGACGGCTTTGAAGGCCAGATACGCCTCCGCAACTGGGACCTCTTCCCCGTTTACTGTGGCCCGCCAGTCGGGATGGTACGAGTCTGAGTAGACCAGCCAGGTCGGTTCGTCGGTGGTGACGTGCGTTTCCACCGTCACCTGGTTGGCCGTGGCACTTTGCACCCGGACCGTTCCGGACCCCTCGGGAGGATCTCCCTCCCCGTTGGTGATCTGCATCTCGGGCGGCACGCCGCGCAAAACCAGGGATGTGTCCAGCGCCTTGGTCTCCCTTATGATCCTTGCCGCTTCCTCGACGGACTCCGCGAAGATCGGATTGGCGAGAAGGCGGAACTTGGGTGCGTTGTAGCCGAATACCCGTTCCAGAGCCGGGTCCAGCTTCGTATCACCCATCTTGTCCAGAATCCTTGTCGAGACGTGGTCGGCCTCAAAGGCGCCTCTTCGGGCCAGAATCAATCGGTGGACCCCCATCGGTTCGAGGACAATCGGGTGGTCAAACGGCCAGCGGTCATAGTCCGCAAAAGCGTAGAGCGTTTCATTGGTGGCCGTGGGGTGTTGGAAGGATTTCATCAAGCGCATGGCGTCGAAGGCCCTTTGATGCTTCGGAAATTTTCCCCGTCTGTCGGAGAACTGAGGCGAGCGAACGTCGGTCGTGTAAAGGTAAGACTCGCGCCCCTCAAGCAGCTTGGGACTTGTCGCAGCGACAACTGCCTGGAACAGGAGAAGATCAATCACGAAACACGTGAGCGTCGCCACGACTGCGATCGATCTGCGTGTCGGCCGAGCCGCGTTTTCCCGGCCGCGGCGCCATTTCAGCCGTCTCAGAATGGCGCGCACTGCTCCGGGGCCCGCCAGGAAGCAGCCCAGGGCGGCGTAGATCCCCATGCGGAGCCAGAAGAACAGCAGCCATCCGCCGCTCTCCCACCAGTTGAGGCCCGGCAAGCCGACCTGCAGCCGAAAACCCGACGCCACGTCTCTGTCAACGATGAGGTCCATGAGAATAATCATCGCCACGCCCGCGTACAGGGCGTGGCGGCCCTCCCCTCTGGCGAGAAACTCATCCAGCCCGAAACCGGCGCACACCAACAGGAGGACCTTGGCCAGCGGATAGACCAGGCCCAGATGCCTGAAAAGGGAGAATCCCGGCATGTAGTACATCAGCCTGGCGAAGCCGCCCGCCCCGGAGAGCCAGAGCACGAAAAGGGCGGCCCCCGCAAAGGCGAAGAAGCGGGCATTTCTCACCTTCACAAGCGCGTAACCCACGAGCGCCAGGGGAAGAAGCCCCATATACACTGTGTTGTCCATGTGGCCGCTCCACGGAGTGTGAATCGGCCAGCCGAAGAGCAGCATGTGAAACATAACCGGCATGTCGACCAGACCGCCGTAGGTCAGGAAGATGAGAAGAGGCGTCTTGCCGGTCTCAGGGTCTCGACCGCCCACGCCAATTTCCACGCCCTCAAACGAATACATCACGAACATTAAGTACGCGGCGGAAATCCCCAGGAAGAGCACGAAAGAGGCAAGATTGGCAAGTGAAAGCCTGAACAGCGAACCCCATGCCCGCCAGTGTTTCCACGTAAGCAGGATCACGACCACGAGGACCATGAAAAGCCAGAGGACGCCGAAGTACATGAGGTTTCCGACGAGCGAGATCACGAAGGTTATGGCCGCCAGCCAGAGGTGATGCGGCTGCCTGCGAATGAAAAAGGAGGCCAGGAAGTACAAGACAAGCGGGACCATGTAGTAGATTCTCAGGCTCCACCAGATCTGGCTGTACCACACGGCGCTGCCCAGCACTCCGACGCACACCAGGAAGACCGACGCCCGACTTCGGAACAGGAGCCGGCTCAGCTTGTAGATTCCCACCAGCAGGATGAGCTGCTCGATGATCAGCGACAGCTTGAAAAGCGGCAGAGCGCTCTCGACGTGCAGGATACGACCCACCAGCATGCACGCGTAGCTGGCCGGCGTCAGATAGACAAGCTGCCAGAATCCGCTGGGCGTGCCGAAGGTGCCAACGGAGTACCACCGGGGCAACTCTCCCTCGAGGAGGAAGTGGGAGTAGAAATAGTGGAAGCCCTGGAACGTCTGCACCGTGTCGTGGATGGGAACGAAGCGGCCGGAGAGAAACGGGGCGTTGACCACGAACAGAAGAAGCGTAAGAGCGACAAGATCCAGATTCGCACGTCGAAGAACGCGTGGAAACTGTGCCATCACTCTCGCTTGCAATGCACTCTTCTGCAAGAGAACAGGACTCACTTGCGCCATCTGCTCAGCACGAAAAAAGGCCGGCAACCCGAGCCGGCGCATCGTTCAAGAGGCCGGTCCTGCCCCCTTGCAGAATTCGGAATCCTGCAAGTATTGAGCAGGCCGACACATGCTGCCAACTCTCTGAGCTGGCGGCCCTGACTATCGCCAGAGGAAGAAATCCCGCCAGAACTGGAAGTAGTAGGCGGCCCCCCAGCGCCACAACTTGAGCTTCCGCTCTCCTCCGATCCTGGGCGGCTCGTCGCCTGGAATCTCAGCCAACTTCAACTTCCGACAGGCGGCCCTGGCCGAAAGCATCGGTTCCCAACTTATCCGGCAGCCGAACAGCTTCTCCGGCATCGTGTACCAACGGTCCTGATTGAGTTCCAGATCGTATATAAGCTGTGTCCTGTACGCGCGGAAGATCACCATTACGTCCGTGTACTTGGCCCCGAACAGGAGGTTGACCGTCCTGGTGAAGAGCCAGTTTCCGAATCCCGTAAGCAGATCGTCGTCCTCGCTCTTCGCGCCCCCCAGATAGCGCGAAACGATAACCATGTCGTGCCCTTCCTTCATCTTCTCGACGAGGGGCGGGATCAGTTCCGGGATCGAGTTCCCGTCCGGGCTGAACGTGACAACCACGTCCCCTTCAATGTGTTCGAGGACTTCGTTGTATGCGTGGCGGAATCCGCGCTGTTTTTGAACATACACGAAATAGCCCTGGTCCCTGGCATACTCGATCGTCCCGTCAGTGGAGTCGCCGTCCAGGATGATGATCTGGTCCACCCATTCACGCTTGATGCGCGGCATGATGGCTCGCATGCCGTCAATTTCGTTCAAGGTGGCGACGAGAAGAGTGACCTTCAACTGTCCCCCCCTTGAAGCAGCGCGTGCTGAAACCAGTCATAGGTTGCTGCCAGCGCGGACCGCAGGGAGGTGCGCGGCTTCCAGCCCAGGCCTCTCAATCGACTCGAATCCAACATCTTCAACGGCATCCCGTCCGGCTTGCTGGGGTCGTAGCTCAACTCGCCTTTGTAACTCACGACGTCCCGGACCATCTCCGCCAGTTCGGCGATGGACACGGCCTCTCCGCTGCCCACGTTGATCGGCTCCGGCTCGTCATATTGTCTCATGAGCAGAATGCACGCTGAGGCCAAGTCGTCGCAGTAAGTGAACTCCCGTCTGGGCTTGCCGGTGCCCCAGATCTCGACGCGCTGGGCGCCGGAGGTTTTTGCACTGTGCATTCTCCGGATC
>SDBU01001608.1_pt1 | contig 31641 bp, 33 predicted proteins | sample 2277071 | NCBI WGS metagenome assembly SDBU01 (sample SAMN10397929, study PRJNA504765) | marine sediment metagenome | isolation source: marine sediment core GS08_GC12, 126 cmbsf | place: Arctic Ocean: Gakkel Ridge, Loki's castle | collected 2008 | reverse complement strand
GGATTTGCAACAGGGCAAAAATTGATTGCACTGGATATCTTGATCAGGGCCACACGTTAATAATGATTTGGATTAATTAACCAAACAACAGATAGATGACATCAGAATGGATAACAAAATATCTTGAGAATTTTCAGAAGGGAATTCCCAAAGGAACAGATTATGAAAAAGAGTTCCAGCCTATTGTATTTGCAATTATCAAAAAATTAAAAGATAAATTTCCCGAAGGGAGAATAAATAAAATAGGTGTAAATTAACAACAGATAGATGAAAGCCGTAATAACAAAAATCAACGGGAAGATTCATAGAGTACAAACCGAGACAAGTGAAACGGTTTACGGCAAGGGATTGACTGACTGGGAATATATTCATTTGAATAGAATTTATCGGAAATTTATGAAGCAATTTTGATTAACCAAACAACAGATAAATGAAACGTAAGCCCTTTGAATGTCCGTATGATTTAGAATCATGCGATCACGTTGACACAGCAACCTGTACGCTGGAGATCCAATGTAAAGATTGTGAACGGTACGATCATGGAGTGAAACCAACAGGAGTAATTAAAACTAAAATAATGAAACCAACAGGAGTTCTAGCTTATTTAACGTTGATAGTAGTACTGTCCGTATTTGCTACTTTCCTGTATGGAGGATTAACTAAGGCAAAATTAGTCAAGCAGGAGCCATTTGATGTAAGGCTTGCTTCATTTATTGCCAGGGCTACGGCTCCGGGATATAGCCACTGCCAGAAGTGTGGAATGCCCTGGAAATATGTTGAGGGCCATAGCACAATATATGAGTCCGGCAGTGGGACATTCTCGCTGTGTGAAAAATGCTGGGATGTTTGTGGCACACCAGAAAAAAGGCTTCCATATTATAAGGAGATGATGGAAATGTATGACTACGGGCTTGATAAAAGAATGCTTATAGAACGAGCTGTAAAAGATTGGAAATAATGGATGGAGTTTTACAATTAGTGGTTCTTAATATCACTTCATGGATTGGCATTTCCTCTGGTGCTGAGCATGTTTATGGAAACATAATCCTTGTAGATCAAAAGGGTAAAACCCTTGATAACATTGAGGGGTTCAGTGTATCAACTTTTGGCAGGACAGTGAAACTTGAAAAAATATTAACAGAAAAGGAGTGTGCGGAATTTGATAGAAAAGATAGGGGAGTGAGTTATACAAGACGATTCAAATTGGGCGAAGTAAAATCTGCCAGGTTCAACACTATTGAGGAAATTACAAAAGCGGGGGTTGAGTATTATAAGAACCTGGAACTGGATGTTCCCTTCATAAGTCTTCGTAAAGGTGATAAATTCAAGGAGACTGTAATAATCGAATAAAAATGGATATACTTAATGCTGGTGCTGAATTTTCGGAGGATCGTATGTATAGGTATGCCCTATGGCGAATCTGGGACAGGGACACACCACTAATAGCATTTATTGGGCTTAACCCCTCAACGGCTAATGAAACAGATGATGATCCTACGATCCGAAGGGTTGTGAGTTTTTCAAAAAAATGGGGATATGGTGGAGTCTATATGGTGAATTTGTTTGCCTATGTCACATCAGATCCCGCACAGCTGAGTCAATGCGAAGATCCACTGGGAGATAATGATTTCTGGCTGGACCATGTTGCCCGAATATGCTTAAAGGTAGTATTTGCATGGGGCTCATTCCCTCAGGCAGCTGATCGGGCAAGGGAAGTTATACAGAAATTCGATGGTTATGCCTTAGTAGTTAATAAGGATGGGAGTCCTAGACATCCATTGTATGTACTGGCCAGCACTGAACTTATTCAATATAATCAAGCAAAATGAGCAAAATAGTACATGATGGATGCATGTGGACAGTATCCGGTATTCTCTTTAACCTAATAGACCCTGATCCGGACCAAATCAATATTGAGGACATTGCTCATGGCCTGGCACATAACTGCCGATGGAACGGGCATACCAAGCGGTACTACTCAGTTGCGGATCATTCCCTGAGATGTTATTGGCATTATGTAGACCAGCAGAAAATGAAAAATAAAAAGGTGTGGCCTAAAGTGGCTCTGGCTATCCTACTCCATGATGCTGAGGAGTCCTACTGGTCAGATGTAATTAGACCTATAAAAAACCTCTTTCCGGAGATCGAAGCTAAAATGACCGAGCTGAGAGAGATGATTTATTACAAATATGATGTGCCCGTTGATGAAGAGCTGAAAAAATATATCAAGGAAATTGATAATGGAATGCTTGTCTGGGAATATGCCAATGTGGTAAAATTTAACGTGGCGAGAGGAATGCGACCCTTGGAAGCTAAAAAAGAATTCTTAAATGCCTTTAATACGCTCTACTTATGAAAAATAAAAAGGTAACAAAATATCTTATTGCCAGTGTTATAGTACTAGGTATTGCGGATGTTATTATAAGAATTGCGCCCGATCAGCTTTTCCTTGTTGCTGTTTTTGCTGTGGTGGGATTTTATCTTGCAGTTATTGGTATAATAGATTTAATAATATAAAAATAGTAATATCATGAGGCCTCCAGAACAATTTCCTGTAAGAATCTTCCGGCAGCGACAAACCGGGTATACAACTTGGATATTGAGAGCTGCTATTATGAATCCTAAATGTATCATTGTATCTTTGAATAAAGAGACTTCTGATGAGCTGGAACGTAGGTATAATGAGCTGATTAAGGAATATGGCTGGTTTAGACGATTATGGTGGAAGATCACTCGTAAAGATAAACCTGAGTTCGTAAATCCAGATAGAGCAGCCAGGCTGAAGGGAAGTCCTTTACCTACGATCCCAGATAATTGTATGTTTTTCCCATATTAAGAAATCATGAAACGAAGAAATTTCTTTAAATCGATCAGTGCGGCCCTTGGCGCAGCTGTAGTGGTACCAGAAGTTCTACGGGGAGCCTTCTCTACGAAACCGGAAGCTATAGAGCCTATAGGCACAAGAGGGTTTGATGATGGAAATCTTACTTCACGGTCATCCTTTGAATGGGCAGAGGATTATCGTTTTAGAGATAATCTGCCGGAAATTTTTGAGGTCATTGCGCTGTCAGAAGAAGGGACTGTTCCGCTTGAAATATATCTTAAATGTCGGAGAGGCAGGACAAAATCCTATGATAAATATTTCACTATCAATGATACTGTATTAGCTACCCGTCATCCTATTGAAAACCATAATGATTGGGAAGATAATCCTTTTGTTGTGATGAAGTCAGAAATGCTTATCAGCCCTTTGTTTAAGGAACATATCAGACTTACAGTGCTCCCTGTTGATCCGGACAGTAAGTATCTTGTTAAAACAGGGGACTGGGTTGTTCGCTGGTATAACTTACTGAGAGAAAAATAATGGATAAAAAGTATACATACCCCTTGCCTATGATACCAACTTCTCCTGATATCCCAATTAGGGTGAATCCGATCCTGCCCATCAAAGAGACTGTTCCGGCATCAAATATTGAGACCAGGAAAGAGGTGAAATTACTAACCGGAAACATGATCGATGCCTTTAAGATGGATGGAGTGCTGTATGTCAGTGAGGAATATTATGAATTAATAAAAAGTCTATAATAATGAAATACTTTGGAACAAATTTTATGGAGTGTGGGCATTATATATTTGACGTAAGTAATTACCCCTCGATGGTAAGGGAAGGGATACAGTTTAATTATCTTCCATTTCACCCTGAGCAATTAACTAATAATTTATCTAAAGGGGAAGTTGTATTTTATCAAGGAGGAGGTTTTACCGTTATCGGAATATCAGGAAGCTGCATAGATAAAAGACCCGGAACAAAATCAATATTTTGGGTAGAAGAAATATTGTCATATGATGAAATGAAAGATCAGATACTAAACAATATTATAACAAAAAAGATAATTAATTCTATGCCATTCACTGTAAACTGGAAACTATGAAAACAATTTGCATTTACCACAGCCGCGACCTTGATGGATGGACATCGGCAGCCATCGTGAAAAAAAGAGAACCTGAAGTTAAGCTTTACCCCTGGGATTATGGGGACCCATTACCTAGAGCAGTTAATGAAGATGGATTTCTATTGTTCGGAGATGGCGAAAGTGATATCATAATTCAGACCGAGAAAGATAAGGATGTGGTGATTATGGTGGATATCTCATTCTCAATGGAATATATGCAGAAATTAGCTTTAACAAACCTCATCACCTGGATCGATCATCATGGATCGGCAATTAAGGAGTATGAAACATGCCTGGCATCTAATAATGTTGGTCCATTGTATAATGCCATTTATGACACTAAAGAAGCTGCCTGTGAGCTTACCTGGGGAGCATTCTTTCCCAAAGAGCCCATGCCTGAAGCCGTGAGACTCCTGGGCCGCTATGACTGCTTTGAGCACAAAGGCACCGATGAGGAGAAAAGAGTGCTGATGTTCCAGTATGGAGCTAGGACAGTAGCTAGTAATCCTGATGATGCAGCATCATTTCTAAATCATGACCTGGTTCTTCAGATGATAATTAATGATGGTGAAGCTGTTTACCGCCATCTCTGTATGGAAGCCCGGCAAGCCTATGATAATGGGTTTGAGGTTAGGATGGATGGTAAAGTAGTGTGGGTTATTCCCAAGGAAAGAATTAACCCGGTGAATTTCGGTATCGATTACCATAAGGATGGATATGATATTGCTGCCTGTTTCTGGTATAAAAATCATAAATGGCACTGGTCCCTCTATAATGATGATAAACTTACTGATGTGTCCATCATAGCAGTTAAGCGAGCAGGAGGTGGCCATAAGGGAGCTGCTGGATTTGTATCTGATAAATTAGAAATATGGGATAAATAATGTCACACTTAACCTCACTGTTTGATAAAGTCAAGGGATTCGGTCCGGACTGGAGACTGGTAATTGAGTTCCTGAAAAATAACAGATATAAAATGAGTCTGGAGCATTTTGATCAGGAAACGAAAAAGCTGACTATAGAGAACCATGTATTTGGTGATGAGGTAATGACAACTCTTCGTAGAGGATTATTTAATGATCTGTTTGACATCATAGAATCGCAACATAATAACATTTTAAAACAATTAACATGAGTGCTTTAGTACGAAAAATCGACCTTGAAGACATCAAGGATGAGCTTGTGGAGGCTCACAGTAAAATCTTTTTCACCACTGACTACGGTAAATTTGGATGGATAGCCGGAAACCGACTTCTGGAAGAAAGGAAAATCAAGAAGATCTGTCAAAGCAATCATGCTGGGATAAATCTCTTTCCTTATGTACCGATCCTGGTAACAAAGAAATTTAAAGTGGTGGACGGGCAGCACCGACTGATGTGTGCCAAAAGCCTGGGAGTGCCTATTTACTATATGATAGTGGATGATTATACTGTCTCTCAGATCGCTCGCATAAATGCCAATACCACCTCCTGGAAGGTGAAGGATTATCTTAATTGCTGGATAAACCTGGAGAGACAGGATTATATTGAGCTGGAAAAATTCATGAAGGAATATTCTTTCCCGGTCTCTACGGCTGCTGATTTGTTATCGCTAGAGGATATAAAAGACGGAAGTAATCGAGGGGTAATGGATGACTTCAGGGATGGATCATTTAAAATCGCTAATTATGATAATGCATTGAAGGTAGCTAGAGCATATAAGGAATATCTGGAGATTTTTGAAAAGGAGAAATCGCGTCTTTTACTACGGACAGTAATAATATTGATGGGAAGTGACAAATATGATCACGATGAAGTGATTCAGAAGCTCATCTCTACAGGTGCTAAGATTATGGACCAGGCTAATACCAGGGAATTTATCTCCCATATCGAGCTGCTGTTTAATAAAGGAAATCAGAAAAGGAAATTGTTATTTTAATGGACAAACAAACCCTACTTGAGCTGTTAGCATAGGCTCCCATAACCGCTATATGGAAAGGGTAATGTGAATTTTAAAAAACAAGGAGGAAAAGTGAGGTTAAGACGTAAATCATTACCACCGAGTATTTTAAATGCAAAATGGTGGAAAGATATGTCCCGGTGGGAGAAGTTTATTTATCGTAATTTCCCTCGGGTATGGATGAATCGTGAAATCAAATTAGCATCATTGAATCCGGTAAGATTTTTTAATCGATACGTTAAGGTGCTAAATCCAAAAAACAAGGAGGATAAATAATGTTCGGTATATCGAAAGAAGACCTTTTGCGTAACCTGGAGAAAATCCGGGAGCAACGATGTGCTTATGGGACAATAAAGGAGTCATCACAGCACTGTGACTGTAAATATGGACACAGGGACCAAGAGCCAAGGCAGATGAGCGAAAGCTTCTCTGGGTGTCCCGAAATCAACATGGCGATCAAATTAATAGGGGCAATGGATGATGCGACCTATAAAGATTTTTGCGGGGTGGCCGGGATGTCGATCACCTGGTCTGCTCCGAAAAGTAAACTTCCTGCCAATTATATTGCAGGATCTGATCCTTACAAAGATGAAAATGAGAAAAAAAGTGATCCACGTTAAAGTGGGTAAAACAACACGTATTAATGGTACTACTCCTTCATTGATGGGTTTCAATGAGCCGGATGGTGCAGTACGGGCAATGGATAAAAAGAATTTTTTGAAGTTTTGGAACCAAAATAAATTAATATCATGAAACACGCAAGAGAAGATTATGAACGTATTCAGGACCCTTCAGGATTAATTCCGGAAGATGAGCCTGTATTTTTACTGAGAGGCCAGGATGTGCTGGCACCACAGATACTGAGGCAGTATGCTACTCTGATAGCTGGTCAGTACGGAGATCTTGAAATGGCTACTTCTATTAAAGATCAGGCCAATGAGATGGTTAAGTGGCAGAAAACAGTACGTGCAAGTATTCCTGATAGATCAACTTCTTCGGGACAGGATGATAATCACCAAGTTTGACTGGAAGTAATAATTGTTATACCTTTACTCAGGTTTAGGTTTTTGATGATTAGTTTGAGGCACCCGGGGTTTTGTCATAATTTCCCCGGGTGTTTTTTGTTTAGGTTAACCAAAATGTTTTGCTTATATTTGTACCAGGTGGCAAAGCATGTGTAACCCTGACAGTTACGGTGGGAAGCCTAACAGCCCCCGGGACCCTGAACAGCCCTGGGGGTTTGTTTTTTTATAAAATTGTTGTAGATTTGCTTTTATGTCAGGGTTGTCTTCACATATCGACATTTCATTAGGTTCACTCCTAGCCACCTTACCAAAAGGCCAGAATTACCCTGCAGTATTAACTCCCGGACAAGCAATGATAGCAACTGCTGAGAAGCATCTATCGACCTGCAAGTTTAAACCAAAACGTCTGCCTGAAAAGAGCATTATGCCACTTAATGAAACTTTAAGTACAGGGACAGTATTGGAGTTAATACAGGTATAATCAAGGAAACTGTTCCTTTAGATACCTACTTTCCTGTAAGACTTGCAGGGATTAAAATCTTATTATGAGTGTGCATGAAATTAATTTCTATCTTTACAATATTGATCATACCGGAAATAGGTATGTTTGGACCGGGGCTCGTTGCCCCGCATCTCCACATATGGGTACGATTGCGTGGTACTGGTGGATGTTAACCTCTCCTCGGTATTTCATATGAAAAAGCGCATGCGATATGCGTACCCGCCAAAACAGTTTGTTCATTCTGTAAAAATGAACTGGTGGATGGCAGCTAGGAGTTAAATCCAGTCAGGCCCCCGGCCCGGAGTGAGCCGTAATCACTCTAATGGGGATGAATGTTTTGACAGCATATACTGGCCGGAGTAATGTGATCGATCCGTAATAAACGGCAATATTTTTTTACAAGAAGTACGTCTAGCTGCGTAAGCTGGATCGAAGTTCGGAGCATCCAGGTGAATAATAGTAGCCTGGATGTTTTTATTATCTCCCATTATTTTATTATCTTGCATCGACATTTCCGTTTTTTTATTCACCAAAACTTTTAGTCATGTTAATTCAATTAACTGTGCGGTCTAAAAACTTCAAGGCCAAGACCGCTTACACGGAATCCTTTGAGTCAACTTTGATTCGGGATCTGAAGGCCAATCAGAATACATCAGGACTTCCTGCTCTTGCTGGTTCGGCAGAATTTATTTACCGTAATGATGATGGCAGGGATGACGCTTTCACCGTTACTCAATCCGTAGCATCCATTACCACTATCTCAGGAGGCGCAGGATCTCCGAGTACTGCGGGTGTAGCAGCTACCAACTGGACAGCTGTAGAATATGGTGTGGGCCATTCTAACCGTACCGTTCTTACCCGGGATACCAGCTTAGTGCAAGCTGTTGCTGCAGCAGCACTGTGTTTTGGTGAGAAGATCTATACCTTCCCGGAAGGTTCGACAAGGCAGGTTGCTGGAACAATGGAATTTACTATTTCCGCTCCTCTCTCTACCGTTACTCCTGAAGTTGGTATTGGTCATGTTGTTGGTGATGACAGTGCGAATATTACCATTGGAGCTGCAGGAGCCACAATGGAATCCATTCTTGACGGTACAGCTACCTCTGCCATTACTTCTGCTGGTACCGATGAAGCCTATGTATTCACTGCAGAGACTGATCTGGTTGCTCATGACGGATCAGCAGGGGCTCTTGAGGCATTCCTTAACTTAGCAGGAAACTGGGCCGAGACAGAGAATATCACCCTCTCTGATATTACCATATCCCTTGTTTGGGACTTCCTCGGTGACGTTTAATCATTGATCTGTAAAACATTAAGGTTGGTCCCTTCGGGGATCAGCCTTTTTTAAAATTTAAAATAATAGTCATGGCAATACCAAAATATGATGATATTAGGCTTAAAGTAGCCGAGAACGGCTTTATACTGGATTATACCGAGATCAGGAAGAAAGTCGGAAGTAAATCTACTAATCAGTGGGAAAACACCACTAGGGATTATAAACAGGAAGTTTTTGAGCTTATCGATGGCAGTGGGACTAAGGCCGTTAACCGTATGCTTGAACTTGCTTCCAGCTCAAATACAAAAATCGCTAATGCCTTTTCGTCTATGAAGACCAAAGTAGCTAAAGAGTAGATGGAGGTCACTGAAGGGACACCAGTAAAGAAGGCACCGAAAACAAATATACCAAACAAGTTTGATGCCCGGGAGGTTCAGAAGAGCCATCTTGAGTTCCTTTATGACCTACACAAAACAGGCATCCCGCTTGCTAAGGACCAATACCAATTATTGGTGGACAATGACCTTATCTCAAAGGCTCCTCCCCCGCCAAAACAGTTCACTGGCCCATTATCTACACAAACGCCTGATCCTAAGATAAAAACAAATCTTAAAGCCAAGATCAAGAAAAGAAATAAGTCTCGTTTGGTTAACCAGGATGTTATCCAAAAGAACATTTACGAGACTGATGTTACTTCCGATAAGGAGCTGATATATGATATTGAGGAAGGGGTTAAAAAGAAGGATTGGGCCCCTGTAGCTATAACTACTCATACCAAGGAATTTACACACTGGATAGATTCGATACGCAATGGTTTCCGCAACAGGATAGTGTTTGAGCCTTTTGAACTGTATAAGCTCCAGGCAGAAGAGTGGGAGGGTGATGGACATTCAGTTGATGATTTTGAGGAGGAGGAGCAGCGTTACGAGTATATGATCAAGGAACTGGAACGCTGTAGTATCAATTCCCTGTATGCTGCCAATAAATACTATTATCTTAAGGATGAGGTTGGGGAAACCGGGAAATTAAAATATCATGCTGATGATTTTTTTGAGCATCAGCGGGTATGTTGCTACCTGTTTGATTGCGGGTATTCGATTATCATGGGTAAGCCGCGACAGCCAGGTATAACATCCATTTTTGGTATTCTGGGAATGAATCGGGTTCTTAATAAAAGGAACTACTTCCTGAAATTCATTGCCGAAAATAAAACTACTGCAGAAGAAATATTTGAGGATAAGATAAAATTCTCCTTTGAATCCCTGGAAGGCTGGTTTAAGCCGCAGGTAGGAGGAAAGCCGGATGTTGTTAATGACCGGGACAACCTGTTTAAGATAGGCCGAAGGGGAGCTAAGGGAAAGATCGAAGGCCTCAACTCAAAAATTGTTGTAACTCCCCCATACAAGACTGCTATTAACGGTGGTAGCCCTCCATTGGTATTTGTTGATGAGATAGGATCTATTGATATCCTGACCGAAATGATCAATGAGGGCAGGCCAACTATGTTTCGTAGGAACAAGAAGACAGGGGCCTTTGAGATTAAAGGGCAGATTTGTCTATGGGGCACCGGAACGACAGGTAAGGGTGGCGGGGCCTTTGAGAATGAGTGGAAGCGGGTCCTTGGACTATGGAATGACGGTGACTACACTTCTGGTCTTATACCACTATTCTTTGACTGGACAACCAGATGTTCTGATGAGGAGTATTTATCACAGAAAGCTTACTATTACGGTGCCAGGGCCAAGGATGAGGGCATCGATCTATCCACAAGTAAAGTACAGTTCCATCAGCATTATCCTTCCAGTCCGTCAGACATGTTCGCCACAACGAAGAAAACTATTGTGGATCGTGAAACTATTGACTCAGCTCTCAAGCGTATTTATGCTCTTGATCCCGTTTTCCGGCCAAAGCCCGGGTATTTTGAGCCTATTTATGACCACGATAAACCTATGGATGAGAATTCCGATGTGCCATTTAAGATTATTGGGGCAGAGTTTGTTCCTGTAGATGAGATGTCGGACCTGGGAACGTGCTACATGTTTCAGCGGCCAAAGCATAAATGGATAGATAGGTACTACCAGGGAACTGACCCTATAGCAGCGGATACGGGGACATCGAGAATGGCATCGGCAATATGGGATGCTCATTACAACACTGTTTCTTGCCTGGTAAATCATCGTAAACAGAATGATCCGGATTCTTCATTTCTTCAGTGCTTGCTTATGGGTATATATTACGATGCCCGGGGACGCGGGGTGCCAGAGATGATTGAGAAAAACATTGGATTAGCATACAAGAAATACAAGACTACCAAGGGATACCTGGGCAATATGATGTACAATGCCGAATTGCTTAAGCATCTGCAGAGTGGGTCGAAAAGTGATATAGGACTGGATAATAAAGGACATCGGACCCGGGCGATAATTAATGAAATGTACAAGGTATTTAGTATTTTTGGGGAAAAGATATTTATAGCGGTACCTTTTGAACAGCTAAAGACATTTATATGTACAATAACTCGCAGCGGTAATGAAACATGGGGCCCAGTGGATAACAGGTACTATTATGATGATAGCATTTGGGCTATAGTTTTTTCATATATTGCAGCTCAGAGTATGGTTCACAGGATTCCTAAAAATACTGAGGTGGAAGCCAAGAACAAGAAAATTATTTATGAGAGTTATTATGATGATCAGTTTAATCTTAAGCGCAGGCCAGTACAAGTAGCATGAGAACAAGAATTTCAGATAAAGATCTTTTCGTTCCTGTGGTCAATAGGGATATGATACGTTCCTATCCTGAGCTGGCAAGGATAGAGGAGTTTAAAAAAATGAGATCATTGGATATGAAATTTTGCTGGTATTATGCAATATTTTTTTCCGATGAAAAAAATCCTGATAAACGGGTGAGGTCAGCCTTGAAGCATTCCTGGCGCGAAGGGATGGACGGAAAGCTTTTGGAGAAGTTTCTTAAGCTTGATTTTCCGGATAGTATACGAAAAGGGATAACCCGATTTGGATCATTTGATATCGGGTCAAGGATAAGGGCAAAATTTGCCGCTGAGCGCATACTGGATGGATTTGAAAAATTAGCCCAAACGGATGTTAACACTGTTGGGGTAATATATATATATGCTGATGGGTCCCAGGATGGGGAAGGGGAGCCGCTGGGAGAGAAAAGAGACTGGAATCAGGTAAGTGCTTTCGTTAACTCAATGGTTAAGATAAATGAATCTTTACCAGACTTACTGAAAAGAGTGGAAGAGGGCTTTGGTGTGCGATCCAGTAGTTCTCCTGAAGGTTTAGGTGAGGGAATACGTGATGACTTTCAGAAAATTAAGGAAGAACAAAGTACATTAATATAATTAAATATGTCATTCCAATTAATAACAGACTGGGATCGACCTAATAGGTTTGAAGTAAAATCCCGGGGACCAAAGTACCATACCGACTGGGGCAGATACGCTATTGCTAATGGATTCAACATGATGCATTACGAGCATCTTAACCAAATGAATCTTAATACCAATTTCTTTTTTGACCGTCAGTGGCTATTGGAAGAAGACCTGGAGGCCTTTTTTAAAGATTCCACAAATCAGTCCCGTAACCGATTGAAGGTGGTGAAAAATTTCATTAAGCCAACAATACTCCAGTATATGGGTAATGCCGTGATTATGGACATGACAATTCGGGCCAGAAGTATATCTCCCCGGGCTGCTAACCGCAGAGAGGATCGGCTGTCGGAGTTGGTGTTACTTACTGAAAGTGCTAACAGATCCAATCCTGAGTATAAGGAATTCTTGAGATCAAAATATCCACTGGGTTCCACTAAGGAAGAAACGGAACAGCTGTTTGAGCATTTATACAAGGATGACTTTGTTGTCGGGATAAATTATTTTATGGAATATATTGCTGAAGAAAATAAGCTTGATTCTAAGAAGATTGTTGCAGCCTTTGATTTGACAAGATCAGGGTTAGCTCTATTGGAGTATTATGTTCATAATAATGAATTTAAGTGGCGCAGGCTGCTTCCGGAGCAGTTTTTCTTTGATCGTACAGCATTGGAGCCGGACCTTAGTGATGCCGGATATATGGGTAAATATCAGGAGATGTTACCATCGCAAATATTTGAAAGATGGAATAGTCTTGGAGATAGAGAAAAAAGAGCCATTGAGGATGAGGCCAAAAGAACCGGAAATTTAACTACCAGGGACCAGGTTGGCAATGTGGGAGGGAAGATACATACCTATACTACATACTGGAAGGATTTTGAGGATCAGGAATTTGGGTATGTAATGGATGAATTTGATTATCCTTACATGGCCAGGCTGAATCATACTTACCCGAATGAAACCCATCCCCGGTTCACAGACAAAGATCTTATTCCTAAAGAAAATCTCAATGATGACCAGAAAAAAATTCTGAGAGGTAAAAATAAAGCTGTGGTGCCAATGGATATTATGAGGTATGTAGAATTTATTCCTCATGAGATTGTATCAGTGCCCTATATTGATTCACTGGATGGCCGTAGCGACATTGTTTTGGCGCATGGTATATTCCCATACCAGGATACGGAAAACGAGAAGGTGGACAGTGTGATGTGGCCCATAAAGGCATCTACCTGGATTTATCACAAAGGGTATATTGATACTCCGGTAAGTTCTCTGGTCAGTCCTCAGCGAATGATCAATCGTTACGCTAGTGTAGAGGAGCAGCAGGTGTCATCTTCTCATGGACAAACTCTATTTTATGATTCTTCTATTGTAACCGGAGATGACGGGGAGGCTGAAATGCTTACCAATATGTATCAAGGGAAGCCTACAGGGGTAGATACTAAGGGTCAGGGACTGCATAATATGATGGGGGAATTTGGGGCTGTCATTTCCAAGGATGTGTTGATATATGAGAATCTGCAGAGTCTCATGAAGGATTCTATGGATAACATAATTGGTATTAATAACACTATGCGTGGAGAATCCCAGGCTGCTAATAAGCTGGTAGGTGTTACTCAGCTAGAGATTCAGCGATCATCACTTATCCAGGAGCCTTTTTATGATGCTCTGGTGAAACTGTTCTTACAGGTCTATCAGGCTACAGCTAATGTAGGAAAGAGAGTGTATGTGGCTAATAAGCGCAAGTTGGCGATAGCTATTGGAGACACTTACACGACTGTCCTGCAGCTTACCAATGAATATAATGCTGAGGATTTTCGGGCTTTCATTGCCCGGGAGCCTGACAAAAAGCTACAGCAGCAAGCTGTTAATGAAATATTATTTATGCTTAAAGATAAGGATCTGATTGATGAGATCCGGCTGTCAGAATTATTTAATAAGGGAACTTTCGAGGAAGTGGGATCAGCAATGAAGGCTTATGCCAAGGAAAAAATGATGATGGCCAAGGAGCAGGTAGCTTCATCGCAGCAATCAGAGGAAGCAGGAGCTGTCCAGGAAGAAACAATGCGCCAGGAGACCAGGGAGGATGCTGCATTGTCTGAGGCTGGGAAGTTTGCCGACAATGAGCAAAACAGGAGATCAAAGGAATTACAGAACAGGGAGAAGTTTGCAAGCAACGAAAGAATAAAAACTACTGACGGAACCAGGAAATAGGTTAAGTGCCTGGTTAATTTAAAATTTCCTATATTTGTATATTAAACTTCAAAAATGGCTGAAACAGAAACATTAACTCAGGACAAAGTAGAAAAGCCCGATCTAGGATTCTTAGATGGTACCGGATTTGATCAGGCCGAGGAACTAACTGCAGAGCTTCAAAAGGAAGCGGAGGCTAACAAGAAAAGCGGAGGCTCAGCAGCTTCCGAAGAAGCGGCAGCAGCTCCTCCAAAAACAGCGGCAGAAATAGTTAAAGAGGAAGCCGCAGCAGCAGCTCCAGCGAAAACCGAAGCGGAAATAGCAGCAGAAAAACAGGCTGCTCCAGCGAAAACCGAAGCGGAAATAGCAGCAGAAAAACAGGCTGCCGGAACCGAAACAACTGACGAGATCACTTTTACTGATGATATTAAGGTTGGTGATGAGATCAAGGCTGGAGAGATCCCGGCAACCGATGGGGAATATCTCAAAGAAGATGGTACTAAGGTAGTTATAAAAGAAGGGAAGGTAGAGACCATTACCCCGAAGGAGGAGAAAAAAACAGAAAAGACTGAGACAGAGGAGAGTACGGAATCTATTGACAATCCCTTTATTGGCAAGAAAAAAGCAGGGGAGGAAATTACCGAAGTAAAGGATTATGCCCAAGGAGCTTTACTGTTGTCAGCAAGGACCGGAATCGAAGTAAAAGGACCGGAAGACATCTCGAAAGTGGCAGCGAAATTTACTGAGTTAACATCCGGTATGGAAGCTCTGAACGAAGAGAACGCACAGTTAAAAGATTACAAGGCTGTGTTTGAAGGAATACCTAACGATATTTTATCAATTATACAAACGTGGCTTAAGGAAGGAGATTATCATGCTGAGATCAAGAATGTTGCCAGGATGAATGTTGACTTCGCCAAGTCAGCCGAAAGCTTCAGTGCGAAGGACATTATCGAAATCTACAACCCAGGAAAGTTCTCGGAAGAAGACTACCAGGGAATTGAAGATGACAAAGCGATGCAAGCAACGCTGGAAATGTCCCGCAACCAGTATAAGACTGATCAAGGGAAGTATAACAACGTGAGAGAGGATTACAAGAAGGAGAAGGATGTGACAACAAAAGCTTTTAATCTGTCGATGGATGCCTCCCTGGATACTTTTAAGAAGGATGTGCCCTATTTACAGGAACAGCATAAGGCGAGGGTAGCTGCAATTCTTAAAGGAGGGGTGTATGGCATAATGGATCTTTTCGTGGATAAGGACGGTATGCTGAAGCCTGAATCTGCTAAGCTTGTAGCCCTGGCCATTTATGGCGAACAGGCTATAAATAGCCAGAGCAAGAAGGCTTCAAATAAAGCCGAAACCAAAACCAAGGAAGAGATCCTGAAGCGTGTTTCTACGACAGAAGAGAAGAAGGCTGAGGGAGCTGCAGCAATCCCAAGTTCTACTGGAGAGAAGCAATTAAAGGAATTCCAGGATACTGTTATCCCGGGCGCAATGGAGCAGCAGGAAAATCCATTTCTTAAATCATACAGTGGAGAAAAATAATTATTAGTATTAACTTAATTTCATTTAGTCATGCCATCAGGAACTGGTGTACCAACACCACAACATCTCTTAAATCCGTTAGGATCTTACTATGACGGTACCAACATTACGAATCTTATTCGTGATGCGATTGTTCGGACGATCTATGATCTTGCCCCGAAACAATATGACGCTCTTAAAATTCTTAACATGGCCCCGCAGGAAACTCAGAATCTTGATGAGTTTTATTACAAGGAAAAAGTGTATAGCAGGGAGGCTATAACGGTATATGGCTGGGTTCATGGAACTGCAACATTGACTCTTTCAGGAACATATGCCCGGGAGTTGGACATGCCCATAAAGAAGAACACTGTTCTTTGTGATTCAGCAGGGACCCCTCATATTATTACTACTCTAACGCATAGTTCGTCAGCCAATTCCGCAACAATCGTTATTGAGAAGCAGACTAGCGGATCTTCTTATGGAGCCGGAGACTTTGCCCAGAATGACGTTCTGAGTATTCAGGCTGCAGTTTTGGCTGATGGGATGGATACTCTTTCTGCGCCTGACAGGGTACGTTTGGTCGAAAGGTATAATTACATTCAAATGTATCAGAGGACGCAGAAATGGACACCCCTGGAGATGCAGAAGCTTATCAATGCAGGAACAACCAATGTTCTTGATTATGAGAAAACTGAGAAGCTTAATAATCTTCGTCTTGACCTTTTCTCAACGTACTTTAATGGTACCCTGGGAGAATGGACAGTAAGAGCCCATGATTCCAGTGGTCAAACTTACTCGGCCAAGAGTATGCAAGGGATATATCCGGCAATGGTAGCTGGCGGTTCTTCTCACTCTACGGTATCTTTAAGTGGATTGCAGACAGCTTTTGAATCCTTAGCTTTCTCTACCAATTTCAAGGCCGTTGGAGGCGTAAGAATGATTTACGCAACTGATGAGATACTGTATGAATTATCCAAGCTTTATAAGGAACCGGGTATCCGTTATCGTCCAACAGACAGGATAGCTGACCTTAACCTCACTCAGTATAATATAGGAAGTATGAAATTTGTTCCGGTTCCTTGCGAATTATTCAAGGAGCATTCAGCAACTCTGCCTCCTTCCTGGGAAAATAAGATCATCGTACTGGATCAGGCAACCGTTACACGGCAGGCCATGAAAGGGATACCAGCACAGCAAATGGGACAGACCCTGAATAAGCAACAAGGTGCTTATCAGGATTTTACTGTTTGGTGGGTAGCTGCTCAGCAGTCCATTAAGATGAATCAGGTTCTGGGATCGTTCTATATCGATGTATCTTAAGTCGGAAATAGCATGGAGGAGCCTTCGGGCTCCTTCTTTTTAATAATTATAAAAACTAAAAAATGGCTGAACAAAGATTAAAACCAGTAGGGTATTTGCCTAATGGATGGCATTTCAGGGCTGTCTTCATTGACGATGATGGTAGTGTATTTCGTAAAGGCATACATTTCCCGGAAGATAAAGGCACAATTGAGGAAACGTCCCGTCAGACTGACGAGGCCAAGAATGCCCCTAAAGAACAAGAGAAACAAGAAAATTCAGAACAGGAACAGTCCCCAGGCTCCAGTGAAGCACCAGAATCAAAAGCAGAGACAACGACAGAGACAACGACAGATCCAGTGGTAGCACTAGGTCTTTCCGAGGAAGCTGTTGATAGTTTGAGATCATATTTTACTGATGATCTGGTCAAGAAAAACAAGAAAATGATGGAGGAATTCATGGCCTCTATGGAAACCAAGACCCAGGAGGGGGTTTCGCAGGTAGGGATGTCCGTGAATGATATTGCTCAGGCGATGGCTCTGAGTGAGCAATACAAGGTCGGTGGGAGGCATTATAGGAGCCTCAAAGATATCAGTCCAGAAGATTATGATGAGAAGGGAGCTACATTCACATGCTATGGGAATGGATATCTTATTGTTGATGATGTTCGCAAAGGGCATCCTGTTACTACTCCTTACGGGAGAATATTCAAGTTCAGATTTCAGGCTTCAAGGATAACGAAAATTGGCCGGGTGGAGAACTATAGCTCTTTCTGTAGTTTTCGTACAACCTCAAAGAAAGAGATTGAATGGCTTAGGACCCATTCTTTATATAATATTGAATTTTATGAGGATACCAAATTGGCTCTTAATGCTGACGCTTACAAGGTTACAGCAGCAGCTAAGATATATCGCCAGATAAGCTCTCTTAACCAGACTCAGGTACTGGAAAGGGCAAAGCGTTACAATATTAAAATTGGTGGAGACATGAGAGACATTATTAGCCAATTAGCATTGGCAATGGCCGAAGAGGAAGTTAGTAGGATGGAAGAGGAAGCCAAAGGAAGAACTGTAGAAGCATTTGAGAAGAAAACATTTGCATAACAGTGTATGTCTATACAAGCGCAGACGGTTATTGACCGTTGTACTGCTCTGCTCGATGCAGAGGGCACTGATCATTATAAGTTTGATAAGGATTGGAAATTTGCTATAAACAATACCCAGGTATGGCTTGTTAACTTATACAGCAAGCTTTTTGGGGGAAATAAGATTTCCGAAGAATCACTTGTTGAACTTACTGCTAATAGGGTATTTCTCCCATCATCCAATGGGAGACTTACTTTTTCTGACCAAGGGATAGTCGTTACCAAAACCTTAGATAATGCTGCTGCTGTAAATAATAGTGATGGGACCGTAAAGATTCCATGTACGGGTCATGGCTTTGATCGCAGGAATACTGTTACCATTGCCGGGAGCAGTAAGCATGATGGGACTTACCAGATTTCTGATATTGTTGATGTAGATAATTTCAGTATTCCGTTTACATATGATGCAGAGACATTCGCCGGAACAGAAACGGCAGTTAATGAGCAGCGCATATGGAGTGTTTTGAGTATATATCCTGAGATAATTACTATCCCGGTATCTCCTACACCTCCTGGTGTTCAGGCATATTCACAACTGGTTCCAGCGGCTACAATGGATTACCCGGTGAAAGCGGCTAAGCGCATAACTCAAGAAGAATGGGCTGAGATCCAGGTCAATCCTATGTTACCCGGAAGTCCTTTAATAACATCCTCAGAGCTAAAGACTTATGTGTATGTTAATATGATGGATTACAATCTTGAGTCTTATGCTTTAGGGAACCAGCAATTTGAGCTGGCGATCACCCCCAAACCAGCAACTGGGATTTTAGTTGCGATGTCATATCTCCGGCAGCCATATCCTATTACTGCAGTTACAGACTATCTTTTGTTCCCGAATGCACTGGAAGAGTTGATAGTGATGAAAATGCTTCAGTTCATATCCATTAAGGAGGATGATCGCTATAATCTATTTGATATTTCTGATGACGAGATAAAGAAAGCGTTACAGGTTTTAACTTAATGTTATGTCAACAATACGTCAATTAGTGGGATCGGCAATTATTCAGCTGCAGCAAACCGGGGATGATCAGAAGATTCCTGACAATCAGTTGTACCTCTGGGGTACCTGGTTGGTGAATAAGTACATGTCATTCAAGTTCCGGACCGCTGACAGTGGGGCTTTTCGTACCATCATGCCTTCTGTACCTGTCGTAAAAGCTCCAGCAACAGTTACTCCTGATATTATTAATGGAGAAAAATACAGTGCTCTTCCAAGGACGGTGCTAGACCTGGAGGAGGATAGGGGTATTGACATTACATATTCTCGCAATGATTATCCCGTCAACGTAGATCTCGGGGTTATAAGCCCTTTTACCCGTATATCATATAATCAGGCCCGTAGGCTTTATTACAGCGAGTATGAGAGGCCATCAGCGAGTAACCCTTACTGGTACCGTCATGGCAACTATATTGGATACCTTGGTATTAAGAATGCCAATATATCCACAGTGGAGATGGGTCTTGTTACGGAATTTGATCCTTTTGTTACTCATAGCATTGATGACCATCTTGATGTTTTAACTGAATATGCCGATGACATTTTTAAGGATATGATAGAAATGGGACGTTTTGCTCTGTTAGTACCCACAGATAGAATTAATGATGGATCTGGTGAAGCCGGGGCAGAGCAAGTGCCACAGCAAAGGGTGACAAGTGTTAATAAGTCTGTTGAAAATATGTTTAATACTGAAGAATAGCCATGAATATAAGTCCAGATAGCTTTATTACTCCTGATCAGATCCTGGCAGATGTGCTCACAGAAACTGAGGATTATGATTTCAGGGAATTTACCAAAGGATGGTATATTTCACAGATGCAGCAATGTCTTGAAAAATTGTCGTTTAATACCTTCATGAAGACAATTGATGATGACTTTGCATTCCCTTCTGATACCAACTCCATGACCCTTCCGGCCAACACTTTTAATCTAAAGGCTATTTTTGTATACAATGGGACCATAGGCAATCCTACAGATTCCGAGATAGTGAATTGGAAAAGGGGTGCTTCAAGAAAAAATACTAATGCATTTTTTGCGAACAATAAGGCTTCTCATAATGAAGATCCATATTATGCTTTTGCCACATTATCGGATGGGAATGAAGCTGTACAATTATGGGCGGCAATAGATAACGGGGTTATAACTTTTTCTGATCAATGCGCTACATATGAGTTTGTTCATCTCCGGTATAATGGGACTTTGACTGCTATTGGAGAGACCCCGTTTGTTCCTCAATTTTTTCGTCAGACAGTGAAATTATTTTGTGCTCTGGAGTATTATCGTAGAATGCGTAAACGTCATCCTAGAACTTTCAGGGTACTTTTTCAGGACACTTACAATGAGCTGTATGCTCCGTTTACAGGCGAATGGGCCCAGGCTCTTAAATTATCTAAGTCAATGGATTCTAAGGCCAGGAAAGACATGAACGAATATCTTTCAAAAATGAATTATTAACGATGCCGAAGTCTTCCAAAAATCCGACAGAATATAACCGGAGGTATTCCCGTAGGGGGAAGGTTATCAGCGTATTCCATAGAGGTACGGATTCAGATTCCAATCCTGCAATAGGAGCCCTAGTAGAGGGGAAATATGTTGATGGAGAGAATTTTCGCCTTACCAGTGTAGGTAATGAGAATATTATACGGAAGATCGATGGCAATGACACTAAGTATGCTACTTCTATAGGGACCGATATTACTAACCTAGGAGGAACACCCGCGAACTATATCTGGGTTGGCACTGAATTTTGTAATAATCATCATATTGCAATAGGAGCTTCTACTGAAGGGTCTCCAGATCCTTCCTTTATTGCTGTGGATGGGAGGGTCATGCTTTATTCTGCAGCTTTCCCCATTATTGATGACAACCCTATACAGATTGATGTTAATGAAGGAGGAGAAGCTGGGGAAATATTTTTAAATGATAAATTAAGTAAGCCGTTGATTTTTAGCGTTCAGGATCTGATTGATGAATGGAATGCAGGATCTCCTACAACTAAATATTTTACTGATTTCAATATCAATAATCATCTTGTGCAAGCTGCCACTTCAATGGATCAGCCGATTTTTGTCAATCTTGTTAATATGGGAGGGTCTGGGCTCCCGGCAGGAGGGTACAGCTATTCCCTTAGATATGTTGATGATGATGGCAATGGGACAGCATGGGGCCCTTCAACACCTATTATTCCGGTTGTTGGCAATGTCAGCAAGCAAGGAGTAATTACTACGCAGATATACAAATCATACATGAAGGGTATAAATACGCATGGTCAGCCTCCAGATCCTACTTCGAGCACTTCTTATGGCATACAACTCAGGCTTCGCATCAATAATGAGGCTGGGTATGCTTTTACTGAATTGCGTAGGGTGGCCCATATCAGCGGCCAGGGGTTTGAGGCTGTTCCGGCAATTGAAAAAATTACCTTGTCTGGAGTAGATGTAGGGGTTAATTCTTCCACTATTATTGAGTTTATTGATTCGTCCCTTAATGTCTGGGGGGCTGTTGATGATTTTTCTGAGGAGGAGACTGCAGCAATAGACAAAGTTAATGCCATTAAATATTATGGCAATAGGTTTACTATGCATGGAATAACTTACTTGACGAAAGTTATTGATGATACGGACTTATTTCTGGAGAACGAGGAGGGGAATATAGCTCATCCATATATTGCTGATCTTGACGAAATTGGGTTTAATGATTTACAGAACCAGGTTTACCGTAAACCTTATATGCATGGAGAAAGGTACGGATGGGCCCTGATAGGTTTTGATGGAAATGGGGGTAAAGCTTTTGCTGTACCATATAAGGCTGGGATAATGGATGGAGTTGATAATTTTACTAACTATAAAATTCCTAATCGTAGAGAGTCTGCAGCCCAGGATACTATTGATTTCAGCCAGGGTCTAGTGACTTGTGCTGATCCTGGCAGTCGGGCAGCATCTAGTTTCTCAAAGACACATGAGGTATTTGATAATTCGGGAGAGGCTTTTAAGGATGGTGGGGTAGGAGCTGACACCTGGTATACTAACGTGATTAAGAATGCAGCTGTATCTGCTGATTACAGGCCATTATCTCCCAGTGGTGCATTAAGTAGCACAAAATGGAAATATAATTTACAGGGACCGAATCTGGCTCCATGTATAGAGGCCAGGTATACTGCTGCCTTATACCACACTGCCAATTACAGACCGCAGGGATGGGGGCATAAGATTTATTCTCAAGGAATGAAATTCCGGGGCATAGATCAGGATCAGCTTCCGGATCACATTAAGAGCTTTAGTATTGTCAGGACAAAACCTGCAGGAAGGGTGCTGTGTCAAGGAATAGGGTTTTATGATCTCGAAGAGAATACAGGCAATCCTGTAGGTAAGGGTCTTAATGAGGTACTATTCTATTCTCCTGATATAGATCAAAGTATCGGGCATAACCCAGGATTATTTGATGACATAATTAATAACCCAGGATCTTATAAGGTACAATTAGTATCCCCTGTTGGATTTTTCTCAGAGGCATATTCCGGAATTGATGATGTCGGGGATGGGACTATGATAGACATGATATCTTATGCCAAAATACTTTACGAGGACGATAAATTTAATTACGGGGATGTATCCGGGGCGATAGGCCGGGGAGATGGGTATGTGAGCTTTGGTAGATGGAGGAATATATCTGCTGGTGGAGCAACCGGAGTGGAAAGCGATGCCAGTGAGGAATTTATTTTTAATATTGACGGGGCAGACCAGGCTTCACTAGACGGGCATGAAGGGAGATCAAAATATTTAAAGTTAACAATTTCAACTGCTGTTGGTGATACGAATCTTTACAAAACAGCCGCTACGACTACTGGGGATGAGGATTTTAATGATACTAAAATGAAGGATTGGCATGAGCCGATGTATATAATTAACATTATTAATGATGAAGCTGTCGTTCCTTTGGAAAATATTACTGAGTATATTGATACAGGTCATCATCAGAAGCTGAATTCACTTATGGGATTCAGTAATGGGATTGACGGACAGAAGTTTTTTCTAGTGGACGAAAGACCGGAGGATTGTTTTTGGCTGGTTGATGATGTCTATAATAGTTTTAGCCGGGGTGCAAAAACGGGGGCTGATAATCAAGCGGTATTAACAGACAGTAATGCTAACTGGGTAACGGATGAATTGGTTGGATTTATAATTGTCAACGTCACTGATGGGTCATCTGCCGTAGTTACGGCAAATACTTCAAATACTGTCACTGGAGTCCTGGATGATGGAACTGGCGATGACTGGGATGCTAACGATGTATATTATATTGTTCCAAAAAAATATATATACGTAAACAATAAGGCCTGGTTACTTATACCTCATTTAACAAAACCGGAAGCATTAGATCCATTGATAGCTGCCAGGTACACAGAGGAATATACTGCTTGTATGTCAGCGTTAGGCGGGGCCGGAGTATGGGATGATGGAAACAGAAATGTTTATGGCGTAGCTATTTGCTATCAGGAGATCGATGGCAATGATGCGGGGAGATACCTTATTGAATTCAATGAAGTATACTTGGAGGCTCAGTATGGGGGATCTCATGCGTCATCCTTTTTTATTCCTGCAGAGAATGACAAGATAGAGCTTCGTTATGACAATAGGATGTCCCTGGTTGTATTTGGGGGCGATGTATCTGTTGGTGATGCATTGTTTGTTCCAGTAGATTCTCATGTAAATCAAGAGCTGGCAGGGAAGGTTTCATGTTACGAGATGAATATTGGATTCCCTTATTTTAATTATCGAATAGGTTCTTTTTATCAGCTTTCCGATAATACACCTACAATCATAGCTCCTGGCGAATATTTTGACATTGAATATGTGCGTCAACTGGCAGTGCTTTTTACCTGTGAATCCAGGGTGAACTTACAGCTCATGTATAATGATTCGTTCCCGAAAAAATATTATGTTCCCAGGCCAGCAGAAGTGGACGAAACAAACCTTGGTTCCGGGGCTACTCAGATGTATGAAGATCATCATTTTTTCGAGGATTACGAGGATGATTACGGTGATGAATATCTTGACTGGAATTATGGAGGATTTCATTTTCCTGGATCTTCTAATATTGATTACTCGAAATATCTTAATGATCGCAGGAGTTATAGTAAACCGATAGTTGGATTTTCAGAAAAGCTTTCTTTTTTAGACAGGACAATACATTCGGTAAAAAGGAATAATCCAGAGGAGATAGATTCATTGAGGGTTTTCCCGGCACTTAATGTATTTGACGGGAGTGATTTTGCCGGAGATATTACTTTTGCCTGGGCAGCTAATACTGCCAGGGGTGACAACCTGTACAAGATTACTGCCAGGGGCATATGCTTAATGTTAACTGACAAGAATATTTTACAGGATCTTACAGGAGGTGAGATTGGAATAGTTGGTTCGTCAGAGAGCTTTATTCAAGCCGAATATTGGATCTCAAAAGATATTGGTATAAATGACGAAATGTGGCGATCAGTAGCAGGATTTGAGGATTTTCTGTTTTTTGCTAATAGCGAATCGGTATACTTATTTAATGGCAGTGAGAAGCCTAGTGATATAGCTAAAGATGCTGGTTACTTTAATAAGGTTTACAATAAGGGATTACGAGCGATAGGCTCAGGCTTTAATAGCCAAGTTCATGGGGTCATTGACCGCAAGCATGATGAATATTGGTTATCGATAAAAAATACCATAGCTATAGCTTCATTCTTTGATGGGTCAGCCGGATATGTAGGTGCGGTAACTTCAGCGCCTGATTATACACTTGTGAATGGACAGAAAGTAACAATTCTTAATGGATCGACAGGAAATTATGATGGGGAACATACGATAATTGTAGCCGGAACGAACACCTTTGTATTCTTAGAAACGTGGGTTGCAACAGAGACTGCAGATTTTATTAGCTCAGTGCAGTTTGTGTTCAATTATAAATTGGGTGCGTGGTCTGGAAGATTCAGACATAATTTTGATGCGTATGCTTACGATAAGTATAATATCTATGGAGCTGTTAATGGGCTTTTACTACCTGTATTTGAGCTCAATACAGATGATAGTTCTGATGTTCAGAATGCTTACGTAATAGTGGCTGTGGTTCCGGAATTTGGAGGAAGGGTAGAATTCAAAAGCGTGGAGGTGTTTTCTGATATTAAGCCTGTATCAGTGGAGTTTGCTATGACAGAAGACGATCTTATTTCCAATATTGGGGTACCGGAAGCCATTCTGGATAATGCTACGTTTGGCAGTTATTATCTGAAAAACATGGGAGGATCGTTCAAAAACAAGATTCCCCGCAAGACCAGTGGAGGGAATAGGTTCCAGGGCCAGGTCCTTTTTGTTAAAATTAGCGATACAGCAGAATTTACCAGAACAAATATTATCTCGGTAGTTACTGAATATGATAAATTGAAATTGTAACTTTATAAAAAAATACAGTTATGGGAATATTAGCAGGATTAGCAGCGTTCACTAAGGGAGCCAGCGTGGTAAAAGATGCTTTTTCCGTGATATCAAAGCCATTGTCTGCAGGATTGGGTCTTGGAATTGGATTTAAGCAGCGTAGACAGGCCGGGATGCTCAGGAAACAAGCAGAAAGGTTTCTTCCCGGACCAGAAGATCCGGAAGTAAGAAATTTCCAAAACCTTATTAAGCGTAAGGCTCGGGCCATGGAGACAGGCACAGACCCAATAACGGCAACCGGAAAAAAACTTATTGCTAAGTCCCAGGCAACAACACAAGGCAATATTGTGCGTTCTGCAGGTGGGGACCCCAGGAGAGTTCTGGAAGGCCTTAAGGTTACCGGGAAGCAGACCAGTGATGCTATAAGCAAATTAACGGCCAGTACTTTCCCGGCTAGTCAGTATTACACTACAGCGGCATCGAATATCTTGGGTAAGATCAGTAGTCGGAAATTTGATTTAAAAATGTCTCAGAGAGCACAGGCGTTGCGTGAGTCTGCAGAAAAAAAGTCAGCTTCTAACGCTAATATTTCAGGAGCACTTGGAATTGGATTGCCAGCATAAATAACATATTATGAGAGGTCTAAATTTAAGAAGATTTAAAAGCGAGCCAACTCCAGGCCTCCATGCGGAATTAGGGATAACAAACCTTGATCTGCTAAACAATCTTGATCAGCAAGCTCCGGTAAGTCCGGTTATAGATAATGCCGAGCCTGCCGGGATAGTAAGCGACATGGATGCTTTTCTTAGTTCAATTGACAGGGGTGGGGGTGCATCTGATCTCAGTGCTTCAGATTTTGCTACTCAGCAATCTCCGGTGACTCAGCAAGGATTTAGTGGGTCCACATTTTCTATGCCTACTTATGCTGCTGAAGGCCTCAGGGTTCCCTTTCATATTTTAAGTAAAAGAAGTGATGCCAGAAGGAAACAGCAGGAACAGGAAGCAATGGAACAGGTTCAGTTCGATACTGAAATTACTCAGCTCTCTGATGAGATTCGTAATGATCTATTCCTTGATAAAAGACATGATGCCTTCATAGGTAAGCTGGATGAGATCCAGGGAGCCCTGGGTCCAGGAACGAGCAGATCGCAGGCTTCTAAATATATGACAGAGAACGGCATAGATCGCTTAATGACTTCTCAGTGGAACAATTTAGCAAGTTTGTATAATAAAACATTCCAGAGCTATATTAAGGTTGCTTCTGATACAGATGCCCTTGGAAGAAGCAGGTATGATCCTGCTACTAAGCGTCTTGCTGGAGAATTTAAAGCTTTCATAGATAATCTTGATAATTTCAATCCGGATAATATTGATGCATATGCTGAATTCTATAATAAGTTCAATGAGAGTGTATCTATATCAGATCTGGCTGCACAGGCAGCTGGCAGGATAAAGAATGTTTCGCCAGAAAATCTTGATGAAGCTTTAGATATAATGTGGAGAACGTATGGTGATCCAGACTTTACTTCGGAGCAAGAACGGCTCTTTAAGGAAAATGTGAGGTATTATTATGAGAATAAATTGGGGCAGCGTGAAGAACTGGAAATTCGTAATGAAGATGCTATAAGGATTAAGGAATTGGAGATTGGAGGCCGGAGTGAGTTGTCAGTACAGGAACATGAGCAAGAATTGGTAGAAATAGCAGCTTCTGGAGAACAGGCCAGGGAAACGGCTGCAGTAAAGGAGGATGTAAAGCCGGAAACCAGAATCACGGTTACTGATCAGGTAATATCAGTTACAGATCCAATAACCGGAACAAATGTGAGTATTGACAGTAAGAATGTGATTACATTCCCTGATAGGACTAAAAAAATGAATGCCGTTCCTGGGAAAAATGTTTACATCGTGGGAGGGTATCGTATTGTCGGAGAAGACGAGGATACTCCGAAGCGTCAGGGATGGCTGACTATCAATGAGTCCGTAGATATTAATCCTATACGTGAGTTTAAGGCCAGTGTAAGGAATAAGGATAAGAATGCCAGGAAGGAAGTTTTCAAGGAGGAAGGGAAGGTAAAACCTAAAGGAAAACTCATCCGTAATTACTTTGTAGGAGGCGATGACAAAGGAGAAGGTGCTGAGGAAGGGACATTTGTTCAGGCAGAAATTAATGCTGCAGGTACCCGAAGGGGTCCTGATTATGAAGAAATTGAACAGGATGTAGTTAAAGCTACTGACAGTGATGGTAATGAAGTTGAGATCCGGGGGAAAGAAACGATAATTCTTCCCCAGGCAAATATTTCTGATAAGCTGATAAATGTCTATGGAAAGAATTACCAGAAAGCTAAAGCTCCGAAAGAAAAGATCGAAATAAAAGTATCAGAGTATAATAAGGAGAAGGGAACTAATCATACCAAAGCTTGGCTGCAGCAGCAGTTGGGCGATAAATATACAGTAGTTGACTAATGGCTAATGGAGATAAAAAAGTCGATTATGCTACTCTTCCAGAAGTAGATGAGCAACCACAGGAGGTTGATTATTCTGCTATTCCGGAGATAAAGGAGCAACCACAGCAAAAAAAAAAGGAAGAAGAATTCATTTCCGCTGGCCAATCTATTATTCCGGTTGAGCCACTTGTTACTGCCCAGGAACAAGAAGCAGCGATCCAGCCTGAATCCTCAGCGATCCAATCTCCATTAACAACCGCAGAGTTCCAATTTTCAGAGGACCAATTAGAACGTCAGGTCGAGAAGGCCCAGGTTGTAGAGGAAAATTTTGCCGATCTTTCCGAGAGAACAGGGGTCCCTGTAGAACGGATGAAAGCTGCTACTGGGATCCTTCATACTATTCCTGATCTTAAGCCACTTGATTCTCATTATACCAGTGCTTTTGCTCGGGGTGTGTACGCTTCAGTAGGAGAGGCTTTCAATACTTTAGCCGGAGCCCATAGTGCTGTGCAGGGGTTTTTAGGTCTTCCGAAGAAAGTGAATCCATTCAGGGATGTAGCGGAGATTTACACAAAGGGTCAGGATCTATGGACCCAGGCTCCTGATGATGCTTTGGGAGACATGATGTTTAGCGCAGGAGCCATTTTGCCGGATATAGCAATTTCTCATTACATGCTCCCGGCTAAGGCGATGTCCATTGGGGTTAGGGCTGGGAATAAGGTGGTATTCCAGTTTCCCCGGTTTGCTACTTACCTGGCTGCGAAGGGAGGGCTTGGGGAATTTGAGGAATCGGGAGATCCCATTCAGTCAGTAGTAGAAGGAGCAAAAGGATTCCAAACAGGACTCTATTACCAGGCCCTGGGAATGACCGGAGCAGAGGTAGGAAACCTGGCTTCTGTGTACCTAAAGAATGAAGTTAGTGGAGCTATTGTTGATGCTACAGCGACAAGTCTTTTATTCGGGGGTTCAAGTATGGCAGAATCCGGCCAGTGGGATTTTCGGACATTCATGAGTGGAGCTGGTATAGGATTGGGATTTGGAGTACCGAAAGCCAGAGCTGCCGTTCTGCGTGGTGCTAACAAGAAATTAATGGCAAGCTATTTCACTTCTACTCCCGAGTTGGAGGCTGAAGCCCGGGAAGTGACAAAATCAAACTCCGAACTTCGTAAGGAAGCTATTAAGCTGAGAATAGAAGCCATGAAGATGGAGCCCGGGATGGAACGTAATGGACTTGAAATAAGAGCTGCCAAGCTCGAAAATGTTATAGGTATACGTTCTATGACAGGTTTCATTAAGGATTTTCCAGAGGTTCTTATTGAGGAAATACGTAATGATCAATCACTAAGTCAAGAGTCTGTAGATTATTATATTAACAAAATCCAGAATACTTTTGTAGAAAGCAATGAAACTCTCCAGAAGCTCAAGCCCCAGCTGGAGGAAATAGATAAGCTGAACCGGATGGTTAAATTAGTTGACGAAATGACTGATGTTTCTGATGCTAAAAAAGGAGTCCTTAAAAAAGATCTTAATGAAAGGCTAACCAAGCTGGATGTGGAAATTAAGGAATTTATCAAGGTTGAGGGAGAGAAGACAAAAGAGGAGCCTAAACCAGAAAAAGTAACAGAAAAAATCGAATACATTCCTTTAGCTAAACAGAAAAATATTATTGAAGGGTTTACTCATTATAAGAGTGGGAATAAGTTTTATCCAAGAACAATTTGGGCTAATTGGTTTTTGTCAAAAGATAGGCCATCTAAAGAGAGGATAGCTAAGGAAATACGGGATAACCCAAAACTTAAAAATGCTCTTTTAAGTAGCTGGTATGATGAGTATAAGACAGATACTAAAGAAAAATTATCCTTTAAGGAATTTTTAGATAAGGACATAGAAGTATATCGTGGGCAAACTGACAAAGATGTAAAGGAAGGGAAGCCATTCGGGTTTGAGAGTTTTGCCCCTACTGAGGCAGAAGCGAAAAACTTTTCTGAAACGGGCAAGATAGAGAAGGTTAAAGTAAAGCCCAAGGATGCATTTGGATTAATACAGTCAGTTGGAGCTGAGAGAGAAATACTTCTCCCTACAGAACACTCAAAAGAGTTTTATAAGCAGGAATGGGATGAATTATCATCGTCAAAAGTTGAATTGTTTGAAAAAATGCCGGAAAAGGATTTGGAGAAAATAGGTGATCTGGAAACCAAGGAGCAATACAAGGAGGCGATAGGGTTTTTTAATGAAAAATTAGGAGAAAAAAAAGATGCCGGAAAAACTGCACAGGGGTCTAAAGAGCTGGGCCAGAAAAAAGGGAGCGAAACCGGGAAGCCCGAGGTTCCAGAGGATGGTGTTCGGGGGACTACAGAACAGAAGCAACTGGAAGCCGGGGAAAAGAAGAAGGTTGAAGTAAAAAAAGAGGAGAAACCGAAGAATGATGTAGAGCAGTTGAATGAAAGGCATCCGGATATTACGACAAGCATATATCAAAATCCTGACACGAAGGTTATTACTCTGTCAAAAATAGTGGTACCAAAAGAAAGTCGCAAGCAGGGCATGGGGACTAAGTACATGGAAGACCTGGTTAAGCTTGCTGATGAAAAAGGCTATCGCATAGAGCTGACACCAACAGCAGAGTTTGGGGGCACTTCAGTTACCAGGCTTAAGAATTTTTACAAGAGATTTGGGTTTATAGAGAATAAGGGGAGGAACAAGGACTTCTCTACCCGCGAGACTATGTATCGGCCTTCAGCGGGATCAGTTACAAGAGAAGGGACAGTTATAGTGAAATCTGGGTTTAATGTATTTGGTATCGATTTTGATAATAATCAAGCTTATGATGTGTGGAAAAAATATCTCACTGCATCCGGCAATTTACCTAGTGGAGTATTTAAGAACTGGACCAGGACCCAGGGAAAGATCAAGAAAGAGCTTGCCAGGGCTGATTTTATTGTAACGGATTTCAAAATAGGACTTAATAAATCTTACGGGAAAACAAAACTGGGTACTCCTAAAGTCTCTCAGAAGCAGCTGGAATCAATAAACCAAGCCTTAACGGATTTAGGCACCACATCTGTAGAATTCTCACGTACTGGATTCCGGACAGCAAATCCCGCTTTTGAGACAAATAACATCCCAGAGCCACTTCATGAGCCTTTATTGGCTATGAGAGCCCATATAGATGCCCTCAGCCGGGAGATGGTGCGTAGTGGCATGGTAGAAGGTGAATTGGAGGCTGTGATCCAGGAGAACTTAGGATATTACCTTACACGAACCTACCGGGTACATAGTGATCCAAAATGGAATTGGAAAAATATTCCTGATGATATAAAAAATACCGCCATCAGTTGGATGAATGCAGAGTTTCCGAACATGTCAGTGAAAGATCGTGATGGGATGCTTGAAGCTTTGGTTTTCAAGAATGATGGATTGATAGGTATGGCCCAGAAAGGAAAGCTTGGATCTAAGGATCTTGGAATCTTCCAGAAGCAAATGACAGACCAAGGTGAGTTCTGGAAGCGTGTCTCTTGGCGCGACGATGAAAAGAA
>SDBU01001607.1_pt1 | contig 31642 bp, 22 predicted proteins | sample 2277071 | NCBI WGS metagenome assembly SDBU01 (sample SAMN10397929, study PRJNA504765) | marine sediment metagenome | isolation source: marine sediment core GS08_GC12, 126 cmbsf | place: Arctic Ocean: Gakkel Ridge, Loki's castle | collected 2008 | reverse complement strand
GTGCTTGCGACAGAGGGCCTCCTGGAAGCTTTCGAACTCTTTGTTCTTGAACTCGATGACCTTACCACAGCCCAGGCAGATGAGGTGGTCGTGGGAAGAGTGCGGGTGCAGGTGCTCGTAGTGAACGTGCTTTTCGCCCAGGTTCACCTCTCTGAGGAGCCCGGCCTCCACGAGCAGTGCCAGGGTGCGATAGATGGTGGCTTTGGAGACCCTGATGTCTTTATGGTGGAGCTCAAAGAACAGTTGGTCAACTTCGAAGTGGTAATGCATGCGAAAGGCCTGCTCCATGACGCGGCGGCGCTCAGGTGTCAAGCGCAGGCCTTCCTGAGCGAGATAGCTCGTGAACGTCTCTTTGCGAGTAGATACCACCTCGAGCACCTGTACTGGATTGCTGCAAACCGAGTCTGTTACTTTCATTCTAACAACATTGCCGGCCAGCGCAAGAGGAGAAAATGGAGGCGGCCTATGGTGGTCGTGGAGGTTGGTAGGTGCATCAAGAAAGGAGAAGGCAGGAGGTGCTGCGTGCTGGGCTCCAGGGTATTACACTCTTAATTATGATCCGTCCTTGGCCTATCTCCTATCACAAGGCGTAACTATACCCTACGCCAAGTGTTAAGATGCCGCGCAGGTAGTATAGGAACTGGCGGGCAAGGCTCGATTCCATAATCAGTGAGTCACCGGGATTGAGTAGTATGTCAGGCTGCTTGCCGGCCGCGATCTTGCCCAGATGAATTCTGGTGCTCTCCTCCGCTTCCGTGCCAAAATGGCGAACGACATAGGTATGTCTCTTAGATGCCTGGAAAGTGAGTCCTCCCGCCATCGCTATTGCCTGCATGACGGAGACCTGTTCGTCCCTGTCAACATCGTAGCGTTTGGGGTTTCTGACATGTCCCTGGATGTAAAGGTGGTGTCGAGGACCCGGAGGCACAATCACAATGTCGCCGTCGTTAAGCTCGAGGTTAAGACTCGTATCCCCGCTACACAAACGGTCGAGGTCCATCTCCAGTACCCGGAGCTGAGCTTCACCGTCTGGATTGCTCGTGGGGTCCGCGGCGCCGGCGCGAATCACGATGAGCTTGTCACCTGCCGTATCTCTCAGTCCACCTGCCTCCACCAGGGCATCCAGCACGGTGCTGCGAAAACGGGGTACCTCATAGGGCCCGGCCCGTCCCACCGCCCCCATCACCATCAGGTTTCGAGTAGCATAAGTGGGTATGACGGTCACGTAGGGACTACGGATGTATTTCTTGAAGTCACTGGTGAGTTTTGCCTCCAGCGCCGAGACCGGCATGCCATCCACGTACAGTTCTCCGAGCTGAGGCACCATTATGTGGCCTGTAGGGGAGACCCTGAGCTCATACTTATACCTGGTTTCTTCGGCGCTGGGGTTGAGCACGTTGATTACCAAGAAATCACCCGGGCCCAAGGAGTGGGTCCCTGGTCCCCGCGACCGTAACGCGGTCAGGTTCATGAGCAGTTGGTCCGGCTCCCGTTCTACCTGTAGTTCCTCCTCCTTGAAGATGATGGGTCTTCTTCTTGCGAGAGGTGAAACACATCCCGTACCCGCAACCGCCAGGGCTGTCAAGACAAAGCTCACTACCAGAACACGCAGGAAAACTGGTTTCATTTGCACTCCCAGACTCTCGTGGCCAGCGCTCTCAGGCCAGGTCAGGATACAGACGCCATCTATTGCGTTAAGCAAACAGGAACGCGCGAAAGAATGTCAGCAGGTGCTCGTCAACCACGCTCTTGCACTCAAGGTATGGAGGGGCTTACGAAGACCACTTTCTTCTCACGGTCACGCCGCGCAATGACGGCAACAAGCGGTATCACCACGGCTGCCGTGGCCGTCAACGCTATCAGCACTGCAGGCAAGTGTCTCGGGGCCTCATCTGCTCTTGCTTCCGCCGCGGCCCCGGACACCAAATCGGCTGCCAGGAAGTTATAGACTGGACGTGGCAATATGAAGTTCAGTTTGGTCAGCTTCGCGTCGCGCGTCACTTCGACCTCAGTAACCACTCTGCCTGCCAACAAGAGACGGTATTTTCCCGGTTCCAGAGGACCGAGCACATAAATCCCGGCCTCGCTGGTAGTGGTCTGCGTGACAAGCCTGCCCTTCTCATCCAGAACTTGAAGCACAACTCCGGCTAAAGGCGTGCGCGGGTCCGCTGAGGTCACGGTGCCCGTAATCTTGCCGACCTTCAGGGCGACGATAGACGCATGCTCCTCTTGCACATGAGGTTGAGCTGCAACTCCCGACACCACACAAAAACAGGCCAACCATACTGCCAGTCCCGTAGTGAACACTTTACGAACCTGCCCGGGCATCCTCATTTTGCGCCTCCAGCTTCGCTTGGCTAATGGTCATAGATGCTTCTTATTTATACGCCGGTTAGTATTCTATCGCGCCAGGGGTGCCTAATGTCAAGCGGAAAAAGGGTTCCCCACTTCAAATTCGTCATTGCCAACAAGCCCCCTTCAGGTTATCCATGAAGGGCAGGAGGTGGGACCACGCAAACTTGCGGGAATTGCTTGCGCCCGGCGAGCAGGAGGCGCTATAATTCTTTTGTATGCTACTATTTGTGCGAAAAGCCATTTCCTGCGGTGGTGTGTGATGGCCCAGGTTGATAAGACTGATATCAAGAAAGGGCTGGCGCAGTTAGGTGTGGGCCCGGGCGCTGTGCTTCTCGTGCACAGCTCACTCAAGAGCTTCGGTCGCGTCATAGGCGGGCCGGCCACGGTCATCGCTGCGCTGCTGGAATTGCTAGGCCCGGAAGGCACACTTGCCATGCCCGTTTTCAGCAATAGCACGAATCCTGATGGTCCACCTTTCGACGTGAAGACCTCCCCTTCCCGGGTAGGCCTTATCACGGAGACCTTCCGCAGGCGCCCGGGGGTTCTGCGCGCCAACCAACCTACGCATTCAATTGCGGCGTTTGGTAAACATGCAGCGACCATCACGCAGAACCTGCCAAGTCTGGAACCTTACGACAGAAGGGGGTCTTTCGGAAGGCTGTACGAACTGGCCGCCAGGGTGCTCTTCATGGGCTGCACGATGGCGGCAAACTCCACCTTGCATGCCATCGAGGATTGGGCGGAGCTACCCTACCTGGGGCCGGAGCCCGCCTACATGCTTGGCGAAAACGGCCAGCAGAAGCAAGTCCTGCTGCAAAAGATGCCTGTGGGAGACCGCGACTTCTACCGGAAGGGCGAGGCAAGCGCGGGTACCAAGGTGGTGCGTTTCCTGCGCGCCAGGAATGCCATTCAGGACGTGAAGATCGGGGCCTCCCACGTACAAGAGATTGCCATGCGCACGCTGGTTGACCTGTGCATGGGGCGGTTGAAAGTGGAGCCTGACCTTTTGCTCTGTGACCGCGCCGATTGCGATTTCTGCACTGCCTCGAAGGAGCAGCTCAAGGGGTGGAAGCCCGGCTACTGAGTTGGAGCTGGCGTGGAGCTGGAGTTTGGAGGAATCTCGAGTGCGATTCTGCCTGAGCATGATGCTAATTGTGGTGTCGGCAGCCAGCGCTGCCGGGGAGAACGGAGCGGCACGAGAATCGAGGAAAGCCGTTTCCGAACTTGTGCGGGAAGCGGATAGGCTAATTCAGGAGTTCCACATAGACGAAGCGCTTAAGGTGCTTAACACTGCCGCGCAGCTTGACCCCCAAAACGCGAATATGGTGCTCAGAATGGGGAATTGCTATTCGCTGAAGGAGCAGTATGCCGAGGCCCAGGCTTGCTTCGAAGCGGGCTTGCGAGCCTACCCGGATGAGCCCCGCCTGCTTCACAATATGGGGCTGCTCTTCTTCAAGCAAAAAAGGCATGACCGGGCCTTGAATTACTTCCAGAGGACGCTTGCGGTCCGTGATTGGCACCCTGACGCAAATTTCTACATCGGCCTTATTCACGAGCAAGCGGGGGACCTGGATAAGGCTTTACATCATTACGTCCAGGAACTTAACCATAACCCGGCAAACGTGAAGGCAATCCATAGATTGGATTGGATTAAGCGGGGGCGAGCACCGCGCAGAGGCTCGCGCGTGCCTCTCTGGGCGCTTTTGGGAATCTGGGCAGTAGCACTGGCAGGACTGGCCCTCTTGCACTGGAAGCTGCGTCAGCGGCCAGTCCGGGATGTGTCTCTGCGGGCTTTCAGGGGTGAGAAGACCGCGGGAGAGTGATTTTTGACTTGAAACTCCCCCCCCGTAGTCTATTATGGTCAGTCTAAGTTCAGTGCAAGAGGTTCGTTGATAATTGTCGCGGCAAGTAATACATAAGGGGTGCTTGCCATGCAAAAAGTAGGAACGGGTTTGCTTCTCCTGGTGGCTCTGGTACTGCTTTCCACGGTCACGGTTTTCGACCCTCAGTACATCACCGACAAGGTACTGCTCCCCATCATTGGGGAACCTGAGCCCATCAAATACGTGCAGCCACCACCTGTGGGACCTGAATTCAAACGAATCGTCTCCAACATCACTGCGGATGAGATTTTCCAGCATTTCCAGCATCTCACTGCCCTTCCCACTCGTTGCGTGGGTTACGATGAGGAACTCGACCAGGCGCACGACTATGTAATGAGTCAGTTCCGTGCCATGGGCTTCAGAGAGGTCCCCACTTCGGCGCTGGATTACCAGAACCTGGATAAGTTAGGTGGACCTGCCGTCTGGAGCGAAGAGTTCCCGGTGGTGGTACCTGTGGATAAGGGGGCCAGCATTGAGATGGGGTCTTCGGGCCAACGCCTGCCCATGTATTGTGTCTGGCCCAACCAGGTCAAGCCGCCGACCCTGCCTCCCAAGGGCGTCACCGGACACCTGCTCTTCGGCGGCCAAGGTAAGTTCTGGGAACTCAATGGTGAAGTGGTCAAAGACAGCATCGTGCTCATGGATTTCGCTTGTGGCCAGAACTACGTTAACCCGCGCATGTTAGGCGCTCGCGCCATTATCTTCTGTGACCTGGGCAAGATGACCACGGGCAAGACCAGTCTCTCCCGGGGTGAGGCCTCGGAAAAAGTCTTGAAGGTCCCCGTCGATATCCCCCGTTTCTACGTCGAGGAAGAGGTGGCCTGGAAGCTGTTGGAGGGTCTGACGGGGAAGCCACAGTCAGAGCTGTTGGACGTCTTCCGGAGGGAGAAAGGCATCGGACGCGAGTTCCGCGACCTGGCCAGGGCCAGGCCTGAGGAGAAGCGCCAGGTCAGTCTCTGGGCTAAAATGGTCTGGGAGAAACACACCGCCAGGAATATCTATGCCTGGCTGCCAGGGTTGGACCAAGATATGGAAGCACCCGGCAAGGAAGAAGCGAAGAAATGGAAAGACCAGATTGTGGTGGTGGAGTCGTACTACGATTCTATCTCCGTGGTACCGAAGCTAGCTCCCGGCGCCGAGAACGCCTGTGGTATCACCGCCCTCCTGGCTACCGCCAAGGCCCTGAAAGAATGGGGGCCTCACTATTCGGTGATGTTCCTGGCCAGTTCCGCGCATTTCCAATATCTCTCCGGCGTCAGCGACTTCCTCTACCGTCACGCCCGCAAGAGTGATTACTTCCTGAAACGCATGCCCCTGAAGCACCAGCTTGACCCTAGTATTTTTATCGGTCTGGACCTGTCCAGTCAGAGCGCTCAGGTGGCAGCATTCAGTGAAGGGGTCTTCAACAATTCCTCCTGGGGAACCAATAACTACCAGAAGAATGCGCTCGCTCCCTATGCCAAGACCTTCAAGAAGTACATTCGCGAAGTTTGGCCCGGTGAGCCGGAGGCGGAATGGTCAACAGCCTATCCCCCTAAGGGAATGACCGGGACAGACTTCCTCACCAGTGGCGAAGCGGGAGGACGAGCCCCCCGCTACATCAATGCCATCACCCCCCCCAAGCGCTCCTGGAAGGACTACATGCCCATTCCTATCGGGCTGGACCACGAGATGGTCACCCTGGTAGGCTTGCAGGGAATTTCTCTGGTTACCCCCCACGACATCAGACGCATGGTCGATACTCCTGCCGACACCCTGGACCGTGTCAATGTGGACAATGTGGTCAAACAGGCGCGCACGGTTGCGGCGCTCTTGATGAAAGGCACCCGTGACTACAACTTCCTGGTGCGCTCCAAGCTCAACCTCCAGGACCAGGGACACACCCTCAAGGGAAGTATCCGCTGGTTTGACCGCAACTTGAGCCCCTACATCCCCGAAGGTCCGGTGGAGGATGCCATCGTTACCTACCAGCAGCCCGGCGGGAATAGCTGTGCCGGCGTGCGCACCCTGGTAGTCACTAAAGTCGAACTGACGGCCGACCGCGGCGGCAGGCACAGAACCCTTTTTCAGTTCGACCTCAAGCGCAACCGCTGGACTAACACCATAAACGCCTACAAGCTCGATGATGCTGGCAACATCGTGATGGCGCCGGACCTGGGTCAAGAGGGGGCCAAGAGTTACCCCATCGAGATCAGACATTCCTGGTGGGAGGAGGAGATGATTGAGGTGCTCTTCCCCTGCCGCGCCATCTCCATCTTCGAGACCGTGGATTCGCGCCGGCTCTCCACATTGGATTCTTTGACCATCCTGGGGCCGGACAACGCCGTGCCCCAGCGCTACGGCACCAGCTTCATCGCCAATCAAAGCGCGCTTGAAGGAAAGACGACCGCGGCCGCCGTCGCTTTTGTGGACCGGGACCTGCCGGTCAAGCTCTTCATGAGCACTGGCCTTCTGGGCATCAAGTATCTACTCACCAATGCACCCGAGGAGCTGCTCACCGATTCGGTGAAACCTGCTGACCTGACCGAGGAAATCAAGAGAAAATCCTACGGTATCGGCTTTGGCCCGGAAGAGACCATCATCTTCAGTCCCTCCTACCAGGGCGCCAGGGACATGTGGATTGTTGACGACGTGCGCATGAAGGAGCTGGAGCGGTTCGGCATCCGCAACGATAAGCTCTCCCGGGTTGAGGTGCGTAACGGTGAAGAGGTTCGCACGGGTCTGCATGAGGAAGCCAAGCAGGCCCTGTTGGCTGCCAAAGCGCATCTCGAAAAACGTAACTATGAGGCTTTTGTGGCCTCCGCCAGGCGAGGCTGGGGACTGGAAGCCAGGGGGTACCCGGATGTCAAAGGCACCGCCAACGACACCGTCCGGGGCATCATATTCTATTTCATGCTGGTGCTGCCCTTCTCCTTCTTCTGTGAGCGCCTGTTCTGCGGCTGTGTGGACATCCGCAACCGGGTGTTCTGGTTCTCGGTATTCTTCGTGGGTGTATTTCTGATTCTCACCAGGGTGCACCCGGCATTCAAGCTCTCCAGTTCCTCCTACGTCATCTTCCTGGCTTTCGTTATCCTGACACTGGGTGCCATCGTGCTCATCATCGTGATGAACAAGTTCAGTCTGGAGATCAAGAAGAGCAAACGCGCGGCCACAGGTTTACATGAGGTTGATGTGGGGAGGATATCGGCGACTCTGGCGGCCGTGCTTCTGGGCATCTCGAATCTGAGGAGGCGAAAGGTCCGCACCACGCTTACGGCCATCACCCTGGTCCTCTTGACCTTCACGGTTCTCTCTTTCACTTCCATTAAGACAGCCCTGACCTTCTATCAACTGCCCCGTGACAATGCCCCCATTTACGACCTCGAGGTCCCTGGGTCGAGCGAAGTTCTGAGGCAGATGGGCTACGAAGGTATGCTCGTGCGTGACCGCAGTTGGCGAGGCATGCAACTATCGGCATTGGATTATATCCGCAGCGCTTTCGAGCAGAAAGGATCGGGTGAGGAGGATGCAGAGCAGGTGACGGCGACCGTCGTGCCTCGCGCCTGGTTTCTTTCCCGGGTGAAAGGTGAGCGACAGCACATCCAGGTTGAGAACCTCCGCACCAGCAAAATCAGCTTTGTCTATGGATTGGTGGGCATGGTACCGGATGAGACCGTGGTCTCTCAGGTTCGCCGGGCACTGCTGGGCCTCTCCAGTGAGGAAGAGCAGAAAAAGCAGTGGGCGAGAATTGCCGAAAAGGACGTGGTTTTTGTTCCCGACGAGATGGCCGAGCACCTGGGCCTGAGCCTGGAGGACGTTGGCAAGGCGAAAATCAAGCTCTGGGGACAGGAGCTCCTGGTGGTGGGACTGCTTGACACCGAGGTGCTCAACGGCATCAGGGACCTGGACGACGAGGCCATTACACCCGTGGACTTCGTCAGCGAGATGGATAAAGCTACCAAAGGGGAGCAGACGGACCCCAATATCGCAGCGGTGCAACCCATCCAGAGTTTCATCCATTTGAACGCAGGCAACGCCCTGTTTTTACCTTACGACTTCGTCATAGACAACGATGGCTATCTCGCCTCCATCGCGGTGGCAGAGTTCAAAGGTGGAAGAACCCGGGACCTCGAAACGGAGGATTTCTTCAGCGCCGTCAAAGGCTTCATGGCGAGGGTGGCACTGACCGCCTTCGTGGGTTATGGCGACAAGGTGACGGTTTATAGCTCTATCGGAGGCACTTCCCTGAGTGGCACTGCCATGCTGCTGGTGATTGTGGTGATTGCCTCGCTGATTGTTTTGAACACCATGATTGGGGCAGTCTATGAGCGCTCCCGGGAAATAGGCATTTACAGTTCTGTGGGGCTGACGCCCAAGCACATCGCCGCCCTCTTCCTGGCTGAAGCCTCGGTGTTTGCCACCCTGGGCGCTGTGACCGGCTACCTCATGGGACAGGTGATAGCGCTGCTGCTCGCCAAGACCGAGGGCTTGAGCGCCATGAACTTCAACTACTCTTCACTTTCCGCCATCTGGTCCACCGTCATCGTCATGTTGGCCACCTTCCTTTCCACCCTTTATCCCGCTCGGGTAGCCGCTAACATGGCAGTGCCCGACGTATCACGGAAATGGGCGTTCCCCGAACCCGAAGGGGACGATTGGCACTTCGACTTCCCCTTCACGGTGGGCGGCACCGAAGCCCTAGGCATGTATGCTTATCTGGCCCGTGTGTTCCGCTCCTACGGCGAGAGTTCCATCGGTGCCTTCGTGACCGAGAACGTTGAACTGTTAACCACGGATTACGAGGGTGAGCCTTGCTACACCATCAACATGATGATCTGGCTGGCGCCCTATGACCTGGGCATATCGCAGAAAGTGACGCTCAAAGCCATCCCCACCGGGGAGTTCGGCATTTACAAGATAGAGGTGGATTTGCACCGCGAGAGTGGCGATGTGGCTTCCTGGCGTCGGATCAATCGAGGCTTCCTGAACCTGTTGCGCAAGCGCTTCCTGGTTTGGCGGACGTTGGACCAGGGATTGAAACATCAATACCACCAGGAAGGTGCGAAGGCACTTGCCCTCGAGGAAGCGGCTTGATGACCGCGTCTGGATTGGACAACATGCTATTACCACCTGAAAGGAGACACATTGTCTGAGGAGAAGGAGCTCGCCGCGGAGGGGGAACAGACGGGCGAATGGTCCATTATGCCCGAGGACGCACCTTTCGAAGCGGGCTTCAACATGAAGACCGTGTGGGCGGCGCTCTTCGTGGGCTTCGTCATGCTGCCCGGCGCCATCTACCTGGGACTGATGACCGGCTCCCCGCTGGCAGGCGCCGCCGAGTGGGTCACCATCATCCTCTTTATTGAGATGTCACGCCGCTCCTTCGGAAAACTTAAGACCCAGGAGATCATCATCCTCTACTGGGTTGCCGGTGGGCTAATCATGGTGGGTGGTCGGTTGGGCTCCGGACAGAACCTGTTCGGTGGTCCTTTTGGTCCCAAAATTTGGGACCAGTATCTGATTCAATCCCCACAGGCGGCCGGTCTGGCGGAACACATACCAGCCTGGCTGGTGCCTCCACTGGGTTCAAGAGCACTGGAGAAGCGCACCTTCTGGGACCATGCCTGGGTAGTCCCTATGGTGGTGGTCTTCCTGGCTGTGCTCTTCAGACGCATCACCAGCCTTTCCATGGGCTACATACTCTTCCGCGTCACTCACGACATCGAGCGGTTGCCTTTCCCCATGGCGCGGGTTTTCGCCGGCGGTGCTACCGCCCTGGCGGAAACCTCTGCCAAGCAGGAGAGCTGGCGGTGGCGCGTCTTCAGCATAGGAAGCTTCATAGGCGTCATCTGGGGCTTCATTTATGTGGTGGTGCCCGCGCTTTCGGGCATATTCCTGACCGAGACCATCGTTATTCTGCCCATCCCCTTTGTCGATTTCACCCCTGCCATCCGTTCCATACTGCCTGCAGCAGTCCTGGGTTTAGGAACAAATATTGCCACCGTCCTGGTAGGCTTTGTGCTGCCCTTCTGGGTGGTGGTAGGGATGTTCGTCAGTTCGATGCTCTCCATGCTGGTTGTGAACCCGGCTCTCTATTTTGCCGGGATATTGCAGCGCTGGTCGCCAGGGATGACCGCCATCCCTTCCAACGTGGCGAACAGCCTCGACTTCTGGCTGAGCTTTAAGATTGGTCCTGCCGTCTTGATTGCCTTCTTGGGATTCGGGATGGCCGGGCGGGCGCTGTGGCGGCGCTCCCGGGAGCGGGCGGCTCGCGGGCGCGAGACTGCGGAAACCTATCCCCTGGAACTTCCCCCCAACCGGGGCGACATTAGGATCTTCAAAGCTGTCCTCATCTGGGCTGCCGGCACTGCTGCCATGGTCATCCTGGTTTACATCCTGGTCCCCGAGTTCCCCTGGTGGATTACGGCCGTCTTCGGCTTCTTGTGGTCTCCCTTTACGTCTTACATCGGCGCCCGCATGATTGCGCTGACCGGGCAGCCCTTTGGGGCGAACTTCCCCTATCTCCGGGAGGCATCCTTCTACCTCTCTGGCTACAAGGGAGCCGCCGTCTGGTTCGCACCTATCCCCATGTACAGCGCCGGTGGTGGGGCGCAGATGTTCAAGCAACTGGAACTTACCAAATGCCGATTCGGCTCGGTGGTCAAAATGTCCATTCTCACCCTCTTCATCATGTTCATCTGCAGCTTCATCTTCTGGTCGCTGATTTGGAAGCTGGGACCCATCCCCTCTTCAGCCTATCCCTTCGTGCAGCGCATGTGGCCCATGGGCGCCATGTTTCAGTGTTTGTGGGTGAAATCAACCCTGCCTCCTTCCCCTGAACCTGTGCTCCTGGCTTCCTACGCCAATGCCGCCAGCAATGTCTCCCAGGCCGCTGTGCCTCACCTGCTCGGCCCGCTATTAGGACAATACTTTACTGGGGGCACCTTGCTGAAAGAGGTTCTCAAGCCTAACACCATCGTCGCCGGGGGCATCGTGGGAACATTGCTCTATATCATCATCACCCTCCTCGGCGCGCCCAGACTGTTATTCTATGGCATGGTGGGAGGCATGGGCACCTGGCCACACATGATGATTCCTCAGTTCTTCGGCGCCATGCTGGGCAGGTACTATATTGCCAAGCGTCTGGGGCGAAAGCGTTGGCGGGCCTACGCACCGATCCTTCTGGCCGGCTACTCCTGCGGCTTCGGTCTGATAGGCATGACCTCGGTTGCCATCGTCCTGATTTCCAAGGCAATCTCTACCATCGTCTTCTAAAAAGGCCCTATTCCAGACAGTTTCCAATCAGGGAGTGACCAGTGGCAAAATCTCTCGTGAATTACAGGGCCTATCTCGGACAGGCCCTGCGGATGCTGGAGAACCCGGGGCTGCTGCTCGCCGCCCAGGACAACCGCGCCAGACCGAATACGATGGCCATCGGCTGGGCCACCATAGGCGTCGTCTGGGGTAAGCCCATCTGCGTGGTGTTGGTAAGGCCCTCTCGCTACACCTATGAGCTTATCGAGGGTACCGGCGCCTTTACCGTCAACGTGCCCACACCCGGCCTGGCGGATACGGTAGCGTACTGTGGCAGCGTGTCTGGACGAAGCCACGACAAGTTCAAGGACCGGGGACTGACCCCCTGCCCTGCCGCTGAGGTCAGCGCCCCGATTATTGAAGAGTGCCCCATCAACTACGAGTGCCAGGTGGTGCATAAGAACGATGTCCGTCCCGCCGAGCTCGCGCCCGACATCAAGCAAAGCGCTTATCCTCAAGGCGATTACCATCGCGTGTACTTTGGTGAGATACTTGCCGTCCGTGCTGACGAGCAAGTCATCCGGAAGCAACTGGGCTGAGAGTTTTACTTGGCCGATAGCCCCGTTCCTGGCCCGTTCCCACTACCCGCAATTGCTTTTCCCAAGTATCTGCTTGACAGGGAAGCTCACCTTTGCTATATGCTGCTAGCGGAAAGCGGGAGAGCTATCACACCCAGATTGGTTTCTCCGCGCTTATGTCATTACCATGTCAGGGGAAAGGGGCAAGTCATGCGAAAGGCCAGGTTCGTCAGCGCAATCCTTGTGGTTACTTTTGTACTTGCAGGCGCTGTCAGTCTTTGTGGACACCTCTACGCAGAGCCTGAGACCAAGGATCTGGGGCGAGGAGTGCCGGAAGGTGCCTGGCTCTACTTTCGCCAGGTGCATAACCCCGAGCGTGACTACATGAGCGCTTACTGGGAGGACATCCGCGCCACCTACGCCCAGACGGGCATTCGCGAGGAGTTGACGAGGCTCTTGTCGGGCCTTCCTGCCATGGCGGCAGGACAGGAACTCCAGGAGCAGTTGGGGAAGTGGCGCGGGCTGGTGGAAAAAGTGAACTGGAAAAGCTTCGTGGAAAAGGAAATCGTCTGCTCACTTCGCTTTCAGAAGGAGTTACCCATCCCGGAACTTCTGGTCCTTTCCCGGTTAGATGCCGCCGAGCTCGCCAACAACCGTGAAGCGTTCCAGGCAATCTTCACTGAAATCAGTAGCTCCAACCCCGAGCTGAGTGTGAGCACCTCCCAGGTCTCAGGCGCCGAGGTGGTGATGCTGCTCCTGCCGGGCAGTCCTGTCACCTTGACGGTTGCTACTCGTGATGATGTATTCCTCTTTTCCACCTCCGCCCGGATGACCAGCGACAGTCTTAGCCTGCTTGCTGGTGGCGCTGGCAGTTCCATCCTGGACTCGCCCCGATTCAAGGAGGCCCTCACGCATCTACCCAGCCCTGAAGACGGCGAGACCTTCATAGACGTGGCAAATCTCTTCACCAACTTGCGCAGGCTGCCCGCCCTTGCCGCCGTCGAGGCGCCTTCGGACCCAGATGCACAGCTTGCCGTGGGCATTATTGACAAGCTGTTGAACCATTTTGATGTGGTTGACTACGTGGCTTCAGTCCGGTACACCGAAGGGCACACGAATTTGAGCGAAGCTTATGCCAAGCTCAAACCCGATGCCAATGCCTCAGGCATCTACTCGGTATTTGCCAACCAGCCACTCATCCAGGATTTCCAGACGTTTATCCCCCAGGACGCAGTTTCTTTCAGCGTCTCCAGTGGACTCGACCTTCACGCACTCTACAAGTTTATCGAGGGCTTCATTGCTGAAGAGCTGCCCAACGGAGCTGAGCTACTCGTAGAGTGGGAAACAGTGCAGCAACAGAACGAGTTTCACCTTGATGCAGAGTTGCTCTCAGCGCTGGGGGGCGGCATAATCTCTTTCCAGGTGCCGGCAGCGGTGCCCAATCCCATGCAGCCGGTTGATACCGTGTTTATGTTGAAGGTCAAGGACAAGGCTAAAGTCGAGCAACTAACCGACAGGGGTCTGGTAAAGGCCAAAGAACACTTTCAGGGCCAGAACGTCATGTTCAGCGTGCTGCCTGCCCCGGAGACCGGCGGCTATCCCTTCAAGGCCATCAGCATGCAGTTCATGCCCATGCTGCAGCCCGCCTACGGGTTCGTGGATGACTACCTCGTCATTGCCAGCTCCGCCGGCGCCGCTGGTAAGCTGGTATCGGTGAAAGAGGGCAAGACTCCCAACGTGCTTTCCAGTCCCAAGTTGGCGAAACTGGAAGCCCTTCCCCAGGAGCCTGTCACCTTGGTGTATTACGCCAATCTCCAATCACAGATTCAGCAGCAGGCCCAGGCGGTGGGCATGATGGGTATGTGGATGGCGTTCATTCCTGAAAGCCCCGAGACCGCGCCGATGAAAAGCCTCATGATGCTCTTGCCCAGGCTGGCGCCGGTAATCAAGAAGTTCGACTTCCTCCAGGACCAGCTTGTCACGATACGGTTCGACAGGGCAACAGGCACCTGGAAGTCCAAGCGCGTCATCTCCATACGTCCACCTGTCCAGTGACCAATGCGCGCTGTTCGTGGTGGAGGAAACCAAAGCGAGGAGCAGCAAGGCTAGTTGGAGCGGTGTCAGGCGTGCTAGGCTTGCTCGAGCACTTGCGCCAAGACCTCGAGAACCCGTGTGATGCCGATGTCTTCCAGGCAAAGCGACTTGGCGCAGGTTGACCTCATAGAATGCAGACAGGGCGCGCAATTTGCCTGCCCCTGAATCACGAAAACGTGCTTTCCCCCGGGCGCCCAGACACGTGCGTCAGTTGGTCCAAAAAGCGCAATAGTGGGCGTAGCCACACATGCTGCCAGGTGCGTAATGCCCGAATCGTTTCCCACATAAGCATCACAGCGTGCCAGCACTGCGGCCACCTCGCTCAAGCGCGCCCGCCTGATGACTATCGCTGGCTCTCGTGCCATGCCGCAAAGCATTTTCTCAACGCACTCATCGTCGGCAGGGCCGGCAATGACCATTACGCTGCCTCCAACCTGTTCAGACACCCAATCCGCAACCCTAGCGAAGCGGCAAGCAGGCCAATTCTTTCTTGTACTTCCGCTGCCCGGATGAATGGCTACCACCGGCGTTTTCTTTGCCCGCGAAAGCTCTGCAGCGAAGTGGTTTACAGGTTCAGGAGGACTCAGTCCAAGCAGCAGCGAAGACGTCTGAATGTCAAGAGGCGTCAGCGTCTGGAGCAGATGGTCACTGACGTGGACGGAGCCTATTTCGTCAGGATAGGGCGCTGCCGCCAGCACCTGCTTCAGCCCTGTTTCTTTGAGCCTGTTGGCAAGGACCTCTCCACCCTTTAGCCACACAATCCCCAGGTCAAATCTGCCCGCCCATCTCGCCAACTCCTCGGGAATCCCCACCTCGGGGCTGAAAAGGGGCAGGAACCTGGCACTGCCGATGGCAGAAGTTTCGCGCACGATGCCGTATTCTTTCAGGAGTTTACCAGCGGCTGGTTTGCAGATGAGGTGCAGGTGTGCGCCAGGCCAGTGGCAGCGCAGGCTTTCGATTGCGGGCAGCGCCAGCAGCACATCGCCTATCGACCCGCCATGAATGATAAGCATCGCTTTCATAGCGATGTATTATATCAGCAAGCGCTGATGGCCTCACTGATTTCAGGCTGTGTTCTCTTTTTGCTTGCAACCAACCGTGCTCGCTGATACGAATAGATGTGGTCAGGCAACTCAGTTCAGACCGTCACGTCAAGAAACTCCAGACGGAGAGAACGGGGAGGAAAAGTGATGGGTAAGACGAGAGAGGCGCGTTTTGCGGGCTCCTGGTATCCCGGGCCTCAAAAAGCCTTGGCAGATGCGCTGGGAGGATTTCTGGGCGCGCAGGCAGAAAGGCAGAAAGCCCTGGGGGTAGTTTCCCCTCACGCAGGCTACATGTTTTCAGGAGCAGTGGCGGGTGCGGTTTATGCGCGCGTGGAGGTGACAGACACGGTGGTAATCCTGACACCCAACCACACCGGCCGGGGAGTTTCTCTGGCGCTCTGGGATGCGGGCAGTTGGCGCACGCCTCTGGGTGAGGTTCCCGTTGATGAGGACTTTGCCAACAGGTTGCTAAGCACCTCCGCCGAGGTGCAGGTGGATACGGGTGCTCACACCAACGAACATTCAGGTGAGCTGCAAGTGCCTTTTCTGCAGTTTGTCAATCCCCGGGTGAAAATCGTGCCCCTGGTACTGTCGTCAGCGAAGTTTGAGCTTCTGGAGACACTGGGAGATGCGCTTGCCGAGGTCATCCAGGCCTCAGGCCAGCCGGTGTTGGTGGTCGCCAGCTCCGACATGACGCATTTCGAATCGGATACTTCCGCCCGCCAGAAGGATAACCTTGCTATCGAGCAAATCACGAACCTCGACCCGTGGGGCCTGTGGCAGGTGGTGCACGAGAACCGGATTTCGATGTGTGGTATTGCGCCTGCCACCGCCATGCTCGTGTGTGCGAAGAACCTCGGCGCCAAAGAGGCCACGCTGGTCAAGTACCAGACCTCCGCTGACGTTACCGGCGACCGTGCCAGCGTGGTCGGTTATGCGGGCCTCATCGTCACCTGAGCCTGAGCGATGATGCTGACCTCCCCACCCAGCCACGGACCTCCGCTTGCGTGTTGTTAACTTGCCTCAGGCGCGCTATAATCATTGTTTCTGCGATTCTCAAGGAAGCTCGAATGCCCCGGTGGAAGAGAACATTACTCGTCATCGTCATAGCCCAGTTCATAGGCATGGTGGGGTTCGCGTTTGTTTTCCCTTTCATTCCTCTTTATTTCCAGGAGGTGCTGGGCGTTGCTAGCAAACACGAAGCGGCTGCCTGGGCAGGCTGGACGCGCTTTGGCATGGGGCTTACCATGGCCGTTTTTGCGCCCCTATGGGGGTTACTAGCAGACAAGTTCGGCCGTAAAATCATGATGGTACGTGCCACTTTCGGCGCCGCCCTCATCCTCACCCTTATGGGCATGGTCAACAGTCCCTTGCAGTTTGCCATGCTGCGGGTGGGACAGGGGGCCATTACCGGGACTATGGTCGCGAGCATCACTCTGGTACTCAGTGTTACACCCAGAGAAAAGAAAGGCTACAGCCTGGCCATCATGCAGGCCGCCGTTTATGCCGGCCATGCCCTGGGACCTCTGCTGGGAGGTATGATGGCAGATACGGTCGGCTACCGCGAAGGGTTCTTCGTGGCCGGGCTTCTTTTGGCTGCCTCCGGAAGTCTGGTCGTACTGGGCGCCGAGGAAAGGTTCAACCGCTCGCCTGAATTGGTGGGCACGCATCACGAGAAACTCTCCAGCGTCTTGAAAGTCAAAGGCTTTCTGGTCGTGATAGCCGTCATCTTTCTCATTCAGTCTGCCATTACCATGCTGGCCCCGGTGTTCTCTCTGTTCGTCAAAGACCTGAGTATGGATAAGGCCAGAGCTGCTACCTACACTGGCAGAATAATCTGTGGCGCGTCTATTCTTGCTGCCCTCTCTGCTTTGGCCGTCAGTCGCGTGGGCGGAAGATGGGGATATGGGAGAATCCTCGCCGCCGGGAGCGTACTTTCCGGGCTCTTGGCAGCACCGCAGGCGCTGGCCAGGCGCCTGGTCCAGCTTGCCAGCCTGCGCCTGGCTTACGGCTTCGTTTTTGGTGGGGTGAATCCGATGGTGAACGCCACGGTCAGCACCCTTGTGCCCGGACACAGCTATGGAAAAGCATACGGGCTGACCCAGAGCATCTCCTGTATGGGGTGGGCGTTTGGGGGGCTCCTGACAGCATTTATTGCGGAGCGCGGCGGAGAAGTGCTGGGACTGCGACTTCCCTTTGTTGTCAGCGGCGTGTTCCTGGTGATGGCGGGCGTAGTGGCTGCTCTCGGTATCCACCGCCCGAGACCAGCAGTTCCTACAGACGAGTTGCGAGAAGGGGTGCCACCTGCCAAGTAACCTTACCTACTTCAGCTCAGGTGAGCCAGTTCGTGTGGAAGGTTCCCTGCTTGTCGAGTCGCTGGTAGGTATGGGCGCCGAAGTAGTCCCGCTGTCCCTGCGTCACGTTAGCGGGAAGCCTTTCCTGCCTGTAGCTGTCGAAGTAAGCCAACGAGGCGCTCATTGCCAGGCAGGGAACGCCATTCTCGACCGCAACTTTGACCACCTTTCTCCAGGCGTCTTGCCTGCTGTTCAGCAGTTGGCAGAAGTGGTCATCCACCATGAGGTTGGGCAGGTCGGGCCTGCGTGTAAAGGCGCTGCGCATGGGGTCCAGAAGCCTGGCGCGGATGATACAGCCGCCCTTCCAGATGCGCGCAATCTCGGCCAGGTTCAACTCGAACCCATATTCCCGGGAGGCCGCGCTCATAAGCACGAACCCCTGCGCATAGGAGGTAATGACGGAAGCAAATAGCGCCTGCCTCAGCCCTTCGACAAACTCATCCTTATCGCCTGCAAAAGTGGGGTCTGGGCCCTGCAGTACTTTGGCGGCGGCAAGCCTTTCTCCCTTGTAAGCCGAGAGAATGCGGGCTTCCACAGCCGCATTGATGGTGGGGGTGGGCACGCCCACATCCAGCGCCTCTTGCGTGGTCCATTTGCCGGTGCCCTTCTGACCTGCCTTATCGAGGATGACATCGACGATGGGACCACCCGTCTCTTCATCTACCTTGGCCAGCACTGCTCGTGTGATTTCGACCAGGTAGGAGTCAAGTTCATGTTGGTTCCACTCGCCGAAGACCTCCGACATCTCCTGGGCCTCCATCCCCAGAAGGCTTTTCATGATGTCGTAGGTCTCGGCAATCAGTTGCATAATGCCATACTCGATGCCGTTGTGTACCATCTTGACGAAGTGGCCGGCACCGCCCGGGCCGATATAGGCGCAACAGGCGCCGTCCTCGGTCTGCGCCGCAATCCTGGTGAGGACCGGCGCTACCAATTTGTAAGCATCCTGCTGTCCGCCAGGCATGATGCAGGGACCTTTCAGCGCACCCTCTTCGCCCCCGCTCACCCCTGTGCCTATGTACAAGAATCCGCCCTGAGCCAGTTCTTCTGAGCGCCTGATGGTGTCCCTGTAAAAGGAATTACCGCCGTCAATCAGTAGGTCACCTTTGGATAGATGGGCCCTCAACTGCTGGATGACGGTATCGACCGGACCACCGGCCTTCACCATCATCATAATCTTGCGGGGCTTTTCCAGCGCCTCGACAAACTCTTCGATAGTGGTCGCCCCCACGATGTCCTTATTCTTGGCGCCGGCGGCCATGAACTCCGCAGTCCTTGTCGTGGTCCGGTTATAGACGGCGACGGAGAAGCCCTTGTTGGCCATGTTGAGCGCCAGGTTCTGACCCATCACGGCCAGCCCGACGAGTCCCATTTGCTGCTTCTTCATTGTCCCTGTCTCCTGAGTTCGTATGAGTGGGGTTTGTTTGACCTGCAGGATAAGACAAATCACTGCGGGAGTTTACTATCCTATGGATATGCCATGTTGAGTCAAGCCAAAAGCCTTAAGGGGACAAAGCGGTGTTGTGTGACTGCGGGGTCTGGCGCGGATGGTTTCAAGATGCTATAATCAAGTGGTAAGGAGGAACCCTGTGCTCATCGAGAAGGCAGTGGAACAAGGCATCTTAAGTGATGATGAACTGCGCCAGCTTACCTCTCAGGCGCTGTCCGATATTGACGTTCGGGGTAAGCGCGTCTTGGTCATCATTCCCGACACTACGCGCACGGCGCCGATGCCTCTCTTTTTCAGGCTCTTTTCGGAACATCTTGGAAAGAGGGCCAAACAACTGGACTACCTCATTGCGCTGGGCACCCACCCGCCTATGAGCGAGGAGAGAATCCTCTCCCACCTGGGCATCAGCGCTCAGGAAAAACAAGACAAATATGCGCATATAGGTATTTTCAACCATCAATGGGACCGTCCTGAAGCGCTCACCACCATAGGCACCATACCGGCCAGAGAAGTGCAGGAGGTCTCAGGTGGGCTGCTGGACGAGGATGTTGCTATCACTCTGAACAAGAAAGTGCTGGACTACGGTCTCCTGGTCATCTTTGGGCCCGTCTTTCCCCACGAGGTGGTAGGCTTCTCCGGAGGGCACAAGTACCTCTTCCCGGGCATATCCGGCCCCGAGTTCTTGAACCTCTTTCATTGGCTGGGCGCGCTCATCACCAACGTGAAGGTCAACGGCATCAAGGACACACCTGTGAGACAGATGATCAATCGGGCCGTAGCGTTCCTGGAAGTACCTCGGGTGTGCGTGGCGCTGGTGGTCACACACGAGGGCGTCAAAGGACTCTTCGCAGGCACACCGGAGGAAGCCTGGTCTAAAGCTGCCGACCTCTCCGCCAAGGTGCATATTGCTTACCATGACCGCACCTACGATAAGGTGTTGGGTATCGCACCCAGGATGTATGATGACATCTGGACCGCAGGCAAGGTCATGTACAAGCTGGAGCCGGTCTTGGCAGATGGTGCCGAGCTTATCATCTACGCGCCCCATATCAGCGAAGTCTCCTACACCCACGGGCACCTGCTGGACAAAGCAGGCTATCACTGCCGCGAGTATTTCCTCAAGCAGATGGACACATTTAAAGATGTGCCCCGTGCCGTGTTGGCGCACTCCACGCACGTCAAGGGTCTGGGCACCTTCGAGAAAGGCATCGAAAGGCCTCGTGTCAACGTGGTCTTGGCCACGCGCATCCCCGCGGAGCGCTGCCGACGTATCAACCTGGGCTACCGCAACCCTGACGACATCAACTTAGACGACTGGAAGAACCGTGAGGACGAGGGCATCCTCCTCGTCCCGGATGCCGGGGAGACGCTGCATCGGCTCCGTAAAGGAGCTTGACTGCGGACGGCTGAAGGAGGTCGCGGTGCTGATTGCGAAGGCAGTGGGGACGGGCATTCTCACAGACAAGGACCTCGAAGAACTTACTTCCCGAGCACTTGCCGACATCAACGTTCAGGGGAAGCGAGTCCTGGCAATCATCCCTGACGCTACCCGGACCGCGCCGGTGCCACTTTTCTTCAAGCGCTTTTCGGACCATCTTGGCAGAAAGGCCAAACAACTGGACTATCTCATTGCGCTGGGCACCCACCCGCCTATGAGCGAGGAAAGAATCCTCTCCCACCTGGGCATCAGCGCTCAGGAGAGGCAGGAGAAATACGGGCACATCAGTATCTTCAACCACCAGTGGGACCAACCTGAGGCGCTCACCACCGTAGGCAGCATCGCGGCAAGCGAGGTAAGCCAGATTTCAGGAGAGCTGCTGGACGAGGACGTCGCTATTACCCTGAACAGGAAGGTGCTTGATTACGACCTCGTCATCATCTTCGGGCCCGTCTTTCCCCACGAGGTGGTGGGTTTCTCCGGAGGTAACAAGTACCTCTTCCCGGGCATCTCCGGCCCTGAGTTCCTGAACCTCTTTCACTGGTTGGCGGCGCTGGTCGGCTTTGCTAACATCATAGGCATCAAGGACACGCCCGTAAGGCGCCTGATTGACCGTGCCGCCCGACTGCTTGAGTTGCGCTGTATCTGCTTCGCACTGGTCGTAACCCAGGAGGGTGTCAAAGGCCTCTTCGCAGGCACACCGGAGGAAGCCTGGTCTAAAGCCGCGGACCTGTCGGCAAAGGTTCATATTATCTATCACGACCGGACTTATACCAGGGTGCTGGGCGTGGCACCGCGCCTCTATGACGAGGTCTGGACTGCTACCAAGATGGTGTCCAAACTGGAACCGATATTGGCGGACGGCGCTGACCTCATCATCTATGCGCCCCACATTACTGAGATTTCCCGCACCCACGGGCATGTCCTGGACGGGATAGGCTATCACTGCCGCGATTATTTCCTCGAGCAACTGGATAAGTTCAAAGGCGTGCCCCGCGTGGTGCTGGCGCATGCCATCCACGTCAAGGGTGAGGGCACCTTCAAAGAGGCAATCGAAGCCCCCAGGTTCAACGTGATACTTGCTACCGGGGTATCCGAGGAGCGCTGCCGCCGTATCAACCTGGGCTACCGCAATCCTGACAACATCAACCTGGATGACTGGAAGAACCGCGAACAGGAAGGCATCCTTCTGGTTCTCCAGGCGGGCGAGACACTCCATCGTCTCCGCGGTTGTTAGCGCACTCAGCCCCGCTTCCAGGGAGGGATTTCGGGCAGGAGCTTTTCGAACTCGGACACGAGTTTGGCTTCGTAGCTTTCACTGTATTCACCGGCGATGAACCTGTCGATGGCTTCTTCATAGAAGCGCTCCCAGGATGCCTCCTCGTGCCCGGGATTGATGGGATAGAAGCGCGCCTGGTTTGCACGGGCCGCCTGCATATCCCCCGGCGCATCACCTATCATCAGCATGTTCTCAAGGCTGTACTTCCCGACGGCAGCAAGGTTGAGATGCTCGGCCTTTTTGCCCATTTCCTGGCCAGCAATGACCCGCACATACTTGGCAATGTCGTGTTCCTTCCATTCCCTTTCCAGCGCCTCGCCTGGAGTTGCGGAGACCACAATGACGTCTGACACAGGCGCCAGCTTCTCCAGGCTCTCACGGACGTAAGGGAAGGGAGGCACATCATACACAATGTCCGCGATGGTGCGGTTGACGGCTTCGCTCCATTCGAGCGCCAGCGTCAACTCCGGGTCGTTGGTGTTGGCCACTGCCTCTTGGAGTGCCGGGTTCCCCAGGGGCACGCCCGAATCGATAAAGTTGCGGAGGGAGGAAGCTTCGGGGATGGAGACCTCGCGCCGCTTCACCTCTTCCCTCTCCTGCAAGAGGTCGAAGACCATCACCAGTGCCGGAAACCGGTTGATGCCCCGCCATTTGGAATAGAGGTTGACGAACTCTGCTGCCTCCCGCGCATACTTGGAGACTGGCTGCAGGCCCCAGTATTTGATAATGTTGGGGATGAAGCACTCCTTGTGCTTGATCTCCATGGTGTCGAAAGCGCACCCGTCAGAATCGATGCCTACAAAGTAATCATGCGCAGGCTTCAGCTCCTGCAAAGGTCGCTGCACATCGCTGGCTTGCATCATACTCCTGCCTTTCTCTTCTGCAATGTTATCGCCTTACACACCACCGAAAGCCGCGAACCCGCCATCCACAGGAATCACTGTGCCGTGCACGAACTCTGCCCCCGGTGATAGCAGCCAGAACAAGGTGCCCACCAGGTCCTCAGGCTTACCGAAGCGTGCCAGGGGCGTGTGCGCCAGCACCGTCTGTCCCCGGTCGGTGGCCTTGTCCTTCTCGTCGTCCCAGAGCAGATAGCGGTTCTGCGCCGTGATAAAGAACCCTGGTGCTATCGCATTTACACGAATCCTCTTGGAATAGTTATTCGACATGTGGACGGCCAACCACTGGGTGAAGTTGGCCACTGCCCCCTTGGCCGCAGAATACGCTACCCCCTTGGTGAGCGGCCGGATGCCTGCCATCGAAGCGATATTGACGATGGTGCCCACTCCCCGGTCGGCAAAGTGGCGGCCGAATATCTGACAGGGGAAAAGAGTGCCCAGGAAGTTCAGGTCGAGGCAGAAGCGCAGCGCCTCTTCGGTGAGGTCGAAAAAGCTTAAGTCCTCGGAAGTCGTCGCTTTGGGCTGGTTCCCACCGGCACCGTTGATGAGAAAATCAACCCTGCCAAACTCCTCGAGCACACGCTCCTGGACGGCGCCCAGACCCTCCCTGTCGAGCACGTCGGTCTTGAGGGCGAGCGCTTTGCCGCCCTCATGCTGGATCTCGTCAGCCACAACCTGAGCTGCGTCCTCTCTGATATCCAGCAGAGCTACGGTCACGCCCGCTTGGCCCAGCGCCTTCGCCATGGTCCCACACAGGGCGCCGCCGGCGCCGGTGATGGCGGCCACCTTCCCTTCCAGTCGGAACATCGGAGCTACAACGCTATCGTCCATGCTTGCCTCCCTGCTTCACGCCACACAGATCCGCATTATGTAAAGACTCGTAATAGACTCGTAGGTTTGGCGCCAATGACACGTGAATTAGTATGATACAGCTATTGCCTGGTTCTGCCAAGAGTTTTTCCGTCAGCAGTGCAGATACGATTATGAGCTGTGGGCAAAAAGAGAAGGCGACACCTGTAAAGGTGTCGCCTTCTTGTAAGCATCGAGCCTAGCTCGACGTCCTGTCCTTATTCGAGGTCAGAGGGTCCGTAGAAATAGTCCTCTCTTGGGTCCGGATGTTCCATTCCCACCCAACGTCCTGACTCCCAGAACACGATGACTGCGTCCATCTCGGTGTCCTCCGGATTGTCGGGAGATTGGTCCCGATAGATGTTGTGGTCATAGGCGCTGTTAACGGCGCCCAGCCACTCGACGTGTCCGTCAACGAAGAGGACATTCTGCCCGTCACCTTGGTGATTCGGCGAGTTCAGGTCGCGTTCCTCCTTTAGGAACTGTGGCTTGTCAGCAACCAGGGCTGTGGTGGGGCGGGCATGGAGCGACTTACCCGTGGGATCGTATCCATAGCTCATTTGAGCTGCCTCGTAGCCCCGTCCACTGCGGGCACTGAACGGCATGGGATGCATTGTATCCAGGACGAGCATGTCACCCTCCATAACCTGGTCCTTGGTGCTGGGACACTTGAACAGTTGAGGGGCTGAAACATACCGCAGCCTCATCAGCTCCCACAGGTCCGCGCGGGCGCTGAAGCGCGACCTATCGGTCCCCAGGTTAATGCCGTAGGTGCTGCTGCCGGCCTTCACCACACACGGGAACCACTCGTCATAGTCATTGGCATACATATGCAAGGCGGTCCCAATTTGCTTGAGATTGCTCTTGCATCTGGCGCGACGAGCTTCCTCACGAGCACGATACAGCGCGGGCAGGAGCATGGCGGCTAGAATTGCGATAATAGACATGACAACAAGTAGTTCAATCAGTGTAAAAGCACGCAACTTTCTCATGCCTTTCCACCTCCTTCCTTCTCGTTCAAGCATTCAAGTAATGAATACGCTTGCTTTAAAGACGCACCTTTTCACCTCCTTCCGCGTCCTGCAAGCACTTAAGAAACAGATACCCCATACCTCCGTGGAGCCGCCGACGCTCCTCTTAGAGGCTAATACTACGCCTCGGCTGCCTGCACGTCAAGAAAATTCTTCTGGAATGTTTGCCTCTCACTTGCAGGCCTCCGGCAGGCTTGCCCGGTTACGTTCTCCGCAGCAGGCAAGAAAGCAGCAGCACATCGTCGCTAAGGGTAACACTCGCCGCAAATGTGAGCAACTTCTCATAAAGCTGGTCCAGGACAGGGGTGCGAGAACTGAAGTCCAGCGCGGTGAGCATTTGCTTGAGGCCCTCTCTGCCCAGTTCCTCTCCCCGCCCGCTTTCTATCTCCGTGGCGCCATCGGTATAGCACAAGAGCCAGCAAGGAGGCGTCAGTCTTACCGAAAACTCCTGGTAATGCTCGTTGGCATCTACCCCGAGGAGCAAGCCTCCGAACGACAGTTCAGTTACCGTTCTAGCGCGGCAATCGAGAAGCAAGGGCGGGGGATGGGCGGCATTGGCATACGTGAGCTTCAGGGCCTGGCTCTCAATCACGCCGTAGAAGGCGGTGGCAAAGCTCTCTTCGATGGTCAGCTCGCACAATCTCTGGTTAAGCCAGCCCATGTGCCAGGCAGGCTCATTCTTGGCTGTGGGGAAGGTGCTGGCGAGCAGCTTCAGTTGCATGGTGTAAAGCGCCGCCGAGATGCCATGTCCCCGGACATCAGCGACAAAGATACTGAAATCACCGCCTCCCATATCCTCCACCTGATAGAAGTCTCCGCCGACCAGGTCCCTGGGATAGTAACGCACGTCAAAAGAGACCTGCTGGTTCTCAGGCATCGTACTGGGGAGGATGTGCTGCTGGATGCGGCGGGCGAACTCCAGGTCGTGCATGCGTGTGGTCTCGTCACGGAAGGCCTCTATGCCCCCGACCACGTTGCCACGAGCATCTCTTAGCGGTGCTACACTGACCGATACCGGGATGTGCCTGCCCGACTTCGACTTTGCATATATGAGGATGGGTTCCAAGCTGGCGGACCCGGTAGTCATAGCGCGGAAAAGTGGGCAACGCCCACTGACGCATAGCGGCTTTCCGTTCTTGTCCACGTGGTTGAGGATATTATCACCACAGGCTGTTCCCACCACCTCGCTGGCCTCATATCCCGTAATCTCTTCCGCCTTCTTATTCCAGAGCACAATCCTGCGATTCGGGTCGGTGATATAGACCGCATCGTTGAGGTGGTTGAGCACCCGCAAGAACGCTTCAGTGTCCAGAGGAAAGTCATCATCCATCTTGATGAACCGAATGTCTTTGCTAAGGTTCTGGAATTATCTCACTGGGGAACGCCGACGCACAGATGGGCCTGTGCGCCCAAAGTCCTACACTACCCTGATGCAGAACTGCGGGCACACTTCCGCACAGTAGCCACAGAGGATGCAGCGCTCTTGGTCAACCACAGCCTTGTCCCCCTTGATTTCCACCGCCTGCTGGTCACATGCTTCCACACAGCGGCCACAGGCTTCACACAGGTCATAGACGATAATGCGCCTGGGGTTCGTATCGACGGCGGAACGTATCTCAGTGGGCACGGGCTCGTCGTTGAAGAGGTGCACGTTCATCTCCACTTCGCTGGTGGTCTTCATCCCGATGGCGATGGCATCCACTTCCGCGATGTCCCGCACCCAGCGGATGGCGGATTCCGCTTCGCCCGAAAGGTGCCCGCCTCCCAGGGGCTTCATGGCATAGATGCGCTTGCCCCGCGCGCGTGCTTCCCGCAGCAATTCCAGTTGGTCGTGGATGTCGCCATCCAGAATGCCCAATCCTTTCCGGTTGACAATGGGAAAAAGGACTTCCAGTTCAGGGCGGTCGATGGCTGCCCGCAGTCCTGCCAGCGTGTGCATGGAAGCCCCCAGAGCTGTCACCTCCCCCCTGCCCCGCGCCTCCAGCAGTGCCGCTATCGCCCCCGCGCGTCCTTCGATATCTTCCACAGAGCGCACCAGATGCAGGTGGAAAATATCGATTCTCTCCAACCCCATCACCTGGCGCGCCTCGGCGATGGCCTTTCTCATATCCTCAGCAGAGCGGGCGTGACTCTTGGTGGCAACCACCAGGTCGTGAGGATGGAAGTCGCTGAGCGCCTCGGCAATGTGCCCGTAAGACCCATAGACTTGAGCCGTATCAATAAAACGCACCCCCAATTCCAGCGCCCGACGGACCACGGCAGCCCCTTCATGGGTTGGGAGCGCCCGCTGGAGTCTGCCCATGGTGAGGGTCCCCAAGCAGAGCTCGGTAGTCTCAATCTTCCCATTCGCAAGTGTAACCTGTTTCATGCTCTCACACTCCCCAACTGATTGTTGTCTTTTCAAGTATTCTAAGCGTCTTTGTTCTGCAGGTCAATAACAACACCAGACATGTGGTCCGGAGACACGCTTGGATTTCCCCAGGATCCACCCGAGCTGATTGACGAATTACGGCGAACCGATTATAGTGAGGTCGAGAGAAGGTTCTGCACTCCAGAGATTATGGTCCCTTGGCCGTTGCCTTAAAGAATAGCGAAGAGGAGATGCTCCCGTGCAATCTTTGAGTCAAATTGACCTCGAACGCATCCACGAAGCCTCCCTGCGCCTGCTGGAAGACCCGGGTATTCGGGTAGAGCATGATAGGGTCTCTCAAAAGCTCATTGCGCGCGGCGCCAAAGAGGGTAACGAGACCAATGTCATCAAGTTTCCCCGTGAGATGGTGCGGGAACATCTTGAGCTGGCGCCCAAGAGTGTTCGTCTGGCGAACCTGCAAGGGGATATCCTGGAGATGACCCCGGGCGGCGAGAGTTTCTTCTGCACTGGTGCAGCGCTGTCCTATTATGACCTGGACGGCTCCTGCCGCCACATTACCTCCGCAGACCTGGCTGCCTTCACCCGCCTGGTGGAACACCTGGATAACGTTTCCGTCATGGTGGGCACCAGCGTTGACGACTTCCCGCCTCCGGCCCGCGATTTCGTGGGCTTAAAGATAATGGCGGAGAATTGTCGAAAGCACCTCCGGGCGCTTTGCTTTTCGCCTGTTGGTGCCCATGCCATGATAGAGATGGCACAGGTGTTGGCAGGCAGCGAGGAGCTTAAATCCCGCCCGGTGTTGAGTATTGGCTTTACCGCACATGGGCCCTTGCGCTGGACGAATCTGGCTCTCGAAATCTTTGCCAGCACCGCCGGTATGGGAATACCTACGACCATCAACGGTGAGCCCATGACAGGGGCTTCCGCGCCAGTAACGTTAGCGGGAACAGTGGCGGTGGGGAATGCGGAGATACTCAGTGGCATTGTCATCAACCAGGTGCTGGAGCCGGGCCGACCTTGCATATACAATCTGGGCTTTGCGCACGTGATGGACATGCGCACCGGTATTGCCGTCACTGGGGGGCCGGAGAACTGCATCCTGGCGGTGGCCGGTGCTGAGCTGGCACGGTTCTATCATCTATCCTCCGCATCCTGGATGTGCACCGATGCGCTGCTCCCCGATGCGCAGGCTGCCGCCGAGAAGATGTTGGCTGCGGTCACACACTTAGAAAGTGGCGTTAATATGGTCTGGGGCATAGGCCAACTGGAATCAGAGATCACCTTGTCCCCGACACAGGCCGTCATCGATAACGAGATTGTGGGCCTTGCCCGCCACTACACCAAAGGCTTCGAGGTCAACGACGAGACATTAGCTCTCGACCTGGTGCGCGCAGTGGGCATAGCGGGCAGTTACCTTTCCAGCGACCATACGCTGGCACATTTCCGCGAGGTGCTCTATCAGCCCGATATCCTCTGTCGTCTGAGGCGGGTGCATTGGCAGGCACAGGGGATGAAAGACCTGGTTGCCGTTGCCCGGGAAAAGGCTCAGGAAATCCTGGCCTCTGCGCAAGCACCTCTCCTGGCCGACGACGTCCTCAAAGAGCTCGCAAACATAGAGCGTGCTTACCTGGCGAAGATGTAGCCTCGCCCTGTCGCCTGGAGCTGTGCGCTTCCTTTTTCGTTGACACCATTTGGGTGCAGGCATAAAGTTATTCCGAGCAGTAGGGATTTTCCCAAAGATTCTGGCACAGGGATGTGGGTAATGCTATTTCCGTCTGTATCCGGACACACCATTCTGGCTGTCCTGGGAAAAGGTGCAGGCAGCACCATCTACAAGGCCCGGGAGGACGAGTCCGGCGAACAGGTGGCTATCAAGTGCGTGGTCAGAAAGAGCGCGCGTGATGAGCGCTACGTCCGCCAGGTGGAAAACGAGTTGCTCATAGGCGTCCGTCTGAATCATCCTAACCTCGTGCGCATATTCAACTTGCAAAGGACCAGACGTTTCTTCGTATTCGCGCAATTGAACCTCATCATGGAGTGGGTGGCTGGTGAGAGCCTGTCGTATAAGAATGACTACTCATTGCAGGAACTGCTGGAGTCCTTCATCCAATGTGCTCGCGCGCTGGATTACATGCACGGCCAGGGACTGGTGCACGGCGACATGAAGCCCAGCAATATCCTGGTGCACAAGGGGGGCCAGGTGAAGATTGTGGACTTCGGCCTGGCCGGCCCCGTGGGCAAGCCCCGCGGGCGCATCCAGGGCACCCTGGACTTTATTGCGCCGGAGCAGATGGAGATGCTTCCGGTCACGGAACAGACTGATATTTACAACCTGGGCGCTAGCTTCTATCAGATGTTCACCGGTAAGCGCCTGCCGACTCCCATCGTGGAAGCGGGGGTGCCCATCAGGGATAGAGTTACTCCCGTGCATAGAATCAGGGCCGACGTGCCCCGGGGACTCTCCCAGATTGTCAGTGCCTGCTGCGCCTGGAAGCCGGAAGAACGGATTCCATCGATGGCGGAGTTAGGCAAGCATTTGCAAGCCCTTCAAGCCTGCCCCTAATTGCTAAAAAGTGTTATGTCAGAGCCGCGCAAAAATGCCCGGAAGACCATTCTGCTCTATCAGGAAGCCCGGGGTGAGAACCTGGCCGACCAGTACCGCAAGGGCCTCGTTATCGAGCTTCCGGCTGAAGGCGAAGCCATCATCGTCGGCGATATTCATGGGCATCAAGATAACTTCAGGAAGGTGTTGGCCCTTGCTGACCTTCCCTCTCATCCGGAAAGACACCTGCTCCTGCAAGAGGTCATCCATGGCGGGCCGACCTCAGACACCGGGGCGGACATCTCCTATCGTCTGCTGGAAGCAGTAGCCGCGCTGAAGGTGAAGTACCCGGAGCAGGTTCACGTGATTCTGGGAAACCATGACCTAGCGGAATGCAGCGGCCAGGGGGTTTACAAGGAAGGCACCCTTCTCAACAAGTTGTTCCACCGGGGATTGGTGGAGGCTTACGGTGAGGAAGCTGCGGACGTAAAGGAAGCAATGAAAAGCTTCATACGCAGCCTGCCACTGGCCTGTAAGACCCAGTCCGGGGTGTTTATTTCCCACAGTACACCTTCAGGCAAGGACCTGTCCACATTCAACCCAGGCGTCTTTGCAATGCGCGAGCTTACGGGTGACGAGCTGAAGCGCGGCGGCTCCGCCTATGCGCTGGTCTGGGGTCGTGACTTCGATTCCGCTGCTGCCGACGAGTTTGCTGAGATGGTGGGATGTGCCACCTTCATCATCAGCCACGACCCCTGTCCTGAAGGCTATTGCTTGCCTCCCAACGGCCGCCACGTTGTTATCAGCTCTTACACGGAGATGGGCTGCTACCTGCGGCTACCCCTGGAGGGAAAGCTCACCCAGCAGGAGATGGAAGCCTACATCAGGCGCATCGGGGCGCCGGCGCCGTCTTAATGAAAGCCGCCTTCTATAGTACTCCCGCACGGACTTGTTGCACTTCCCAATTCGCGTGTTTAACGTATAATAGATGTGCGTTATGCTGATTGATTCTTGCCGGGCGGAGGCAGGTGGAAACGCTGATGGCAACCTTTCGGATTTCGTTCGTCCACGACTATTCGGCCGGGCTGGTGATTATCATCGCCTGCGTGTCACTCTTTTCGGCGGCGCTCTTCTACTATCGGGTGGCCAGGCTCATCCCTATCAGGAGTCTCACCGGCCTCCTGCTGCTTCGTATCCTGGCGCTGGCGGCGCTGCTCCTTTGCCTCTTCAAGCCGGTCATGTCCCTGGAGCAAGAGCTTTCCAAGAGGACGGCGCTATTTTTGCTCCTGGATGATTCCCGAAGTATGAGCGTGAAGGATTTCCCGGAACTCCCCAGCCGCCTGGAACAGGCGAAGAGCGCCGTGCTCAATAATCCTCAGATGAAGAAACTGGACCGTGATTTTGAACTTCACCATTTTGCCTTTTCGGGTGCGCTCAGGAAGCTCGAGCGTGAGGCAGACCTCAAGGCACTCCAGGCTGAGGGTGAGGAGACGAAGATTGCCTCCGCCATCGTGGCTTCAACCCAAGCAAACCTCTCCACTGACCTGAGCGGAGTCATCCTTTTGTCGGACGGACTGGATAACAGTGGCACCGACCCCACCGGCAGAGTGCGGGGGCTGGGCATTCCCATCTACACGGTGGGTGTGGGCACCCGACTTGCTGCTGACGGGGGGTTCCGTGACCTCATCCTGGAGGACGTGGAGGTCGAGCCTTTGCTCACCATGGGGAACGTGGCGGAGGTAAATCTCGCCGTCGAGGCGCTGGGTCTGGCCGGGCGCGTCATCCTCACCTCACTTGCGGACGAGGACGGTAAGGAGGTCGCAGGTGAAAAGCTCATCCTGGACAGCCTCAAGGGCACCCAGGAGGTGACACTTAAGTTTACGCCCGACAGGGTTGGCCGCTTCGTCTATAAGGTGAGCCTTCCCGTGCAATCCGACGAGCAGATTGGTGAGAACAACGAGCAACTGATTGCCATCAATGTGGTGGACACCAAAATCAAGCTACTCTATCTGGAGGGTACCATTCGCGCTGAATACAAGTACCTCCTGCGCATTCTGCAGATGGACCCCAACGTACAACTGCTGGCGCTGCTCAAGGTGCAGTCGGACCGTTTCACCCAGCAGGGAAGCATCCCCGAGGTCACTCTGGTGGGTCTCCCCAGAACCAAGGAAGAGCTGAAGCAGTTCGATGTTGTCATTCTGGGCGACCTTGATGTGAGCCACTTCTCTGCATCCGTGCTACAG
>SDBU01001606.1_pt1 | contig 31658 bp, 39 predicted proteins | sample 2277071 | NCBI WGS metagenome assembly SDBU01 (sample SAMN10397929, study PRJNA504765) | marine sediment metagenome | isolation source: marine sediment core GS08_GC12, 126 cmbsf | place: Arctic Ocean: Gakkel Ridge, Loki's castle | collected 2008 | reverse complement strand
AAACAAAAGCCATCAACTAAATACCGCATCCAGGCCAATGAGACGGGGGAGAAGATAATTCCCATTAATGAGGATAGGGTGGAACCAATCTTTGAAGTATTCTCTATGGACAAGAAACATCATTACAAGATTTACGAGAATGGAAGAATAGAGGGATTTCCGAAAGGGATGGTGATTTTTAATAGGATAATTCCCAAGGTCCATCAGTTGCAAGGAAAAATAAAAATGTTAGAGAAAGAATTGGAAAGATTTGCGAAGGTTTGCAGGCCATAATGACCTGGCAATCCGACCTCATCAAGGAGGCAGACATAATATGGGAACGTGGTTGGGGCTATGTCAAGTGGGGGATAACAAAATCAAAAGAAGGGCCAAAAGTACACTTAGAGACCCATTTTAGCCAGATGAAAGTTTATAAGAAAAAGAAGGAGGGGACAGATTGAACAAAAAAACTGACATCAGACAATTCATCGAAAGATACAAGTTGGCCCGGAAAGGAAACACGAAAGGCTATGACCATATTGATAAGCTTTTAGACTACTTATACAATGGACATACACGACACAAAATACCAGAAATAATGAAGTGGCTCATTGAGAACAGAAGCGCAGAGTGCATATTGGATATGGTGTTTCACTCTCTGACTTTTGATAATACTGTTTCACCATTAGATAAAAAACACAGGGAAAGGATAGGCACGATATACAAGTGTCCATCGTTAAAGAATATATGACTTGACAATCCGTATTTTATGTGATAAGGTAGAAGTGTGACTGAATCGAGAAGATAAGCCACCCTCATAGGGGTGGCCTTTGTTGTTACGGACTAAATATAAGAAAATAGGTCCAGTGAGAAATCGCTGGGCCTTTTTTGTTAAGGAAAGTGAATGGCTACTGAACAGAAGGACAAAATAGGCGAATTCAAAGAGTGGTACAGGGTGGCTGACGACGGCGAGAGCGCATATGCCACCCAGCGCAGAGAGGACAAAAGGTTCTATTGGGGCGACCAATGGGATGCGGAGGTAAAGAAAGAAGTGGAGGGAGAAGACAGACCAGCCCTCACCTATAACGAGATAAAGCCTGCTGTGAACTTTGTATCAGGTTCCCAGAGGCAGAACAGATTAGACCTTAAAGTTCTTAACAGAGTGGGCGGAAGTGACCAGGTAGCCCAGATATTGACCGTGCTTGTAAAAGATATAGAGAACCAGTCCAATGCCGAATTTGAGAACTCCGATATGTTCCTGGATGGCCTTATTACCGGGCGTGGTTTCTTATCTATAACCGTGGAGTATGACAAAGACATAGTAAACGGCGATATAGTGATAAAGAGGCGCGCCTCGGACAGGGTGAAGATTGACCCCGGGTTTGAGGAGTATGACCTTTCCGACGCCTCCAATATTTTCGAGGAGGGCTGGTACACCAGAAAGCAGTTGAAGCTCATCTACCAAGAGAAGGCGAGAGAACTCGATGTGCTCCAAATCCATCCGAACGACACCCAGAGGATTATAGGGGTTTCAAGCGAGGATTACGATAGGAACGCAAAGCAGGGCGCAGTCGCCAGAGACCTGAGCAAATACAGACTCAAGGTAAAGACCTGTTGGTACAAAGTTTTTGAGAGAACCAGGTGGCGGTTTAGTGAGCAGACGGGGGAACTTGTGAGGTTGCCCGATGAAATAGATACTGCCACGCTTGACCAGTGGCTCGCCTGGCAACAGAGACAATTTGGTATGACCTGGAGAATCATAAAGAACGTAGTCCAACCCGTCCTGAATCTGGGGGTATTTGTGGGAACTCTCCTCTTGTATGAACAGGAGAGACCCTTCGGAGAGATGGACAAATACCCCATCATTCCCTATTTTGCCTACAAGCTCGACGAGATGAACCAAGGGATGATTACCGATATTAAAGACCCCCAGAGGGAAGTAAACAAGCGTTCTTCCCAGTTCCTCCACCACATCAATCAATCTGCTAATAGTGGCTATTTCATAGAGGAGGGTTCAGTCCCAGACATAAATGAATACAAGAATCAGGGAGCCAAGTCGGGCTTTATCGCACGCTTCAAGAGAGGGAGAACCAAGCCGGAGAAGATAACGCCTACCCCTCCCTCCCAAGGCCATCTAATAGCCGAGCAGAAGGGCTCGGACAAGATAAAGAAAATATCGGGAGTGAACCCCGACCTGTTAGGCGAGCGAGGTACAAGAGGCGAAGCGGGGGTAGTCATTCAACAAAGGGCCAGACAGGGAAATATAGTTATTGAGCAACTCTATGATAACTGGCGAAGAACCAAGAAACTCGAAGGGCAGCTTTTAATAGATATGATCCAGAAGGCCCGGACTTACACCTCGGAGGAGATCATGAACATAGTGGGCCGGGATGAGATATTAAGAAAGAAGAATCCCCGCATATTGAACGACATACAGAAAGTGATGAATGATTTGGATGTGGGAAGGTATGAGGTTATTGTGAATACGCAAACCTCCACTCCTACAGTAAGGCAAGCGAACTTTGACAAACTTATGGAACTTGGGGCTAAATTCCCCGGTATCATTCCGTTGGACATGATTGTAAAAGAACACCCTGACCTCACAAATAAGGACGAAATAGTCGAACGAATACAACAGAACCAACAGCAACAACAGGAGATGCAGAAATTAGAACTGGAAGCTAAAATCGGCTCCCGGGGGCCGCAATCCCGGAGAACTCGTCCACCCGGACGTTAAACAGGAGGCCAATAAAATGGCAGAGAACGAAGTATTAGTACCAGAGGCGCCAGAAGTTTCAGAAGTGCCAGAGGTACCGGAAGTACCAGCCGAAACATCGGCTGAGACCCCTCAGGAGTCCCCAACCGAGACTCCAGAGGAAATGGGAATTCGGTTAGAAGAGGAAAGAGAGGAATTAGTAAAGGAACGGGACAGGATGGGCTACGATCTGCGCACCCTGAAAGACCAGCAGAAGCTCGACCAGATAGAGTTGCAGAATCTGAGACAGGCCAACAAGCCCCCAGAGAAATCACCATTCGAGGGAATGGTTGAAGAGGAGGGGCTTACTGTAGGACAGGCCAAGGGTATTTTTGAGGCACAGGAACTCAGATTGCAGACAGACTACTTGACTCGTCTGGACTTGCAGAAGCAGGCCTTTAGTGATGGCCTCGCGCGGGTGAGACATTCCGAGGACTATGACGAGGTTATCGCTCATTATGCCAAGATGGCTCTTGACAATCCAACCCTTGAAAGAATAGCCTATTTCGACCAGAACCCTGGCGAGTATAGGTATCAGAAAGGGCTGGAACATCCCGACCTTAAAGCAAAAGCGACCACTAAGGGCAAGACCGAGATGGTCAACAGGATTACAAAACCACGGCCAAGACTCCCAGGAAAAGGAGGAGGCGGAACCGCCCCCGGGGCGACCACGCTGCAACAGGCAGTTGATATGTCCCCGGAAGAGTGGGAAGCCAAACCCGAGGAGGAAAGAGTAAAATTTCTCCAGGGAGGTTGAGGCCAAGAAATAGGAGAATAAAATGGCTTCAGAGACCATAAATGCGGAATTAGTAGCAGAACTTTGGGCTATGCAGTTGTGGGTAGAGGCTCAGAACGAAATCTGGTTCAAGAAGATGTCAGGCAAAACCGAACCCACAGCGCTAAAGGCAGAAGCAACAGCCTTTAATAACATAGTCGTGATTAAAGAGGAATTGACCAGAGAAGCAGGAGAAGCAATCACCATCCCCCTGTCTTACAAGTTAGTCGGAGCAGGTAAAACTGGGGATGACACTTTGGATGGTCAAGAGGAAGCGACACGCACCTATGACTTCAAGGTAACTATTGATCAACTCAGGCACGCGGTCAGGTTGAAGGGCAAGATGAACAGCAAGAAGGCCGCCTACAGTATGAGGGCGCAGGCAAAAGCCCTTCTGAAGATATGGTTGACGGAGAAGATGGACGATGAGATGTTTGAAGCATTGTCTAACTCTCCGACTTATTCAGCAACAACGGTGGATAACCGTCATATTTATGCTGCGGCACAGACAACCGTTGCCGGGCTCGATGACAGCACCGCAGACACCGGGGACTTGTTTGACCTCAGAATTATCAGTAGGGCGAAGAGGCTGGCAAGGATAGCACAACCGAAGATTCGGCCTATCTACTGGAAGGGTAAGGCTTACTATGTATGTCTCGCCCATGACTACCAGATTAAGTCCTGTAAGGAAAGCGATCGGTGGAAGGAAGATTATCGCCACGCCGCAGACAGAGGATTGGGAAATCCCATATTTGAGGGAGCGGACTTTGTCTATGACGGAGTGGTTGTTCATGCACACGAGAATATCAGGACTGCCGCAACTGGAGAGGAACTTGCTAACGACACGGCAAGCGGAGCCAATACCGCTACCGCAGATGTAGCGAGAGCCCTGTTCTTAGGCGCCCAAGCAGGTTGTTACGCAATCGGTGAGAGACCCTGGTGGATAGAAGACCTCTTGAAGGATTACAAGAACAGACCCGGATTTTCTACCGGCGTGATTTATGAAGCGGCCAAGACTGTGTTCAACTCGAAGGATTATGGAACAATAGCTTTAGATACCATGATTGTTCCTGACTGAATTTAACCAAGACCTGGGGGGTCCTTGAAGGGCCTCCCGGGCGTTTTACTACAAGGAGGACTACAATGTCTAAGAAAATTCTAATGTCTTTGATGGTGGGACTACTGATTTTAACGACCATCCCAAGTTTTGCCGGAAGCCCTTACAAGAGTTTCTGGCTTGAGATTCAGGATGAGTATGAAGAACCCAGGACAGACTTTGTGTCTATCACGGTTTATGACATAGACACTACGAATGCCGCATCGATTTACAATTCACCGACAGGTGGGACTAAGACTAATCCTATCCTGTTAGCGGCCACATCAGATGGAAGAACTTCCTGGTATGGTGATGATTCAACCTATGACGTTCTGGTTACCTTTAGTACCCAGACACTTCTCTATGAGGACTTGACTGTTTACAACAACCGGATAATGGCTTTGGATGTAGCGAAGCCACTCACCGAATACTTTGACAAAGTAACAGTTGAGTTGACCACCGCAGGGACAGGTTTCCGTGGTGATGTTACTTGTAGCCTTACCACTTCAAGCTGGACTTTACCGTTTTGGGGGACTGCGACATTTACTACCCCGACCCAAGTGGCTGTAGGTAGTGGTGCCGGTGGTGTGTTTGAAGTCAATATGACCAGTGCATTTCAGGGCGCTTTAACTGGCGTAACTTGCGGTGCTTTCATCGGTGCATACTCCAACGCAACTGGAGGCCGTAAGCCTAACGCTGGTTTATGGATTGAGACGATAGCCGGAACAAATGCTGATTTCGCTGCTACTGGTGCTTCTTCCGATATGCCCATAATTGCCTTGGTAACAAGTGGTGCTGGGACAAAATCCAGTCTGGCATTTGAGTTCGGTTATGAAGGGGCAGGAAAGACAGTGACAACCACTTCTGGGGGTATGTTCTATCAGGCAACCATCCAGATGAAGGCCAATGGAACTTTAATCTATATGCCGACATCAACCGTTGAAGGAACCTACACCACAGCCTACCTAATCCAGAGTTCTTTGGCTACTGACTCTTCCAGTTCTACTACTGGTGCGGTGATTATCGCAGGTGGAGTTGGTATTGCTAAGAAGCTGTATCTTGGAACGGGTCTGTATATGGCAACTGACCAAAAGATTGACTTCAATGCCGGTGATGTTACCATAACCTATTCTACCGCCATTGGTGGGCTTTTGACATTTGCCGATGGCCATGTGCGCTACGATGGGGCCATGCAGCAACAGTTTAGAGAGGCAACGCAATATCTCCGTTCCGACACTTCGGGCAGTTTAATAGTTAGTTCTCAGACTGCTCTTCATCTTGCTATAGCCGGAACAAATGAAATCGACATCAGTGCTACTACAATGGCGATGAACGCCAACACCATATCAGAGTTAAGCCATGTCTACTTTAATGCGTCTGCGGCTATGTTGCAAGATGCAGGAGACAATCTCACTATCTATGGTGGGAACACAAGTGGAGACCATCTTTACTTGTATGGTTCAACAGCAAACGCATCTCCGAACATTGCGATTAACGGTAATGACCGAGTGCTTTTAACTGGAAACTTAGCAGTAACGGGACTCCTGAATGTCAGCGGGATAGTAACCTTCGATTCTGCTACAGGCGTGAACATGACGGACGGTAATCTCACGTTGTCAGAAGCGCACTACCTCCAGTTTGTCACGGCAGATCACAGCATTAGAAAGGTCGGCGGGGCTTTGTATATCACAGCTACTTCGCCGGGTGAGATTGTCTTGACTTCTGCTGGCACATTCTTGAATGGCGGGCCGACAACGATTCAGGGAACGAATAGCCTTTATTTCAACGACAGTACCGCCCGCATGGCTAGCACTGCTGCTGGCAAGATAGCTGTGTACTGTGCCTCTACTGCTGAGGATGCATTCAAAATTGGCACTGGCGCAGGTGGTGGTATTAAATTTGAAACCTTCTTGAGGCTACACGTAACGGATGGCGAGGGTGCAGTTGAAGGCCAGATCTGGTACGATGACAGCGAGAACAAGCTGAAGTTCTTCAATGGCACTCAGGTGGAAACTGTAACATCGTCTACCTAAGAATCAAGGGTTTCCGGGGGGTGTACCTTAAACGACCCCCCAAGAGAGGTGCGATATGGCTATAGAAATTACCAACACGTCACAACCAGCAAGTGCAGGCAAGGCAGTCCGGGGAACAGCAGAGGTTGTTGCAGGGCAACAGCTAAAAATAGAGAGTTCTCCAAGTGGTATAGAGATAGCAATTACTGACCCTGTGCCAGCAGGAAAGAAATGGACTGCCCACATCAACATTGACATCATAGAAACAGATGTCTAAACGAAGGGGAAAAAGGAGGGGATAGAAAAATGAATGTAGCAAAGACAGTATGGATAATCGTAGTGTGTTTACTCATCACGCTTGCGGTTAGTAACTTAGGACAGTTTATCACCATCAGGGTAGTAGTGCAGAACCATCAGAACCAACTCATGCAGATTCAACAGGCGATCAACCAGAGAGACCAAAAACTCAACAGGATGATAGGGCAACTGAAATCAGCGAAGACAATGGGAGATGTGGAGAAGGCTTTAGCTACGGTACAGTAAGGAGGGGTTATCCCTGCGGGCAAGGCGGGTTTTCCCATCCCCTTCATCTTCCTGTTTTGCCCGCAGAGACAAATTTGAAAGGAGAAGAAAATGACTAAAATCAAGTATGTAGGAATAGAGAAAGAGAAGAAAGTAGAGTCATCTAAGGGAAGGGTTTACACTTTCACGATGCCTGATAAAAAGTATCCGGAACGACCTGTAGTAGACACGATTGATATTAGCGAACCGACCCTCTGCAAGCATCTTGTTGAGAAGTGCAACCATAGATTTGTAAAGGTGGATAAAAAATAACCAGATAACAGAGGGGGAGTTGTCTATGACAAAATAGGGGGAGAACTGTGAATATGTTAGAGTTGATTCAATCGGCGAAATACTATGCAAGGTCTCCTCAGTGGGAAACACCAATAAACCTGACGACTGAACCGGATTCCGCTTTGGACAAAACCTTCTGGGCCCGGGCGATAAACGATTCCCAATTGTTCCATATGAACATCATCATAAAAGCCGCCCAGGACTACTTCGCCACGCAAAAGACCATTTCTTTTGTCTCGGGACAACAGCACTACGACCTACCCGGAAATACTATTAAGATAAGGTATCTGGAAAAGACCGATTCTGACCCCGACGAAGTCATAACGCCGATAGTGCCAGACCGCAGACTTCAATACACGGATTCGGAAGATTCAACTGACGATGACGATGCCCTTGACCACTTCGCCTATGTGTATGGTAACTTAATAGGGATAGTCCCCAATATGGCCTCTGGAACGGGAAGCGTGAATGTTCTAATCATTCGCAGACTTCCCGATTTAAGTTATGGGACTTGTTCGGGTACTCCTACCACTACAGAGTTAATCCTCCCGGCCACACCTACCTTAGGAAAGACCTCAATCGTGAACGATTACTACAACGATGCCACGGTGAGGATTATATCGGGGACAGGAGTGGGGGGGAGTTCGGTAGCAAGCGATTATGTAGGCTCTACCAGGGCCCTCACGATTTCTTTAACCGTTGCCCCTACCAATGCCTCGGTCTATGCCTTTGACTGCGATATACCCGTGGAATATCACCCGGCTGTTGCCATGTATGCGGCCAAACTTGCAAAGGGAGGTCGGGATGGTAGGGATGTAACTGTTATAAAAGAAATCCATCAAGAGTGGGTATTACAAATGATGGACGGCCTGACGAGGATTGAATCCAAAGACAACATCGTCAAGTATCAGGATATGGGCTAATGCTGAACCTCAAACGCTTCCTCGGGCTTATCACCGAGGGAGACCCCAAAGACATACCTCCAGAGCATTGCATAGCCCAGCAGGACATCAGGATTGAGAAAGGGGCGATAAAGACAAGGGACGGTTTTTTCAAGAGAACCTTAGACTCCTACCCCGGAGCCATTCAGGGCATCTTCGATTACCAGAGGAAGAGCGGATGGCGCGGGGTTTTTCTATTTGACGCTTCGGGAAGGATGTACAGATTCGAGCCCTGGAGTTGGGATTTTTGGCTTACTTTCGGAAACGGTAGTGGTACTGGGTGGGGGCAATTTAATGACCCCCTGGCATTTGACTACGATGCCGCCTCTAGATACTTCTATATCGCCGACAGCTACAATGACCGCATAATAAAGACTAAGATAGATAGGGAAGGCTGGACAACCTACGGGACTTTAGGAACCGGGACAGGTAACTTCAATACTCCTTTCGGGATTCACTATGATCCGGCGAGTGGGTTTATCTATATCTCGGATACTATAAACGACCGTATTATAAAAACCAAAATTGATGGTACGGAATGGGTGGCCTACGGGACAACGGGATCAGGCGTGGGGCAATTCAGGAGTCCCACTGGAATCCATTACGATGCCGCTTCCGAATTTCTTTATATCTCCAATGGTTCAGTAGATAGCAAAATTATAAAAACCAAAATTGATGGTACGGGATGGAATACTTACGGAACCCTGGGAAGTGGAACCGACAATTTTAATGTTCCTATGGGAATCCATTATGATGCCGCCTCGGCATATCTATATATTGGGGACGGTGGCAATGGCCGCATAGTCAAGACATTGTTTGGCGGAACCGGGTGGACAACTTATGGGTCGTCAGGTTCGGGGGTAGGACAATTCAACTTTACCACCAATGGTATTAACTACGATCCCGATACCGGATTCATCTGGATCGCCGACCAAGCAAATGACCGGGTAGTAAGAACTAAGATTGACGGAAGCGGCTGGAAATCCTGGGGGGTTACCGGGGCCAGGATGGGAGAGTTTGAGGACCCCACCGATATCGTTTATATCTCTCCCTATCTGTATGTCATGGACACCAGCAACAACCGCATAGTGAGGTTTAAGCCATGACGATTATAAAGACCGGGCTTATCACTGATAGGAATTATAGAGGGGCCGAGCTTAAAGACTTGTATTATGTCACAAACGGGATTGATAGAATGCTCTGCGACGATCTCGTAACCCTTACTAACTTAGGAATAGTAGCCCCACCTGCCGCCATGACGGATGAACTTTCAAATATAGCAGGCTCTTTAACCGTAGGAGGCGTTTACAAGGCACGCTTCGAGTATTGGAACGATAACCTCCAAAAGCCCTCAGGATTCTCTCCAGAGAGTGCAAATATCACTTGCCAATCAAACGGTGGGATAAGGGTGGATGTACCGGCAAACAGTAATATAGACCCCCAGGTTACGCATATAAGGGCATATCTGACTGCTGATGGAGCAAATCTCTACCGACAAGGTGCTGCTGAGATAAAAGCCTATACTGGTTCAGCGATCACCTTTGATTTTACCATAGCCGAATCAGCCCGACGCATTGTAATGGGGGAACTGAACGAAGGGGAAAGTGCCAATGTAGATGTTCACGGAGTGCCACCCACTTCTCTCTGCATTCTGCCCCACCAGAACAGGATGTGGTATTTTGGGACTGCGATATACGAGACGGGTACGGCCACCGCGACCAGTGCCTCTGCAAATATAACCGGAATAGGCACATCTTTTACCCAGGGAATGGTGGGGATGTTCTTCCAGATAAAAGGGGTTTCCCGGGTCTACATTATAGACAGCGTGACTGATTCTACCCACCTCGTATTAACGGAGGTCTACGCTGGGACTACCACCGCGGGGGCAATTTACGCCATCTATGGAGAGGACTCAATTCTTTATCACTCGTACATAGGGCTTACAAATATACTCTACCCTGAAAGTGTTCCCCAAGAGGCGGTTCAATACTGGCTGCCAGTTAGTAAGGATGATGGTCAGCCTGGCATAGGGCTGGGATTGGTAAGGACTGCGGGGCAAAATATATTCATTATCTCTAAAGAATCTTCGATGTACATTCTGGCCGGGGACAGTCCGGGAACTTACGAACCTATACCTTTAAGTTCTACTGTGGGCGGTTATCACCGGACAATGGCTAACACCGAGACCGGGGAACTCATATTTGCCGGGAAGCAGGGAGTTTATATAACCAATGGAAGAAGCACCCCGACCAGTCTTATCGAGGGGATTATAGGCAATATCTGGACTAACGAGGGAAGCCCCCCATGGTACATTAACAAGGCACGATTCAAATATATGCACGGGGTCTACCTGAAGCCCCGCTATCTCGTATGGGTGGCAAGTTCCGATTCAGACGTAGAGAATAAGTGCCTGGTCTACAACACCACCAAGACCGACCAGGGCGGGGTAATAGGCTGCGAGGGTTGGTACAACGTCAAGGCCACCTGTTCGGGAATTGTAAAAGATGCAGATGGCAAGAAGTGGGTAAACTTCGGGGACTCGAATGGCTTCCCCTACTATTTCGACCCGAACGCCACGAATGACGGGGCGGGAATCTCGACCACCCAGACCAGAAGGGGAACGGCGACAAGTGGGGCGAGCACTACTTTAACCGATACAGGGGCCACCTTCTCCATAACCGGGGACGGACTAAAAGCAGTTAAGATAAAGATACTCTCGGGCACTGGTATAGGACAGGAAAGGATTATAAGTTCTAACACCTCCACGGTGATAACCGTGACTGTGGCATGGGCCACCAACCCCGATGAGACGAGCGTGTATGCTATCGGCTACATAGACGCCTACCGGACAGGTGGGTGGTGGGACTTCGGAAGTCTTAAAGACAAATGGGTAGACACGATAAAGGCGGTATTTAAGGTGGTAAGTACTACTTACAGTCTTTACATAAAACGCTATCAGAATTTCAGCGCCACCCAATCAGGCTCTACGAAATATATAGATTTAAGCAACGCTGCGGGTTTCCACAAGTCAAGGTTTGCGGACAATAGAGCCTGTCATCATCAGTTCAAGGTGGGACTCTGCGACACAGACAAGCCTTTTGAATTAAGAGAACTTGAACTTGAGGGCGGGACATTCGGAAGAGAGAAAGAGGATGCGGAGGTCGAGTCATGAGCAAAATTCGCAATTCCTTTTCTTTCCCAGACATAGTTGGGATGGACGAATTTGTCCGCGCCGTGGTCAGGGCGGTAAACGACAACGACGACAAAGCGACCGTGATAAGCGTGAGCAACGCCCTCTATTTCGGCCCGAAAAACACTGACGGTACATGGAGGATTATACGAGTGGGTGCGAACATTGAACTCCAGGTCAGGACAGCAGGGGCCTGGGTATACCAGGGAAGGTGGACACCTTGAGAAAAATAGTTCATATTCTATTATTATTAGTGCTTATATCCTCTATTTGCTACGCTGGAGCGCAATTCAGAACTTTGACCATAGACGGCGTGAGCACTTTTGGGGACGATATAGACCTCAACTCCGGCTCTATTTTGATGGATGCCTCCGAAACCGTGGACGGCCGGGATGTCTCGGCAGACGGGGTGTGGCTCGACACTCTTTATACCACGATAGGCTTGAGTGCTTTGACTTCTGCTGAAGTAGACCAGTTGGAGAATATCGGGACTACGACTATAGCGGCGGGACAATGGGGCTATCTTGGCGGTGCCACGGCATCGGGCGGAGCAGTGCTGGACGCCGCTAATGATGCGGCAATTCTGGCACTTTTGTCGGGAGATGCGGGGGCAACCTTTGATTGGAATAGTCAGAATTTAACAGGCATAGGAACTATTGGCGCAGGAGCGATAACAGGAACTTCTTTTATTATAGGCGGAAATATCCTTGACACCAACGAGTGGGCCTTCCTCGACGGACAAGACCAAAGCGTTTTTATAGATTCCGATGTTCGACACGACAATCTTACCATCGAAACTTTAGGAAGCCAGTTGTGGGACGCAGCCGCAAGCACATTTGAAAGTGGGACTTACGGTTGGACTGCGTATGGAAGTAACACCATAGCAAATGACGGTAATGCCCTGAAGATTACTTATGGAAATAACGGAAGGGGAGCATTTATTTTCCTAAGTGACGCCGACGATTTAAGCACGGATTTGACCCCGGGGAAGTTGTATAAACTGACCTTCGACGCTAAGGTCGGTGCTGGGGATTCGGTAGAGGTTCAGGCGAGTGGTCAGACAATTATATGCAGTGTAATAGTGACAGAGACCACTTTTACCAGCAAGAGTATCTATTTCACATCCGCACACGCTACACTTGGTTTTATGCGTATGGGAGATATGGATGCTGGCGAAAATATTTGGATTGATAACATAGTCCTTAAAGAAGTCAGCGACGGAGACCTTACCGCGAGAACCGTAAACGCAAAGGGTGGAGATTCTCTATTCGACCAAGTTACGATTTGCCCCTATATAACCCTCCCCACTTACAAACTTCATATCGAGGATACAGGCTTAGCAGGGCATTTGCCTTATATCAGTTTTAAATTTACCGATACTGCGGGATCCGCTGGATTTACCGCGGAAGAAAATGCTATTTTTATGGGCGGTGTGGAATTTTTTGGTTCGGCTTATGCAACCGCCGCCTATCGCAATGCTTGGATAATGACCGCAGCCAATAATAATTTGGGGAAGTTGATTTTCAGGACTAAAACAGGCGGCACTTATTACGATAGAACGACCATAGCAAATAATGGAGATGTTGATTTTGCGGGCGCAACCACAATTTATGCAACAGGAATAATCCAGACAACCAACGCAATTTACTTTACTCAAACTGATGGAAATGAAAAGATAGACAGTCTTAATGATAATTATATGGATTATGGTGCGACTACCGCTCATAGGTTTAATACTGATAAGATGGTCATTCTTGCCACCGGATTTGTGGGAATTGGAATAACAGACCCAAGTCATCTGCTTACAATATATAAAGATTCTAACGATTCATTAGCGATAATGACCCTCGAGAACGCCAGCTATGGAGATAGTGCTCAGGTCAGAGTTGAAGTTATTGGTGGTGCCGGAACTCTTGAGTTAGTTTCTACTTCTTCCACTTTTGCTAGTAGGGCGTGGAAGCAAGAGACACAATCCGTGGAGGGTGATGGCAGCGGTGGTTTGCTCCTTATCTCAGAACATGGAAGCGGCAAGATTGCTTTCTACTCGTCTGATACAGGAGCAAGTGCTGTAGCAGATATGACAATAGATAGTGCTGGCAAGGTCGGCATAGGAACAGAAACTCCAACAGCGGCACTCCAAATGGGAAATGACAAACTTGTTGCACTTGACACAAATTCAGGGCTAACTGCTTCTACTACACAATCTCAAGGACAAGGTGCTTTGACTGCTCAGATAAATGAAATATCTACTGTCGCAAATAAGGACGATACCGTAACTCTTCCGTCTGCTGTAACGGGCATAGAAATAGAGATTATAAACAATGGGGCTAATACCCTTCTGATATTTCCCGCTTCAGGAGACGATATGGGTCTGGGAGTGGATAACCCCGAGGAATTAGAAGCCAATGAACGTGTTAAATTTGTAGCTTATGACAATGATAATTGGGCGAAGGAATCTACAACTGAGATTATCCACGCAGAAATACACGATGAAGATAACACCGATGCTTTCGTTATAAATGATTTTCCAGATTTCCATTCTTACCATACAAATGGTCTTGCAGCGGGTGATTTAGCCGACTGGATATTTGACGCAGGAGGGGCGGGAACAAGCCATGCAATAGCCTCTATTGCTGACGGCGTTGATACTGGTAACGATATTGAAGTTACTACGGCAGATAATCATCTTTTAGAAGATGGTGATATTGTTAGCCAAACTGGTTTGACGAATGCAAATTATGTCGGGATATTTGTAGTCAAGGATATTATTTCTGTAACCCAATATGAAGTAGCAGCACCTTACCTCGCAACAGGCACGGGGACTATGGACCAAGCTGCAACGCTGGAAACTGACGCAGTTGCAGCAGGAGTTTATGACTTCGCTTATTATATTTCTGCATCACCAGTAAATCCCAACGAAACTTATGACTTTCAGTTATATAAAGAAGCAACCGCCATTGTGGGTTCAAAGATAAGAAGGAAGTTTGGAGCAGGTGGAGATTTTGGTTCTATGGCAGGAGGCGGAGTAGTGGCCGTTGCCGATGGGGAAAAAATATCATTTGCTTTAAGCAATGAAGATAGCAATGCAAATCTCACCATTAGAAATTTAACGATTGTTTTAATAAGGTTGTAATATGTGTAGCTTAGGAGGATAAAAAGATGATTAAGAAACTATTTATAATTATGCTATTGTTGTTTATAACCGCAGACTGCCTTGCCTATACTTTCAAGGCAAAAGTGCAAAAAAAGAAAGAAAACGATGTGGTGGTGGGATTGGTCATCAAAGTCCTATGTACCGGTTCAGAGAGGACTTCGTCTACAAGTTGGTATGTGGCGAAAAAGGATTTGGACCCCTGGCCACCCACAAAAGAAAGTCTGTTGGTTTATATAAAAATTTATCTGCGACAGATGATAACGGAACCGCACGAACCGGAACTGAACGAGATATTGATAAATCGATTAAAAAGACTTTCTGATATCCCAATTAAAATGATAACCCATGAAATAGATACAACTATCCCCAAAGATAAAGAAATAAATCCATAGGAGGTAAATAAAATGGCACGTTTAGCAGGAACAGGATTACCGCCAGGATATACGCCGGGCAAACGGATACCGCAATTAGGACAATACATGGGAGGGCTTCCCGGGCAGGAGATCCCGGGTCAGCCCGGGGTACGCCGGGTACAACAGGCGGCACAATATCCACAATATAATCCCTACGCCGCAGGAGGTACGCCCCCGGGCGGTGTTGGTGTAGCCTATGGCGGTGTACCCGCAGGTGGGGTAGGCATGGAGCAGATTTTAGGAGCAATGACCACCACCCAACAGAGGGCAATGGAAGATAGAGCCAGGGCAGAGGCGGCCATACGGATGGGTGGACAGCAGGGCATTTCGGCACTTCAGCCATGGCAACAGTCAATATCCCAATTAGAGGCCCAGCCAGAGGCCATAGGAGCGGCAGAAGAGGCCCGGATATACGAGATGGGCAGAACTCCGATAGAAGCCGGGGCTCAGGCACAGATGAGAGGTATACAGGAAGGTTTCTTTCCCGGGGGTTTTGCCGCGGGAGCGGCCAGGGGAGTTAGGGCTTCCGCAACCGGGCAATTAGGGGAACTGGCCCGTAGGACAGCTATGGAAAGGACTTTAAGGAAAAGACAGGATTTACTTTCCCTGATGGGACAGCAGGCCCAATATGGACAAACGGCGGCAGGGATTTATGGACAACAGGGGCAAAGTTTAGCAGACCTCTATGGGCAGACCATAGCGGCAGTTCCCCAATACCAACCCCCAGCGCAAGCTCCAGGGGTAGGTGGAACTATGTATCAATTTAGTACTGACCCAGAAGGTTTCAGATCCGGGAGGCGCTCAATATACTCTCCTGGGGCATTAGAAACCAGGGGAGGAAGAAGGCGACTATCCACCGCAGGAAGATTACCAGCACAGTTATAAGGAGGTGCAATCATGCCATTCGGAGCAAGCCCAAATGTTTTAGCGATTTCGCCTGCCCAGATGTTGGCGGCACAGGACAGGAAAAGGCAGATGGCTATAAACTATCAAATATCTATGCAGGGATTGGCATTGAGACAGCAAGAAATTGAAAATGCCAGGCGAGGGGGCAGAGGAGGAGGCAGAGGAGGCCGCACTCCGACAATGGGAGAGAGGGCAGAGGCAAGATTTCAACAAACATTAGCACAGCAGACGATAGATAGGCAACTGCTACAAGAACAGGCGACCCGGGGGACGGCGGCGTCCCAGGCTTATTACGGAGGTCCATCGAGATTGGAGACACTTACTCCGCAATCACAACAATTTCAAGCGATGGGTTTAGCTGGTGGGCCACTTATGGAGAACATACCCCTTCCCTCCCCTGTACCAAGAGACTACTGGACTACCGCACCGGAAGAGGTCACTTCCCAGGAGATTGTGGAAACCATCTCAGAGGCCAGCCAGCAAGGTGTAGATGCAACCTATACCCCGGAGAAGGGATGGACTTATAAGACCGCGCCACCGGCTAAACAAACGAGTTTTGTCGGGCCAATTACCCTGGAACAGAGGAAAGCGGGGTATGTAGCTGGTTATGGCAAGTTTGGAGAAAGAATCTTAGTTAAAAAGAAACAGGAAAAGCCATATCGACTGAGTCCGAGGGAAGATGCCTGGATGGATAGTTTTGAATTAAAGGCCAAACTTCCCGAACCTGGCGAGGAAGTAAATGTAAAAAGTACCTGGCTGGACAAAGAGGAAGCTGACAGTATAAAGAAAGATATACCGCAATACAACAAGTTGCAAGCAAAACTTGGCGAACCTGGGGTAAAACTTCAGGAATTAACAAGAGGACTAAAGAAAAATGTATGGAGGATCGTCCCCAAGCCGGTAACCGGGGAACTGGAAGATTTGACACAGCGAGTAGTGCCTCCCCAAGTAGAACATCTTATGCCTACTCCGGGTGGTGGAGTTAAGAGAATGAAGGGGGAAATACATCCCGGGGCAGTCCCGGGGAGTGAGCGGTCAGTAGGAGGAGCAGAAAACAGAATAAGGGTAAGACACAAGACATCGGGGCGAACAGGAAGCATTCCACCAGAAGAATTTGACCCAAATATCTACGAAATAATCGAGACTGGAGCGAGGTAAAATGCCGTTCATTGCTGACGAACCCATAAGACCAACCCGGGGCTTTGTTGAGGATGAACCTATGGGGCCGACCTCTGGGTTTGTGCCGGAAGCACCAACAATCCCAGAATTTAGGGAAGCCCGGCCACTCAATTTGTTAGGGCGAATTAAGCAAGTTGGCAGAAGAACAGCCGAGGTTGCAGGCTTGGCAGAAACCCCCGAACAGAGAAAAGCCCATGCCCAGAATCTTTTCGCCTTGTCCAAGACCCATGATATTCCCCTGACTACCGCCAGAAAATACGAGAAGGAATTGGGTGAGGAGATATTTGGAAAACGACCCACCACGATGGACATAGTTTCTTTGCCTGTCAAAGTAGGGGTTTTGATGGCAGCCCCCCTCCATCCCATCAGAACTGCTTTGGGAGTTGCGAGCTTTATGGCCTTAGACGAAATGGAAAACTATCTCGTTTCCAAGGGGATCAAAGAGCGCTATCGTCTCGGGGCAGGATTAGGACTTAAAGAATTGCTACCCGAAGAAGCCACCCAGCAATTACAAGATGTAGTTGATGTGGCAGACTTCGCCTTGAAAGTCGGGGTGATGGGGACAGTTTATAAAAAAGCACCGGTAGTGGGGAAAAAACTGACCAAGCAGGTCATCACCAAATACAACCTTCCCAGAGAGGTAGTTCTATCTAAACAGCAGGTTAGGGACATTTGGAAAACAGGCAGACTGACTTCCGCCGAGCAAAAGGATTTATTCAAGACATTGGATTTGAGCCGGAAACAAAGATTCCAGGCCATCAAAGAAGGTGTGAAAATAAGAGTGCCTTCTGAAAAAGTCGTTACTTTGGTTGATAAACCTTATTGGGCTAAAGTCAAAGGTGTTTTGAGGATAAGACCTACCGAGCCCATAGTTACGAGAGTATTTCCTGAGAAACCCGCCCGTGCTCCTGCTGGACTATTGGCTAGAGAGATACCTGCCAGGCCGGAAGTTCCATCTGCAATCCCGGAAAGGCCACCTGAAGTTATAAGGTTGCCTGCCCCCGCAGTAGCAAGACCGGCAGTCCCTGTTAGACCTGAAGTTGTGCCGGAAGTGGGGGAGATAAAAGAAGTAGTAAAGGAAAAGGTTTATCGTGGAATAACAGAACAAGGAAAAAAGCGTTTTCCAGGAGAGCATTATTCAGCAGATATAGGATTTGCAAAAAGATTTGGGAAAACTGAAGCATACACTATTGACAGTAAGAATATATTAAACATTACCAATATAGAAACTGTTAATAAATTATTTGGTAAAAACATAGCCGATGCCTTTAAGACTGGAGATTTTTGGAAAATGCAACCAGACCAAGAAGGTTTTAACTATCGACCAATGAACAAGGTAATAGAATATGCTAAAGAAAAAGGTTTTGATGGAATAAAATATATAGAAAACTATTCTAAAGAAATAACACCTACAAACTATGTGGTATTGAAGTCAGACATTATCAAACCCCCCACCCCAGAGATACCAAAAGAGTTAGAGCAAAAGGAATTAGTTAAACCCAAAATCTTAGCAAGAACAGATATAGACTTTGATAGATTCCAACATGTTATTAAACATATAGCCAATCGTAATGACAAAGCATTATTATCCGAGCAAAAATCTTTGACTGCATTGAGAAGGCGAATAGCAGAAATTGGCCCACAGCGAGGAGCAGAAATTCAACCGACAGAAATAAAAAGAGCAAGAGATGAAACAGTAGAAAGAATAGATTTGTTAGAAAGAAGAAAAGAAGTTTTTGACCATGTTCTTAAATATCCGAAAGAATATTATAATGCCCTTGACACTGAAGAAGAAATAGCCAGAGAAGTAAAATCTTGGCATACAACTTTAAAACGGTGGAAACCCACTAAACCCCCTCCATTAGAGCCCATAAAAGAACCCAAGCCACCCATTACCCCTGCCAAAGAAGAAAAGGCCATAGCGCGCAAGCCTGCCAAGCCCACAGCCCCAAAAGAGGTATCAATAGAGCAATTTCTTACACTCAGAGAGGAATTTATCAAAAAGGGGATAGTTCCGTCTGATTATTTCCCAGAACAATTTAAGGCAGACCAGGCAGAAGTTGAAAAGAAGCTTGGTCGTAAACTCCGTGTATCTGAAACTAAGAAGATAATCCGGGAAGTAACCGGGGTGGGCCGGAAGAAAGATATAATCACCAAGACCGAAATAGAACTGATTAAATTCAGACTTCAGGCAGAGAGGCGCGGAGTAAAGGCCGGGGAGAGAGTAGGAAGGGTAGAAACCCGAAAGAAGATATACCGAAAGATACAGTCCAAGAAAACTGAGATGTCGGAAATAAGAACAGGCATCCTTAATTATGCACAGGACAATCTAACAAAGGCAGACCGCTCCCGGATAGCCTTACTTGCCACCAGGACTAAGAGCCATAGAGGTATGGCTAAAGTAATGACTATGATAGACAAGATGGAGGAGAGATATCAGAGGCACGTGGCAGTTAGCGCCCTTAAGAAAACGGTTAAGAATATAGATGTAAGGCGGACCAGGCCGGAATACAAACTAAAGATAAACGACATAGCAGATAGCCTTGACCTGGTGAACAGGAGAGATAGAACTATCAAGGGATTAACGAGCATGGCCGACTTTATAAACCGGAACCCAGAACACAACATTCCGGAAAGAGCGGTTGCAAGACTCGCTATTCTGGGAAGAACTCCTATCAAGAATCTGACTACTGATGATATAAACCTGATAAGAGATAGCATAAGTGATACCGTGAAACAACACGACTTGAAGAATAAACTCTTATTAAAAGGGAAAGTGCGAGACTTCAAAAAGATTAGGGATAGAGCGGTAGAGAATGTCAAGGAGAAAGTCCCGGTGGAAACAGATCCCCGGAAAGGCATAGTAATTCCCACATTAAGGGAGTTCCTCACTACCGAGGCAAACAACATAGAGCATATCGCCAGACATATTGAGGGTGACCATGAAGTAATAGCCCAGGTAGAATATGACGGAATAGACCATGGGGTATCAGAGACCTTGAGAATAAGGCAAGAGGCTAATGATTACTTTTGGAATGGATTAAAAGGCATCACAGACGAGCCGGGATTCCTAAGATGGAGCGAAACCTTTCATCCCAGAAAGAATTGGAGAAACAATGTTAGTTATCATACTTACAAACTGGCCTCCGGGAAAAGATTGGTAATAACCAAGGGGGAAAGATTATCTATAGAATTGCTTTCCCGCAGAGAACAGGCATTAAGACATCTTCTGGTGGGTGGATTGAGATTATCCTCTAATCCTGAAATCCTCTATAAGATTACCGGGGAGGACTTGGATATGATAACCAAGGATGTTCTTTCCAGTCCAAGCCAGAAGAAAGTGGCCAATGCCATGCACAGACACTTCAATACCACCCAGAAAGACAATCTCAACGAAGTATCGGTAAGGCTTAACGGTTGGGAGATAGCCACCGCGGATGATTACTTTCCGATAAAGATACATGGGGCCGACATCACCAGGAACTACCTGACCCGGGGGGAGGCGCTTCCTACCAATATGCAGAAGTTTACCCGGACTACTCTTGAGGGAATGGGGATGTTAAAGGAAACAGTCCCGGCCAATAATCCCTTGCTATTAGAGGATGCCTTCAGTACAGTCTACAAGAGCATAAAACAGACCTCAACCTATTACGGAATGGCTGAACCCTTAAGAAGTGCTAAGGCTTTATTATTTGACTCGGAATTCAGAAGTGCCTTGAATACCCGATATGGCAAACATTATTGGAAAGCATTTGAGCATTATCTTAGAGACATCGAGGGGGAATACCAACAGACCTATAATGTAGACAAGATGGTGACCGGATGGATAAACAGACTTGACCTGGCAGTATTCGGTATCAATGTTATAGTCTATTTCAAGCAACCTATATCCCTGATGGCGGTGGGGACAGAGGTCGATACCGTGTATATGCAGAAAGGACTTAAAGAGAGGCCGGTATCCCGGGAATTGATGGGGAAATGGTCACCACAGCTAAGGGATAGATTTGAGGGCCGGGTAACCAGAGAGATGGGGGAAATCTCCTCAGTTGGAGAAGTGAGGAAGTTTTGGACTCACAAGAGAACCTTGGGACAGAATACGGTACAGGGATTAAGTCGTTTTGACTATGAATCCATAGGGAGAATATGGAATATAATCAAGCACGAGACGGAAGCCCTCCATCCAAGCCTTAAGGGTGATGACAAGCTGAAACACATTGCGACCCGGACAGAGGAAGTGGTAAGGCTTACTCAGCCTACATTCCACACCAAAGACCGTTCCGCCATAGGCCGAAGCCGACAGATATGGATAAGGCTGATGACCAAGTACACCTCCCAGAGGAATAAGAACTATATGATGGTACAGAGGGCAGTTAGTCAGTATAATAGAAGTAACCAGGGACCACAGGCAAAAAGGAAACTGATGAAAAGCCTATCCATTGTCATGCTCCTGATGCCTCTGTTACTATATGGATTAGACGAAATCAGGAATTGGGCCTATAAGAGGAAGCGACCAGAAAGGCGCTTAAGGTATAGAATCCTCAAGTTCTTAGAGCTCAACCTTGGGAATATCTATTTTGTGGGCAATGCTTTCCGGTCTATTTCCAGTAAGGTAGAACGTGGCAAGTGGGCCGGATATGACATGAGTGATGTCCTGATGTCCTGGGGAACGACAGGAGTAAACGCCGTAGCCGACACTATCGCGGCCATAGACCAGACTATCAGTCAAGAAAGATTTAAGGCCGGAGATAAAAAAGGTCAGCTGAAATGGAGAACCACAGCCAAAAGAGCGGCTAACGAGGCGGCATCATTCGCCTTAAGGATGAGGGGCATACCTTACGATACAGCCAGGAGATACCTACTTATTCCCTTTAGCAAGGGCCAGAAGAAGAAACCATACACCAGCCCTACCAGGAGAAAGAAGAGTAGCACCCGGGGCAGGACCCGAGTCGCTAAGACCAGAGGAGGATAAGATGCCCAAGAAGAAGAAAGCACGCAAGAAAAAGAAGGGCTATTGATAAGGAGTATTCGAGTAAATGAAAGAGAGGAAAAATGGACAATGACAAATGGTCAAATGGAATAAAATGGCGAATGGGAGTAAGTAAGCAATTAGGCTGGATCACCGGATTAGTAACTTTTCATTCGGTTTTAATCGGTAGCTTAATCTGGACTATGATTAGGCTGTTAAGTATGGTGGCAAGTTTGAAATGACCCTCTCACAAAAGCAAATAGAGTTCGCTTGGATGGTCTGCCAACTCCTGATGTATGCTCACCGGGCCCGGATACCAGTCAAGGTGTTAGAATGGTATAGAACCAAACAAAGACAGCTTGCTCTTGTTGCGGCAGGCCTCTCATGGACTAAGTGGGGCAAGCACCCCAAAGGATTGGCTGTAGACCTTGCTATAATAAGGAATAAGGTATATATAAAGGCTTGGAAAGAATATGAACCTCTTGGCCTATTCTGGGAGCGTATAGGAGGTACTTGGGGGGGTAGATGGAAGGGGAAGAAGTGCGATCCTGGACATTTTGAGTATAAGGAGGGATGAGATGATATGGGCGACTGGATATAGACCTACTGAAACGAGAGATAGTACCTTGAACGATATGAAGTATAAACACAAAAGACAAAAAAGACTGGTTGCAGAAATAGAAGTGGGTGGAGGAAGAAAAAAGAAAAAGAAAAAAACAAAGAAGGAGACATAATGCCCAAAATACACATAGACCACCCGACAAGTTTATCAAAAGAGGAGAGCAGGAAAAAGGCCAACAAGCTGATAGAAAAGACCTTAAAGGAGTTCAAACCCTCTAAAGTTTATCAGGAATGGCGACACGATACCATGCTTTTCTCCTTTAAGACAAGAGGGCTTAAAATATCGGGGACGATTGATGTAGAAAAGGGGAAAATCTCGGTGAGAATGAGGCTGCCTTTAGTGGCCTTCAGGCACAAGAAGAAAATAGAAGAGGCATTGCGGGAGAAGATAAGAGAGGTTTTTTCTTCAAAGGAGGTATAATTATGAAGAAAATTATTATTTGTTTGATAGTAGTAATTTTGTTAGTGGGTGTAGTTTTGGTCGGACAGGGATACGAAAAGAAGTTTTGTGACAGGTGTAGTGCAGATATGAAAGATACTGATGGTACAGCATACGATGGGGCGAAATTTTATGATTTATGTAACCCCTGCCGTAAAAAACTAAACAAATTAGTTAAGGATTTTATAGAGAACGCACCCAAAAAAGCTGGATGGGGTGGGGATACATCCTCTGTTTTCTTGGAGTTTGATTTTGATAAATTACTTGATGAAGCCGCCGAAGAAGTAGAAAAGAGATACCGAAAGTGCAATATGCAATACAGAACATCAACATATAGAAGAAGATGTCTAATGAAATCAAATGCTCTGGAATCAATCGAAAAAGTATTAAAGAGATAGAGGAGATATTCTGATGGGACTAACTAAAGAGAAGGCATTCCCCAAACCCTTGAGAGCGGACAAGATAGGGCCCCAGATATGGAAATTAGTCCTATCTTTTATATATGACAACCCACCGGACAGGGTAGTAGTCCCGGTAGGATTTATCAGTGATGGAGCCTCGATACCCCGGATTGCACAGAGCCTAATAGGGGGGCCGTGGTCGGGTCGGTACAGCGAAAGTGCGGTAATCCATGACTACCTCTACGAAACTATGCCCATCACCAAAAGAAAAGCCGATAGGATATTCTTAGATGGCATGAAGATATTGGGGGTAATCTGGTGGAGACGCAACCTGATGTATCTTGCGGTCAGGGCGAATATAAAAAAGGCGAGGAATTGGGGTAAATAAAAATAAATAAAAATAATGCTTGCCAAGGGTTAAAAAGTGTGATATTATGGAAGTAGTTTAAGAAGTACCGAGGATAAAAGAGAATGGAAACAAAAACGGTCACCTTAAATAAAGAGTCGGTTTTATTATTGAGTAAAAGTTGCCCCAGGGGGAAAACCGACGTATATGCCTTTGCTTACGAGCGAAGGTGGTGACCGCCTCCTGGGGCAATTCTATTTTAGGGGGTGGAAGATGAGTAAGAAACAAGAAAGTGAGTTTGGGAAAGGGTTTGTTTATAACCTGATTTTGTTTGCAAAACATACAGAAAGAGAGATGTATGTTTCAAAAGAACTAAAGAAACATTTAAGAAGAAGTAGTTGGTTTAATGGTGCTTCTGACCATCTTTCCGAGTTAGAAATACCTAAACAATGGCGAAAGAAAAAGATAGGGAAACTTGCCGTAGAACTTTGTGATTTATCTTTAGAGATAGGACATGGTAGTAGAATGATGGAAGAAAGTCCTCAAGTAGAAAAGGATTTTGAAAGAGTAGTTGACATAATAAAAGAAATCGGGTTATTGATAGACAAGGAATTAGGACTTAAACCAATTAAGGGAGAATGGGAATGAAACCCCTCCTAATCACCCTAACACTTTTACTATTCCCCCTCCACATCTCAACGGAAGGGAACTACTGCGGATTTGATACGAAATGGGAGCATGACAGAATCAAGGCAAGAATGGAGTATCATGGGATTGACTACTGCACACAAAAAGGAGATAACTATTTTTTTATAAGACAAGGGAGGAAGGTGAGGTTATGAAGTATACACCAGAAGAATGTAGTTGTTGTATTAAGAATGGCAGAGGAAAAGGTAATTATGAACTTAACGGAGTAAGATTTGCTTGTGATTGTCATAATGTGATTACTTATCATATAAACCATTTTCCTGTTTATGCATCTGCCCCTGCATTGTTAGAGGCATTAAAAAGAATAGCTAACAATGAATATGGTCGTGGCTATGGTCCCAAGCAAATAGCAGAACAAGCCATCGCCAAAGCAGAAAACAAAAAAGATTAAACTATAAGGGGGTGATAAGTAATGAAGTTTAGAATAGCGGTAGTCCAAGATGAAAATGTGCTAAGGCTTCAACCAGACCTGAGTTTCCAGAATACGGTTGAGGCCGAGCAATGGCTCCGAACGAATGGAGAAGGATGCGAGGGAAAGAAAATCGCCATCGTCTCCATCAGAAAGATAGTCGAGGTCGGGATGGTTCAGAAGATTAAACTCACCGAAGTTAAGGAGAAGAAGGAGAAAAAGGAGGTAAAAAAAGATGGCGGAAAAAAAGAAAGAAAAGGGGGAGATTAAGCCAACACTGTTGGCAGTAATGGGTGCCAAGTATAACTTGGAACCGGGGAAGTTCCTTGAGACTATCAAGGCAACGGTTATGAGGCCAGGGAAGAATGGAAAGGTGGCGAGCAATGAGGAGATTGCTGCATTTCTCACAGTAGCCAACAAGTACGACCTTGACCCTTTCACTAACGAGATATACGCTTTTCCAAGTAAAAAAGGTGGGATTATACCTGTAGTTGGGGTAGACGGGTTTTGTAGCCAAATGAACAAGAACAAAAACTACAACGGTATGGCCGAACCAATGTATAGCGAGGATATGGTTACGATGGAAGGAGCGAAGCCCTGTCCAGAATGGTGCCAAATAAAGATATACAGGAAAGACAGGGAACATCCAACCATAATTAGGGAATATCTCGATGAGGTTTATGTACCTGCAAGTGCAAGAGGTGGGCAGATAGGGGCTTGGCAAACACATACCAAGCGTAGCTTAAGACATAAGGCCATCGTTCAATGTGCTCGAGTGGCCTTCGGGATAACCGGGATTTACGACCCAGACGAGGCCGATAGGATACTGGATGCCGAGATTATAGAAGAAACACCAGGCAAGCCCAAAGTAGATATGCCCGAAGAGATAGAGCCCAAGAAAGAAACCCCCAGAGAAAGACAGGCAGGGGAAGAACCAGAAGAGATAGAACTTCCACCTAAGGATAGCAAGAGTGGATAAGACAAGAGTAACACGCGCCCTGGAGAGTGGTGGCCTGGGGGACTTCTCTATGGTGCCGTGGAAAATACTTAAAGCGGCCCAAGCCTTCGGCCAGGCCGGCCACCACATGACTTACCTATGGGATAAGGGGACACTCAAGATAGCAACCCTAAGCAAGCCCCTTATCCCATACCTGGAGGCCTGGAAGAGATTCAAGAGAGACTATGGCATAACCGGGGAGATGATAATGGAAAGGAGGTTTGATTCAGAGAAACACGGACTTACCGGGAAACCAGATCGGATAGTTCCTATTCAAAAGAAACTCACGGTATTAGAAATCAAATTCACAGCCGCCCTATACATTGGGGTAGGTCCTCAGTTGGCGGCCTATAAAAAATTGGCCTTGGAGAACGGGATTCCGGTCAAGAATAGAATGGCTGTAAGACTAAAGGAAAGTGGCAATCCACCTTATGAAATAGGAATATATAAGGACTCAACCGATTGGCTGATGGTGTTGCATTGCCTATCGATACATAACTGGAAGATGAGAAAGGGAGGGGGTAAAAGATGACTAATGAGATTGTAGTAAGGCCGATTAAGACGGACAATGTAGAAACAGCAACCAGACAAGCCACGTCAGTATTGGCGATTGTAGAGATAGCGAAAGTAGTTGACCAGGCAAGCTATGCGGAAGCGTGCAAGTTGCTTGGCTCGTCTAAGAAGGCTATCAAAGACCTTAACACAGATCGCTTGAACATCACCAGAAAACTAGACAGCGCCAAGAAGGACATCAAGGATTTATACGACAAGCCCATCGGGATATGGGGTAAGGTAGGCGAGTTCTGCAACAAGGGGATAATTGCTTTTGATGAAAGGATGGAGGCAGAACGGAAGAAAGAGCAGGAGAAATTAGACCGTCAGGCAGAGGCAGAAAGACAGAGGAAAGAAGCACAGAAGAGGGAATGGGAACGGAAAGCCAAAGAGAAAGAAGAGTTAGCCTTAAAACTACAGGCAGAGGGAAAGGCAGAGGAAGCACGTAAAGCCCGGGAGGAGGCCGAGAAAGCGGCCAAGAAGGCAGAGACAAGGGAAGAGGCGGCCAATGGTATAATTCCGGCAATCGCGGCTCCCGGGGTGGACAAAGTAAAGGGAACCTACTTTACCACAAAATGGCATGGCGAAGTATTTAACTTTGAAATACTGCCGGATGCCTATAAGATGAAAGACCAGCAGAAGATAGATGGAGTGGCCCGGGCAACCAAAGGGACAATAGAAATCCCCGGGGTAAAGATGGTATCGGAGAAGAGACTCGTTAGCAAACAACAATAACAAAGGGGCGACTAACCTCGCCCCCGGAATAATAAATAGGAGATGGGATGGTTTTTAAATATTTTCCATTAAACGATGGAAGAGAAAAGGAGGGAGAAATGAAGAGAGAGTTTGAGGTAGGGGATGAGGTAAGGTATAACCCTTTTGATAGCAGAGAAATAATCACGGACATAAACGAAGAGGGGGAAATTAGAGGAGGTAATTCAGGCGTATATGTAAATCCAAGAGACTATACTTTAATAAGGAGGGCTAAAACCATGAAGTACGACCAAGACACAGTAAGAGCAATAAGAGAGTGTGTAGAACACCATGAGGAGAATGTGGAGAAGGCAAGGAAGGCGAAAGGGGAGTTCAGGAACACTTTTTATTCCCACAAAATTACCATCGGAGAAACAACAATATATTATGATAATAAGCATTGTGCTTTGTGTAAGAAGTTTATTTCTACTTCTACTTCCAATACTTCTGGAAAATGCAGGGGCATAGAGTGTCCTCTCCGTAAGGAAGGATATAATTGCAATAAACCAAATTCGGTTTGGAAACAGATTCGGGATGCAAAAGACCAACCCCAATTCATCACCGCAGAAGAAAACATGGTAAGGGCATTGAAATCACTTTTGGGGGAGGAAAAGATGAAATATGAAATAGGGAATGTAGCAAGATGCAAGGAACATGGAACAAGATTTGTCATAGACGATTGTTTACAAAGTTCTACAGGAACTTTATATTATGGTGTGGGAAATCCTTGTACGCCTAAGAGACATAAAGATGGTAATGATATATGGGGTGGTATACCAGAAGAAAAAATAGAACTATTAGAGTTAAAGGAGGAAAAAGAAATGGACATACGCAAGAAGATTGAGGGATTAGAGAAACTACGCAAAGACGCAGTAGCCCTCACAGCACGATTATCAAACAAGATTGATAAACTGAAGGCCAACAATGTCTAACCAAGACATCCGAAATTCAAGAGAGCGGTGCGGGAGTTGAGAAAAGTGGCAAAGAAGATGGTGGGGAAATGAACCGGACAAATATTGAGTGGACAGATTACACGGTTAATCCGATTAAGGGGCTGTGCAAGGGTGGTTGTATCTATTGCTATGCCCGGAAGATGTATAAGAGGTTTAAGTGGAATCCCAAAGTTAGGCTTGATTTTAGTGTGCTTCCCAAAATAAATAAACTAAAGAAACCATCTAGGATATTCATTTGCTCTACTCACGACATAATGGGAGCCTGGATACCCGATAGTTGGATTATGGGGATAGTCTTTTGCGCCTATGTTTATCCTCAGCATACTTTCCAATTCCTTACCAAAAATCCTAAGAGATATGCCGACTTTAACTTTCCTAAAAACTGTTGGCTTGGGACTACCGCTACACAGGAATACCAAGAAAATGTTCATACATTATTTCTTGATAAGTCGGAAAATATAAAATTTATTTCCTTTGAACCTCTGACTGCAAGAATTGCGCCCTACTATTACTCAAGATTTATTATAGGGGACTTTGCCTGGTTTATTGTAGGTGGGCTAACTCCGCAACCCGTGCATAAGAAAGAATGGGTGGAAGATATTATTAAGGTAGCAAGGACAAATAACATACCTATTTTTCTAAAAGATAATCTCCATTGGCCGGAGAAGATACAGGAGTTTCCAAAATGAACGACAGACGACCCGGAGTGCCTTCAGACTATCTGGAGGCCAAGAGAGGCAGGAAGCCCAAGAAGTTGAATTTGGAGTGGTCTTTGGAAGAGTGGTTGTTGACACTTTTGAGGATAGGGAGGGCGGGGTGAAAAAAAGATCACAGAAGCAAAGACTCTTAGACCTGATGCAAGACAGGAGATGGCACACTAACAGGACCTTGAATGACATAGCATTTAGGTATGGCGATTGCCTGTTCAGGCTCAAGAAAGAAGACGGTTATCTATTTAACAAAAAATGTCTGAAAAGAGGATATTGGTCTTACCGTTTAATAGGTAAAGTATAAAAAGGAAAACAAAATGGTAAAGAAGAAAAAAATAAGTGAACTATCAAAAAGGTTTAAAAATCCAGAAGAACATGCAAAAAATATCAGTAAGGGATTGATAAAATTTCATAAGGAAAATCCTGGTATTTCTCCCAGTTGCGGGAAAAAACTTTCTGAAGAAAGAAAAAAGAAAATATCCCTATTTATGAAAGAAAGATTTAAAAATAAAGAAAATCATCCAAGATGGAAAGGAGGAAAATTTGAATTGAGTACTGGATATGTCGTGGTTAATTCTCAAGGACATCCTAATGCTATGATACGAGGAAGTACAGCTTATATGCTTGAACACCGCCTTGTAATGGAAAAGAAAATTGGTAGATACTTAGAGAGATGGGAGACAGTTCATCATATAAACAGGATCAGAAATGATAATCGGATAGAAAATTTGGAATTGCTACCTAATTCAGAACATTGGATTGTAACAAAACTCATTGAAGAAAATAAAAGGTTAAAACAAGAAATCGAAAAATTAAAAAAGGAATTACAAGATAGCAAAGGTGTAGGCACAGACTAATTTAGGTATAGAAAGGGGGTGAGGAGAGATGAATTTGGATGTACTAATGAGGTTTTGTGAAATCGTCAACGAGGATATGGCAGATGGCAGAGGAACACATTTGAGAGAATTGGTAGTCTGCTATAAAGAGCAATTCGGGAGAGAATAAATAACCGCGTGGGCCAAGGGGGACTTAGCCAGGTGGTTTGTGTCGTGCAAAGGGCTTTGCACCACTTCTGGTTGGTTCCCCGGCCCGCCAAAGGAAAGAGGGTGGTTAGAATGGATGTACAAGTTCCAAAACAGGAAGCAACCTTGAGGGAATTACTGATAGAGAGTCAGCAAATTAGTCGAGAGGTAAGGCGGAAAGCAAAGACACTTAGGGAATTAGAAAAAGCGATAGGTAAGGAAGAGCCTAAACCTGTCTGTGGTGGTGGGTTGCGTAGCGAGCTTGTTGAATTGAGAAGAAATCTTGTTGATACAAGAGAGTATTTGGGTATAGTTCTTCGTCAGTTAGAAAACCCGAAACCTCAAATCCCGACACAATGAAAAGGGGGAGAAATCCCCTGCAATTATAAAATAAACAAAGAAATGATTTGACAAACGCAAACAAGGGTGGTATAATGGATATAAGAAGTAGAATAGGAAGGTACTTGAGGCGAACCACCCGCCTATTTTTGTGTCTTTTTCTGGGCCTGGAGGCGAGGGGTGGTTCCTCAAATCTGGGCCTTTCCTTTTATAAGGAAAAGATATGAAACATAAATTATTGGTTAGTCTTGGTAGAAAGTGGCTCAAAAAATATTGCTCAGTTATTGTTACGGAAATGGCTGGGGGTTGTTGGGAAGAACCAGATGTCATTGGTTGGGGTGGTCCAGGTTCTTATGTAATAGAATGTAAAGCCAATCGTGCTGACTTTCTCGGGGATATAAAAAAAAGACACAGAACGAATACTAAAGGACTTGGCAATTATAGATTTTATCTTACCCCGCCAGGATTGTTGAGATTTGAAGAATGTGCGGAAAGGGGATGGGGATTATTGGAAAGCCATAAGTCTCGGGTTCATATAGTTTCATGGAGTAGGCGTTTTTCTCCTATTGAAAAACAGGGAGAACTTTATATAGCATTAAGTATAATTCGTAGAATAGGACAATACCCAATAGAAAATTTGAGCATCAAGGCATATACCTATGAAACCAAATGTAGGGCGAGTGTGGGGATAGAAAACCCCAAATAGACTAAAGGAGAGATATTGTGGCAAAACGCAGAATGATAAATTTATCCACTTTCACTAATGAGGAGTTCGGCTTATTAACCGATAGCGAAAGGGTGCTTTATATTGGAATTATAATCAATGCTGATGATGAAGGAAGAATGAAGGCGACCCCCAGGTTATTAAAAGCAATTATATTTCCTTATGATATTAAAAGTTTAGCAATTATAGAGAAAATGAGGGACAAACTCGTAGAAGTAGGGCTTATCAAGATTTATGCTGTGGATAACAAGGAATATCTGTATCACCCGGAATGGAAAAGGTATCAAGCCATCCGAAAAGACCGCTTCACACCCTCGGTAATTCCCGAATGTCAACCAGGCGGTAACCAGGCGGTAACCAAACCGCACCCAAGCGGAGGCATAGGGAAGGGAAGGGAAGGGAAGGGAAGTAAAGGTAAGGGAATTAAGAGGGCCGTGCTTTCGCACGACATACATTCCAAATC
>SDBU01001605.1_pt1 | contig 31662 bp, 50 predicted proteins | sample 2277071 | NCBI WGS metagenome assembly SDBU01 (sample SAMN10397929, study PRJNA504765) | marine sediment metagenome | isolation source: marine sediment core GS08_GC12, 126 cmbsf | place: Arctic Ocean: Gakkel Ridge, Loki's castle | collected 2008 | reverse complement strand
CTCTTCGTCCGATACCGCCTACACCGGCACCGAGGACATCTTCGCCGCCGTCGGCGACACGAACTTCTTACCCACCAACCTATTCACGATGACGACATTCGCCTCCCGCGCCGTGTTCGGCGCGTTTGAAGCTACCGGTGACGATTGGGACAACGTTTCGATCGGCTCGGTGGACATCTGGGTGTGCTGGGTGACTTTACCCTAAAGGAGAACACCAATGAAACGATTGATTTGCGTAGCGGCTTTTGTAATGCTTTGGGCCTTGCCCCAAGCCCGTCCCGCCACTTTGACGGCCACTGTGGAGATTCCCGACGAAATCGTCGCCGAGGTGCTGGTAACGGTGAACGCTTGGCGTTTGGCTCGACTAAACGATGATAATACGTTGAAATATCCAACGCTCAAGGCTTTGGGGGACTTCATCTTGAGGGATGCGATCGTGCGCATCATCACTCAGCAGTGTTCCGCCGAGCCGGATACGTGCCCCGCGACGATCCAGGCCAAGCTCGACGTTCGAAACACGGCGAAGGATGAGGTTGTCGCCGAGATCGAAGGCTCCGTCGTGGTTCCATAAGTCATGAAACTTTATCGGTCGGATTTGAGCGATGAGAAGCGCCGGGTAGCTGCTCGACCTGATGGGCCGCTGAGGCGGGTAAACTAGGAAGGAGGTTGCACCATGGGATTAGCGACAGAGCATCTGTTTCAATTCAACTCGGACCTACGGGGTGTGTCTAGTTCTGCTTCCGGTGTTACGTTCGAGTTGATAACGCCGCCGCTTGTAGAGCCTATATCTCTCGATGAGGTAAAGGACAATCTACGCATTAGGAACAATCGGTTTGATGGGTTGCTTACACGTATCAGGAAAGAGGCGCGGCAGTGGATCGAGTTTGCTACAGGGCAGATGTTCATTGAACAGACGTGGCGACAAATTCATAGTAGTACGGGCGGCTCTCTGTTTTCTAGCGGTTCAGAGAACATAGATCTACGCTTGAGTAAGGCGCGTTCGATTGTTGAGGTGAACGTGTGGTCTACGTTGGAAGCTACGTCGAAGACTTTGGTTGCTTCTAGCGGTTACTTCTTGACTGGACAAACTCTGGTACCTAGAACAACGTGGCCTTCCACGCGGGGAGTCGGCGGGTTTGAGGTTGACTACAAGGTAGGGCATGGGGCGGACGCTGATGATTTTGTTGATGCGTCTTATGCTGGTTCCTTGAAGCGTGCGCTGGACATTACCATAGCGTACCTATTTGAGAACCCAGGTGATAATGTGACGTTTGAATCACAGGGTGGCAGTACTACGATTCGATCGTTGCCACCCGAGGCGTTGGCGGTAATGGCAACGTACACACAATACGAGCTATAGGAGGAATTTAGTCATGGATGAATTTAAACCCGTTAGTTTTTTTAGTGAATGGTTGACAGCAGACAGGCTGCTTATGCTGTACTTCATTTTCAACTCTGCTGTACAAGCTATGCCGGACCCGGATAGTAACAGCAGTGTAGTCTATGTGTTTGTGTTCAAGTTTATACACTTGATCGCTGGCAATATCAACATGACACGCAAGGCGTTTCCGAAGAAATAGGGGTACAGCATGTACAATTTCTACAAGTTGTGTAACCTAGGCGCGCGGATGGTTGAAGCGCCGCCCGGTGTTGACCCAGAAGCTTTGTTGCGCGCTATGGGCAAGGTTGAATCTAATTACGGTAGGCACAATGTGCCACGCCACGAGAAGGCATACACAGGGGCGGGCCGTACTTTGAACGTGCGTTAGACAGTAAGTTTGGGTGTCTAGCGCATTGCTCCTGGGGGCCGTGGCAGATCATGTACACCAATGTTCGGTCAATCACGGCCGGGGAGATTTCCCCGTTAGAGATGCAAGATCCGCAAGTTGCTCTTATGGTTATGGTCGAATGGTTGAACAGGCGGGTTATTGCGCGTGGTGCTGACACTGTTTCGAAGATTGGTGATGCATGGAACTCGGGTAGTCATAAGGACAAGATAGTGCCCGTTAAGTATATCGCCAAGTTGCTTAAGGCGTACGATGAGAGCATGGTGGATCTAGTCCGGGAGGTAACGTAACCGTGCCAGCAGTCGGCAGCATGAGGGATCGGGTACTGATCCAGAAAAAGAATGTAATCGTCGATGGGCAAGGCGGGCGACATGTTACGTGGCAGGACTACGATGAATCGTTTTGCCGCATTAGGACGGTATCATTGGCCACGCGAAACAGGTACCAACAGTTTCAGGTTGACGTTACACACATGATCGAGATGCGTGAAGTGGACGGGCTGGATGAGAATATGCGCATGCTGTTGATAACCGACACTGAGGCTGAGCCGAGGTACTTTGACATTGTGAGTGTTGAGGACCACAAGAGACGCAAGAGGTTTTCGATTGTGTTGGTACGGGACGTGAACATGAAGCAAGGCGCTAGTCGGAATAGGTAAGCACATGGCAACGACTAAACCTAGGGTGATATGGAAAGGCGAAACCGTTATGGCTTCGCTGGATGGTACCGCTGTGCAAAATTTGCGTGAGGCGTCTATATTTTTGAAGGGTGCAATCAAAGAGACGCTAACGGGTAATCGCAGCGGGCGCACGTACCGTGTCCCTGGTACGAAAAAGGACTACACCGCCTCGGCACCTGGGGAAGCGCCCGCAAGCCGTACAGGTACGCTGAGAAACGCGATCTCACACGAAGTGGACAAAGCTAATCTCACGGCTGTTGTGGGTCCACGATTGTTGGGTAAGAACCCCGACCAACAATATCCGTTGTGGTTGGAGTTTGGGACAAAGAAGATGGCACCACGGCCGTTTATGGCACCGACCATTCAGCGGCACAAGGATACGGTCATTCAGATAATGAAGGAAGGTTGGGGTAGCTAACGATGGCTGACACACTAGCAAAGACTATTCGTAATCTGATCGTGGTTGGTGTCCCTGGTGAGCAGGCAAGCCAGACGATACGGGATAACCTTGTGAACTATCCGTTGAGCAATACGCTCGCGGTGTTTCAAGGTAGGGCACCGTCTGACCATGTGGGCGCTCCGTATCTCACATTCACGTTGAACGAAACGTCGGTGTCATCCGACCAGCATGATCTGAAGAGGAATCTATCGTTACAGTTTGACGTTTGGGACGTGAATGAAGGACACAGCTATACGAAATTGCAAGTGATCATCAGGGCGTTGGTATTACTCTTTGACAAGCAAGGTATTGAAGATGTTGGTGATTATGAGGCAGCGCGGGCGTTCTTACAGATAACGACGACCATTGAAGAGCCTGACTCAGAGGACAACGTTGTACATATGATGGCATTGTTCAACATCATTGCATACAGAAAGTACATGCAGACTTTCTTGAAGGGTGTGTAGGGTTTTTTCACTAAGGACGACGTACATCAAAACGAAAGTATAGGAGGAACTGGTTATGGCCAGACAACACGGGATCACAACTAATACCACGAATCGACTGGTACTGGATGCAGGCGCTCTGTTCATTGACTACGACGGAGGCGGACAGGCGCTCATCGGTGCGACACGTGGCGGTGCGACGTTCACAGTCGAACAAGATATCAGAGAAATTGAACTTGATGGTGCGCTCGGCCCAGTGAAGAATTTGCGGCGGATTGTGCGGTCGGTGCCGAAGCTCACTGTTACGTTGCTGGAAATGACATTGGCTCAGTTGAAGCGGGTACTACCTGCCTCGGCTAGCTCTGTATCGACTGATTGGGATGTTATCACGCGCATCACCAATGTGATTGCCGCTGGTGACTATCTGCCCAATATCGCAATTGTTGCCGAGGTGTCGGGACAGACCCAACCGGTAATCGTGAAGGTCAAGAATGCTCTCTTTACAGGGCCGTTTACCTTGACAACCACCGACCAGGATGAAGGCGTTTTGCCTTTGGAAGTTGAGGGCCACTATCTGGACAGCGATCTTGATACTGAGCCTTGGGAAATCATGTGGCCGAACACGTAAACGTAGCCTAAGCGCTACTCTGTGGGGGCTTGTTGAAGCCCCCACATACAAATCTAGGAGGGTGACACTATGGCTACACTAGCAATTCAGACTATCAATTACACGGGGCTTTCAGAGTCTCTGGTTGCGGCCGCCGCTGCCGGCGACCAGTTTTCAAATGATGGGCGTATTTTCCTTCACGTTTTGAATACGAATGCGGCTTCACGCGATGTGACCATCAATTCGCAGAACAATTGCAGTCAAGGTTTTGACCACGATATCATTGTCACGGTACCGGCTACCACGGGCGATAAGATGATCGGCCCGTTTCCGCCGGGTCGTTTCGATGATTCCAGTGGTTTTGTTCAAGTGACATATGAATCTGAAGTTGGGGTTACTGTAGCAGCTATCAGGCTGATCTCGAACCCTTAATGACATCAACATGGGGGTGAGGCGCATGTAGCCTCATCCCCTAACCGAAGGAGTAAGACACAATGACATATCCATATCACCTCGCGGTACATGGGGTATTTTTTGAAGCGGCGAAGGATGGTGGCGTAGCCATTATCCGAAAAGCAGAATCCCGGTTGACGAGCCGTACCTTGGTACGTGTTGACCTGACGGCTGCCGAGTGGGCGGAAGCCATTGCAGCTATGAAGAAAATTCATAATGAGGTTAAGGGCTATAGGGTAGTCGAAGGTGTAGAGGTGAAAGTACAGCCCTCGACCCTCGGACCTATATCTGAGCAAGGCAGCGCACCGGATACGCTACCGGCCGCCGGGCCGCCTCCGATCTTACCACCTGGTTATCAGGGTAAAACTACATCTAAGGCCGCTGCGATTAAGGGTGCGGCTAGTAGAGCCGAGGTTGCTGGTAGTAAACTGAAGATCGATAGAGTTGCAATAGCTCAAGACAAGAAGTAATAACGAATGAAACACACAGGAGAAAAACATGGCGATTACAATCAAAACAAGCACGGAAAAACCAAGCTCGGCTGAGCTTACCTTGCGGCGGTTGACGGCACGCGATGTGTTCACGGTACTGACGCTACTCACTGATAGCGTGGGTACTTCCGCTGAAGTCAAAAAGCTATTCACCGACATTAGTAGAGCCACTACGGGGTTGAGTACCGCTGGTGAAGACGGCATAGCCGCCGTAGGTATCAGCGCAGTATGGGGCCTCGTGTCTGGACTGTTGCACAAGAATCAAGATGAATTTGTTGGATGGTTGGCTAGTTTAGTCGGGCTGACACAAGAAGAGTTCGATAAGCTACCGCCCTCCGCTGTGATTGATATTCTTGCTGCATTGAAATCACACGAGGACATGGCGGATTTTTTCGAGAGGTTGTCGGCGGTATTATCGTCACTGCCCGAAAGCGAGGAATCCTCAGAGGGCCCGGTACCCTCCCTGCCTACGTCCGCTACATCACAGACGCCATCCAACACAGGTACGGATGGTCCGACAACGTAGTATTTGGCTTATCTGTCAAAAGGTTTTCGGAGATCCGGGAGTCCATTGATGAAGCAAAGGCTACTGAGTTTCAGGAACAGCAGGTGCTACAAAGCTATGGGGCGTGGCAAGTTGTCCTAGCGTTGACATCATCGTTAGGAGCAAGGGCAAAGCAGGTTACGTTTAGGAAATATGCTGAGTCATTGAATCTAGTTGACCGTACGGAGACAAAATCTGAAGTGAAGAATCGAGTCCAATCAGAAAAGCAAAGTGCATTGGCAGCGGCCAAGCGTGTACAGGCTGCGTTCATGAAGAGAAAGGGTAGGGCATCTTAGACTCTACCCTTTTGTGAGATTACATTATGGCGCTTGAACTTTTTAGCATCGTCGGAAAGCTGGCCGTTACTGGGTTGAAACAGACCCAGGCGGGGATGGCTACGGTCAAAAAGAAAGTTGAAGGCGTTAGCAAGAGTATGACCGGCTTGCATGCTAAGCAAAAGAAGGTCAGTTCTGGATTCGCTGGGATGAATACAAGCATCCAGGGGATGAATACTAAGATACAAAAAAGTTCCGCAGGGCTTACAGCGGCCGGCGGTATATTGACAGGGCTTGGGGCGTCTATCGTATTGTTAGGGGGTGCGGCGCTACGGACAGGCGCGGAGTTTGACTCTGGGATGAGAAAGGTTGCCGCTGTTTCCGGGGCCGCCGGGAGTGAGATCAAAGCGCTCCGGGACATTGCCAAAGAGCTAGGTTCCACTACACAGTTTTCCGCAACCCAAGCGGCCGACGCCATGGGCTTTCTTGCTCAGGCTGGGTTCTCCGCTAATGAAGTTATGGGGGCCATCCCATCAACCTTACAACTTGCATCGGCGGCACAACTTGATCTCGCCAGTGCTGCCGACATCACCTCGAACATTCTAGCTGGCTTCGGATTGGAAGTATCGGAGTTGGGGCGTGCCAATGACGTGCTGGTCAAAACGTTTACCAGTGCCAACACGGATCTAGTCCAGTTGGGACAAGCGATGAAGTTTGTTGGCCCCGTTGCCAAGGCGGCAGGCGTGAGTTTTGAAGAGACGGCGGCAGCGGTTGGTTTGCTTGGTAATGCTGGTATTCAGGCGTGTTTTGACAAGGATACAGAAGTTTTGACAAAGGACGGGTATAAACGTTGGCCGGATGTTACTGAACAAGATGTGCTGGCGACGGTGAATCCCAAAACAGGAGAACTTGAGTGGCAGAGGCCAACCCAAGTTTATCAGTATGACTACAAAGGAAAGATGTACCATGTAAAGAATCGTCATGTTGATTTGATGGTAACACCTAATCATCGTATGTGGGTTAGACGACGGGATCATTCAGAGTTTGAAACAATAGAAGCACAGCATGTGTTTGGTAAGACGGTTGAGTATCAAGTTGGCGGTTTGGGTTGGAAAGGTGACCGTTATAAGACACATACGCTACTCGGGTTTTCACAGAATCGCGGTAGTTGGAAGAAACAGGTTGCTCCCCTACACATTCCTTTGGAAACTTGGGCGGAGTTTCTTGGTTATTATCTGTCAGAAGGAAGCAGTGACTACATCAAGGGTACATACCGCATTCGTATAACGCAACGAAAGGGTTGGGTTAGGGATGCGATGCGTGCGTGTTTTTACAAATTGCCGTTACACTATCGTGAAGAGGATGATGGTTTCACGTTTGCTTCAGAACAGTTGTATCGAGCCGTGAACCAGTTTGGAAAATCATATGAGAAGTATATACCGGAGTACGCTAAAAACTGGACGCCTAATGTGCTTGAGATATTGTATGAGGCGTTTAGGAAAGGTGATGGTGACCAGAATGGTACGCTTTATACAGCGAGCAGCAGACTTAGGGATGATTTTGAAGAAGTCATTTTGAAAATTGGTTGGGGTGTTGCTCATCGATTACGCCCACAAAGTGAACCTGGGTTTATACGTGGTAGGAAAATTCAGTCTACTCGTCCACAGTATAAGATACTTGTCAACAAACATCATTTGACACCTGCGTTTGAGCAAGCGTCCTATAAATCGCCAGTTCACGCATCTCGGTTAAAAGGTGTTGGTACACGGTTGTTTGAGCGGTGGGAACAATACGATGGAAAAGTATATTGTGCTTCTGTACCCAATGGTTTGTTGGTTGTCAGGCGTAATGGTCAGTCAATTGTGTCTGGTAATTCAATGGCTGGTACTACGTTGCGCGGTGCGATTACTCGGATGCTATCACCTAGCAATGAAGCCAAGAAGGTTATGGCTAAGTTGGGCTTGGAAGTCCAGAACGCCGATGGAAGTTTTGTCGGATTCAAAGGTATCGTTGGACAGCTAGAGAATAGTGTTACGAGGTTAAAGGACCCGACGCAGTTTGCCGCTGATGCGATGACACTCTTCGGGCAACGGGCCGGGCCGGGCTTGCTATCTCTAATCGACCAAGGGTCTGAAGCGCTTGGTGATCTTACAGCGGAGTTGGAAGCTGCCGGGGGTACCGCTGAGCGGATCTCGAAAGTACAGATGGAAGGTTTGCGTGGTGCGTTCTTGGAGTTCAAGAGTGCTCTTGAGGGTGTACAGATTGCCATTGTTGAATCGGGTATTGGTGATTTGTTTGCTGACATCATACGCGAGGGCGCGGGGGTATTGCGGTTCTTCACAAACATCAATCCTGAGATTTTGAAGTGGGGGGCAATTATTGTAGGCGCGTTCGGCGCAGCGGCGCTTGTTATTGGTCCGTTCCTGCTTTTGTTGCCCACGTTATCTGCTGGCTTTGCAGTCGTCTCCGGGGCGATTGCTGGGGCTGGTGGCATCGCTGCGGCACTCGGGGCGCTAGCGACGGGGGTAGCGCTGCCAGTAGCCGCTGTGGTGGCCTTAATTGCGATCCTCGTTATATGGAGAACAGAGATCGGCGAAGTGATAGCTGGTATCAGTGCGTGGGTTACTGAAACCGGTGTGGTAGATGTTGCTATGGGTGGCCTCAAGATAGCTGCTAACGCGGTTGCTTCGTTCTTCAAAGATCAGTTTGGGCCTGCGATCGATACTGTTAAGAAGGCTTTCGGATTCTTGGGGGATCAAGTTGCTAAGGTGGTAAACTTCTTCCGCGAAAAAGGAAAGAAGGCAATGCAGGAGCAGGCCGACGCCGCCGAGTTGCTGGCACTGAGAGAAGAGGGCTTAGCCCAGACTACGGCAACACTACATGAAAATGAAAAGGGGTTGTTTGAGTCGAGGAAGAAGGCCAAGGATCAAACCGAAGCCATTAGCAAGATCACAGACAAGCTGCGTAAGAGCCTACGGTTATTGGAGAAGGCGGAAAAGACTGGTGATAGGCAAGCTCGCAAAGTACTGAAGACCAGAATCAAGTTACAAACAGCCGAGCGTAAACGCTTACTTCAGGGGCCGAAAGTCGTCAAGGCGCTTAAGAAGGAAACAGGGGAAGTCGGTAACCTAGACGATGGTATTAAGGATCTTGCGAAAACGGTAGATCGATTCGTTGTCAAGTCGGGGGATGCGTTCAAAGATACGCTCAAAGGCTTGAAGGACAAAATCGACGCGGTTACCGGTGCCATTGAAAATAAGATGATCGCGCAGTTGAACAAGTTGTCAGCAGAGTTTGCTGTGCTGCAAGTGGGTGCGCCGCTAGCGTTAGAGGCAGTATCACAGGGGTTCCGTGATGTACAGGCAGTGATCGACAATGAGTTTTTGCCGGTGCTAGAGCAAACGATACCTAGGGTTACACAAGATGTTATTGATGCGTTTGATAACATGGGGATCAAGACCATTGCTGAGTTACAAGCGTTAGCGACGGACGCAGAGACCGAGTTTAACCTGATTAGGGACTCAGGTATTGCGGGACCGCCTCAGGTTGAAAAGGCGTGGATTGATATGCTCAAGGCGCGCAAGGCCGCGTTGATTGCTAACGGTACTGATCTGACTACTGAGGAACAGACAACGCTTAACACCCTATTGGCTAAGCAGAAGGATTTCAAGGATGACTCTATAGGTGAGGGCGGGCCGTTTCAGGAGTGGGCTGCCGGGGTATCGAGCATCGTCAAGGATCTAAGCGCTGATTTGGTCAAGGGCTTGTTTACTGGTGATCTTTCCTTTGGTGGTTCCTTTGGGGAGAAATTGAGAACGATAGCAAGTTCGTTCAAGTCTATATTCGTTGACAAGGCTTCAGAAGCTCTCAGTAGCTTGGTCAATACAGGTATTAAAGCGTTGCTTGGCGGGTTGGATAACATCATTGCTAAATTGACGGGTAAGGGCGGCGTAGGGGAAGCGTTTACAAAGGTATTTGGAAGTGGTGACAAAGATGATGTGGTTACAACAGGTACGAATGTTGCCGGTACTGCTACGAATGTTGCCGGTACGGCTACAAAGGTTGCTGGTACGGCTAGTAGTGCCGCGACCTCTGCCGTTAGCGGTATCGCTGCTGGTCCTATAGGGCTTGCGGTAATGGCAGCGGGAGTAGTTAGTGGCGTCATCGGAAACTTCCAGATGGCGGGGATGAACAAGAAGCTTAAAAAGATCGAGCAAAACACCGCGCGCACAAATCAGGCTCTTGTAGATCGTGCTGACGGCGGTATCATCGGCATTTTGTTCCGCGTTCTATGGAGTATTGATTTTGGCACGACCAACAAAGCAACAATAGTGATGAAGGATCATATTGCCGCATTTCTTGGTCCTATCAAGGACTGGGTTGCGCTGACAGCGAATGAACTCACGTGGGGATTTAACACGAAGGCCAATGAGCGGTCGCGAGATATCTTGAACGACACGCTCTTCGCCATCAGAGATGGCGTACAGGGCACCAAGGAGGCAGTGGAGGAAACAACAAGCGAGTTGATCCAGGCGTCGCGCCCGATGCTGCCACCGGTAATCGTCAATGTTAAGGTCGAGGAACCTTCGATCCCTGGGCGCGCTCGGCGTTTCAGAAAAATAGAGGAGGAGCCGACCGGTCCGAGGCCCGTCCCGGCGCGCGGCCGCAGTAGACGCCCGCCCCCGATCCCTGGTCGTGGTCGTCGTGCCGGTGGTGAAGAATTTGAGGTATCGTCCACGCCCACGCCGGGTCGTGCTCGTACTGGGTTGGGAGCGCCTACAAAAACAGAACCCATAGAAGTCGTGGCTACAGTAGATGACGTGGCAATTACCGATGGTTTCACTTCTGCTCTTGACAATCGGCGGCCTAATTTACAACTTTCCGCAATTGCTTTCAAGCTTGATTCGCTTCAGGGTGTGATTGCGAATACTTTACGTGTTGATCTTCTCACTAAGATGACCGAGGGTATTTTGAAAAATCGTGAGGGGCAAACGTTCATCGGTAACATAATTGAATCATTTGTTGATGTGTTCAAAGAAACTGAGCTTGGGTTCAACACAAAGGCCAATGAGCGTACGCGCGATATCCTGAACGACAATCTACCACGCATCAAGGATTCCATAGAGAATATCCGGCCTAATCTTTCGGTGAACGTCTCCGAGTTGGTGGTTAGAGAAGAGGCCGACATTGACAAGATAGCAAAGCAGTTGTTCATGATGCTTGAGCAAGGCGGTGGCGTTACATCGAACCTCTAATGCGTAGACGAAAACACAACATGGGGCGCATGCCTATCATAATCCTGATCTTGATGGCTGTGGTGCTGTCTAGCGGTACCGGGCAACAGCAGGCAACACGGATCAGGGTACCAACTATGGCAACAGTGGGGAGGCTGTCACCAACGGATCGGCGCGAGCTAGAGATACTGTTCGCTTCTACTGTTGAGCAGGCGTTGAAAAACAAGGTAGTTGTTCCTGGTCAGTACATCGATTTGGCCGACCCGAATGTCCGGTTTGTGCGGGAATACAATTTGTGGGTTGAAAAGCGGACGGCCATAGTTAGGTCATTTGGGGTTGATGCACTGGGGCACACTATCGACGTGAAGGAGTTGGCTCAATTTGAACGTGTGGTGGTTTCGTTCGAAGACTACTGTGCAGAGGTAGAAAGAAACTACGCACAGTATAAGAGGACAAAGAAGGCGTTCAAAGATCTAGAGCGTGCAGTGGACAGAGAACACAACGGGGTATATCGTGATCATTAAGAGCATCAGCATTGGCGGTTCCACAACCTTCACAGTCTCTAAGTTGAAGGTCGTTAAGGATCTTTCGGGGCGTAATGCCACAGCTGATATCGATGTGTTTTCGGATGTACCTGCAACCGCGCCTTCTGATTTTGATGAAGTCATCATCAAAGACCACAATGATAATACTGTTTTTGGCGGATTTGTAACCGCAATCAATCGAGAGAGGGTTGACAAACAGGGAGTGCTGTTTAAGATTTTGGCAAAGGACTACAACCTACTTCTAGAAACCACACTTGCCACACTTGACCACACCTCTATCTCAGACCGTGCGATTATTCAAGCGGAGTTTTCGGCTAACCTGCCGGAGATCGCAACTACAGATTCGACTATTGAAATTATCAAGAGCAACATTGATGCATTCGACGCCCGCAATATCAGTCTGGCTGAGATGATGAAACGTTTGTTGTCTCTTACGGCCGGGGAGTTTTGGGTTGACTTTGACAAAGTGCTGCATTATTTCACGCCCGGTAATAATGTGGCATCGTTTGAAATGTCAGATGAACCGCATGGTGAGAATGTTTTGAAATGGTCTCAAGATTTCGTTGCGGTCAACGATGGGGCAAGAGCGCCTACGGCTGCTGTGGGTACTAATTGGGTAGACCCTACAAATGTTTTTGTTGAAGATGGTAATGATGCACAGTATAATGGTTTGATACAACCTGACTTGAAGTCTACAGTATTTGGTTTTTCCATTCCTACTGGGGCGACTGCGGTTGTTACTGGAGTTGAAGTAACCATTAGGGGCCGGGGCGCGGTTGGTTCTGACGCGGGGCGTACGATTGAAGTTGGGTTGACGAAAAATGGCACTGCATTAGTTGGAACACGTAAGACCCTTGTTTTATCGCTTTTTCCTGATTACTCAACTCAAACATTGGGCGATAGTTCTGATCTATGGGGTACTTCGTTTTTTGCTTCTGACATCAACGCAAGTACGTTCGGCGTGTTGCTACGTGACAATGACACTACCGGCGGCAATTTGAGGATTGACAGCATACTGGTCACGGTTAGCTATAGCAAATGGTTGTTGGATGACTTGACCATTATTGAGGATACGATCAAGTCTCCAGGTGGAGATGTTGATGCTTTGAAGATGGAAGAAGAGGCGGTTAGTGGTGACCATAAGATGGTGCAAGAAAGTATCACCCAACCAGAGACAGGTGTTGACTATACTGCTACCGTTTTTATGAAAGCTGGTGAACGTGATTTTGGTCTTATCATCTTGAAAGATGGGGGAGGGACTAATGGTTTTGCATATTTCAATATTTCTACAGGAACGATTGGGACAATAAAAGCGGGCAATACCGCAACAATGGAAGCCGTAGGGGATGGTTGGTACCGTTGTGAAGTCACAAGAAAGTTGTCCGGTACGACTGTAGGCGTCAGCATAAATATAGCAAAACAGGATAATCAAGTTAGCTACCTCGGTGTGATTGGACAAGGGATCTATGTTTGGGGCGCACAAGTTGGACGCTCTGAAACATTTGTACCTGAAGCACTGTCACCATCAGTTGTGGCTGGTACAAGTTGGACGAATCCAACAAATGTTTTGGCGTCAGATGATACCCGTGCTGATTACAATGACACGGCTCAGGATGAGTTGAAGGTAACAGGCTTTTCAACAGGGGTACCATTGACCGCTAGGATCGTAGGCATTGAAGTTTCCATAGAAGGTTTCGGGGACGATGCCGACGCGGCACAGCGTACGATTGAAGTAGGTCTGACAAAAGACGGGGTAACACTAGCAGGTACTAGAAAGACACTTGTGTTGAATCAAAGTACCGATACGACACAGGTGTTAGGTAGCGCCACGGATCTATGGGGGGGCCATTGGGGTACAGGGCATGTGAACAATGCCGAGTTCGGAATACTGATCCGAGACAATGACACTACCGCCGCTGGGATTCACCTTGACCATGTACAGGTTACCGTATACTACACCAACATAATTCCAGTTTATGGGCGGACACTGGGTGCGGCTATTTCGAGGGCCGCTCCCTATAAGATGAAGGCGTTCACATCGCAGTTCTTGAATCCTATCAATGACGTTACTGTACGTGGTGCTAGGGATAGCTCCGGTGTCGAGATCATAGTCAACAAAACGAATGCTGCTAGTATTGCTGAGTTCCGCACATTCGAGGGCACAGTTACAGATCGCAATATCACGAACTCGACTGTTGCTGATTTACGGGCTGACGTGGTATTGGCATCTAGGGCCAACCCACAACAACGTGGTTCATTCCAGACTATCTCAGACGGGCTTGAAATAGGACAGCAGGTGAATGTCACGAATGCGGCGCATGCATTGACCAGTGAGCCATTTACAATTCGGCGTCTAGTCCTTGAACAGATTAACCGACTGACGACAGAGTACACAGTAGACTTCGGCCCGGTGCGCGATGACATAGTGAGCCTTATGCAGCGTATCAACCGCGTTGCTGTGGCTGACCCGGTGTTTCCCACCGGAGACCCACCACCGCTTTCTGTAGGCACTCTACAGCTACAGAATGACGCTGTTACAACCCTCAAGATAAACGCGCAAGCGGTAACTAACGCTAAGATTGAAATAGACGCTATTCAGGGGGCGGTGATTGCTGCTTCAGCAATTGTAGAAACAATGATCGCGCCGGACGCGGTGACGTCTCCTAAGATCTTCGCGGGGGCGGTTATCGCTGGAAAGATTGCTGCCGGGGCGGTTATCGCGGGTACTGTCGCCGCTAACGTGATTACGGGTGTGGAGATTCAAGGCGGTAGTATCACGGCAACGGATGCCGTGTTTGCGACGGCCGCAATTGTTGAAGCTGATATCAAGGACCTCGCGGTCACCAACGCCAAAATTGGATTGCTTGCTGTAGACACGGCACAGATTCAGGCGTTAGCTGTTGAAGAAGCGAAAATCGGATTGCTTGCTGTCACCAAAGCGAAAATCGGATTGCTTGCTGTAGACACGGCACAGATTGCTACGGCAGCGATAACTGAGGCAAAGATTGAAGATCTCGCCGTAACCACGGCTAAGATCAACAGTTTGGATGCTGCGAAAATCAATGCTGGTACGATCACCTCAGTGAACGTTTCTGCAGGAACCTATACGTTGACATCTGGCATCAATACCATGGTCATCAATGGCACTGATGGGTTCAAACAAACAAATACTTCTACTGGGAATTTTGTTAAGATACTTACGGGGTTGGTTACTATTTCAAATTCAGGTGGTACGTCACATGTTGATATTGATACTGTTTCTGTTAGTGTTGAAAGTGCAACGGCTCGACTTACAGAAATGGGTACGACTTCAATAGACGTTAACAATTCCTCTGGAAGTGCAAGGGCGTCTCTTGAGCTTGTTTCAAATGATGGGCGGTGTGTATTACGTAATAACGCAGGGACGGAGGTAGCGCGAATAGATGCAGGTGGTGGGTTGGGACAAGCTGATAGTGGATATGTACTTTGTAGAAGTAGTGGCGGTCTACTAAAAGCGGAAATGGGGGTGAACTCTAGTGGCGACGGGGAAGTCAAAATCAATAGCAATTTTGCTGTTGTTCACGGTACTACAAAAAAGAAGATCGTAACAGCTTCCGTTCAGTTGGTTAGCGGCAACAAGGTAGTGGTTAGCGGGCTCAGTTCAATCGACTCTGCTGTGGCCGTTGTCATTCAGGGTGGTACCCCGACAGAGTATATTGGAACAAATACGCCAACAGGCGGAACCGTGACGTTTTTCTCTAGTAATGCTAGCAGCACGGTATTCATTTTCTACATCATCATTGGGACGGTGTAGGCTATAATAGATTATCGGGCCTTTGCCCGTTGGACAGACAGAAAGGTAAGATAGTTCAAGAAAAGTTTGTGGAAGGGTTGACTTCTTGAAGTACTTGTGCTATACTTGAATCATTGCAAACATGCAACAAGGAGAAAAACATGACATTATTACAAGTGATTTTTTTGTCTTGGCAGTGTATCCTATTCGGGCAGTGTGCCGAAGGTTTTGAACGAGATGCCTGTAGGTTTGAACAGCTTGAAGACAGCATAGTTGTTCCAAACTGTTTTGTTATCTCAATAGCTGAAATTCAGTCGTTACAGGATGAGCCGGAACCGGAACCGGAATCTAAGCGACGTAGACCGGGGCGTAGTCGTCGTAGGTAGTATAGACTGGATGAAACGGTGTAGGTTATAATAGAGTATCGGGCCTTTGCCCGTTGAAAAAAACAGGAGAAAAATATATCATGAAACAACTAGTGATCAGTTTTGTCAGCATGTTGATGTTTGTCATCTGTCTGTCGGCGCAATTGCCGTTCGGTCAGCCCCAGTTCTGCGACGGTGAACAGATACAAAGCATGGTGCTTCACGGCCCGCGAGGGACCCGGACAATTGAGAAGAAAAGGTTTGCTGGAACATGCCGTTACGGCTTGTCCTCGACACCCAATGGTGAGTTGGCATTTGCATTTTTTGTATCAATGCCGTCATCGTTTCAGGAGTTGCCTCCAATCTACGATATCGTCACCATCACTGGTAATGGTACAACGACTGTAATCGAGAGTCCGCTTGTAGGAACCATCAGAGTCAGCAAACCGTTCTGGACAAGTACGCAGCCGTTGGTGATCAGTTTCAAACGAGTTCGGATTGAACGGAATGCTGGTGCCATCTGGTTTGTGATTCAAGAGGGTGACGTGGGTTGGGCTGACAATTACAAGCGGAGCTTGAAGGAATTTGCTGACTAACCAACGTTTGTTAGCACGGGTCGCCGGTGGCAGGCCAAGTGAAGGAGTAAAATGAAATGATACGACGGATGCTGAAAGACTATAAGCTGACGTTGGCGCTGTTGGCGCTGTCAACAGCGGCCTTTACTTGGTCGATGAACAACGGAGGACCCCTAGCTAGGCTTAGCGCCACGCAGGTGGCGAAGCTGGAGCATAAAATCGAACAGACGAAGAAAGATGTTGATGAAAAGATCAAAGCGACGGACAAAGTGGTCGAGGGCAACAGAAAGAAAGTTCAAGAATTGCAAGTGAAGCAGGCCAAAGACTCGGCTGAGATCAAAGCTGGCCTTGAGGCGGTCAAGAAAGAATTAGGTGAGCAACGGAATGACACCAGACAAATGAGAAATGACACACAAGAGGTGCTTCGGTTGCTGGTACAAATTCAAAGCAGGTTGTAGCTATAACGTCTCTAGGAGGGACGCTGATTTTGCAAAAACCAAAACGTGTGCATCGCAAAGAAGTCAAAGAATGTGAACACTGTCACCAGACAAAGGAGTTTGATGCAAGGTCCACTTATTGTTCAGTGAAGTGTAGAAAGGCGGCCTTCTCAGAGCAGGGACGGCTACAGCTTATCGAGACAGCGCGTGGCCTAGGTATAGCGCCTGCGACTACCGCTACGGCAGCACAACTTCGTACTCTCATATCGTCCGCCAAGTTGGAGCTACGGAGGAAGGAGAAGGATGAAGACAAAGCTCGTACGGGTGCTCTGTTTATTGCGAACACGTTAGAACAAGCCAGCATAACCGCGCCGCCGGTGTGGCCGTATTTGAAGAAGCGTAGCAAACATTCCAAGCGTCGCAACGTTGCAGTTGCCATGCTGTCGGACACTCACTTCGACGAGAAAGTTTATCCTGAACAAATCCTAGGTGCGAATGCGTATGGGCGCGCCATAGGCGACATGCGCCTACAGGGATTCTTCAACAACGTGGTTGAGTTATCCGAGGATTGGTTGACCGGGTTAGAGTATGACGGGTTGGTGTTGCCGTTAGGCGGCGATATTTTTACGGGGTACATTCATGAAGAGTTGCGTGAGAACCTAGACGGGCCAATTTTTGATTCCCTTTTCCATTATGGGGACCTGATGATTAGCGGCATCAAGATGTTGCGTGACTATTTCGGGACGGTTAAGATCCCAGCGGTGGTAGGGAACCATGGGAGGCTTGACCGCAAACCACGCAGCAAGTTTCGCGCGCAAGACAGTTTCGACTGGGCTTTGTATCAGTATATCAAACATCATTTCGAAGCGACGAATACCAAGGGTATCGAGTTCATGATATCGGACGCAGCCGACCAAATGTTCCAGGTGTACGACACGTCGTTCTGTTTGACGCATGGCGACCAGTTTCGTGGGGGCGGAGGAATATCCGGTCTCCACACGCCGCTAGCTCTCGGCGACTACCGCAAGCGCCGTCGCCTCGGGCGTATGAAGCAGAGCTATGAATGGTTGATCATGGGGCATTGGCACCAATTGATCTTCAGCAATGGCATCATTGTCAACGGGTCAATGATTGGGTACAACGAATATGCGTTCACCAAGAACCTTGACTTTGATCCACCTAAGCAAGCGTTTTTCCTGGTTGACCCCAAACATGGTGTAACGATCAGCGCTCCGATTCACGTAAGCTCAGATGCAGAGATTTGGAAGACGGCTAACGGTAAGGTGTGGGACCGCGCTGTCAAAGGTAGGTAGAGTGTCTACAAGCTAGCATTTCATTATCCCGTTGCCCCGCCTCCAGTTTCATCACTGGACGCGGGGCTTTTTACGTTCTACTGTGTTAGTACTAAAGGTACCTCATCAAAATAAACTTCACGAAAGGCTTGACTTCTTGAAGTACTTGGGCTATACTTGAATCATGGCAAACACAAAACAGACTAAAACCAACACCGACCTAATGGCACGATGGGAAGCACTATATGAAACTAAGCAGCATAAGATTTCTCTTGATCGTTTTGATGACCGTTTTGGAGTTTTTATTCCAGGAATGAAAATCCGACGAGTGATCTTCGATTCGTGGTTGCGGGGAGAGATTTTAGATACCATGTTGCGTAGGGGGAAATGATGCAGCTAAGCAAACAACAGACAGACGTGTTGGATTGGGCGAGCAATAGTAAAGGCTCGCTGAATTTGATCGCGCGTGCGGGTTGCGGCAAAACCACAACTCTTGCCCGTTCTATTTTCATGGTTTCGAGGGTTAGCTATTTTTTGTTCTCGCTATAATGTAGGTGAGGTAATCCGATGACTAGACAAAAGGCAAATGAGATTATTGAGGCCGCTGAACCCCGCACATATGAAGACCTAGGTAAGACCATAGGCGCGCTCGTTGATGAGAAGAAGAAAGCCTATGGGGATTCTTTCGGGCGTGCCGGGCCGATAATGAAGATACTCTATCCTAGTGGTATCAGCGTTGATAAATTCGATGATGCATTAGTCGTGGTTCGCATCATTGACAAGCTGTCTAGGATTGCTACGGACAGAGACGCTTTCGGAGAAGATCCATTTTGTGATATCATTGGTTACGGTTTACTTGCAGTAGCAAGGCGTGAACAAAATGAGAAAAACACTAGCTGATCGGTTTTGGGAGAAGGTTGACGTTCAAGGTTCTGACGATTGTTGGGAGTGGTTGGGTTACAAGGGTGGTAGCAGTGGTTATGGACAAATAGGTGTTGACGGTAAGACACAATATGCTACTCACGTTCTGTTCAAGGTCAGACATGGTTACTGGCCTCCAAAGGGGCGAACAGCAAACCATCATTGTGACAATCCAGGATGCTTGAACCCACGGCATTTGTATCTTGGTACGCAGAAGAGCAATATGTGCGATAAGGTAAAACGTGGGCGTGAGAGTCATCTAAATGGAGCACAAAACGGAGAGCAGAACGGTCATGCAAAATTGACAATGAGCCAAGTGAAAGAAATCAGAAAGCAGGCGGCCAAGTGTGGTGTTACACAAAAACAACTAGGTCATATGTTTAGGGTTTCCAGATCAACTATCAGTGCTATTGTGACGGGTAGAAATTGGAATAGCGATGTACAACATCAAAGCTACTAGTACAAACTATCGTACACGACTGTTAGGTTTGACAGATGATCTACGAGCGAAACTGGATTTAGAGCTATCCTATTTTGTTCCGGGGGCCCGGTTCATGCCATCTTTTCGTGGCGGGCGCGGTGGATGGGATGGGCGAAAGCGGTTTCTGTATAGAGGTGGACTTAGTACAGGTCTGTTTCTTGCGGCGAAAAAGCGCCTACAAGACAAGTTCGGCATGTGGTTCGAGGTTCAGGCCGACTACGCCTTGGTATCGCGTACAGGCGACGAGACGCGTTCTAATCGTCCCTATCAGAATGAATGCGTTGCGGCCATGCTGGCAACGCCCGTGGGCGGTTTAGTGCTTGGCGCAACGGGCAGCGGCAAGACGTTCATCGTAGGGCTCTATCTGAAGAAGGTCACCGACCGCGCTGTGTTCATCATCGATGAGCTGACGCTACTGTTTCAGGCACGGGAGGAACTTGAGAAGGTTCTTGGCGAACCTGTTGGGATGATTGGAAAGGGGCGTTGGGAACCGGAGCGTGTGACAGTCGCCACGGTACAGACGTTGCATTTGCATAAGGGAACGACGCGATACCGTAATTGGGCTCACGGCATGGGCGTTGTCATCATTGACGAATTGCATCTCGCAATGAACAAGCGAAATTTCATGGTAGTGAAAGCGTTGCGCGGGAAGGTACGCTTCGGGCTGACGGCTACGTTGCAGCTCCAGAAGAAAGAGATTCGTCTCCGCGCCAATGACGTTTGCGGCCCGGTGCTGTTTGAGTATCAATTGAGTCAAGGCGTAGATGAAGGGTACCTATCGCATGGTCTAATCGTGATGGCGGATTGTTACCATGATGGAATACCGGGAAGGCGAGGTGATGGGCTTGAAGGGTATCGAGAAGCATACACATCAATTGTGATTGAAAACGATGCTCGGAACAACCGTGTTGCGGCTATTGTGAAAGCAGCGTATGAGGCAGACCATAGAATCGTTTTGCTGTGTGATAGGGTGCCCCACATCAAAGAGTTGAGCCGTTTGCTTGCCAAGGTACCTCATCGCGTTGTCTATGGCGCTGTGGCGGCTGAGGAGCGCCGTGCTGCCTGCAAGGATTTCGATGCCGGTAAGCTGCGGTTGATTATCGCCAACCGTGTGTTTAAGAAGGGTATTGACATCAAGTCTATTTCATTCATGGTTGAGTGTAGCGGTAGCAGAGACCCGAACGACAGTATCCAAAAATATGGACGTGGTGTTCGCCGCGCTCCGGGGAAAGTTGGACTTGTGTATGTTGACATGAGAGATAGGCAGACACTAGAAGGAAAATCTCTCAGGTACAAGAACCCGTTTAGCCTTGCGGCCTTTGCGCGGGTGCGGACCTACCGCAAAGCTGGGATTACCTTGGTACGAGCAGGTTCTGAAATGACTGCTGAAAAAATTGTGTTATTAGCTACAAAAAAGTTGGTAACATTGAAGTAAAAATCATGATTACTAAAAAGGATATAAAACGATTTTGGTCAAAGGTTGACGTATGCGGCCCTAACGACTGTTGGGAATGGTTGTCCAGTAAGAACAAAGGTTACGGTCAGATTTGGCTTGATGGTAAGCTGCGAAAAGCAACTCATGTTTTGTATTACATCAGAACGGGCAAGCGGCGGATATCAAAGGGTAAGATGATAACTCACAAAGTATGTCATAATCCTGGTTGCTTAAATCACAAACATCTACGCCTTGGTACTGCACAAAGCAATATGAAAGACATGGTACGTGATGGGAATTCAACAAAAGGTGAACGACAACCAAATGCAAAACTGACAGACGAAGAAGTAAATGAAATTAGAAGGCTGTTACAAGGTGGTGGCACCACACAAAAAGAATTGGGTGATATGTTTGGTGTGGCACAACCAACTATTAGTCGTATCAAGATGTGTAAACGATGGTCTCATGTGGACTAGCTGGACCGACAGAGGTATAGCGTTAGTGCGCGCCCGCGTTGACGTTGACGCTAAGAAGCTCGTACGTATGGCGGACAAGCGGTTGAGCGCATCGATCAAACCCACATAGTGAAAGGAGTCTAGTTATGATTTTCTACAAGAGCGGATACAAGTATCAACTTCATCATCCGGCCGTTTTCCAGACCATGGTAAAGCCGGAATTTACCATTCAAACAACATATCTTTGTCTTACCATTGACGGTGTGCTATTCATTGAAGCTGGGTATGCATGGAATGGACCTTCTGGCCCAGCCTATGACACACCGAATTTCATGCCAGCATCATTGATGCATGATGCCATGTACCAATTGTTTCGTATGGAGCTTCTTGCTGTTGATAGGTGGCGCAAGACCGCCGATAAGGAAATGCGTCGCATTGCACTAGAGGATGGCATGTACCCGTTTCGTGCGTGGTATGCATACCACGGTGTAAGACTAGGGGCAGCCAAGGCGGCCCGGCCTGAGTCTAAGCGTCTGGTTCATAGGGCCCCCGTACCATATAAATGGTAATTGGGGTATGATAGAGCCTGGTAGTAATACCAGCGTGTAGGTGGCTATGACCAAGTTGCTGGTTCGGAACACCAGTGGGGCGAGGGACGGACCCCACGCATAGCACGTTAAAGGGCCGCACAACCCTAGGGAGTTGTGTATACCAGTTTCGAGGCGCAATAGAAGGTTCCCAACGCCGAGATGGCAAGTTTGGGTGTGTGAAATCCCATTTGGATATCATGCGGGCCGCTCTAATTGGTGTTGCGTTTTTTGTTGAACGGGCACTGGCTAGGGTGGCCTGTGATCTAAACCCTTTGGATCTTTGAAGAATCTATATAGATATAGGTGAACATGAAGCAGTTTACAGCTAACGTGAACAGGTTCAAAATGACAGACAGAAACATTATATTGAAGTTGATTGATGACAGTGGGTTGTCTCTAGCCGATGGGAAGCTCTCAGTGAACGAAAACGTGTTAGACAAGCTCCGCAGCAACTTGACTGCTGACAATAAGCGAACGTTAGCTTGCATACTGTCACAGTTGAAGAAAGACTCGCAACGAAAGACGTTGAAGAGATACTTGGATAGGCACCACAACAAGGTACCCCATCAGCGTTTATACGAGAACCACTTAAAAAAGCAAAACGGGCGACTTCGCATTGCCGAGATGCAAGCACTGGCAACGGCGGCACCGCCACTCACATTCACAGTACACCCCGACCCGGAGCAGCGCGGCAAATACTTGATCAATTGGGTGTACGACTACTGGCCCAGCACCGGAGCGCTCTACAACCACACTACGCAGCAGTGGTACCGCGTTCTGGTATCTCTAGGCGAGATACCAGAACTACGTATTAAGGGCTACTAAGGTAAAATAAACTTCACGAACCTATTGACTTCCTGAAGTACTTGGTCTATATTTAAATCATGGCAAGCATAATAAACACCACATCAACATTTTTTGACCCCAAGAAGGTTGACGATGCCGCCGCTGAAATGCAGGCGTACGAGGAAGACGGCTGGACCTACAAGGTGAAGCATGACCCCAAGGGCAAGGGCTACTCCTTGATCCAGATTTTTGATGAGGAAGGGATCTTCGTAGGCAACGTATAGATCAGCAAAAAAAAGCGTAGTTCAGCCTGGCCTAGAACGCTGGCTTGTCACGCCAGAGATCGTGGGTTCAAATCCCGTCGCCCCCGCCAACATCAATTGTAAGGGAAAGGTACTAAGGTGAAATAAACTTCAAGAATGGGTTGACAAATGGAAGTATTTCGCTTATACTTGAATCATGACAAACACAAAACAAAGCAAAACGGAAGGCGTGGATTGGAAAGCTATCAGAGCGGAAGGCGTGGAGATCCGCAAGGGCCTAGCTGATGAGGCAAGGGCGAAGGCCACCGCTAACGCGGCCGCCCTCGAAGCAAGGATCGCTGCCCAGAATCACTCCAGTGCATTTTTCGCTCTTGCGCGTAAGGCGCTCGATACAGAACAGGCGACTCGCTAAGGTAGGGGTTATGGCAAGTACAAAAACAGGGGATGATACGACAACTATTCGTTATTATAATTGGGTACTTCGTCGTGTGAACAAATCTAGGGAGTTGAGAAAGAAGGACATCCCTAGTACGGACGTAGCTCATAGAATGCTTGCTGCTATGCGTGCGGGCAGCAGCAAGTCTGACGTCATCTATATATACTTGAATAAGGGTACTCCGGCTAGATGTGGTTAACAACCTGAAGACGCTATGCCGCCCACCATTAACTAGAAAAAGGGAACGATACCACAACCAGAAAAAAGGAGAACAATATGAATGAAAAAATCAAGACGATGATAGCCGCTAGGGCCAGCAGCGTAACGGACTGGAAAGCAAACGTTGACCGTGATCGAGAGGAATTACGTAACGCCCATGCACGGACGGTAAACGCTCAGTTGATTTTAGTTGAATCAGTCCGTATGTTGGAAGACGCTCAAACTAGTTTGTACGCCATTGTACTGGAATCCTTTCCTTACGAAGAGGAGGAGGACAGATAAACAATGGAAATTTCAATTGACCAAGAATTGCAGTGTCAAGCACTGCTAGCCTACCGCTATGGACAAGATATGCAGGAAAAGTCTTACTATGGTCGCGCCGCTGGTGAACCTCGCGTAAAGCGTTGTCTTGAGATGTTGACGTACACAGTGCTTGATTCAGACCCTATACCTAAGGGCTTGCAGGCGGGGGACATCATATACGGTGCGCTGGAGAAGATTGATAATGGTGAAATACCAATCCCTTATGCGGTGCCCTTACCAATATTCACCAACCACAGCAACCCACCTAAGCCAGAGCGGCGTTTAACGCGCATGCCAGACGGTACGCAAAGGTGGGTGGAAGTATGAGCCATACGGATACCAACCCCAACAAGGGCCTACGTGGTCTAACCGTCACCCCAACAAGGGTCTATGTGGCCTCATCGTGGCGCAATACGTTTCATATTGATGTTGTCCGCCTACTGAGAAAAGATGGACATGAAGTGTACGACTTCAAGGACATAGAAGGGTTCAATTGGTCAGAGATCAGCCCGGAGTGGAAGCTATGGGACACTGAAACATACATAGCGGCGCTCTCATTGCCGCAAGCTGAACGAGGGTTTAGTCGAGACATGAATGCATTGATCAATTGCGATGTGTGTGTGTACGTGGCACCTTGCGGTGTGTCGGCTAGCCTAGAGGCAGGTTGGGCCTGCGGCGCGGGCAAACGTGTGTACGCCTATATACCCGTGTTGCGTGAGCCTGAGTTGATGCTGAAAATGGTTCACACTGTAACCGAGGATTTGGATGAGATACGCCGGTTAGTGGCGTTGACAAACGCTGAACATCTCAGTGAGTATATCAAAAAAGGAAGGTGACAAATGGATGAAGAACATGGATTTCAAAGTGAAGATCTTGCAGAGGTAGGACCGCCTATCCTGAGGTGTGAATGTCTCATATGCAGGGACATGGAGGGTAAGGCGCAAGATCACATAAGCGCTGCGCCGCCTGTACCGGATGTTGAGCACATCGGTGATCAGCGGATGGTGGACCCGCAATTGACTGACTACGAATTTTCTGATGACGAGGTAGTGGTTGTACTACGTAGTCGCCAGATGGAACTTCAGCCTATTAAGTTGATCACGTTTTCAAACCCGCATGCATTGAGCATGTTGATCCGTGCGCTCGAAAGTGTGCTGGCTACTCACACGAACCCACAGGAATTCGTGAAAGAGACGAAGCAGGATGATGTTCTCATGACATTGGGGGAGGCGGCCGAGCATACCGGTATCCCCTCGGATATGCTGGAAGAGGCTATCCTTTTGGGTGACTTGCAGGCATATCCACTTTTCGGTATAAATGGGGTTGTACTGAGTGAGTGCGTGATCAAGCTAAGGGAGGTGCCTGTGTTGCTGAAGTTGAAAGCAGATCAAGAAGCTGCCAAGGCCGCCGAGGCTGAAGGAAGATAGAGCGAGGAGTTAGGTTAAGCAATGATCTCAACTTGGCAACGGTACATGGACCGCCATTATGAGGACGTGAAGCGTACGATTCAATTGATGGGGTATCAGTACGAGGATGAGCAACCAAAGATCAAGCGTAACGCCGCCCCGCCGCGAGGTGGATACGTTGAGGGCAGTTTCGGAAAACCTACAATGACGGTGCAACAACGGCAACGTGTCGAGAACCTACGGATCAAAAGAGTCGTACGGGATATGAAGATCCGGTTGACTGATCTTGATGACATGTGCTGGCAGTATGGTCTTACCCTGGAAGAGTTGTTGGGGGCCTTGGTGCCGATATGTTTACCAGTACATGGTGGTTGGCGACGAAAAGCGCAACGTCTAGCGGCCCGATCCCTTCGCGGTCGCTCCGTACCTCCCTTAATCCGTTTTAGGCTTGTGCAGCTAACGAACCTAAAATGCTGGGAAGAGGCCCGTGGGCTAGCTTGTAAGCTCGGCCGGCGGGTAAGCAAGCAAGATGCTCTAGACTGGGCACAGGCGCAACGTATGGCGGCAACAATCCTACGTATGCGAGGTCCCAGTGTGGCTAGTCCAATGGATGACCCACCGGGGGACATTGAGACCTACATCAGAGAGACAGACCGCAACCGCGAACGCCTCAACAAAGTTCTACGACGTGACATTATGCCATATCGTATCCTGCTGAAGAGGCTGCCCTAGGAGGATGAAATGAAACAGAAACATGACCTGAATGTACAACCGATTCAAGCGAGCGAGCGCAAGAAACTAGAACGCTCGCTTACGTACGGGATTACTACGTACGGGAACATTGAAACTGAGAAGCGTATACCAGGAGGTGGACGTACTGATGATTTGCCGGATCGTGATCGGTATAAGTCCGCCATAAGAGTTGAAGCTGGCAAAGTATTGCCAGTTGGAAAAGTGGACCTTGGCGGGATGTATAACGATGACGTATACCCGTTGTACCATCGTCTCGCTAGCTTGATTGACACCGTTCTTGACGCGTGTGGTGAAGATGGTACGCACAATCCACACGCGATAGAAGAACTCAGCTTCCAGTGGCACAGTGGACGGTTACGTGCCGAGCGTGAGCATGGTACGCCAGAGTAAGGGGGGCAGGATGAAGGATCTTTGGGGTAAGGTAGACGGGGCCATATTGATTATGGCTGTGTTTCTGTTGGTGGTATTTGGTATGCTAGTACAGAAGGCATTGACCACCTCGGAGCGGCTGCCGATACAACGGGATACTATGGAATATGAAGATGGGTGGAAGTGGATGGACTATGAAGAAGTCCCACCTAATTACCAGTATGCGAAGAGGTTGAAATATGAACAGAGAAAAGCTGCCTGAAAGGTTGTACAGAGTCAAGCGGGAATCTACATGTTTGGGAGAGCAACGGGTCTTATGGTCTAGGATCGTGTCTGCTAGCTCTGCCAGCGAGGCCATTATTATTTCGCTTACCAAGGACGAAAACGAGTGGACAGGGAAACCTAGAGTTCCGAAACCGCCGGACGTTGCGAGCTTGCAACCACCCAAGGCTCTCAGGGAGGAAGGTACGCTAGCCGTAGTTCGCTCCGAGTGTTTATTGCCATGGGAGGCACGCGAGTTCAGGGATAGGTTGAGACAGTCAAAAGAGTTCAATAGGAAAAAGAAGGTAAGTAAGGAGAACCAATGAAAGAGAAAAAACAAGAAGTTGACGTTGAAGCCCCGGTTACAGGCGGGATAGACCGGAAGAGATTTTCCAGCGCGTTTCATACGCTGCTACATAGGGCCTTGACAAACTGGATGAACTGCTATGACATCGACAGCGGTGTTATCAGTGTGCCTATCAACGATTGGGACCGTGCGCAGCATCCTGTGTTGGGCGGGGCGACTGATCTTGAAATTGATATCAGTGCGTTTCGTCTCACTGGTTCCCTCCAACGCATACCGGCCGGTATGTTGAACCGTGATAAGAAGGACAAGGGGAAGAAGGGTGATTCATGATGAAGACCATGATACGCACATTGTTTGGAATACTGGCAGGACTGTTGGGGGCCTCTCTGATTTTTACTTGGCAGCTTACGGAAGCGAGGAATCAGATGAGAGGATTGATCCGACGAAACACGGAGTTGATCCGCATGAGCACGGAAGGGACTAGGTTGAACTCAAAGTCTATCATCCAATTGACAGCGTCTTTACTTGTGGGTGGAAGGACCGAAAAGCAGGTGACCATTGATGATGCCTCGGCGTGGCTGTTGATGGAAATGAGCAATCGGCTAGTTAATTGCGTTGAGGGACGAGGGGATGGTTGCGTTGATGATTTTAGAGAAGGACTCTTCCGATATGTAATCGTTGAGGAAAAGCCGAAAGAAGTAAGTGATGAAGATCACTAGACGTGGATTATTTGGTATGTTGGGGTTGGTTGGGCTAGCTGTCAAGCCCCCTGTACAAACTGTGATGGGGGTTATGGTCAATTTGCGGGCGGATATACTGGCTAACGTTGCACATAAGCTAGACGAAGCGTGTGCTGACTTGATAATGAATGGAACAGGCGTTGACTACCCAACAGGGATTTTGCGAGTGGAGGACTGACACATGCCAGAACCAAACTTCGCGGAGCAGTTGTTAGAGCAAGCTCTGTTCATTGGTATGGACGCTAGTGTGGACGACGCTTTTATTTTCTATCAAATGACCCTCCACTGGGAGAATCAGTTCCTAGCTGATATCGTTCGCTGCACAATTGTTGCTGGACAGATCACTAGGTCTTCTCCCGATCATGAGGTGCCGAGGCTTTCGTTGATTATGAGGCGTCGTCACCCGTGAGAGCCACGTTAGCAGAACGGTTTTGGTCCAATGTTGCCATTCGTGGTTCTGACGACTGCTGGGAATGGTTGGCTGCTAAAACGCATGGATATGGTAGTATGCGTGTTGACGGTAAAAATCGATGTGCAACTCACATTCTGTTCTATCTTCGACATGGTTACTGGCCTCCAAAGGGGCGAACAGCAAACCATCATTGTGACAATCCAGGATGCTTGAACCCACGGCATTTGTATCTTGGTACATGGAAGAGCAATATGCGCGATAAGGTAAAACGTGGGCGTGAGAGTCATCTAAATGGAGCACAAAATGGGAAGGCAAAGCTGACATATGTTCAGATATGCGAAATCAAGCGGTTGACTGATGAGGGATATACTACACAAGCAGAACTTGGAAGAAAGTTTGGTGTAGGACAGCAGCATATTAGCGCTATAAAAACAGGAAAGACTTGGAAATGAAAACGACATTTTTGAATCCTCAATTTCAAGTCAAATTGCTCACCTTGCTAGTGAAGGACGCAAAGTTTCTTCGTCAAGTAAGTTACATGCTCGAAACAGATGACTTCGAACCAAAGCATGACGGGGAGAGCCGGGCCGCGTGGCACATTGCCGGGGCCGCCCTTGACTATTGGAGAAAATACCACGAGAACATAGGACAGTTGTTGACCCCGGAGCTAACTAGGCTGGGATCTCAGAACAATTGGGGTGAGCGGCTGAAGGAGGATTTGAACGCATACGTGCGCGTGATACGGCGCACCAAGCCGAAAGCAGCTGACTACGCTTTGGACATCATCCGGGACTGGCGTAAGCACCAACTACGTACGACCTGTATTGATGAGATCATAAACCTTCACGCCGGCGGTGGGTTGACCGACGAAAAGTTCCTAGAGGTGTGCGGCCGAGCTACCAGCAAGTTCCAAGAGGATAAATTCCAGGTCAGCACCATATTTTCGAATACGGGTGAGTATGAAGAGGACTGCAAAGCCGACCGCCTAGCGTTGAAGCTACGTGATAAGAGGCGGGAGGATCAAGCCAAGATGACCCGCATACCTAGGTTCATGATTAAGCCTCTTGATAACATTACGTCGGGTATAGGGCGCGGGCACCTAGGCATGGTGATGGCACCAACGGGCCGAGGGAAGACGATGATGCTTGCGTGGATAGCCGTAGCGCTAGCGCAGCAGGGTTGGTCTGTGTTGTACTTCACATTGGAGGACCCTATCGACGATGTGGAGAATCGACTAGACGCGCTAATCACTAGCTTACGGATCAAGGATCTAGCGAAGCCGGAGGTGGCAAGAAAGACAGGCCCTAAATTTCAGACGTACCGCCGCAACGTTCGAGGCAAGTTGCGTGTCGTAGATTGTACGGAGCAAGATACAACGCTTGATCAGATCGAGGCTGAATGGGAACGAATGCGGCAGCAGGGCTGGGCTAGCGACGTGGTGATTATCGATTATGATCAGATCATTAAGGCGAAAACGGAGCGCTCCGATAAGCGCCATGAGCTTGATGGTCTGTACGTTGATTTTGTTCACTTCGCTAGGCGAAACCGTGTACTACTGTGGACCGCTAGCCAGACGTGGGCTAATGCTGATTCTAAGGAAGGGCTCTTGACTATGAAAGACTTGGCGGAACACAAAGGAAAGCTCCGCCACGTAACGATGGCACTCTCCATCGGATTGGCCCCGAAGGAATGGCCTAAGGAAGCGATTTGCGTTGGTATCCCGAAGCACCGCAACGATGAGAGTTTTCGTACGTGTGTCATTGTACCCGAGCGTTCGTATATGAAAATTTATGACCGGGAAAAAACAGACGTGGCTCAGGATGAAATTGCCGACCTGCCACCGCAGCAGGAAGGAAAAGATGAGGAGGATTTATTGGGATGATAAACATTGAAATCGAAAGTTTGCGCGGGGTGAAAAAGGCGCTCCCCAAGATGTATCTCGGTTCCACTACAGACGGGTTCAAGGTATGCGTCACGTATGACAATCACCTTCTAGAGGTGCGGATAGCGAAACAAGGCGATCCGCGTTCTGGGTTCATCATCATTAGTAAACGGGTACCGGCCGCGTCGCCGCATGACATAGCAGACGCGCGCATGATTGAAGAGCTTGAGCGCTCCGAGTGTTCGTTTAGGGGACGACCGCGTATACTAGCGTTCAAGTGAGGTGTGGCGTATGTCAAACGAGTTGGTCTTGATTATGCTATGGTGTTGGTTGCAGGGTTACAGCGCAGGCATTGAATCAGCCGAGGAGAAGATCAAGAAGGCATTTGCAGAAGTAGGAGAGGAGGAAGATGATGCTTAAAGCACCGTTTCCATATTTTGGTGGTAAGAGGCGTGTAGCTGATAAGGTGTGGGAGCGCTTCGGCAACGTGCCGAACTATGTAGAACCTTTTGCTGGTAGCTTGGCTGTGTTGCTAGGTAGGCCGATAAAACATTTTCGGCGCAGTCGAATTGAAACAGTAAATGATAAGGATGCATTCATAGACAATTTTTGGAGGGCGCTACAGGCTAAACCGGATGAATTGGCAAAACTGTGTGATTGGCCGGTCAATGAGGCTTCCTTGCGCGCTCGGCATAGATGGCTATTTGAGTATCGTGAACAGCTTACTAAGAGGCTTATGCGTGACCCTGATTATTTTCACATGAAAGTTGCGGCTTGGTGGGTTTGGGGGCTCTGTATGTGGATTGGGTCTGACTGGTGTCGTAATCTTTCTAACAAACGCCCTAGCCTAAATAATGCCGGACGTGGTGTTCATCGAGGTGGTAAGCCTGTAGACGTGAAGTATCTTCGAGTGCTCTCTGATCGTTTACGTTCTGTGCGTGTTTGCTGTGGTGAGTGGGATCGCGTTTTAGGACGTGTCCCAACGGAGAGTTTAGGGAAAACTGCTGTGTTTCTAGACCCTCCATACGGTGATGAACGTACGTCCGACTTGTACAGAGAAGATGACACCAAGTTATACTTGAAGGTTCGTGATTGGGCTGTTGAAAATGGAGACAACCCCAAGTTACGAATTGCATTATGTGGGTATGTAACCGAACTCGACATGCCGGATAGCTGGGAACGTGTACTGTGGAAAGCCCATGGCGGGTATGCTTTACAATCAGCACGTAAAACTAAGGCTAAGAAAAACGTGAAGAAAGAAGCAGTTTGGTTCAGCCCGCATTGTATCAACGTCAAAACACAAATGGGTCTACTAGGTAGCCCGTTAGGAGGGTGAAAGCTATGGTGAAAATTGGAGAAATTGAAAAAGAGGAAGAGAATGGGATGTGGATACCGCCGCTAGATGGCTTATGTCACCCAGTATGTGATGCCTCGATGTGGGTGCGTTCGCATTATCTAACAGCATATGGGGTGAAGTATATATGGGATGACATGTCAAGTGACACGTACCTTTCACAAGATGCAGTTTACCCCCCAGATGCAGGGCGGCGTTCATGGTGGCGTGTACGTTGCGCTCTTCACAGTGGAGGTACTCCTTCTGAGACATTTTCTTTTTCTGAATATCAAAAGATCTACATTTTTTTGCTAAGGCGAATTGCAGAAATTGAAAAGAGTGGTTTTGGGTTTTCGAGATTCAACAGGC
>SDBU01001604.1_pt1 | contig 31675 bp, 34 predicted proteins | sample 2277071 | NCBI WGS metagenome assembly SDBU01 (sample SAMN10397929, study PRJNA504765) | marine sediment metagenome | isolation source: marine sediment core GS08_GC12, 126 cmbsf | place: Arctic Ocean: Gakkel Ridge, Loki's castle | collected 2008 | reverse complement strand
GACCGTCCTGTATTTATGTATCCGTTGGCGCAGTTGGAGGCTTCTAAGTATATATCCAACATTATCATCCTTACAAATAAAGAAAATAATGACAAACTAAACAATCTGGGTTATCGGACGGTTGTGCAGGATGATAATCAGGTGAATGATATGTTTTCTGGATTACGATATATCAAGAGAATCATAAAAGCTGATAACAATTATGTCTTGATGCCTTGTGATAATGTTTCAGACATCGTGGTGGACAGGTCGATTGAATATTTTTCTAAAAATGATGTAGATATTTGCTTTAATGTTACCCAGCTACGAGACAGATCAAAACTTGCGGAGATGGGAGTACTTGACCCCAGAACAGGACAAATGGTTTATAAACCTTATGAACCGCCATCGGATTGGGGAATTATTACTCCTTATGTTGTAGGACATGCCTTCGATATTCCTGAAAATGGGGATGATGAAGTAATCAATCATGCACGCACGAGTTACATTGAACATAATGGGTACTGGTTCGATTTAGGAGATGTAAGAAGCCTTCATGAATGTTCGGCTTATATAGCTAAACAAGCATCGCAGAAAGAAAAAAGTGTCAATTAAGGGAAGAACAATGATCGAGGATGATAGAATAATATTACGGCCTATAATACAAAGCGATCGAGATCAAATCTTGTCATTGCGGTTGGATTTTGATGCGAACAAAGCCTATATGGGATTGCCTTATCCGATCAATGAAATTAGTGAGGAAAAATGGATTGCGAATCTTTATCCTCAAGGTCAAAGAAAGAGAATAGATTTTGCAATTGAAAATAAGAAAGATAAAGCTTTTCTAGGAATAATCGGCATAAAGGATTTAGATTCTCTTCACCAGAGAGCCAACTTTGGAATTTTTATCAAGAGAGAATTTTGGGGAAAGGGTTATGCCAAAAACGCCATGATGCTTTTTTTCCGATATTTATTTGAGGAGATTCACCTCCATAGAATAATTCTCCAGGTTTTAAATAACAATAAACGTGCTATCGGATTGTATGAGAGTTTTGGTTTTAAACATGAAGGAATTCTACGTCAGCACCACTTTCAAAGTGGAGATTTTCAGGATGTATTAATAATGGGATTACTTCGCAGAGAAGTTGAAGAGAAATTTCTAAAAGTTTGAGAAATTCCATGAATGTCGTTATTATGCAGCCTTTTTACTTATTCTTGCGAAAACATTTCCATCAAATATACCGCGCTGATACCTACGTGTTCTACGATGATGTGCAGTTTGTCAAACATGGCCATCACAATAGAAACAGAATCAAAGGCGCTGATGGATATGTATGGCTGACTGTGCCGGTTCTGCACAAAGATAGATTTGGACAGCTTATTAAAGATGTGGAGATTGACACCACTTCAAAGTGGAGGCGTAAACATTGGGAAAGTATTAAGCAATGTTATCAGAAGGCCCCATACTTCAAGCGATATGCCGATTTTTTCTATAACTGCTATAAGCAGGAATGGCGAACTTTATGCGATCTTAACATTCACTTAATTGTGAATATCTCAGAAATGCTGGGAATAAATGGCGTGAGGTTTCTTCGTTCCTCTGAATTAAATATAACAGAAAAAAATCCAACTCAGCGATTGATTGACATTTGTGAGAATTTAGGTGCTACAAGGTATATTATTGGAACTCGTGCGAAAGAATATATGGAAGAAGACCGCTGGGATAGATCTAAAGTTGAATTGGAGTGGTTTGAACCTGATTATCCTCAATATCCACAGCAATATGGTTCATTTTTAGAGAGCTGTGCAATCATTGATCTTCTTTTTAACTGCGGCTCTGAATCGGGAGAATATATTTGGGGAAGACATATTGATATATATCAAAACCAATTTTAAGAAAATTATATTAATATAGGTGGTTTCAATTAAAATACTTTTGGCAGCTTACGCATGGCAGGGAGGGACATCAACCTTTTGTGCAAAGACTCTCCGGCGCATGGGGCATAAGGTAATGATAGTGTCTCCGCCTAGGGGAGTGGAAGATTGGCTTCGCCAGCGAAAGATTCCTCCTCATTTAACATGGTTCATTCCAATGAAAAATTGGTTAAAGAAAGTTATCTGGAAAGAATATAATAGGCGACTCATTGATTCTGCTAGAACTTTTAAGCCTGATATTTATTTCACTATTAATGAGAGCTTCACTTTCCCTGAGACAATAGCTCTTATAAAGCGAGAAATTAACTGTCCCACAATATGCTGGGTAGCTGATTTCCCTTTCGACTCCCGCCGTTTTTCATGTCTTCCCGTAAGCTTGGAGTATTTTACTCATATTTTTGTAGGAGAACCCTTGTGGATTCCATTGATTCGTCGAATTGCAAAGCCTGCTATGATTGAGGTTCTCCATGGAGCAGTAGATCCAACAGTATTTAAGAGTGTTAATGTTCCAGAAGAAATTCGGAAAAAATATGCTTCTCCAGTTGCCTTTGTGGGCGATGGTTATGGTGCTTTGGCAGAGGGATTGTATCGGGGACGAATACTTGAGGATGTTGTGAATTTAGGGCTGAAAGTCTGGGGCCCCGCATGGGATGAGTACTATCAGTATATGCCAAAGTTAAGGAAAGCTTGCCAAGGAGAAGTAACAACGTTTGAACAGACAAACATCATTAATCAAGTTTCTAAGATCGTATTGAATATTCCGAACCCTCAGTGTTTAACTGCTATGCAGCAAAGGACATTTGAAATTGCAGCATCAGATGGATTTCAACTGGCTGATAAGCGTTCTGAGATTGATGCTCTGTTGGGTAAAAATATAATAATCCAATTTGCAAATCGCACTCAATTGCGAGAAATGGTGCGGTATTATTTAGATAATCCTGAAGAACGCCAAATATTATCATCTAAAGCTAGACAGATTGTGCTTTCGGCACATACTTATGAGCACCGGATGGGGACCATGCTAGAATATATTTCTCAAAAGGCATAATCATTGTAGATATATAAGTCCTCCATTATTCACAATGTTACCTGATGTGTCGGTAATAATCATCGGTCGAAATGAAGCTAATAATCTACCGGATTGTATCCGATCTTTTAGAAAGATGAATTATCCCCAAAATAAATTAGAGGTAATATATGTTGACACTAACTCTAGTGACGGAAGCCCTCAATTAGCTCGAACTCTTGGGGTAACGGTTTTTGAAGAAAATAGTAATTTTCCATCCCCGGCCAGGGCACGTAATAGAGGATTAAAAGCAGCAAAGTATGACATTGTACATTTCGTAGATGGGGACATGACGGTTGATCCTAATTATTTGTTAAACGCAGTAAAGCACTTAAATCGTGATAAAGTAGCATGTGTATTTGGCAAGCTAATTGAGCGAAATGCACAGGTTAACTTCATCTCAAGAATATTACAATATCCATGGTTGGCAAGAAGTTCAGGTTTTGTGGATGCGCCGGGAGCAGGGGGTACTTTTATTAAGGCTGTTTTAAAAGAGGTGGGTGGATATGATCCAAATGTACTGAGTGGGGAAGAAACCGAACTGGGTTTTCGTATGCGATTTGCTGATTATCGCATTCTATTGATTGATCAAACAATGGCTATTCATGATTATGATATAAGAACTTTTGCCGCGTTATGGAAGAGGTATTTTAATATTGGTAGAAGTTTTGACAAGATTTTACAATTACCCTATTCGCATTCTTTAGTTTCTGATAAAAAGGCTGCACGTCGAGTTTTATATCAAGGAATATTAATCTTGGCTTTGTTAATCGTAATATCAGTTTTAAATATTTGGCGATTGGTTTTTTTGTGCCCTTTTTTGTTGTCTTTATACGTAATAGTTAGATACTGGAGACCATCTAAGCTGCGAAAAATACGCATCTGCTATTTTATGATTGAGTATTTATTTAAGCCTGCAATTTTATTCGGGATGTTACAATTTTACTGTAGTCGCGGAAGATCTTGCTGATTATAATTTATGAAATTCTTGAAGTCCAAATACGATAAACTATCTCCTTATAGTCAATATATTATTGATAAATATAGATATCGATTTGGCCTGCTCCCGAGAGTAAATTCCTCTTACAAGATGTATTATCCAAACAGACATAAAGCAGCAATTATAATATCTGCTGACCTTGAACTTGCTTGGGGTTGGCGTTATATAAAAGGGGTTGCGGATCCATTAGCCTTTGCAATTAAGAAGGCGGAGCGAGCTCGGAATAACTTGCCTTTGATGCTTGAACTTTTCGATGCCTATGAAATTCCGGTTACTTGGGCTACTGTTGGGCATCTGTTTTTGGAAAGCTGTAAAAATGATCACGGCATACCCCACGGGAAAATCCCACGTCCGCCCTATTTTAACAATGAATATTGGCAATATACAAAAGGAGACTGGTATTACGCAGATCCGTGCACAAACGTTTTGAAGGACGCTGCGTGGTATGGTTCGGACTTAATACATTCTATTCTATCCAGCAAAGTCAAACATGAGATTGCCTGCCATAGTTTTTCCCATATTGATTGTTCAGATAAATATTGTCCAGGTGAAGTGATGGATGCGGAACTGTCAGAATGCAAACATGCGGCCTCACAGTTTGGACTTGAATTAAAGAGCTTCGTTTTTCCAGGAAACTGTGTGGGCAATCTGGAAAGTTTGAAAAAGCACGGTTTCAAAGCCTATCGCTTGAACGAACCTCCAGAGCTGGATATACCGAGACAAGACAAGTTTGGCTTATGGACCATACCTGGAGGAATCTGTATGGAGAAACCTGAAGGATGGCCATCCCGGGCCTGGATTCAAGTCCTGTCTAAATGCATTACCCGTGCGCTGGAGACGCGGACTATACTTCATTTATGGTTTCATCCATCGTGTTCCGAGGAGAACATCATAACTATCTTCCCGGCATTATTGAATCATATCCATAAGTATTGGAAGGATATTTGGATTACGACCATGGGTGGGTTGGTTGATGAATTGAATGGGAGATACTGATTTTATTGAGAGTTGTGAAATATGATATTCTGAAAAATTTCTTTTTCCTTTCAGATGTCTTTCACACATGAAGAGGTTGATGTCATGCCGAGCATAGAAAGTTTAAAAAAAGCTATGTTAGTAAAGTTCCCCGAATTTTATAAATTTCTTAGAAAAGTAAGGTATAAAATATGGCAGAGGAGGCTTGCTTTTAAAGCTGGGATTCGGTTTGCAGGCACAATAAATGAATTTCATAAGATTATTTGGGTAGATCCTAAACTAATTACAAAAGCAGGAGTAGGCTGGGGGGCATATAAAAAGATTAATGAGTTTGGAAAGATCGTTAGTGGGAATTGGGACTTGAACACAATGCCTTTTAAGGACCTTGACATATATCGAGCTTTTCATGAGAGATTTATTTACGGACGAGAATGGGAGGAAACAAGTTACTACAGGGATTATGTTTATCAAATTGAGAGAGGGAAAGAAATTAGTGGAGTTAAATATAAAAAAAATATTTTGTTCAGACTCGGAGAAATGGATAAGCTTTTTGAAGAAATCAAACACGGCAGTTACAAGACTCAAGTTGATTTAAAAAAAAGCAGTACTTTAATTTCGGTAATGGATGAGATAACAGTTCGAATAGGAAGGGATGGAGAATTGTTGTTTGAGGATGGAAGACATCGGTTAGCTATTGCAAAAATATTAGGAATTAATAAAATTCCCGTGCGAGTAACTTGGAGGCATAAAAATTGGTATGTTTTCAGGTTGCAAATCCTGGATTATGCAAAACATAAGAATAATCAAGTATATCAGCCGCTGACGCACCCCGACCTTTCGGATATTCCTTCAGCCCATGGTGAAAGCCGATATGATATCATCAGATCAAATATAGATTTTAATGATGGAACAATTTTAGATATTGGAGCAAACTGGGGTTATTTTTGCCATAGATTCGAAAACGTAGGTTTTCGATGCTATGCCGTAGAAAAGGGTGCAAAAGATTTCTATTTTCTCAACAGGCTTTGGCTTGCGGAAAACAGGACTTTCACTGCCATTCATGCGGATATTTTTGATTTTCATGAGAAAAGCGAGTTTGATGTGGTCCTGGCATTGAATATTTTTCATCATTTTCTAAAATCCGAAGAAACTTATGAGGCTCTGATTAAATTTTTACGGAGGATCAAGACCCGTATCATGTTTTTCGAACCTCATTTGCCGAATGAGAATCAAATGGAAGGTGCTTATCGTAATTTTAATAATGAACAGTTTGTAGAATTTATCAGCGAAAATACAGATCTCAAAAAATGGGAGAAAATAGGAGTTGTTGAAGGAAATAGACCAATTTATAAATTATGGAAATAAGGACAGTGTTTCATTTATGGTTTCATCCCTCCTGTGATGCGGAGAATCTTGAATATGTGTTTCCGAGGACCCTGGAGTATATCTCCAAGTTAAAAGATGAGGTTTGCGTAACGACGATGGCCTGTTTGGTGGAACAAATTTCCAGTACCGGCGCTTGAGGACAATCTGAGATGCCTTGGGGGAAGCGTGGAATTAACATAGTCATCCCCTCGGTCATATGGCAGCCGCGGCTGCAAGTTGAGGCGACGCTTCAGGAGATGCCTGAAAATGAAATCATTTTGGATGTTGGAGCTGGCGGCAGAAAAATTTCCGATAGTGTCCGTGGTGTTGATTTTTTGCTTTTCCCAATACTGCTGTTGTCGCCGATATTCATCATCTGCCGTTCAAAGATGAATCCGTAGGTGGGATTTTCTGCACAGGCACATTAGAACATGTGGAGGATCCAAGCTGTGTTATGATGGAAATAAAGCGCGTGCTGAAAAAGAGGGGAATAGCTCATATTGAAGTTCCTTTTATGCAGCCTTACCATGCCGCCCCTGTGGACTATTGGCGGTGGACTTTGCCTGGGCTAAAGCTTTTCCTTAAGCGTAACGGATTTGAGGAGATTCGGAGTGGATCCCATTTGGGACCGGCGTCTGCTTTAAATGCGCTAATTATCGCTTGGTTTCAATCGTGGTTTTCAAATAAGTATATTCGCAAACTTTTTGACCTGATCCTATCTTGGTTTTTGTTCCCATTTAAATATCTTGATGTGTTTCTTATAAAAAAGAATTCTGATATGCCATCAGGTGTATATTTTGTTGGACGCAAGGTTTTAAAGTGTTCTGAATGATAATTAGGGGTAGTTATTTTACTTATATACACAGCTCATTTGATACTGGCTTTGGAATGGTACAAAGACTGGCCCTGGTGGACATTCTTGTGATTGGTCTGAATTTTTATCCGGTTTTTTGAACTATGGGGTTTTACTGCATTGCTAATAAATAATAAGAATCCAGCTATTGTCCTTAATATGGATATCAATGGCCTTGGTGTTACACGCAGTCTGGGTCGTTTAGGAATTACGGTATTCGGTATTGACTGGAAGAAAGATAATGTTGGATTTTACTCGAAATATTGCAGGAACAAGTTCATCTTTTCTCATCCTGCTCTAGAGGATGAAAAATGTGCAGAAGAACTTTTAAATCTTGGAAAAAATCTTGAAGCAAAAGGTGTTATATTCCCCACTGCTGATTATTATGTAATCCTTGTCGCCAAATATCAAAAGGAGCTTTCCAAATATTTTCTATTCAATATACCTAGGCGTAAGATTTTAGACAACATTGTTGATAAAAAAAAACAATACAAATTGGCAGAAAAGCATGGAATTCCTATTGCACAGACTATTGCTCCTAAAAATATTAGTGAGTTAAATAGTAATATAGAGAAAATAAATTACCCGGTTATTATAAAAGGAGTCAGCAGTTTTCAATGGCAGGCATCATTTAATAACAAATGTTTTATGGCGAAGGATTATGACGAGCTTAAACACTTTTTTCAACTAACTCTTAATAATATTCCGATTGTCATTCAGGAAATAATACCGGGGCCGAATAAAAATCATTATAAAGTTTGCTGCTATTATTCAAAAAACCACAAATTGTTGGCTCTTTTCTCAACGCAAAAGACCCGTCAATATCCAGTTGATTTTGGAGTGGGATCTTATATGGCATCTGGTTATTATCCGGAATTGATAAAGTTAGCGCGGCGATTTTTTGAGGGCATTAATTTTACAGGGATTGGTTCTATCGAGTTTAAAAAAGATGAAAGGGACGGGCAATTTAAATTGATTGAGTTGAATCCTCGTCTGTGGGCGCAAAATATTCAGGCTGCTGTTGCAGGTGTGAATTTTCCTTTAATTAATTATCTGGATTGCATTGGTGAAAAAGTTGAGCCGATTTTGGATTACAATAAGAATATTTGTTGGCAGGACGCTATTCAGGATTTTCAATCTTTTTTAGGTAACAGAAAAAAAGGAGATATCTCAATTAAGAATTGGTTTCGTTCTATTTTGCAAGCTGATTGTTTTGCCTATTTTGCCTGGGATGACTTAAGGCCCGGTTGGAAAAATTCTGGTTATTTTACAAAATATTTTAAACTGCCAATAAAGTTGTTTAGTAAAAATGCCGATTAAAGAAACAAAGATTGTTTTAATTTCCGGAGGTGCACATGGATTGGGCAAATATCTTGGTGAAAAATTAAGTGCTGCAGGTCATTCTATTATTATTTTAGATCGAATTCCAATTGAACAGATTGATAAATATTATCAACAAAAGATATGTAATTATTATGAGGTTGACCTGTCTGAATGGGAGCAAGTTGATAAGACTGTCGATGAAATATTTAAACAATATCAAAGAGTCGATATTCTTATTAACAATGCAGCGACAAGATTATTCAAGGATTTCTCAAAATTCACAGTATCAGAAATAGATGCTTTCTTGTATGTAAATTTTCGTACTCCATTACTATTAATAAAAAAAGTTTTCCCCTTAATGCAATCGAATAAATATGGCCGAATAATTAATATCTCTTCAAAATCCGGATTTTGGGGATATCAAACAGGCAGTATGTATTGTTCTACTAAATCTGCTCTCATTCGATTCACAGAAAGTTTTGGAGGCGATTTATCAAAAAAAGAAAACGTAACCGTAAATGTTATTTGTCCTGATTCCTTCAGAACGATTGATGGGGAAAAACTCAAAGGATGCGACCAGATTATAAATAAAATTGGGCAAAAAGTCGAACACTTGATGACATCGAATGACAACGGAAAAGTCATCCCAATATTACGTTTGCAAACAAGGATATATGAATTTCTGCGAACGTTAAAGAAACATACAATCTGGTTTCTAAGAGGATAGGAATTCTGCTTTCAATAGGAACCAAAAACAATGTTTGATTTGATTTTAAGCTGCAATTTTCAACGGAAGCATCACTTTACTCTTAATAAGTGTAGAGAAATATTCAATTCTTTTGCACCCTATAAAAAAATATCTCCCCGTACCATTGAGTTTGAAAACCATAATATTGTTATTTATGGTTTAACGCGAGAGCTGGATCAGGCAGATTTTCTATTTAACGACAGCTCGATTTTTTTGATTGTTGGTGAGATATTTCTTTCAAAAAAAGGCCAAGAGCAGACAGGGCTGGCCACGGGGAAAATTGATGCTAAAAGAGTTCATTTCCTGCATGAGAACTATCCGGAAAATTACTTTGATTTAATAAAAGGCAATTTTTCTCTGATCATTATCCAAAAAAAGGATCAAAGCGCCAATATGATTAACAGTCGTTTTGGCATTTCACCAATATATTATTCTGTATTCAAGGGTTCATTGATTGTTTCTACTCACCTAAAGGCATTTCCTGGCTTAGATTCATATTTCGACCAGGTAGATGAGATTGCACTACTGGAAAGAGAGATATTCAATTATCCTTTGGCGGAAAAGACCTTATTAAAGAATGTAACGGCCCTGCAGTCGGCAGAAATGATTAAATTTAAAGAAAATAGAATCACTAACCATGATTATTGGAGACATCAAGATTATTATCAAAAGGAGCTGCTCGATAAAGAAACTGCCTTAGAAATTGGCAGTGATTTATTTAAGCAAAGTGTAGATATCCGTACTCAGGATAAGGAGAAAATTTGCGCTTCTCTTACCGGAGGGTTCGATGGAAGAACCATTCTATCTGTAATGAACAAGTCTAGAGAGGATGTTCTTCTATATTCTTTTGGAATCAATGGAAGTATGAATATCTCTATTCCCCGGCAAATCAGCCGCGATAATGACTACAAATATAAATCTCTTGTTCTGGATTCCTCTTATGAGGCAGTATACAGCGAATTTGCTAAAGAAGTTGTTCTGCAATCAGATTGTCTTAGACCTGTCGAGAGTGCCAATTATCCTTATGCATTTCAGAAATTGGCATTTTTTTCTGATGTTGTGATTACTGGGATTTTTGGCAGTGAGCTTTTACGTACATTTCAAAATGTGGGATTTATGGTAACTAACAATTTTGTGAAGTTGAATCGTGCAGAGAATTCCTATGCGGCATGGAATTACATTAAACAAACACTTATCAACAATTCGTATCTAAATTCGGATTTAATAGAAAAAAACTTAGATATAGTTAAAGAACATTTTTCCCAGCAAATCTGGAAACAGCTGCAAGATTTTTCCGAAAATGAGCGGTTTTATTTGTTTTTACTATATGAGGGATTACGGAAATATTTTGGAGGAGAGGTTCATTCGGAAAGGATATATGCTGATAACCGTTTCCCATATTTGGATGATGATTTTGTATCATTTGTTTTTAAGTCTCCTTATGCGGGAGTCTATTCGAATGCATTAAATCCATCCATAAGTCAGCGTTTTCGGTCACAGTACTTCTATGCATACATCATGCGCAAGTACAGGCCGGAACTCCTCTCCTATCCCACGGATCACGGCCACTCTCCCAGTGATGTGCTTTCGCCGTTGGCGTTGTTTCAAATCGCACCCAAGTATTTTTTAATGCAATGGAAAAGAAGACGCGGCTATAGAGAATACAAAACCGAAGAATGGACCGAGGATCTTTATCAGAACAGTCTTTTCGAGCAACCACAGCAGGACGGAATATTTTCCAATAAGATGAAAGAAGATTTTATCAGCGATGCTTGGAAGTTCAACCGGACTGAATTCACTAAAGCGGCTTCTTTGAAATTTTGGCTGGAGTCAGTCGGAATACTGTAATATGGATACTTCGCTTTATAAATGTGCGTTGGTCACCGGTGGGGCCGGCTTTATCGGGTGCCACCTGGTGGAGTATTTGATCAATAAAACAGATACCTATATCAAAATTCTCGACAATCTGCACCGTGGAGATCTTGATAAAGTGCGTTGTCTCGAATCCAGTGGACGGATTCAATTCGTTCGCGGGGATATCCGCGATGTTGATACAGTCAACCGGGTCACTACAGGCTGTGATGCGGTTTTTCATCTGGCAGCCCAGTCTAATGTCATCGGGTCCAACCGGAATCTGGATTACTCGTTTTCGACCAATGTTGTTGGAACTTATAATGTATTAAAAGCGGCATTAAAAGCTGGAGTTGAGCGGTTTGTTTTTGCTTCCTCCCGGGAGGTTTACGGGAATCCGGAAGAGGTTCCCGTCAAGGAAGACAACCCGCTTCGAGCGCAAAATGCTTACGGGGCCAGCAAGATCACTGGAGAGCAATATTGTGGAGTTTTTCGGGAAAACTACGGCTTAGATGCTCGAATTCTTCGCATTGCCAATGCCTATGGTCCGGGAGATCATGATCGTGTGATTCCCTTGTTTTGCGAGGGTCTTCGAGACAATACAGGAATGACGGTATATGGTGGAAATCAATTGCTTGATTTCGTCTGGATACAGGATGTGGTTAAGGCTTTTTTCGAGGCGGGTCAAATCAAAGAGTGGCCCGGACCGGTTAACGTTGGCAGCGGACATGGTCTGACAATTCTTGAGCTGGCTGAACTCTTGCGGCGTTTATCCAAGAGGTCGGATGTTAAGGTGAAGGTCGCTCCTTCTCGGCCCATCGAAGTCACTCGTTTTGTTGCGGACGTAAGCCGAATGCGCGAAGTGTTTGGCTGGGCCCCTTTGAATTCTCTATCTGATCGGCTTCGGGAAATGCTGGAGGCTTATGGCATTTCTCCGGTGCCAGGAAAAAGTATGGAGTTGAAAATTTGAACTCTCGAAAAAAGATCGCCCTTCTCAGCCCCTACCCGGTAGATATGAAGAGTTTCTCCGGGGGAGTAGAGACGGCCACGGCTGGGCTGTTGGAGGGGCTGAAGGAGTATCAAGGAGAGATTGAGTTTCACATAATAAGCGTTCCTTCAGATTTGACCCGGGAAATACACGTCCAACACGACGGTTTTTATTTTCACTTTTTGTCCCTTTATAAATCCTGGATGTGGCCACATTCTTTTTACCGTGTTGCAAGGATTATTCGCGTGTTGAATCGTATATTGCCCGATCTTGTTCATTGCCAAGGTAGTATAGATCTCGCCCTGGCTGCTATGTGGAGTGGGTATCCACGCTTTATCACAATCCATGGTATTAAGAAGCATGAGGTCGGCAAACGGATTGGATGGGAAAGTTTGTGTGCTATGGCTGATGGCTTTGTGGAGGGATTTGTCTGGCGCCATTTTAAATATCTTATCTGCGTTTCGGAATATGCACGGCACATCATTGGTAATGATAAGTGTACTTATTTAATATCGAACGCTATCCGTTCAGAGTTCTTTGGTGTGCATAGGAATTCTGGCTCTCATCCACCAAGATTGCTGTTTATAGGATCCCTTTCGCCTCTTAAGCGGCCAATGGATCTGATAGAGGCTCACAATAGATTGCGGAACGAGTTCCCAGCATTAGAAACAATTTTTTGCGGAGAACCGGAGAGTCAGCGTTCTTTTAATGACTTACGAGCAAATGCAGGTGATGGGGTTCATTTTGCGGGACGTTTGGATCAGACTGAGTTGATACGTGAATTGGGTCAAGCAACAGTTCTGGTTTTACCCTCGGCTCAAGAGAACGCGCCAATTGTTATTGGCGAAGCTATGGCCGCTGGTGTGCCAGTGGTAGCAACAAGCGTCGGGGGGATACCAGAGATATTAAGGGATGAACTGGCAGAAACCTTGTATAGTGTTGGAGATGTAAATCGTTTAACATCCATTCTACGGAGTCTCCTTTCTGATCCAGAAGGTAGATTGAGACTGGCAAAAATCGCCAGAGATGAAGCGTCTAAACGTTTTGCAGCAGAGAAAATTGCTTTTGAGACTATGAATGTATATAGGGAAGTGCTGCAACAAGAAAAAACAGGAGAAGAGCGATGAGTCTGGGCTGGAATCGCTTCTGGGAAGTCCGCAATATTAGTCAGGACTTGGTCTCGCGTGAGTTGACTTCCGATCGGTGGAGGCTTATAGAACAGGCGGTTTTAAATAGCCAATGAGGAGTAAGCCTTGTCTTAGTTGCTCAGAAAGGACAGGCTTGATGTATATAAAATCAAGCTGCTAGCATGCTAGCTGGTATGTAACGTAGGTGAAGGATGCATGTTTTAATGATAGTGGCCCACCCCAAGATTCATGGGCCAATTCCAAAGCTCAATTTTCTCATGCGTCAAGGATTAGAAGCCCTTGGCGTCAAAGTCCGAGAAGTTCCATATTCTAAGCGCCAGCCAACCCAAGCGAAGCCAGAACCGTTATTGGCAAAAATAACTGGCCACATAAAGGACTTGTGGAGATTTGTTGCAAATGTGCGCGCAGAGCGTCCTGACTTGCTTTTCATCGCACACACAACTCAAGACTGGAATTCTATATTGCGTGATTTCCCTTTGGTTGTATTAAATCATTATTTCCTCCGTATTCCTATTGTTTTTTTGTATCATGGCTCACGCGCTCAAGAATTGGATACAAATAGTAGATTGCGCTTTATTACAAACCTTTTCGTATCAATGACTAACGGTCATTTGCTATTATCTGAAGAGGAATTACCATATTTCAAAAAACACTGGCCTGACCATCCACTTTCATGTGTTCCCTATCCGGCAGTTACATCAGATGCAAATGTTGTGGATTTGCCAAGATCTTTCCCTGAAAAATGGAAAGATACTGACCTTCCGGTTTTATTATTCGCTGGTAGAGTGGTCCGTTCAAAAGGAATTCAAGAATTGATTGATGCGATGCCAATAGTACTGCAGCGAGTGAAATGCCGTTTAGTAGTTTTGGGAGAGGGGGCGCTTTTAAAACAATTGAGAGCACGAGTCTTTCAAGGGGGAATAGAAGGATTCGTACATTTTGCTGGATATGTTGAAGAGCAAAAAGAATTGCAAGCCTGGTATTACGCTTCACATGTATTTGTTTTACCCACATATTGGCGTGAAGGATTTCCCGTTGTTTTGCTTGAAGCACTGGCTAATGGTTTGCCTATAGTATGTACGAAGATCAGGGGTGCAGCTGATTACTTTCAAGATGGAATTAATGCTTTATTTGTTCCACCACGTGATCCAGCAACCCTGGCAAAAAAACTGACTGAATTGCTGGAGAATGAAACGTTGCGTGGGAGGATGTCTCATGCGAACCGAGAATTAATCCAGCAATTCGAACCAGCGAAAGCGATGAATAAGTACCTATATTTTTTTAAGAAAGTTCTAAAAGATGCGAATTCTCCTGCTTGACCATTGCCAGTACATAACGGGCGCTTTTGTCAAAACGATTGAGGTGGCAGAAGCTTTAGCCCAATATGGTCATGAAGTTACGCTCGTAGCATCTTCAAAAACCAAGCTTTTTTCTTTTGAGTGTTTTTCAAAAAAGGATGTCGAATATGTTTTGGCACCAAGCCTTCTTTGGGGGCATTTTCGTAATGGAGCTGATTTATGGGATGCCTTTCAAAGAATCGCAATTTTAAAAAATCGCAACTTCGATTTGGTTCATGCATTATCCTGCCGACCAACGGTAATTTTTCCAGCTTTATACTTTAAATGTCGATATAAAGTTCCGTTAATACAGGAATGGGATGATCTATTCTCAAAAGAAGGGAGCATTGGGGAGCGATCAGGCATGGTATATCAATTTACATTGGGATACGTGGAGGCAATGTTTGATACTTATTTCAGGAAATATGCTGATACGCATATCGTAGTATCCAGCTATCTAAAGGATAAGTTGAGAAATATGGGAATTCCCGCAAGTCGCATATTGGAAAATTTTCACTATGGCTCAAAGTATGTAGATATGAAGCCTTTAAGCATTAAGGAGGCGAGGCATAAAGCAAATATTTCCACAGATAAATTCATTATTGCATATGCAGGCAGCATACATCCTAGAGATGCAGCTTTCTTTTATCGTGTTTTAAAAGAATTACCTTCCAAGATAAAAAACAAGTTGGAACTGTTAATTATAAATACACAGTTACCTTTCGATTTGAAAGATGTCGGAATTAAAGTATTGAAATTCCCTCGTCTATCAGATCATGATTTCTATATAAGATTATCTGCTGCAAACGCATTTATCCTACCTTATCTTTTAACAGTTGCCAACCTTGCCAGATGGCCATCGAAATTCACTGATTATTGTTCCGTTGGGAGGCCAATTATCAGCACTCCTGTCGGTGACTTGCCTGCTTTATATAAAGAGCAACGAGTGGGCATACTTACAAAAGAAGATAGCGTAAGCGCCTTGACCAATGGTATTTGTGAATTGGTTGAGAATCCTTACCGAGCGAGTGAAATGGGAAAACGGGCAAGAGCTTATGCAAACCGTGAGTTTCGTTTATCGGCATTGGCTGAGAGGCTAGATACATTCTATAGAAAGACTATATTCAAATGCAATAAATACAGCTGAAACTTTCGGCAGCAAACTGTATAAAAACTACTGTTGGCTGCGGACAAGGTTAACGCCCAGCAGCAGGAGATGTACAGGCGGAATGACAATCGGATCGTCAGCTTTCATCGCCCCTAAGTGCGGCCGATCATGCGCGGGAAGTCGGGTTGGCCCACGGAGTCGCGCTTATTTAGCAATCGCAAAATCTCTCATGAGGAGAAAAATGTTAACGCCTTGTCACATTGCATAATCCAAATTTATAAAGACCGCAAGATTCTAGTTAATAAAAAGAATGGTTTGCGCAAATTCAATCAAAAGTATAATTGGCCATCTATGGAGAAAAACTATCTTGGAATCTTAGATGAACTGAAAAAAGATGGCCTGCATGCTTTATGTAGTTAATTTAGATCAATGTCAGTAAAATTGTTACAAGTGGATGATTCTCGCTGGGTAGACTTTATCTCAAAGCATCCTGAGGCCAATATTTTTCATCACCCGGCATGGATAAACATGCTGGCAGATTGTTATGGTTATGTCCCTTTTTTACTGGCTGTAATCGATGAGGATAATCAAATTACTGCCGGACTTCCATATATGGAGATATCCAGTTGGAATAAAGGAAGGAAAGCTGTAGCTTTGCCCTTTAGTGATTTTGTCCAACCGCTTGGTAAAGATGAGTCATCGATCCTAATGTTAATTAAGGAATTACAGTCTATAAAGCAGGAGAATAAATGGCTCAAAGCTGATATCCATTGGTCATTGTCTGAGCAGATGGGGATTTTCGCTGGAAGTTCATTTGTAAGGTATTTGACGCCTCTTAACAAAAATGCCGAGTTAGTATTTAAAAATTTTAAGAAAACTCAGGTTCAGCAATGCATCCGACAAGCTGATAAGGCTGGCGTTCAGATAAAGTGGGGCAAGGAATGGGATGATTTTCTTGTTTTTTACAGGTTTCATTTACAAACGAGGAAACAGTTTGGAGTGCCCGTTCAACCTCTTAGTTTTTTTCGCCTACTCTGGGAAAAACTCCTTTCTCAAGGGCTTGGATTTGTACTTATAGCTTATAAAAATACTGAACCATTGGCAGGTGCCGTGTTTCTTCATTGGAATGAGGTATTGACTTACAAGTATAGTGCGTCGGACCCAAATTATTGGGGATTGAGACCCAATAACCTAATTCTTTGGCATGCTATTCGCTGGGGCTGCGAAAATGGCTACAAAATATTTGACTGGGGAAAAACCGATCCAGACAACAAAGGGTTATGTCAGTTCAAAAGAGGATGGGGAAGCGAGGAACAAGTCTTGCATTATTCCATGCTGGCAGACAATCAACCTTCTCATTCAGAATCGAGATTATGCCGAAGTATTCTATCTCGAGTAATAAAATCTTCACCCGCCTGGGTTTGCCGTGCTATTGGGGAGTTGTTTTATAAGTACGCTGCCTGACTAATTAGAATAATGAAATCTGCTTTAAATGATAACCTCGCTGGGTTCAACCTATCCAGGTTTATTCCGGAAATTAAAGCTAATGACTGGGAAAAAGCGGTACAGAAAGTGTCTCAGAAGTCGTCATTTAATCTCGGGAAACAAAATCATAGAGGTTGGGCTGGTCTTATGGAGAATTGTCTTGGTGAAGGGCAGTTTGGTCACAATCGTTATTCTCTGAGACCGCTCTTACGCTTTTTTTATAAGATTAAACCATTATTGCCAAAATGGGCCATCATGCTTATGCGGAATAACCGCCGGATACAACATGGCAATGGATTTAAGCTAAATTGGCCTATTGAAGATCGTTTCGTTAGATTTTTCTGGGAATGTATCGAAAATATATCACAAAAAAAGTCTTTTCCGATTTGGCCGGAAGGGAAGAAATTTGCTTTTGTGCTCACGCATGATGTCGAATCGGAGCGAGGGCTTAAGAATGTACGGAAATTGGCCGGGATTGAAACTGACTACGGATTCCGCTCCTCATTTAACTTTGCTCCAGAACGATACTCTGTTGCTCCAGCACTCCGTGAAGAGCTGGTAGATATGGGTTTTGAAGTTGGAATCCACGGTCTTAGACATGATGGAAAACTCTTTTTGTCCAAAAAGATTTTTAAAAAGCGTGCAGATCGGATTAATTATTATTTAAAGGAATGGGACTCCGTGGGCTTTCGTTCGCCTCTTACCCACCGAAATCCGGAATGGATGCAGATCCTCGATATAGAATATGACATGTCCTTTTTTGACACCGACCCGTACGAGACTATGCCCGGCGGTACAATGAGTATCTGGCCTTTTTCTATTGGCCGTTTTATCGAGCTTCCATACACGCTGCCCCAGGATTCCACCCTTTTTCCGATCCTTAAGCAAACGGACATTCGCATCTGGAGGGACAAGGTGGATTGGATAGCGGAAAACCGGGGCATGGTTTTAGTGAATGTCCATCCGGATTATATTGATTTGAAATGCGGCGATATTTCGCGAAACGAGAAGTCATCAAGCAATGGATCTTATCCCCTGAGATTTTATACGGAACTGCTGGAATATGTGAAAGCAAAAGGCGGTTTCTGGCACGCGCTTCCCAGAGAAGCGGCGGAATGGTGGCGGGAAAGAACCAGAACTTCCCTGCATGAGGTGTCTTTCCCATGCTGAAGCGATACCCTCCGGTTAAATTCGCCCTGGCGGCGATGGATCTTGCGCTTTTAGTGATTGCCATGGCGTCGGCTTTTCATGTCCGGTATCGATCGGGCCTCTTCGGGGGGAGTATACCTATACCCAAGGAAAAATTCTTTCTTTATATGGGATTGATCCTGCCCTATTTGTTAATTTTCAGCTTGAACAATTTGTACAAAAACAGAATATTCACCAGAAAATTCAATCAATTTGTCCAGATAGTAAAATCGATCACAGGCTTGGTTCTTTTAGATGTATTTATAATATTTGCCTTGCATAATATTTTGGCTGAACACGGCCGGGCATTGATGCTTTTATTTTTTGTGTCATCAATGGGATTATTAATTCTGGTCCGTCTTTTTATTTTCAGAACTCTTTATCTGCGGGCAAAAGGAAATAATATTTTTCAGCGTCGATTGATAGTAATAGGCGCTGGGAGCAAAGGTGCAAATTTTGTTGCCAAGTTGAAGGAACAAAAATCTTCAGATATCGAGGTGGTGGCCTTTTTTGATGATGCGGTTGAGAAGAAAGGCAAAGAATATCTGGGGATCAAGGTTTTGGGCACCACGGATGAACTGGGATTTTTTCTGGAAAAGCTCAAGATCAAGATTGATGGGATTTATATCTGCATTAATCATATATGTCAGGATGAATTGATCGAGATGGTGAAAAAATGCAAAAAATTCGGTTATCCGGTTTATCTGGATTCCCACCATTTCAAAGTGATTCATGACCGCATCGGGGTACATGAATTCATGTCCATCATGTCCCCGCCTGTCTATGGCGGCTCATCGACGCTCTATAAGAATTCCCTGAAGCGAGTCTTTGACGTATGTGTGTCTGCGTTTCTTCTTCTGCTCCTGTCGCCGCTGTTTTTGATTGTGGCCTTTTTGATTGGAATCACCTCAAAAGGGCCCGTTCTGTATAAATCCACAGTCATCGGCAGAAACAACAGGAAATTCGTTTGGTATAAATTCAGAACAATGAAATTAAGCCAGAATCCCTCTAAGCATAATAAATTTATGTATGAAATGATAAAGAACAATAAGAATGGAGGAATTCTCAAGATTAAAAACGACAAGCGGGTTACCAAGATCGGCCGGATTCTGCGCAAATTCAGTCTGGATGAATTGCCGCAGTTGATCAACGTCTTGAAAGGACAAATGAGCTTGATCGGACCCAGGCCTTGTTCTCCCTATGAATACAACCTGTATGAAGAATGGCAAAAAAAAAGATTTGCAGTAACATCTGGTATGACCGGGCTTTGGCAGTCATTTGGGAGAAGCAGGGTCTCTTATGATGATATGGTGATAATGGACCTATATTATATAGAGAATCTGTCTTTCTGGCTTGATCTGAAAATACTTATTCATACAATTCCTGTTGTTTTATTAGGAAAAGGTGCTTATTAAAATGGAAAAAACAGTTATAGGGATAGCCGGTTTGGGTTGGTGGGGGCCGAAACTATTAAGAAATGTTTTAAATCATCCGAATGTGGAAAAAGTATATGGATATGATCTGTCATTCGAAGCTATCGATGCAGCCCGCAGATCAGGATTGGATTTTATCCCTGTTAATGAATATAGCGAATTGCTAAATTTGACATCCTCAATAATAATCGCAACTCCTCCGAACTCTCACTTTGAATTGGCAAAGAAGGCAATGAATAGCGGGAAGAATGTCTTGGTTACCAAGCCTCCATGTGAAACTTTAAATGAAGTTAATATTTTAAGCAAGCTTGCGCAAAAGAATGATCTTGTTTACATGACAGATGCAACTTATATATTTAATCCTGTAATAGACACCATATATGCTGATTTAAAGAAGCGATTATCGCAGCTCAAATCAGTCAGGATATTAAGATTTGGGGATGATTTGCGTTTACATCATATTAGCAGGATTGAAAATACAATGTCTGCTAATGGAATTGATGTTATTAATGATTTAATCTTTCATGATATTTCAATTCTTAGATATTTGTTGGGAGCAGATGTTCAGATCGATGCAATAAATAAATTGTATAATTTAAATCCTAATTTTGCTGATTCTGCTTATATCTTAATGAGGTTTAATGGAATCCCAGTTGTAATTGAATATAGTTGGACATTTCCGGAAAGAAAGCGTGAATTCCAGTTTTATTTTCAAGATAGTTTTTTAATATGGGATGATTTAAGCAAGCAAGACAAGATTTGGAAATATACCTTTAAAAACAAACAAAAAGAAGTAATCGGGACTGAGGAAATAGAACCTCTTTATTGTGTAATTGATCATTTTATTTCCTGTATAGAAAAAAAATGTGAACCGAAAACCGGTATTAATTTCATGAAAGATGTGATGGATATCATGGGAAAAATTAATAATCATGGAGAGAAATTAATATGAACGTGCCTTTTGTGGATTTGAAGACTCAATATCTGAAGATCAAATCTGAAATCGATAATATTTTATTAGATATTTTTAATAACACAGCATTTATTTGTGGAAAATATGTTTCAATATTCGAAAAAGAATTTGCAAGGGTTCACGATGTGAAGCATTTTATCGGAACAAGTTCAGGGACGGATGCCGTGCATTTAATGTTGTGGGCAGCTGGTATTGGCCCAGAAGACGAGGTCATAGTGCCGGTAAATACTTTTATTGCAACGGCTGAAGGAGTTTCCTGGTGTCATGCAATCCCTGTTTTTGTGGATAATGATCCGGATACATACAATATTGACGTCAACAAAATTGAAGAAAAAATCACCAAGAGGACCAAGGCCATCATTCCGGTTCATCTATATGGCCAGCCTGCGGATATGGATTCAATAATAGATGTAGCTAAAAAAAATGATTTGCTGGTTTTTGAAGATGCATGTCAGGCTCATTTAGCAGAATATAAGGAGAGAAAGGTTGGTAAATTTGGAATGGCGGCTGCCTTTAGTTTTTTCCCAGGCAAGAATTTAGGTGCCTATGGAGAGGCTGGTGGAATTGCTACAAATGATGAAGATTACTGCCAAAAAATTCTAAGAATTAGGGGACACGGTTCAATTGAACGGTATGTCCATGAAATAATCGGGCATAATTTCAGGATGGAAGAAATTCAAGCAGGTGTTCTGCTTGTAAAATTGAGATATCTTGAAGGCTGGACAAAGAGGCGAAGAGAAATTGCGCAGTTATATCGCTCATTATTAAATGGTATCGAAGGGATTGTTTTACCTGTTGAGAAAGATAGCGTGAAACATGTGTATCATCTTTTTGTAGTAAGAGTGCTGGATGGGCGAAGAGATGCTCTGAGAGCGTATTTTAAAAAAAAAGAAATCACAACTGGCCTTCATTATCCCATCCCCATTCATCTGCAGAAAGCTTATTCTAGTCTTGGGTATAAAAGGGGCGATTTCCCAGTAGCTGAACAGCAGGCTGCACAGGTGCTTTCTTTGCCGATTTATCCTGAAATGGAGGAAGAAAAAGTTGAATATGTAAGTGAAAACATAAGGAGTTTTTTCAATGTCTAAAATTGATGGCATTTATATTCATCCAAAAGCCATTGTTGAAACAGGAAATATTGGCGCACGAACCCGGATTTGGGCTTTTGCTCATATCTTGAGAGGTGCAAAAATAGGGAAAAATGTAAATATTGGAGACCATTGTTTCATAGAAAATGATGTGGCAATAGGCAATGATGTAGTGATAAAAAATGGCATTTCTATCTGGGATGGAGTGATCATTGAAGAGGGATCTTTTTTAGGCCCAAATGTAGTTCTAACCAATGAACTGTTCCCGCGTTCTGGATTTCCTAAAGGATTGGAAAAAACGCTTATTAAAAAGGGTGCCACTATAGGCGCTAATGCAACGATAATAACAGGGATTACTCTTGGCGAATACTCCACTGTAGGCGCTGGAACTGTTGTTACAAAAAATGTGCCGAGCCATGCTCTAATGTATGGAAACCCAGCAAAGCAAAAAGGATGGGTGTGTGGATGTGGTTTAAAGCTTAAATTTAACAGAAATAAAGCAGTTTGTTCCTGTGGAAGGGCATATATTCTTAAGGATAAGCGAATTGAACCAATTTAATATTGGATATGGGATGTGTGATATTGGATATCTGATGCTATAGAAGTCTAATGAGTAAAAAGATACTTATTACTGGAGTGGCGGGTTTTATTGGGTCTAATCTTGCCTTAAGATTATTAAGTGAAAATCGGAAAACGGATATCGGAATTCGGAAAACGGGAGCCGGAAACCGTTTTCAAGTTATAGGGCTTGATAATTTGAGTTATGGGTTGAGGAAGAATGTCCCTGAGGGAGTAAAATTCTATGAAGCGGATATTCGTTCAAAAGATATTTATCCCTTTTTTGAAGGGGTGGATTATGTGTTCCACTTTGCAGCTAAAAATTGCATTTCCGACTGTCAAATAGATCCTGTTGAAACAGCAGATATTAATGTAACCGGAACGATTAATGTATTTGAAGCTGCGAAAAGAGCGAAGGTTAAAAAGGTAGCTTATGCTGAGTCTTCCGCATTATATGAGGGAACGAGTGTGTTTCCTACCCCTGAGTCTGAAGAGGAACCGGAGAGCTTTTATGCTGTGAGTAAACTTTTTTCATCCTATTTCGCCAAGTCTTATCGTACTTTTTATGATCTAAAGTTTACTGCTTTACGCTATTTCTGCGTTTATGGTCCTGTCCAGGATTATCGCCGAACGATTCCTCCAGTGATGAGTGCATTTATTATTAGTCTATTAAAGGGCGAAAGGCCGGCTATTTATGGAACTGGTAAAAAAAGAAGAGACTTTGTTTTTGTTGATGATGTAAATGATTTCCATATGAAATGCATCAATGATCCGAGGACAGATAACAAAACATTTAATTTGGGTTCCGGAGTGAATTACTCGGTCTTAGAAATATATAAAATTGTCTCTGAAATGGTGGGCAAGAAAATTGAACCGGCATATAAACCGGATTTACCTGGTGAAGCGCAAGTGACGCTTGCAGATCTGACAGAAGCACGAAGAATCGGATGGGAACCAAAGACAGATATCAGAACAGGGCTTCAAAAAGCGATTGAGTATATAAAAGGGGAAATGGCTGCAGGACGAGTTTAATAACGAAATAATATGAAAGCAGTATTGTTGGCGGCAGGGAAAGGGACAAGGCTTCGGCCGTTAACCGAAAGTATTCCTAAAGTCATGATTCCAATTAATGGAAAACCCATCTTAGAATACCATATCGAACAGTTAGCGGAAGCCGGGATTAAGGACATCTTTATTAATTTGCACCACTTGCCTGAGAAGGTCAAACATTATTTTCAAGATGGGAAAAAATGGGGGATAAAAATAGATTATTCTTATGAGCCTGAAATATTGGGAACTTCAGGAGCAATAAAGAAGATTGAAAAGAATATCTGGCCTGAATCATTCTTGGTTGTGTATGGAGATAATTTCTTAAAGATTAATTACAGAGAATTCATGAAGTTCTCAGAATCGCATAATGGAATTGGTACAGTTGCCATTTTCAAGAAAGAGCACGTATTTGGATCCGGGATATTGGATATCGGACAAAATATGCAGATAAAACGTTTTAAAGAGAAGCCGAATGAAAATGAGGTTTTTTCGCATTGGGTGAATGCAGGGGTTTACTGCTTCAAAGCGAATATTTTTAAATACATTGACCCTGGGTTTTCAGATTTTGGATTAGATGTCCTGCCAAGAGTTCTAAAAAACCAAGGAAAGTTATATGCGTTTAGGATAAGAAACGAAGTCTCCGGGATTGATAGGCCGGAGTTGCTCGAGCAGATAAAACAACGATACGGGAATCGGAAACCGGAAAACGTACGAGAATAAAGAATTTTTTCCGTGGGGGTATTAAATGATAGTTACAAGGACGCCTTTCAGGATTACATTTGGAGGTGGGGGGACAGATTTGTCTTCCTTTTATAAGAAATACGGAGGATTTGTCTTTAGTGCCACTATTGATAAATATTTGTATATCACTGTCAATAGACCGGTTATCGATGATTTAGTGCGAGTAAAATATTCAAAATCAGAAACCACTGATTCCATTCACAAAATTAAACATGAATTAGCTAGAGAATGCTGCAAAATGATGGGAATAGAAAAACGCATTGAGATCATTTCCATGGCAGATATTCCAGCAGGTACCGGGTTGGGCTCTTCAAGTAGTTATACAGTGGGGCTATTAAATGCTCTCCATACTTTGAAAAGAAACAATACTTCATTAAAAGAACTGGCAGAGGAAGCATGTAAAATTGAAATTGATATACTTGGAAAACCAATCGGAAAACAGGATCAATACATTGCAACTTTCGGTGGTTTAACTGCCCTTGAGATAGAAAAAAATGGAGAAGTAGATGTAAGCAACCCGGAAATTAGCCCTGAAATTATTGAGGATTTAGAAAGTAATATTCTCATATTCTATGAAGGAACTTCAAGAAAAGCAGATACTGTCTTATCAGAACAGAACTCCAAAATTGAAAATGAAGAAGATGATACCATAGACAACATGTTATTGATAAAAGAAATAGGACGTCAGTCATTAAAATTTTTAAAGGAAGGAAAATTGAAAGAATTTGGAGAATTGCTCGATGAGCACTGGATTGCCAAGAAGCATATCTCCTCAAAAATGACAAATTACAGAATTGACTCTATTTATGGGAAAGCAAAGGAGCATAGTGCAGTGGGTGGTAAGATTATGGGTGCCGGGGGGGGTGGATTTTTCATGTTTTATTGCGAAAACAGCGGCAAAAGTGATCTTAGAGAATTTATGGCAAAAAAAAGACTGAGAGAGCTGAGATTTCATTTTGATTTTGAAGGAACCAAGGTATTAGCAAATTTTTAATAGCTTTGGTGCTTTTTTATGAAATTTGATCATAATAATAAAAAGACTGTTCTAACGGGCGGGTCAAGGGGGATCGGTAAAGTTGTTGCCAAGCATTTAGTCCAAAACGGTGCGAATTTAAACATTATTGCCAGAACAGAAACAGAGTTATTGAAAACTGAAGAAGAATTTTCAAGACAAGGATTTGGGATAAAAGCTTTCAAAGGGGATGTTTTAGACATTGAGCGAATCGGCGAGATAGTTTCTTCCATTGGAAATGTTGATGTTTTGGTGAACTGTGCTGGCGTACAGGGTGAAATTGGGCCCTTTTATGATTTGAATTATAAGAATTGGAAGGAAATATTCGAGATAAATTTCTATGGAACATTAAATTGTATATCCGCAGTATTGCCTTTAATGACTAAAAAGAAGAGAGGGAAAATAATCAATTTTTCAGGAGGAGGAGCGAATTATCCCAGACCTAATTTTTCTGCATATGGAGTTTCTAAAGCCGCAGTTGTCAGATTGACAGAAACGCTAGGTGATGAATTTAAGGATTTTAATATCCAGGTAAACGCTGTTTCTCCAGGAGCAATAAAAACAAAGATGGTTGATGAAATATTAGAAGCAGGTCCTGATAAGGTTGGGAAGGAATATGATCAAGTGAAAGCGAAATTAAGTGATGGATTTGATTCACCTGATTTAGCTGCTGAACTAGTGTGTTATCTTGCGTCTGATGAATCTAATTGGATTACAGGAAAAGTTATAAGTGCAGTATGGGATCCATGGAGAGATTGGATTGATAAAAAGCAGATGAATATCGACAGAGATACATATGTTCTAAGACGGATAGATTGCAGAAATTATATTAAAACAGAAAAATGATAAAAGTCGGAGTTATTGGTGCAGGGCTTATTGGGAAGAAACGTATAGAATCCATTATTTCGGCAAATAATGGAAGTGAAGTTGTGGCGATTTGTGATGTTGATATCGGCAAGGCGAAAGGCTTAGGCGATAAATATCGTATTGGTTCTTATCAAAATTGGATGCAACTTATCAAAAGCAATAATATTGATACAGTTGTTGTTTCCACACCTAATAAATATCTCAAAGAAATTTCTCTTGGTGCTTTAGAAAATAATAAGAATATTCTTTGCGAAAAACCTTTAGGAAGAAATGCTAAAGATGCCGAAGAAATTTGCCTTAAGGCTGAGGAAAAAAAGAAAATTATCAAGACTGGATTTAATCATAGACATCATCCTGCAGTATTTCAGGCAAAGCAGATTATTGAAAGCGGTGAGTTTGGCAGGATTTACTTTATAAGATGCATATATGGTCACGGCGGTCGTCCTGGCTATGAAAAAGAGTGGAGAGCGAGCAAAGATTTATGTGGAGGAGGAGAACTGCTTGACCAGGGTGTTCATGTTGTGGATTTATTCAGGTGGTTTATGGGAGAGTTTGAGGTGGTTTATGGACAGATAAATACTTTTTATTGGAACATAGAAGTTGAAGATAATTCATTTGCAGTGTTTAAGACTAAAGATAACCAAGTTGCAGTAATGCACACAAGCTGGACTCAGTGGAAGAACAGATTTATTTTTGAGATATTCGGTGAAAAAGGTTATTTGATTGTAGAGGGATTGGGCGGGAGTTATGGGACTGAAAAGTTGATAATTGGAAAACGTCGAATTGAAAATGGAAGCCAATTAAAATATAAGGGTGGAGCTCCGGATGAGGAAGTGATTGAATTTCCGGGGCCGGATATTTCATGGGCTGAGGAGTGGAAAGAATTCGTTTCAGCAATAAAAGAAAACAGAGAACCGCTGGGATCGGGATATGATGGATTGATGGCGAATAAAATGATAGAAGCGGTTTATCGATCAGCGAAGCTTAATAAGCCGGTTAAATTAAAAGATATTGGATGTTAGATAGTAGATAGTAGATAGTAGATAACAGATGTCGGATATCGGGAACAAATAATCGGAAAACGGGTAGGTTCTTCAATTATGAGACGGGCTGTTTTTTTTGACAGGGATGGGGTTATAAATAAAGTAACGTTAGTTCAAGGCAAGCCGTATTCACCACGGAAATTTGAAGAGTTTAAACTGTATCCTGGTGTAGAGGATGTTCTTAATAAATTTAAAGAGGAAGGATTTCTGAATATCATCGTCACCAACCAGCCTGATATCGCACGTCAATTCATCACCTGGGATGAACTGAATAAAATGCACAACCATATTATGGAATACCTGTCCATAGATAGCATTATGGTATGTCCCCATGATGATTATCATAATTGTGAGTGTCGCAAGCCAAAACCTGGGATGCTGTTTAAGGCTGCAAATGACTTTGAAATAGATTTAAAAAATTCGTTTCTTATTGGAGATAGTTGGAAAGATATCGAGGCTGGCCAACGTGCAGGCTGTAAGACAATCTTAGTTAATGCCCCCTACAATCAGGATGTTTTTTCGGATTTCAGGGTTAAGGATTTATCTAAATCTCTCGGCATTGTATCAACCTGAAGCAAAGAATTCCTTTTCTTCATAAACCTCCTTAGAAATTTGTTTCTAAAAAAGTAAAAGAGTAATCAATGAACTACATTAAAAATTATCTTGGAGAAGTCTCAAAGATATCGGCACTCTTGGATAAGAACCAAATTTTAAAGTTAGTGGAGGAACTAAAAAAGGTAAAAAAGAATAAAGGAAGGCTCTTTTTTCTGGGAATAGGTGGAGGGGCTGCCCATGCTTCTCATGCTGTCAATGATTTCAGAAAAATCTGTGGATTTGAAGCTTATACTCCCCTGGATAATGTTTCAGAGTTGTCTGCAAGGGTCAATGATGAGGGTTGGGAGAGCATTTTTGTCAATTGGTTGAGGGGAAGTCGATTGTGCGAAAAAGATGGCGTATTTGTATTTTCTGTAGGAGGAGGGAGTATAGAAAAGAATATCAGTGCTAATCTTGTTGAGGCTTTAAAGTATGCAAAAAAAGCTGGAGCAAAAATCTTTGGCATTGTAGGTAGAGATGGAGGGTATACTGCAAAAGTGGCTGATGCATGTGTTGTTATTCCACCAATTAACTCTGAGACAGTTACTCCGCATACAGAATCCTTTCAGGCAGTTTTATGGCATTTGATTGTAAGTCACCCAGAAATGAAAGTGAGTGAAATGAAATGGGAATCCATTAAATAACAAAGGAGGCTAAAAATGGCGATTTTTTTAGATACTGGAAAAATTGAAGAAATTGAGAAATTGATGAAGATGGGGATTGTTAGAGGGGTAACAACTAACCCAACCATACTCTTAAAATCTGGAGTAACAGGAGGAAAAGAAGCGATAAAAAAAAGATCGATTGAAATAGCTAATCTTATTAAACCTTATCCTTTATCAGTGGAAGTTACGACAAATGATCCTCAGGGGATGATAGAGCAGGCTAGAGAATTTTCACAGTGGGCAGTTAATATAAATGTGAAAATTACTATCCATGGACCGAATGGTGAACTTGATAACTTAGAAACGGTTCATGAACTAGAGTCAAAACATGATGTCCGTGTTAATGTAACCGCGATGATGAGTGCACAGCAATGTTTTTTGGCTGCCATGGCCGGTGCAACTTTTGTATCTTTATTTGGAGGAAGAGTAAATAACATGGGTTACAACGCCTGCGGAGAGATAAGAAAACTTCGCAAGCTACTGGATGATTTTAGTCTCAAGACGAAAATTATTATTGGGTCAACCAGGGAGATTTTAAATGTAATTGAGTGGCTTGAAGCTGGTGCACATATAGTAACTGTTGCTCCTAAATTTTTGGAAGGAATGATAGTTCATCCGTTTAGCAAGGAAACCGTGCAGCAGTTTCTAAGGGATGCTAAGAAAACTGAAGATGAACTCAAGACATAAATAAATCAAAACTCCAACCTTAAAGCTGAAATTGATAAGAAGATAAAATGAGAAAGATACTTTTTGCCTTTTTTCATCCTTTTACGTTATTTTTTCTGGTTTTTTTTATTTCAATCTCTGGCTACGGGCAGACTTACAGGTCATTCAGGTATGAACTTGACCAGATTACAAAGAAAGCCAGGTGGAAGGTTGGACCCTTCAGGATCTATCCGACGATTCAGTTCAGGAATATCGGTTACGATGATAATGTTTACTATCAAAGGGAAGAAGATGAGCCGATTTCTGATTATACGGTCACGATTTCACCTGAGATTAAAACATATCTTCTTTTTCGTAATTATCTGATTCTCTCCTTTACCGAAAGTCCAAGTTATGTTTATTATTCCAAACAAAAAAGGGAAAGACGGTGGAATAACATCATATCACCTGAGTTTAAATTGCTTCTCCTGAATCGTTTCGTCGTCTCTGGGCGTTATTCGTACAGCAACAGGAGGCATCGGGTTTCGAGTGAGTTTGATATAGGGGCGAATGAGGTGATTAAAGGTTATTACGGAAGTTTTTTTTATGAGACGGCTCGGAGGACGTCGTTTGGTTTTACGGGGTCAATCAGAACCATTAAATACGAGGATATTACTCTTCCGGGTCAGGAGATTTATCTCTCCAGCGCTTTAAACCGCGAAGAGAGAAACGGACGTTTTGAATTTTATTACAGGGTTTTTTCTGGAAGTTTCTTTTTTGTAAGAGGAGGATATACAGAATACAATTTCGAGCATGTTGAGGCTAGCTGGCGGGATTCTTATTCCTACCAGGCTTATGCCGGGATCAGATTTCCGCTTTTGGGGAAAGTAAGAGGGACTCTTTCCCTTGGCTACAAGACGCTGTTACCCAGGACAGGAGATAAGAAAGGTTTTTCCGGGCTTGTCGGCAATACAGGTCTTAATTTCCGGGTGGGGCGGTTCGGCTTTCGTCTTAATTATAACAGAGATTCTCACTTTTCTTACTGGACGGAAAACATATTTTTCAATGAAGACAGGTATGGTGCAGGTATATCCTTTTATTTAATGAAATTTCTGAGGGTTGATTACAATTTATATTACGGGGAGGCTAAATATCCAGAACCGTCTATGCTGCGAATGCCGGACGGAAGCTATGAAGAAGTAAGAAGAAAGGACATATACCGTACTCAGACAGTCGGTTTTGTTTTCAGAATAATAAAGAATACGGGAATCGGCTTAATGGCCAATTTCTGGCAGAGAGAGTCGAATTACTGGTATGAGAATAGGAACAGGTTGTTTTTGGGGGGATATGTAACGTATGAATTCTAGCTCAAAACTTAAAACTCAAAAAGGAAAAAATTGGTAAATTGTTAAATTTTTAAGGAGATGGGGAGAATGAGGAAGAAAACCTTTTTTTTCACTATATTAACAATATTACTGGCTTCTTTTATTTGTTACGGCCAGGAAATTCCACAGGAAAGGCCAGGGGGGGAGTACCGCATTGGGGCGAGGGATCTTCTGGAAATAAGTGTTTTCGGGCTGGGTGAGATGAATAAAACCGTTCGGGTTTCAGAAGATGGGAAAATAACTCTGCCCTTATTGGGTGAAATTGAAGTTGAGGAGTTAACAAGAGCAGGACTTGAAAGGAAACTGAACCAGCTTCTTGAGAAGAAATACCTTCAGAACCCACAGGTTACCGTATTTATCCGTGAACACCAGAGCAAAAAAGTCTTTGTGCTTGGGGCGGTTGGAAAGCCCGGCCCTTATGAACTTCTCGGGTATCAAACCGTGCTTCAGCTTATTTCAGAGGCGGGGGGGCTTAGAGAGAATGCAGGGGATGAGATTATTGTTATCCGCCGGTTTAAGGATGGCACAAGCAAGACCTTTAAAATATCGATTGATGATCTGGTTTTAAGGGGAGATGCCAGACTGAATATTGCACTTGAGCCGAATGATATAGTGAATATTCCTGCTAATAAAAATGTTTTTATCTATGTTTTTGGACAGGTGAGAAAGCCAGGTGCTTTGAGTGTAAAAAAGCTAAACATTCCCACCCTTCTTCAGGCTATTGCCCAGGCCGGGGGCTTTTCCGAGCGTGCCTCAAGAGGCAGGGTGCTTATTAAGAGGATTGATAAAGATGGGAAAGAGCAAGAAATAAAAGTCAATGTGAAGGATATTATAAAGGGGAAGAAGAAGGATATACAACTGAAAGAGAATGATGTCATTTACGTACCGGAGACAATATTCTAATCAAACGAGAAGCTTTGAATAAGAACATTAAGGGGAAAAAAGATGGAATATGAAACAATCGAGAAAAGGAAGGAAGTTGATTTATTAGAATACTGGCTGGTGATTGCAAAGAGGAAATGGGTAATTATGGTTTTTGCGGTGGTGGTTGTTTTGTCTGTGGGCATTAGAACTTTTAATACTGCCCCTGTATATAAAGCCACAACAACGCTGCTTATAGAAGAGGAGGCTTCTAAGGTTTTAAGTATAGAAGATGAATTTGGTTACAGGCGGCAAATGACAGATTTAAGATTTTTCAACACGCAGATTAAGCTTCTTACAAGCAAATCCCTGGCAGAAAGAGTTGCCAGAAAGATGAACCTTCCGGCGCGG
>SDBU01001603.1_pt1 | contig 31677 bp, 60 predicted proteins | sample 2277071 | NCBI WGS metagenome assembly SDBU01 (sample SAMN10397929, study PRJNA504765) | marine sediment metagenome | isolation source: marine sediment core GS08_GC12, 126 cmbsf | place: Arctic Ocean: Gakkel Ridge, Loki's castle | collected 2008 | reverse complement strand
AAGTGTAAAGTTTTCATCAACTGGACTATTTGCTTTTCCTATTCTTAAACTTCTATCGAATGTTGTTGCTCTCCCCTCTGCTCCAAAATTAATTACTAACGGAGGTCTTTGAGTTATCTTGTCCCACATAAGCCATTCCATCCCATAAGGATTCCCTTTTGTATCTACTTCAAATACGACAGAAGCGTTAAAAATATCTGAAACATTTCTCCATTCTTCATTTCCATGAGCATGATATATTGAAAAACCTTTTACACCATCTACATTAAAAAATTGTACACCTTCTCTTAGTTTTAATGGACTAGCACCTTCGGAGAATCCCATGGTTCTTGTATTAGTTGTAAAAACCATTTCATTAGCAGTTTGATTGAAATACATAATATCTGTAGTCTCATTTCTTATTCTAAAATTTCCATCAAACACATCTAAAATATAATTACCTAAATAAATCGAACTATTGCCAAGAAACAAATCTTTCCATAATAAATCTGGAGAACCTAAAGAAAAAGTATTATTTAAAGAAGGAGTTAAATTACTACTGATTTTTCCAGAAATAGACATATTATCACTTATATTAACATTTCCGTCAAATAAATAATTGCTTATTCCAAAGAATGATACTGAATCATCTGCGTCTTTTCCGACTTCTACCGAATACGCTCTACGAGTATCTCCTGCCCTAAATCCATATACCTCATATTTAGCAGAAACCCCCGAAGCCACTAATCGATGAAAAGTCGTAATTGCTCCTATAGGATTTACTCTAAATTCTGTCGCACCTAAAGCCTCAAATACTACAGTATCCGCATCTGTCCTCAATATTCCTTCAACGCCCGAGTCTAGATTTTCTATTATTAGTTTTGCCTCTCCTTCTAAATCCCCAGCGATTCTAACTGTGGTTATAAGGTCTTCTGTTGATATTAATTTCAACTCTCCATCATCCCATGTTATGAATCCGTCTGTGTTATCGTGCCTAATATCTATTTGGTCAGAGTTGTCGGTTGATCCTATTGCAAATCTACCTGTTGGGGTCACTAGCCCTACATTTAAATTATCACTTATATTAACATTTCCAATAATATTTGTGTCACCTAGATTTGATATTCCTGTTGTTGTCAAATCTCCATCACTAAAATCTAAGTTTAGTTTTGTTCCTGCTCCCGTATTATTAAAAAGTAATGTTCTATTTGCACCAGAAGCTGTAATAATTTGTGCTGTTCCACCATTAAATCCTTTAATATTAAAATTTGGTTGACCAGACGACCCCCTTAATATAACTTGTCCAAATTCTACTCCTGCTATTCCTGATGTTATTATACCTCTTGCTATTACATTAGTTGCATTAATAGTACCATTAACTTCTAATTTTGATTGTGGTGTTATTATACCTATTCCAACATTGCCTGAAGTATCAATTAAAAATAATGGAATATTTTTTATTATTCCTATATAGAAATCACTACCATCACCAGGGTAATCGTCTTGGTCTGGTGAACCCAATACCCACGATGTTGCTCCTGCCGTTTTAAAAACAACATTGCTAGATTTTGATGATGTACTTCTATCTAAATTCAAAGATACATCACTTTTACCATCTACTGTAATTATTCCACCATTAAAAGTAGTAGAGCCTCCAAAAGTACCTGTGTTATTAAAAATAGCTGTCATACCATTTGAGATAGCTTCTAATGGTACTGATGGAGTTGTTGTGTTGATGCCTATGAATCCGTTCTTATCTATTGTCATTCTTATTGGTATATTTTCCGAACCTCCAGATGGTTTTGTTGCGAAATGTAATTTTCCAAATGATGTAGAACCTTCTCTTTCGTGTATTATTGCTGCCCCTACTCCGCCTGCTGATCTTGAAGATGAAACTTGGAAACCAATACCTACGGCGTGTCCAGTTGTGTCAGATGGATTTTGAATAACCTCTTGTAAATTACTTGTATCTACTAATGAACCAGTTATTGCATTTTGGTTCTTTCTTATTGTTAATGCATAAAATGGTGTAGTATCTCCAATTCCTACACTTCCTTTAAAATCAGCTTCTCCATCTGCTTTAATTTCAAAAAGATTACTTTGTGCTTCATTAAAAAATGATAAACTTGTCTGGTTTGCCCCTATGAAGAAACCACCAATAAGATTACCTATCTTTAGCAATCCACTACGAGCTGAGCTAGATCGTCTTAAATTTAATGTTGGTGACCCAAATGGTAAAAAACTAGAACCATTTGCGGTCGTGTCGTGATTCACATCAATATTACCAAAACCTCCAATCGTAACTCTTGGAGTATTATTTGACCTAATATTAACAATATCAAAATCTTCTTGATTATTGCTCCCAATAAATTGGAATCCACCATTTGCAACTTCATCTTGAAATGAATTAAATACTAAATTTGTATCGTCAACATACATTGATGCTGATTCTACTACTGATCCTTGTCTTGTTAACCAAAGTCTGTTAGCTCCTAAATTAGTTTGTATCGAAACATTTTTCTTGAAATCAACATCATCAACATAAAAAGATGTACCAGTCATAAAAGAATCTCCACTAACATTCAAGTCTGTTCCCACCTCCACATTCCCACTCACATTCAAACTATCGGCCACTCTTGACCCGTCTACTAACAAAACATTATCATCAAAGTTTGAAACATTAGCCCAGAAGTTTATCGTCTCTCCGCCTAAAGTTATTGATGTAGTTATGTTTAATTCTTGTTCAACTACTGTTTCAATTGTAACATTCCCCCTTATTATTATTTGATCTAATGACGCATTATAATGTATACCTCTATCACAGAATTGATCGCTAGTGTTAAGACCTTCACTAAAACATATTTCAGAATTGAACCCTGATACATTAATGGCAGTAGTTATACTTGCCGTTCCGTTAAGCTTAACCGTATCAACAAAACATGACCTTGCTGGTTTTGATGCAGCGGTTGTACATGTAAACTTAATAGTAAGTATTGATTGGTTATCCATACTTGCTGGTAATATAATTGTTTGTTGACTATTTACAACATTGTCAGTTGAATCCGAAAATATCGAAACATCTCCGCTACCTATATTATTATTAACAAAAACTTCAAAATCTCCAGCACCTATAAGGTTCTGTAAACTGTAAACAAATGATAACTTCGTCTCGTTAATATCTAATGTTGATGAGTTTCCAGCCATACTAACAACTCCTCCACCAGCACCATTACCCTTAGCACACAATCCGTCAGCACATAATGCGTCTGTCGTGGCGAACCAATTCCCAGCATCTATCTGAAGATTACTAAAAATTCCAAGTCCACCCCCAAACGTTTCCGTGAATTTTGTAACTTCATCTCCTTGCGTGAATCCTTGTAAAAACGTAACTGGTATTACTGAGTGAATTGGTCCACCAAAAAAGTCTGCATGACCACCATTTAATTGTACAGAAAAATCTTGTACTTCAACCTCAAACTTACCTCTTCCCAAATCGTTAGAAATGAACAGTCCTTGAGAATACATATTATTAAATACCCAAAAATCATTACCAGTCCTATCCGTATCAAAATCAAGCTTTGGAGTAAAACCGAAATCTATCATCCTATTACGTGCCTTTGTAAGATATGTAGCGTTACTTCTGTTAGCTCCAGTCAGATTAATCTGTGGATAAAGTGCAAGACTCCTATCAAAATAGTGTGCCGAATTATTTTCTCCGAATTGAAACAATGCCGAGAAACTTTCAAACCCATCCCTATCTATCTTCAACATACCCCAAACTAATCCAGATAATTTATTAATTTGACTATTAAGCCACCTTATTCCACCATCATCAGTTACACTCAGACTTAATTGTTCATCAAATATTTTAATAGAACTTACAATTGGTGGATTTGTTATAGAAATCTCTGTCCTTTGTATTGCAATGTAAGTAAGATTTGTAACATTACCGAACACAGTACCATCCAATACCTTATTACAAATTCCTCTGTTGCCAGGATTCCTGAAAAGAATTTGACCACTGTGCAAAAAACCTTCCGTAGAATCTGCCACCACTAATTTTTCCCATTCTCTAGAAGAGTTACAATAAAAGAAGTCTGGCAATATTGATTGTGATCCTCCTGTTGATACAGATATAGAAACTTCAGTAAAATTAATATCATTACCAAAATATACGACCGAACTGTTTTCCTCAAAAAGTGTAGTTAGTGTTGTCGAATCTTCTATGTCTGTAGTTATGTCCACCACAGTTGTAGTATCATCGTAAAATGCTTTAGATAATATAACGAGTCTAGAAGAAGTTAATAATGAATCGAACTCTGATGATATAGAAATAGCGGTAGTATCCATATTATTCCCCTCATCTGTTAAATCTATTCTTACCCCATCATAAATTCCATCATTATATCCTGTTAAGTCAGCTATTATTTCTATATTACTTTGCACAGTACCGTTGACTTGTTCTGAAGAAAACATTAACGATTGAAAATTACTAGAATCAAGGCTCCCGTTAAGGTTTGTTACAAGCTCAAATATGTTAGTATTTGATGATCCTACTGTAGAATCTATCTCAAAACTTGACGGTCCATTAGCATCGGGTACGTTAATTTGAAAGTTTGCTTGTGTATCACTTCCAACAGTTGCCAATAAACTTCCAGCATCAAATGTTGCCCAGACAGAAGGTCTAGCTATAGCGTAAACTAATACAGTGATGTCTGGTATAACATCTCCTCCAAATCTTGCCAAACTAATATCAGCACAACTAGAGTTTATAACACTTAAAATATCTAGAGTTATCGTTTTATTACCAAAAATATCTGTAACTAACATGGGGAAAAATTCTCCCTTATTATTAGGTACAAATGGATTATTAACACCATCACAAAAAAGACCAGTTGTTGTATTCAATATAGAACCAGCAGATAAAAAGATTGTAATAGTTTCAGGATCTCCATTATTATTAAATGCTGATGATACACCATATTTTTGAGGGGTAACTGTTATTGTTTCGTTAACAAATACAGCTCCAGTTATAGCAACATCTCCAGGGTCTATTGCTCCTCTTGATCGATTTGCGAAAGGTCCAACAAAAAGTCTATTGAAAATTTGAATATTATCTCCAACTGATACGTTCTCATTAACTTGTAAATTATTAACATTAATAATATCATTATCTCCCATGTCAATATCTCCACTCATTGTGCAGCCCGTTAATTGACACCATAGACCATTACCGAAACCCTCTAACCAACTTAATATAATTGTCAATGTTCCACCAACATTCTCCAACTGTGTTGTGTTAGCGTCACTTAGTGGTCCTAGGCTTGTTGGATTCCAAATATTTGCCTGTGTAACATTCAATGTAGAAAAATTGAATTCTGGTTGTCTTATTGTGACACCTTGAATATTTATACCCTGTATTGGGATGATTGTATCTTGATTAATAAAAGTAGCACTGCTAACAAAATTAAATAAAAAAAAGCATAAAATAATTAAAGTAATCTTTCTCATGAAAAAACTACCTCTTACCTCTTCTTTTAGTTACTCTTTTTCTTACTGCTCTTCTAACAACTCTTCTAACCGTTCTTCTGACGGCCCTACGAACTGTTTTCCTAACTTTTTTTCTTGTTACCATTATAAATTTCCTCCTCGAATATGATATATTATTTTTTTGAAACCTTCTTCACTTCCTTAATCTTAATAAACTTTTCACCTATCGCACATCCTCCTAATCTTATATCGGTTCCCTTCTTAAACCTAAACTTTTTTGTTGTACCTTTTGGACATTTGAATACCATTGTTATCTTCTTAATGAACTTGCTATGGTTCCTAATAAAGCTACACCTATTATGGCTCCAGTTCCTGCCCTTATTAATTCACCAACACTTCTATTCTTTGTTTTCTTTTTCTTTTTTATTGTATCTTTTAGTCTATATGATTTTACCATTTTTACAATCTCCATTTACATTTACCTAATCCAATATTACTATTATTCATTCTTTGTCCCCTTTGTATCTCTCTATTTTCTTTATTTTCGTTTTGTTGTTGTAATGCTTGTTGTCTCATTGTTTCGGTATGTTTTAAGTTTTGTTCTCGTCTAGCAATATTCTTTTGAGTATATTGTGCCAATTTCTCAAACATAGATCCAGGTTCAGGCACATTATTAAGGCTCATTGTTCTGTTTGTTGCCCTAAGCTTAGCCAAACCAGATTTGTCTTCTGCTTCACGCTTTGCAGTAGCCATTGCAACCTCTAGTGCATTCTTTTTGAATTCTTCTATAAAGAATTGTCTTCTTTGCAAGTCTGCTTGTCGCTGTAATTTCTCAAATTCTTCACGCTCTTCAGACTTGTTGTTAAAGTAATTCTTTATACCATCTAACATTCCCATTCATTATTAACCCGAATTTAATCTTTCTCCTCTTATTATTTTCCCCATTGATGCATCACCCAACAATATTACAACTACTGTAATAAATATTCCTAATGCTCCAAATAGTACTACTAATATAATAACAGATCTTGATACTCCACTACTTAAGTATCCATCAGGTTGGAATGTATAACTAACATTTACTGATTTTCCTGCGAAATTGTTTGCGGTTTGATTAACTGATAATTGTATACTTTGTAATCCACCAGTTCCTGTTCCCGTTTGAATCACTACTCCAGACGTGTTTGTACTAGCATTTGTTGTATTTGCAACTGTTCCAGTTCCAATCAAAGTTCTTCCAGTCAAATCAAGAGTTGCATTAACAGCTGGTGCAGTAACAATTACGTTAGCCACTGAAAAAGTATTTGTTTGTAAAAAAACAGAATCACCAATAGTCGATAACAAAGCAATGGTAATAATAGTTCCTAAGAAAATCATAAAGAAAGCCTTCCCGTCCATTTTGAAATTTGCCATTCTTAACTTATTTTTTATAACTCCTCTATTTTTATTAAGCTTTTTTATTTTATAAACATAACGATAGAGGCATTATCTATTTCCTACAATTTTATTGAACATGAACGCAGCTAAGGCTCCAATTATTATTGTAGAGAATGCCATAACTGCAGAAAATCCTGCAATACCCAGAGTTATTATAAACAACATTGGAAATAGAAATCCTATTGTTGTATTAAATCCCCAATTAAGTCTTGATGCTGCTATAAAATATAAAGCTACAGCTATCATCGTTGCCATTAACGCAGTCCCAGCTATCTCTGAAACAAAAATACACCGCAGGTCTAATATATCACATACCATTTTAATCTTTGGCTCTAATCCATTCTATAACTACCATTATAAATACCATCATAATTGGTACCATAACTATTTTTGATAAAATTGGATTATAATTATTTAATATATTGTATATTGTTAAGTAATCTCCTATTAATACAGCAAATACTAATCCTAATGGCAAAAAGACTATGACGTTAGTAGCACTAATTAATGCTGCAACCGTTACTGCAGCCGTTGCAGCCAATGCACCTAGACCAGCAGTACCTATCATGGCATCCCAAAATGTACTGAACGTTATATTACTAGGGTCTAATATTGCATTTATTATCAAAGAGCTTGTAGATGTTACTCCAAGTTGTCCAGTGACTAAGAAAAATATATCAATTACTACTAGAGTTAGTACAGCCAAAACCATTTTTCCCATTTTAAACGAATGACCTCCTCATAAAGAATACTACTCCAGCAACACTGGACATTATAGCTATACCATATTGTTTTCCGAATTGTGCAATACCAGTCTGAGAAACTACTGCAGGATTATCCAACCAACCAATAATACTAAAAATCCATATCAATAATATTATTACAGCCACTTTGCTTTCACTATTGTCAGCAAGTTGGTTTGAACTCATATAAATAACTATTCCAAATATTATTGACAAGACTAGTAGTAGTCTAATAAAATTATCAAAACCGTAGTCAAGGAATAAAGTTCCTTGTCTAAATATTGAATAATCTCCTATAAATTCATTACCTACTATCCATACTTTAGATATTGTTAATGTTTCAGAACCAGTCTGTATTTTATATATCCCTATTATCCTTGTGTTGTTTGATGTATTAATAGTATCTGATATAAATCCTATTCCAGCGTTAGACTGAAAAGACAAAACTTCACCATTCTGATTTGTAATATTCATACTAATAAGACTTATTTCGTCGTTACCAGAAACATTAAAACCGAAAAGAACAAGCGTGTTATTAATAAGACTTGAATTAGTTGGAGTTATTTCGTAGTTTATTCCAATAGAAATGTTAGACCCGTTAACACTAACTCCTGTTCCCATAGTAACAAACCTAATATCTGTGGTTGGTACGAATGTGAAAATATTATTATTGAATCCTGCCTTACTAAAAGTTGCTGTATAAAGAACGTCTGGGTTTAAAAAATATATTACTAGTCCTGACGAGTCAGTCAAACTGGAAGCTACAGTTATTATTGACGCACCTAGTGTTCTTGTTATAACTCCTTTTACTAATGATATAGGATTACTAACTATATCTCTTGTCTGAAATTGTGTAAACAGACCTAAAAAGGTTGGCAACAAATATAACGTTATTTGTGTAGCTGAGTTTGTTAATATTGGTTGAGAAGTGAAAGCTCTTTGTTGGCTTTGTCCATTATTATATGTTAACAAAAAATCTGTATTAAGTGTCATATTACCTGGCGTAAAACATAACGTATAATTTTGGTTCTCTGTGGCATTTGATATTGACAATTCTTTTTTGACATCTCCATCTCCTAACCAAATGTCCCAGTTGGAATTTATTGTAGCAGTAACCAACTCTTCACTAATAGTTTCATTCTTAAAAATGAATCTTATATAATCAATATTATTAGTAGCATTACAAAAATTAAAAATTATTGGGTTTACTGTTTGATTTGTTGATGTAGAATTTACTTTTTGTCCTGCATAGGTGAATTGCCATAAAAAACTTCTTGTAGCAGATTGAATAGGTATATCTATTGTTGATGTAGATATATTGTTTGATAACGTTGTTGTTTTTAATTCTCCGTTATATATCAATGTTGCATCGGTTAAACTACTATTTGCATTAAGATTAATTGAAAATGTTTCTCTTTTAGTTTCAAAAGTATTTTCATTAAAAGTTTTATTTATTTGTAAAATATTTATAGTCCAAGACGTAGTAGTAAAATTACTAATACCAGAAGTCTCGTTAACATGTAATGTTAGATTATTAATATCTACAATATAAGAAAATGTTGTATTGTCCCCACAATTAATTGTTGTATTAGTATTATTATATTCTAAAATACAAACATCAAGAGTTGTAACATTAATTATGCTAAAGTTCAATTGTATTGATTGATTATTAGCCAAAAATAAAAAAGAATTTATTGGGCTTGTAATATCAATAACTGGTAACGATGTGTCTATTGTGAATGTTCTGTTTTCTGATAATTTGCAAATAGATCCAGCCGAAAAATTACCACATGATTCAACGTTCCAAATATATGTATTATCAACAAATAATGTACCATTATCTATAACTGTTACATTTTCATCTGTAAATATTGTTGTGTTTGTCGTTTCATTCTTTAATGTTCCATTAATAAACCAAGAAGTTAATGTCCAATTTGTTATATTTAACGATGTCGGAATAATAGTCCAATTAAAATTTGGTGATGTGTCTGATATTAAAGTAGTATTAGCTGGTGAATTTAATATTACATTTATATCAAATACAGTTGGTCCCCAAGATGCTACAATCATTATATCCTCGCCTGATTTATTCCTGTTTATATCAACTTCGTGATTAACTTCTGCTCCAATAAAAGTGTTGTTCATTGCTCCAGTGGAGGCTTGATTGCTTTCTACATTTGCCTCAAAATTTTCCGTAGCACCAGTCCAACCAACTCCAATACCACTACCAGTAAAAGCATAACCAATCACAACACCATTTTCTGGCACATCTACATAAGCAGAACCATTAAATATAAAAAATCTAGCAGTATCAAAAGGTGTAGAATTACTAGTATAAATAGCCCATACACCTATACCACTTCTAACCTGATTTGTATCCCATGTAACTACAACATCTCCAGTAGTACCAGTTGGAACATTTGCATACCAAATTTCTGCAACACTACCACCTTCGCTTTCAGCGAAAGCATTTGTTGCGGAAATTCCTCCTATCGTAAGAGAAACTACATTTGCATTTGGAGCACTTTTTCTTCCACCTGTTCCAACAACAATTACCCTGTTGGAATCTGCAAAAGATAAATTCTGACTAGAAAAAGTGTACACAGTTCTATCAACAGCATCTTGTGCACTATCTGTAAATTGATAAGTCCCTTCAAAACCTGCATGTTTCGATATTTGTTTTCCAGAAATAGTCCACACAGCATCCAATCTCTCTAAGGGGCCAACATTAACTCGTATACCAATAATACTATTATCTTTAGGTATATCATACGAATTATAATCTACCCAAGAATTGATTGTTTTATTCTTTTCTCCAGTTAGAACATTTTGACAAACTTCAGTTCCATTACCTAAAATATTACACTTGTATTCATAAATAGGCTCTTTTATAATTTTACTATCCCAATAAACAAATTGATAATTCTTTTCAACTATCTTTCTTGTATTTAAATCGGTAAAGATAACTTCTCCCAATCCATCCTCATATAATTCATTATAATTAACTTCATACCACATTACTACAGTATTTCCTATCTCTACATTCCTAATTTGATTAACATTATTGTGAGACTTTAATTCTAAGGATCCCAAATCACTTCCGAAAAAAGGTAAACCAAAAGCGTTTTCTATTGTTACTTTCATGTCATCTTTTTCATATCTTAACGTATTATCGAATTCAAATGACGTAGCTAAACTAATAAAAAACATTCCAACTATAAATAATAATATTACTTTTTTCATCCTATCTTCCTCCAATTAGTTACTAACCATACTACAATACCTATTAAGAATGAACCAACAAAATACACCATAGAAATTCCTGTTACAAAACATGTAGGTCTTCTTGTCAACTTTTCTACCCTTGTATCATTGTCATAATCTGTTTGATCGAATCCTGTAGTACCTGGACAGTTAAGAGAAGTAGTATCTCTTGCATTATCCAAACTCTCTTTAAATGGATCTATTAGTGCTAACACGCCCAAGAAGAACACAAATCCTAATACAATTAATGCAAACCCAAATACAGATTTCCCTGCACGTTTATTCATATTTTTCTCCCCCTTATTTTTTCAAACTTTTTAATTCTATTAAGAAGATTTTGATCCTTTTCTCTACGAAACTTTAGTTCTGGTTTACTAACGTTCCTCATTGCAGCCATTTTTTGATCTCTCAATGTAGCAAACCTGACTCCTCTTTTAGCAACCGATTCAACTTGTCTACTTGGCGTAGCGAAGTCTACAAGACCTTCTCCAGTATCGTTAGAAATAATCTTGTAAACATTAACACCAGGGGATCCTAATCCTCTTTCAACTTTGAACACATCACCACGAAACCTTTTATCCAATTTGTGTTCCAACTGCCTTGCTCTTAATTCTGGGTTCTTAACAAATACATCCCAGTCTAATGTTTCTCTTTTCAATCTTCTAGGAAGTTGAGCATTAGTTGCTCTTGTTCCATGTACTACTCCTACCTTATTTTTTGCTAAAAAACTTCTAGTAAATCTGTTAACCAAATTCTTGTTACGTTTTAAAAACTTTTTACTTATCATTTATTCCTCCTTGCAATACGTTCACGCAAAATGTCGCCAGGTTTCTTTTGTTTTGCCATATCTTTTATAAGGATAACTTTTTTTATAATCTTAACCTTTTTCTTTTTTGGGGCTTTGAATAGTTTACTAAATTTAAATTTTACCATTATTTCTTTTTCCTCCTTTTAATTAATTTTGTAGTCTTTAAATTACTTTTAGGTACTGAGAACGGTTTTTTCTTAAATTGTAAATTAGATTTAGTAGTTTTCTTAACAATCTTCTTCCTTCTTTGGGCTGTTGCACGTGCAACATTAATTTGTTTAACTTCGTTTCTTGTATCTAGTCTAAATCTTTTACGTTCAATAAATTCATCTAGTAATGGAACTTGTTTCCCACCAACAATCCTAAACGGCCTATATTTTTTTTGTGTCTTTTTGAAGTAACCAGTAGGTATACGTATTAGTGGTTTCTGTGCTTTCTTATTTATTGCTTTTGTGATCCCGAAGTTCGCACTGGTAGAATTATCACCAACCCAAGAACTTAAATCTCTAGCTTGTTTCTTCTTCAATGGAACTTTATTAATTCGCTTTCTAATCCCTCCCTGGCGTGACCAAGCATGAAATCCTTGGTTCTTTTTATCTGGTCTAACGAATGGTTTACCCCTTCTTGCTTCACCAACACTAGGAACTCCGGGTATTATCTTCTTTAATCTAACTGGTATGTTTGCTATGTTCACATCTTGCCTAGAAACATTTTGCGTTCTTAATTGGAGATTAAGCTTTTGTATTAATACCAATTTTTGTGCCATACTTTGCATTTGTTTTATCTGTTGATTCAATTGTTGTATACTTGTCTGTGCCGTTAAGTTTTGGGTTTTTGTTGATAGACTAAGTTTTAGTTTTTGTCTTGATTGTAATACCTGCAATGTTTTATTAGTTTGAATGAGTCTATTATTTAGTGATGTTTCATTTGCAACAAGATTTCTTAATGCTGGGCTTAATCCTTGTATGAATAATATTGTTGGTGATTTCAATTTTACTATCGGATCATTTTTTATATTAAGACTTAACGCTTGTGATAACGGCCCAATACTTGTTCCTGTTGTCTGTGTGAATTGATTTTCTAATTGTTTTACTTGAGTATTAACACGCTTCATTTGTTGTTGTGTTTGTTGTTTACTTTGTGTTGTTGCTCCCTCTACCGTCTGTTTTCTAAATCTATTCTTCAATTCTCTGAACTTTTTACTTAGCTTTATTAAATCTTGATTGAATGTTGTTTTGGCTTTAGTGTCAGCGAATGTAACTTCAAACGGAGTTTTCTTTGGAACTCTTCCTAATTCGGGTTTAGGTGTGACAGGTATAGTTAATGCTTCACCTTTTAGTTTAGCTTTCAATGTCAAGCTTCCTCTAGCAATCTTAGTGTTCAACTCTGCCACAAGTTTAGCGTCTGTTAAAAGTCTTGTAACGACTTGGCCAGTAATTGTTGGAAATTGTCCAGCTTTAAATTCTGCTTCTGTGAATGGGAGTTGTCCCCTAGTGCTTCTTTGTAAATTAATCATATTTTGAATTTCCTTAATTGTTATCTTTTGTCCCTTGGCCACTTTCCTTTCTATTGATAATATTCTCCTAATTAATGCTGGGTTTGTGTTCTTAATTTTAAGAATAACCGAATTACTAATAACCCCAGACTTACCACCACCTAGATCAAATATTTGTAATTTAGTGGCAGACTCAATAGTCTTTCCTCTTTCAAAACCAACATCCTTTCCAGTAAATGCTCCCCTTTTTGGGGTGAACCTCACCACTTGTGTAAAAACTTTTCCTTCCCCAGTTTGTCTTTCTAACCTTCCAACAGCTCCTCCAACAATTTTTTCTCCTGCGATCTTCGTAATCTCTGCACCAGTAAATCCTCTATCCGTTACAAGTGTTGTTTTACCACTGAATGGGTCTGCTTGTGTTTTACCGAACTCTAATATTCTAAATGTTCTACCATCGTTTAGAACAACATCATAAACTATTGTATCTGTTATTTTCCCCGTACTTTTTAATCTTAAAAAATTAGGATCAGACAGTTCCATTTGTTTGACAAATCGCTGTTTTTCTGCCCCTTTGATAAATGTTGAACTCTCTAATGTCTCTGCATTAATCTTTGGTGGAGTTCCCCTAAACTTTGCACCAACACGAGAACCAACAAGTCCACCAGCTATAAAAGCACCTGTCTGTAATGACGATTCTATTGGGAATTTTCTAAACTGTTTTACAATACCTCTTCGTTTCAAAAATAAATCTGTTGCTATTACTCCAGTAATTGCGGGTCCCAGCAATGGCACTGTTGCACTCAATAATGTTAATGCCGCACCTATTGCAAAATTGCCAAGTAGACCCTTTTTTATTTGATTACTTTCAAATTTATCTATTCTTTCCTGAAATTGTACGTTGGCTTGTGTTTCGTTTATTTTACCACTAGCTAGATTAAACTGTATTACCTCGACTTTTCTTTTCAAATCATCAATGTCTTTTTTAGATATCCCTTCTAATTGTTCTTCAAATGTTGGTGTTCTTACTGTCTCCTGAACTATTGAAGTGCCTTGGCCTAATGCTGTTTCTCTTGTTGTCTGCTCAATGAGTGTTCCAAAAGGGCTTCTAGGTTCTCCTATTATCGTTTCTGCTGTTGGTAATGCTCTCTCTACTCTACCAAGCACTCCTGGAAGTCCTATCTCTGGAGCAGGTTCAACAGAAAGTATCTTTCTTGTTGTAACTCTGTCAGTATCTCTTGGCGGTATAATCGGTATAATCGGTATTATTCTTGGTTCAGGAACTGGAACTTCTGGAACTCGTGCTTCTGTAATCTTTCTTTGTTTTTCTGCCTCACGTGCAGCACGTCTCACCGCTTTAACACCACGCTTAGCCCCTAAAATGTCTTGAATTTCAGTAGCAGGAAATCTAAGTCCAGACTCTCGTCTTAATTGTCTTATGCTATCAAAGACTTGTGTTTTAGTAATCTCACCACGAGCAAAAGATTGTTTTAAATTCTCCGCCCCCTGCCTAGCTAATAATACTTTAGCCCCTGGAGAAAGTTTAGGTTTTACTGGAATTTTAGGAGGTTCTTTTGGTACAGGTTTAGTTGGTGTTACACCAACTTGTCTTCCGCCAACCTTTCTACCTGTCCCTTCGATTGTTCCACGAGCAATTCTTTGGCCACTAGCTATTTGTTCTTCACGTCTTTTTAATTCCCTTTGCCTAACACCAGGAGGTAAGTCTAATACCATTTATCTACTCCTCCGTTTACGTTCACACTCATTCAACTTATCTTGTATTATTTTGTTACGTTCACCAAGGCTTTTCTGTCTAAGCTTTTCTAACTGTTTTGGTGGAATAGATGCTGAAAGAAGTCTATCATTATTGCATACGTCCCTTTTGTTTTTTGTTTTTACCATGTAGTTTACCTCCCCGTGGGGCATCTTCTATAGTTAAAGATATAATATCACCTGGCTGTATTTTCTTAAATCTCTTTTTTGGTAGAGTAATACTAAGTTGTCCGTTCCTTTTATTACCGAACACTTTTGTTTTAAGTTTTCTTACAGCCATACTACTAGTAATCCTTTTTATTTTATAAACATAACGAGTAAAAGTAGTATTAAAGATTGTTTTTGAAGTCAAATAGATTAGATTGTTTTATTCTAGTCTTAACATTAGGCATTTTAATATATTGTTTTCTTTTTTCTTTTTGTCTTTGTTTGTTTTCAGGCCTTTCTTTATATTCTAATCTTTTTGCTTTTGCTTCACATGTTTGTTCATATTCTCTCTTCTTTCGCTTTCTCTCAGGTATTTTATGATATTTTTTATAATATTGTTTTGTTTTTTCTTTGACTTCAATTTTTTGATAATATTCTTTTGCTTTTTGTTTTACTTCATGTCTTCTTGAATATTCTAACCTTATTGCTTTGGTCTCAGGTCTTTGAAGATACTCTTTTCTTTTTTGTATATATTCTGGTGTTTTTGTTACTATTATAACTTGCCCCCGTTCTTCAAAAGATTTAAAAAATTATTGATATTATCCATTTGTTGTTTAAGTTGTTCATCACTCGCTGGTAAAAATCCAGAAGTTGCCAGGTCATCAAGTAAAGAATCTTTAATGATTTGTATGGATCTTTTACCCAAACAGTCTTGGCAAATGTTATAATCTTTATCACACTTTTTGCCGCAACTATCACAAAGTCTAATTATTTTCATAACTTACCCTCCGACTTATTTCTAATTATTAATACTTTTACTTTTTTTCCCAGATGTTTTTTTGGAATTCTAACAGCAGCACTATTTCCCATTGATATCACTTCTCTTTCTAATATTTCATCTGCTGCGAAAAACTCAGAGGCAGATTTAAGTAACAATACTAATCCCATGTTATCTTGTTTTTTCATGTAACTATTTGTATACACTATGCTATTTAAATCTTCCCTTATCAAAAGATCTTTTTCTTAGTTCTAAATGGTGAAATAATATTACCATCCTCATCACGAGTGAATGCATCTTTAAGATCTCCTTGTTCTCTCATACCTGGAATATCATTCCTAATTTCTTCACACATTCTATTAGTATCCTCTGTAATAGCTTTATCACTAATACCAAACAGATTTTTTATCAATTCTATCATATTAAAACCCTTGTCCTTTTCTGTAGTCATACCCTTAATAGAATATATTGGCCTTTCAATAAAACCATCATCAGCTGTTAGTTTTACTCTTAACTTACTACTACCATGAAAGTTCTTCTTCTTCATATTATTTATAACCCATGACAAAAGCTAGTACTATTATTACACCGATAGCTATACCAATAGCAGCCTTAGCATTTAATTTAATACCTTCACCACGTTCTCCGCTACGAACACGTTCTGCATGTCTAATTCCCTTTATAGCATGGTCTTGAAATAATGCAACCTTCTCATTTACTTCTCTCTCGTCCCATACCTTTGTTCCTTCTGGTGTTATTGACCATTCTTTTATTATTGCCAATGGATATCTATCCTTAGACATTGTATAAGTACAATCACTCCTCTCATGATATGTTTTCCCTTTAATATTAAAGGATCCCTTCTCAGACTTTATCTCCATTGGTTCAGCTATACCATTTTCGTTTAAGAATAAAACAGCAACAGTATTAGAATTCTTTAATTTTCTAGGACTCCAAGCCTTATCCCAAAATCCCATCTTTTTCTTATCATCCTTTTTCTTATCTTCTACTTTTTTATCCAAATCTTTCTTCATCTTTTTATACCACCTTTCAAATTTTGAATATTATTCTTTCTAGAACGTTGCATATCCATCCTTTTTGTAACATTAAGTCCTTGTATAAAGCCATTATTACTCATGCCACTATGACAAACATTTATTATTTTCTGTCTGAAATAGTCAGAACATTTATTTATTGTTCCTGGTTCACAATATTTTTCTATTATTGGGTCAAGATAAAACTTAGCTATGTCCTCCATGTCTTGCATAAAACGTATAGTGAATGCTGGAACTCCAAGTTCACCCTTTTCAAGGAATGTAACCTTCTCTGGCATATCCTGCGATAAAGAATTAGCAAGAAATGTATGTTGATTAAAACTTGACTCTCGCTCTTGTAACCCGTAACCTTGAGGATATTCATTCTGTTGCATGTAATTCTCGTCAGACATATCCTCTTTCTGTTCGTCTTCTGCATCTTTCATTTCTTGTACCATTTCTGGAGTTATCTCTGGAGGCATTTGATCTTCATTATTTCTCATTTTTTATATTAGCCTCCTTCTATCTTCGTATAATTGTTGTGTTTTTTCTGGCAGTTCTGGCATTGGTGGTATCTTTTCATATAGTTTTGATGGGTCAAATTGTTTCAAAAACTCTCCAACTTTGGGATTAGTTTTTATAGCCTTAGCTAGTATAACCAACAAAAGACCACCAACTATAGCCATTGCAAATAATGCATCTATTAATTGATTTAATGCCATCCTTCTCTTTTGCACAACCTCCATCCAGTACGCTGAAAATCTTTTTTAATATCTTCGGCCATTTCTATTTCTGTATTTAACAATGCTATTTCTTTAATAATTTTCAATCCCTCACTACCCATCTTATTTTTAATCTGTTTCTCATCAATCTTATCAAGATCCATCTTTATTGGTACTCCGCCAACCTCTTGAGACATCATAGAAATGACTCTACCATCAATATACACTTGCCTTATTGCTGACCCACAAACGAAGAATAGTTTTATCATTCTATCTTCTCCTCCCACCAGACATAATCTTCCCTGACACACTTGGTAAACTTTTACCAGCTAGAGCCAACCAAACACCTACAGGAACACAAACACTAAATAGTAATTTCCATTTAAGTGTTGGTGCATAGTAAAACATAATTATTATTAATGGTACGCTAAGTACCGTAAACTTTATCCATGGGAATCCTTGATTATAATTTGAATACATTATTTTTCTCCTCCTTCTTTGTCATTATCATCGTTTGTACAATTGATAAATCTTAATATTATATTACTCTTCATCTAAACTTTCTACCTCTGGTCGTTGCTCATAACTTCCTTCTTGTTCGTTACGAGAGAACGCATCATTTATCATAAAGTAAAATCCCATACCAATAAAGGACGTACCTAAAGTTAATCCTAATAATGTTGAATAATTGATAAATGAATATCCTGGATATAATGTTATCACACCCATTACCATTAAAATCATTGAGCCTACATTTTTAATCATTCTTAATTGGTCATGATACATTCCAATGATTATCAATAACAATGCTATAATAATTATTACGAACTGTTGTGGAAACTTTTCGTGCGGTTTTCCGTCACCAGTGATCGCTATGACGAACGTATCTGGACCAGCCAAAGAACCATTATTGCAACTTTGAAAAACAGTAACAAAACCTAACTGATCGTTTAATGCCTGAGATACTGTGATGTTTCTGTAAGTAGCAGTATTTGTCATAACTGAATTGTCCAATAATATTGAACCATCAGGTGAAAGAAGTGTTATATTACAATTGAACGACGACGAACAAAAGAAACCGTTATCAAAACATGGACGTTTTAAATCGAATTGTTTATTAAACTGGAACGATGGAACCTGTTCCGATATAGATTGCTGTGCTGTTACTGTAACAACTAATAAAAAAGAAATAAAAATAAAAATAAAAAACTTATTTAACATTCTAACGGGTTATAATGTTGATTGATACTTAAATCAATCCAACATCCTGCAAACCCCCAACTGCTATATTTACACCTGCAATCATTATTCCTAATGCAAAGAATAGTGTTACCAATCCTAGTATGGTACCTGCAGATCCAGTCACGTTACCACCTTGAGCAGCAACAACTTGGTCAGCTACTGAGGGAATTAAGTTTACACCAATAAGAATTGTAATAAAACCTTCTAATAATCTACCTAAAGCCATTTTTTAATTTCTTAAATCCTCCTCTAATTATACTAAACCTTTTTATTTTATAAACATAACGATAAATAACTACTAGTAGAGGACAAAGTTTTACTAGTAAGATCTAACGAATAATAATCATTATGTTTATAAAATAAAATAACGTTTATATCTTGAGGAGTGATACAATGCAGATAAATAAACACAATAAATATATTGATTCAAATAATTCTAAACTAAATTTAAACTATTCTTACCCAAGAAAGACCAATAACCCCAATAACGGCGAAAAACGAAAAACGAAATATTATATATAACTTAATAATAATGATAAACAATAATGAAAATACAGAGCAGTTGAGAGAAAGTCAGTACAATTTAAACGAACAAAACAACATGCTTATAGCAGACTTGCAACGTGAAGCTATATTCTTGGCATTAAGAAAAAGAGATTATGTATCATCATTAGAAAGATGGAACTATATAAGAATATTATGCCAGGCACGATTTGAAGATAAAGAGATTACTACTTTAGATACACTGTATGATGATTTTTATAAAATAGAAAAACCAGATGTTCCGAATAATCTTAATGCTACAAAAACCAATATGATAGATAAGTTGTCAGAAAAACAACAATGGATTAAAAATTATTATGATTATCATAGAAGATTGAAATTAGATAAGTTTATTAGAGGAGTGTTAGAACTTATGAGAAAATATAAGATTTCTTCAACAGATAAAGAAACAAAGAATAGACTTAGTTAAAATGGTAAAATTACTTTACTCAAAAGAAAAAGATTCATGGGAACAATTGGATAAGGGTTCTAGGGAAGGAATGTACATGGACGGTTATCTTTTCAACTCTTTTGATAACGCAAAAAATGTAATGAGCAAAAAAGATTTAGATCTTGTTATATGTGTTTCAGGTTATCCTGGTAACGGTAAGAGTACCCTGATAACTCAAGTAGCATCATTTTGTGATCCAACATTCTCAGAGAAAAGAATGTATCAAACAACCAAAGCTTTTGTAGAGGGATTAAAAAACGCCGATATGAATACTGCACATTGTCTTGACGAATCTTACGATGGACTAAACTCTTCACAAATAAGAACGGCTATTGGAAGAACAGTTATGAACATTATGAATATCATTAGGCAAAAAAGATTATACATTTTTATTGCTCTACCAGACTTTTTTGACTTATCAAAGAACATTGCTATATTTAGAAGTAGATGGCTACTGCATTGTTATGAAAAAGAGTTCGGTGACATTGGTTATTTCGCTGCGTTCGATAGAGAATCTAAGAAAATGCTTTATATAAAGGGTAAGAAAGAAGAAAATTATAATGCTCAAAAAGCCTCTTTTTATGGAAGTTTTACTAAGGCAATACCACCTAATGTTAATTGGAAGAAATATATAGAGATGAAAGACGCAGGACTTCAAGGAGTATTTGTTCAACAGAAAGAAGAAACTTATTCAAAAAAACATCGTGACAAATTGATAGTTTTATTATATAACGAATACAATGTAGATACTAAATTCTTATCTGAATATCTTGATATGAACCGTAGGAGTATTCAAGGAATAATATCAAACTATAAGAAATCTAAAACTGATTAATTATTCAATACCTTCTGGTATTTCTATTATTTGTATGCCATATCTAGTTCCCCTAAATTCAATATATCCAAAACCTTTCATCTCTGTAAGTATATCTCTCCAATTATACTTACCCATCCTGAAAAAGCATGTTAGGATTTTTCTTGCATCACTAATCTTTATTCTTCCCATATGTGATTCTATCCAAAGTTTTCTAAGGATTATTTTGTATGGCAAAGTCATCCCAGCCGATTTTGTTATCACCAAATTTGTCACTCCTATATTCGTTTGAATAACAATACTCTGTTATGTTATTCAATAAATTGCACGGATCTTTTTGTAATTCTCTACAATATTCTGTCTGATCGAAATAGCTCCATGCTATGAATAATATTAATGCAATAGTGAACGCTGTCCTCATATTTAAAACAGTCTTCAATTGTTCCTTTATCATCCATTGTCCGTTCCACGCCAATGGTTTAACTTGTCTATGAATAACTCCATTCTTAGTTATAAGTCTTTGTAAAAAAAAACCTGGACGTATCTCTTCCGTATTTTCTGGAGTTAATGATTTAATTAATTCCATTATATCTTTTTATTATATACCTCCTAACTTTTGAACCAAAATATAATCCTATTAGAAGACCAATTACTATTGAACAATATTTTATAATAAAACCATTACTCATTGTTTCACCTTCTTAATTCTTCTAATTGCTAAAAAGTTTGTCAAATGAAAAGTTACCATCATATAATAAACTCCTAATAAAAAGTATTTCCAATGATAAGGAATTATACTCAATAATAACACTAGTATACAAAATATTATTCCACCAGATATCATAATTCCATCAAAAATTCCCAGCTGTCTAACCAAAGATCTTATTAATGGATTTGTTTCCACTGCTGTATAATCCTTCTTTGGAAACCTTTCTTTATATATTATTAAGAATTTATAAGTAAACAAAATATCTAATACTAATCCAAAAATAACAAAAAGCTCTATCATTCATTACACCTCTGTTCAAATTTAGCTATCCAATATATAGGAAAAAAGTAAAACAATAGATGTATCACAACAAAAGAAAAAGAAAAGATAATCTTAAAGTACCAAGTATTTAACGGTAGTAATGTATAACACAAAATGAAAGATATTATTACAGATACAATCCAAAAATACTTACCCATATACTTTCTAATAATATAATCTCTTTTTCTTGTGAAAGACTTGTCGTTTTTGTAATCATATTGTGTGCCACCAGTTATAGAAATAATAGCATTATACTTTTGATAAGCACTTATTCCTTGGCTTAAAGATATTCCTAACGAAAAAATGAATGCCAAAATTATCCACCAAAAGCCTTTCCAAATAAATATACCACATACAATAGTAACACCAACCATCTGTAAAAAGTGTGATTGATATTCTATATTGGCCAACCTTTCTGGTGGAGTATTTTTTATAGCTTCTTTTAAATCTTTAAGTTTTGTCATCTTAATTTATACATGTCTCCCAATATTTCCACAATTTTATCTCTATGTTGGTCTGTAAATATACTTGGAGAACCATAATGTTTTAAGAATGTATTATAATCGTGTCCCAATCTCATACATATCTCACTAACATCTAAATCTACACCACGTCTCTGAACAGTTTTAAGCCACATTCCTAATGTTTTTCTTATGTTATGTAATGAAAACTCCCATTCATTTAAACCAACTTTATTTAGTGTTCTTTTCATCATCTTATATACTGCCTGTTGTGTTAGTGGAAAAATAAAATCATTATTTTGTATATTATTATCTCTTATATGTTTTCTAAGTTTTCTACAAAATCGACTAGAAACCCCGAAGGATCTTTTTTGGCCACCCAGTATTTTTGATTCTCCCTTCTTAGCTTTAGATTTTGTAACTCTTAGTGTAACAGAATTATTTTCCCAAATAAAATCATCAGGAGTTAAATGTAAAACTTCATCAATCCTTCCACCAGTTTGTAATAATGTTTCAAAAAGTATTCTTTTATTTGGTTTCAAGCATTCCAAAAAATTAATCCATTCATCTGGGAAAAAGTATCTATGCCTATCTGACCTTACAGTATATTTCTTACCATCAGATTTAATACCTTGGAAAAGTCCTTTTTTCCCTGGAACTTGTATTAAAGATAAACCTTTCTTATTAACGCCTCCTTGTTGTGATTGTTCCATATTATTTCTTTATATTAAAAGATAAACCTATTATTTAAAGCTTTATGATTCAAATATCCAATATTTACTTATGTAAAATCTTATGAGAAAAAATGCTCCTGATATAAAAACCGCTGTTATTAGGTACATATAACCAAGAAAATCTACTAAATAAGAAGTAATTCCGATGCCTAATATTTGTATGGACGCTTCGAGCCAGGCTGATTTAAACATCTGTTTCTTAATTGTCATTCTCCATCACCTTATTTCTCGATTCTTTCATATTGCGAATATCTTCCTTCAATTCCTGTAATCCTGATTTATTAAAGTTAAAATTACAAAACAAACTCCTATACCCATAGTAGCAATTGCAAACCAAGGTCTGACACTATCACTAAGTGTTGGCAATATTGTTACATTATGGATTATCATAGAAAATGACATGAATATAATCCATAATGTTTCTACTATCAATTTCATTATTCTTTACTCCTTTGATTTAAATTGCCAATTTCTGAACATTTTTTATCTTCCATAAAACCCAACCAGCTACAAGTTATTGTATTTTCACAAAGCTCATCTTTAAATGGGTTTCCTTTTTCATCTATGCAAGGAACCATTTCTGTTCCAATGTCTTTAACTGTTGGAGAATCTATTATAATCATAGTAGCCATTACTATTACACCCAAAATTATCAATACACAAAAAACAAACCAAACAAATTTTCCGATATTCATTCTCCCTCGCCTCGTGATTGATTTAAATTGCGAACATCCGAACATCTCCTTTCTGCAGAAAATCCTAGATAACTACAATATAATGTTTTTTCGCAAAGTTCATTCTCAAATGGCCTATTCTTCTCATCTATACATGGGACCATCTCTATTCCTATTTCTTCCGCTGTTAAACCATCTGTCACTGAGACTATAATACCCACAAAGCACACCAATAGTAATGTTAATAACAATGCTACATATACGACACAAAACATCTTTCCTACCTTCATTCTTCACCTCGTTTATTAGTCCCTTGATTTATTTTGTGTCCATTAATCCCATACGGAAAATTTACTATTAATGCTATCAATCTTATAATTAATGACATATCTTATCCTCAGTTCGTTTAGTTTTAATTATAGGAACAGTATCAAATGTTCTTGAAAAACACATCCAAGGTATTGCAAATAATAAGCATACCAATAATAAAAATGTTAATATTGGTATATCAAAGCTAAAGCTCACTGAAAATAATATACATATTATAGATGTTATAACAAATCTAATAATTATTCCTCTCATTTTCGACCTCTTTTAATATTACGAATCTCTGCTTGATACATCGACCCTAATGCACCAGTACAACCAATCCCAATAAACATTAGTATTGTTGAGAATATTATATTCAGTTCTGATGTGAAATACCATATTTGTGTTAATACAATACCAGCAAGTGTTAACAAACCGATTTTATTCATCTTTTTCATTCCTTCACCTCGCTTATGTTTAGAAATAGGAACTTTTCATACTTCAGTATATTCTTCATACCATCTAAAAACAAGCCACCGAATAAAAAATATAAACACAAAATAACAATAGTGAATGAAAATTGCGTATTTGTATCAGATATATCACTGATTTTCATATCCTTAAACCATATAGACATAAATATTGTTCCATATAAGATAGCCCTACCAAGTTGATATGTATTAAAGATAATTTGTTTCATTCTTGTTTGCCTCTCTTCGCGTCTCGTTTAATTTCTTTCCTAAGTTTAGATACCCTTTTACAACAATCTAGACATATATAATCTACCGCAACAAGGAATTCCACCTTTCTCATGGATTTTTCATCTTGCATTTTATCTCCACACCAATCACAAAAATATCTTATCATTCTCCGTCATCTCCCTTAGACACGTCTAACTCATTTAATATCTTATTATCTTTATACGCAGATATAATCCCCATGATTGCAAGGGTAATAAAGAATAACGCAATCGTAAAAAGTAATCCTTCGATTATCATTCGTCGACCTCCACAATCAAGACCAACATCTTTCATTGTTCATCTCCTGACACTTCTGCGTCGTTTAGTTCATCTTTAAGTTTTGAATATTCTATATGGCTTATCAAATAAAAATCACTATCAGCAAGACTATATGTGTCTGGGTTAAAGTATCTTAATAAGATTTCTTCTATCTTGTTATTCCTTTCATTTATCAAAATATCCCCATCCTCTTTTGAGTAATTATTATCATCATGTATTTTTCCGCATCCAATACATTTATACTTAGGCATTTTTCTCACCTTCCACTTTCGCATGATTTACTAACTCTTCTAAAGCAGTCCTTAAAGAAACCTCTAAACCAGTCCAAAATAATTCATTAACAGAATCTGGGTATTGATTTTTAAAACATAGCCATAACTCATCTCCAAATTGGTTAAAGTCAACTTTCATCTTCCACCTCATCTTTCGCATGGACTACGTCGTTTTTTATTTCTTTAATTTTAAAGAATCTTGGGTTGCAATTATCTTGTAATTTACAAGTAATTTCTTCAATAGTCCCTTCGTCTATTAAAAGTGTTTTTATTACTCCATGACTACTTCTTTTTTCTGTTTGTACTAAATATATTTCTTTTCCTGCCTTCATTGTTCGCCCACCCCAACATTTGGGTCTTGTTTCATTCTTTTTTTATAATCATTTTGCCTGTGAATATATTGGTGCATTTTTCTAATTTCATTATCAATTTTGTCATGTCTAATTAATTCTAATAATTTTTGTATTTCTCTATATTTTAATTTAGCAGTTCTAATATCCTCTTCTGTTTCATTTGTTGGATTTATTACTTTGTCATATAGTATTCTGCTCCTTAAAGTAAGGTATTGAGTTATTTGCCTCTTATCAACTTTAGTTCTGAGATTTTTAATACTGCTCTTCATTGTTCACTCTCCAATACTTCTGCGAATTTCTCGCATTTACAGTTTTTACATCTACAATATCCAAAGTCACTAATATATTCTGTTCCATTATGGTGTCGGTCAAAAGACTTTTTATGTCTAGCTTGTGAATGTCCACACTCACATTTAGTCCTCCACATAATTCCTTTAGGCATCTTGTTCACCTACCACTAAAGATACGTCGTTCATTGTAGCATCTCCATTAATATATGATTGTATACTTGATTTATTTCCGATTCTGTAGCTTCCTTATCTAATAACAAAAATCTAATTCTATCTTTTAATTTTGGGGTATGACCGTTTTTAGTATCTAACTTTGCAACTTGAAGAACATCTAGCTCTTTTACCGAATCTATAACTACCTTAGAATTTCCCCCTTGCCCGTTTGGGAAAAGGAAACACTTCGTTGCTAATTGAGAGGTGTTATTTTTCCCAATACTTTCCAAATACTTTAATGATTTTTTTGCGTTGTCACTTAATGTTGAAATATCAGCTATAATCTTATTCTTGGATTCTTCCAAAAAGTCTTTCTTAATCTTCTCTAATGGTTCAACTTCATAAACCACTGCCCCTCCAGATGGAACTCTTGCTAGAATTTTAGACAGAAGGGCTTCCTCATCTATTGATGGTGCTATTGCTGAAGGTGAAGCAATTGCAGTAGTAGGCACTTTCTGAAGAACCTTTGCGATTATAGTGGCTTCATCTAATTCCTGCTTTGGCTGATTCTGTAAATTATAAATATCTGTGTAAACCTTCCCAAATTGTTCTTGTACCTCTTCCAATTTTTTGAAGAAGTCTGCCCTTATTTCATTCATCTCTGCGTTAAATCTCTTTGTTGTTTCTGAAAAGTCTATAGTTGATTGCTCATGGATTCCTGTCTCCTTCTTTTTGGCTACAGCAAATGGGGTTACTGACTCTGGGGCATCTAAATCCTCTATCTTTAATTCTCCCAATGATACTCTCTTTGCTCTTTCATCATCTAACCAGAATGGTTGAACATATACTTTCTTTGTAGATTCTCTTGTTGCTAAATAAAAGATTCCTTTTCCCAAAGTCTGAATATCTTCTGGTTTTGGTTTCAAGTTTTTAGATAATGGAATCTGGTCTATCGTGTGCTTTACCTCATTTATTTCTGATTGAAAACCAAGTATCCATGTGGATATTTGTTTAAGCGGAGACTTATCAACATCAGACATATCCTGAGAATCAATCCATATAAAATTCTTATTTGTCGCACCCTGTTTAATAAAACTCATAATAGATTCTTTGCACGGGTTTCCTCTGCTCTGTGGTATGAACTTCCATGACTCTGGAATTACCACCACGACATTCTTATGGTTATGTAAAACTTCTTCTAAAACACTTTTTATAATTAAACTTTGAACTTCTGGGTCTCTACTGAATCTTTCTAAATCAATTATATTCATTCCGTCTGATAGCTCTAGTGTCTCTGAAAAGTTTATTGATTGAAGTTTGGGTATTACTAATTCAAGGTATGCCTGGAGGTTTACTAAAATATCCTTCTCTGAAACACCAATCTTTTCTAATAATCTTTCGTCTACCCTTTTCTTGAATCCCAATAAAGAGCTTCCATCTGTTTGTTTAGAAAGTTGAATTATTTTTGACCTAGCAGATGTACCAACCTTTTCTTTAATTGTAGCCTCTATTAATCCTTGTATAAATTGCCAGTCTGATTGCTCTTTGAAATATGGCTGTATCATAGTTCCAGATAAAAAAGACTTCTCTCCGACTTTTGTCTTGAATACTATTGCTTTAGCTTTGCTTCTTTTTATCATTGCCTCAAGAGTTGTGGTTTTCCCTGCTTCTTGAGTCAATCCCGTTACTATCACGTGTGAATTTTTAACAAAAACTTCCTCTCCAGTTCCCACCTCATATCCCAGTTTAATCTTTTCCATTTTCTCCTCCGTCGCTTGTTTTACAATTTGCGAATATCATTTACCAATTCTCCTATACTTTACTTCCTTAATTTCTCCAATAGATAATATAATAAGCACTATTCCGCCACAAATAAATCCCACAAGTGAGAGTATTATTCCAGCTAGTAAAAAGAATGCCTCAATATATCCAATTGTACCTTGTTCTATTAATCCTGGAACATCTATCGGCTCTGAATTTGCGATATAGGCACAAAGGAATATACCAACTATCAACATTATGATTCCCAGTATGCGGAATCCCAGTCTTGGACGTTTGTCCCATTTTACTATCTTCTCATAATAATTCCCATCTAATTCTTTTTTCATTCTTCATCTCCCGTTTCGTCTAAGGTGCAATCCCCGAACGCTGTGTTTATACAAGAAATCTCACTATCTGGAATTATAGACCCATCTTTATTTCTTGGAATTTCATCACCCTCTTTCCTACATTTACTACAAATTCCGACGACCTTAACTCCAATTATTTTAATTCCTGCCATTATTTCTGTTCCTCCTTATTGGTGCAGTTTACGCCCTTTTTAGCTTTAAATCCACAATAAGGACAAAAATTTACTTGACTAGCATATTCTCCATTGCCAACCCATAATTCTCCTGTTTCGTTTTCACAACAATTATCTATCGCCGATCCATATCCTCCAAATGGCAATAGACTATCACATGAATGATTATCTGCCATCTTAGTCACCTTTCTCCTGAGAGGCGTCGCTTAGTTCAACATGAAGATCATCGTGACACTTTCTACACATGAAATCGAACTTATCAACTTCCATAGGTTCTGTTGTATGATGTCTGCATACTGCTTGTTTTCCACACTTACACTTATTATCTGCAAGTGGATATTTTGCACGAGTTCTACTTCTAATATTCATATCTCTTTTTCTCTCTGGGCTTTTATCCTCAGCATACCTAGTTCTTTTTCTTCTATCAGAATTATACTTATTGAAATAACACTTATTCTCCTCATAATAAATTGCTCTCTTTTCTCTTATTCTGTCTTTGTTCCTTGTAAGATATGCTTTAATTTTATCTGGGTTATCTCTTCTCCAGTCTTTCATTCTGCATGAACTACAAATCTTATTAGTTGCCTCTCTTTTCTTAACTTTACATCTAATACAATCCTTAGCTTCATTGTCTAATCTGTTTTGAGTCTTCATGCGACACTTTCTCCCAAGGAAGCGTCGTCTCTAAATGATTTAAAACTAAAGAGGTTCTTGTCCATTATCCAGTACATAATATTTGCCACTTGTAAGAAACATATTGCTAGTGCTGCTTGGATGAATCCTGCTTGTACTCCCCATGTCATCTTACCAGTCTCCTCCAATAATGTTATCCCATAGTGTAATGCTACGAACCCAACTATTGTGATTAGACTCTCCAGTATCGTAAAACAAAATATTCTATATACCCACTCAGCTACTTGTTTCTTATTCATTGTTCATCTCCTGATACATGTGCGTCTAATTTTTCGTGTAAATCTTCAATTGTTCTTCTCACATCTCTAACTTGGCAACTTAAATCGAATATCATAGTTTGGGCCATGTCTCTGAAAACTATTGAATCTCTAAACATTGCCAAAGATAATTGTACAACTGGCTCATGTCTTCTAATCTGCAATGCTTGCATAATCTTTTGATGCTCTTTTCTATTAAGATTGCTTCTCATCATGTGCTCTATGTTCTTATCAATATCCATTATTGTTCGTCTCCTTTCGTTTAGTTTCACTAAGACGAAATTCTTTACATTGACTACATTGTTTTTTAGTTCCAATTAATTGTCCACATTCAATACATTTTTCTCCCTGATTAACGCTTCCTTCTGTTGCGAATGCATTTATTGACTCTTTAACATGTTCTGGCAAAGTTATTCCTGATTTATCAACTTCTGAATCAATAAGTATTCTATCATAATCATCTAATAACTCGTGCCTTTCTCCTTCCTTGTTAGTTATCATATTATCTATAACAAATCTTAAACCATCAAAATTCCACCTTAACATTTTCTTCTCTTGTTCATTCATGTTTCGTAACCTCCACATAATCTCCCTCAACAATATCAATCTTCTTTGGTATAGTTACTCTCTTTTGTCCTCTATTAGACTTCTTCACTTGAAGAATTAATTTTTTTTCTTGTGTTTGTTTTACCATAGGTTTTATAGGATTAATAGGTTTATAAACCTTTCTTATATTCAGTTTCTAATCATAAAGCGAAACGATCCCAGTAGGACTCGAACCTACCACCCCACGAGTAACAGTCGTGTGCTCTCCCATGATGAGCTACAGGATCATAATAATTATCCTCAAAAATAAAAAGGAAAAATAAAAAAAGTTTGGTTTTAAGAAGATTTACTTTTTATCCTTCTTGTCTTTTGGTTTAATCTCTGGTATTGTTGCTATCTCATGTTGCAATTCTTCTTCAATAGTAGCGTCTAAACTCATTGATGATATTCCTCTCTTTTTCATAAAGGCTCTATAATCTTCAAGTTCTACTGCCAAATCAATATCCTTATCTTCTGCAATTTGTCTTATCCTTCCGACAACAAATAAATCAGTTATAACTCTTCTATAATGCCGAGATTTGTTACTTACTAAAATAAACCACATACCTAATGCTCCCAAAATAATTCCTAATAACATTCTTATATATATCCTCCTTTCATTTGTTTCATTATAACTTTGTGTTTCCCATATTTATTAATTTTTCGTTTATCAAGCCGTGTGTGGATCATTTACACATATCATATATTAACCATGCTCCAACTACGATTACCACAATACAGAAAATTAATATTATATGTTCATTTCCCATTTTAGTTCTTATACGAATCCAATCGTGCCAATCCCATTTAACGGCCTAAACTCGTAATGTTTTTTTTCGCCTACATGCTTTCTAACTTCTTTTAATCCTATGAATCTATATTTGCATTTTAAACAAACATAGTTTGTCTTTGTTTCATTTATCTCCATCATCTTCTTTAAATGCTCTTCTTGTTCTTTTGTTATACTCATATTAAGGCTTGGGCGAATTTACTTTAGTTGGTATTATTATAAAACCATTTTTCAAAACAATAATATCTATTGAAGTGAATCCTTTATCTAAAAAATGTTCAACTTCTTCTAATATTCTCTCTTTATGTTTTTTTTTCATAGTTTTATAATTTGTGCGAATAACCCTCCCTGGCTATTTCAAATAATTCCTCTTCATCTGATTCCCAGTTTTGTTTATTATGAAATGCAAAAACGCATCGCCCAAAAGCTTCCCATAATCTTAATCTTTGCCTAACCCATTTAATATCATCTCTTCTGCCATCCTTTATTGTATGAGTTAGCCCATTATTCAACCCCTGGACTACTGCAATATTCCATTTTCGTATTCTTTTATCCATATTAGTGTCAACCACTTTTTACGCATACATTATTTATTTAGAAGTCTTTGGAAATTTCTTACCCTTCGCCCTTCGGACGAAGCGTACCCCGAGATTGGAGTAAGAGTAAGACGAATCCCTGACGCAGTTCAGATACGCATAATCCGAAAACGCATAGAACCCCGCAACATAACCATTCTTTCTAGATAAATCAAATGGTTGCTTGAAGAAGAAATCATCTTTTGAAGAACTACCGTCCATCTTTAATTGTTTAGCATATTTGGAATTTGCTAACCAAACAACTTCGTCATAAGTTAATAACTCATCTTCTCTATCTGATAATCCCAAACTATCCCACGACTTATTTTTATCATGAACTTCTATTTCTACTGAAATTTTTAACTCTGGAATATCTAACCATCCACGCGATTCTTCCTTTACATATCTCTCTCCATTAAACTCTACTATATTTTCACTTATTTTTTTTATTTTGTTACTTGCC
>SDBU01001602.1_pt1 | contig 31691 bp, 30 predicted proteins | sample 2277071 | NCBI WGS metagenome assembly SDBU01 (sample SAMN10397929, study PRJNA504765) | marine sediment metagenome | isolation source: marine sediment core GS08_GC12, 126 cmbsf | place: Arctic Ocean: Gakkel Ridge, Loki's castle | collected 2008 | reverse complement strand
ATTCTAAAATCTCTTGGACCCAAGTCGAAGCCGGAGCTGCGATCACCTGGAAATACCCTAGCTGCATCCTTCAGGGCGACCACTCGGTGGGAGAGTTCTACTCCATTGCATTGACCAACGGAAAGATGCAGGCTGATACCGGTACCAAGATGATTCACCTCGGTAAAAATACCCGATCTACCATCATTTCCAAAGGGATCTCCACCGAAGAGTCACACAATAGCTATCGTGGCCTGGTGCAAATCGCCCGTCGTGCCGAGGGAGCCCGTAATTTCACGCAATGCGACTCCATGCTTGTCGGCAACAACTGCTCCGCCAACACTTTCCCCACCATCGATGTATCCACCCCAACTGGACAGGTCGAACACGAGGCCTCCACCACAAAAATCGGCGAAGAGCAGCTCTTCTATCTCCAAACGCGAGGCCTCTCTCGCGAAGATGCCATCACCATGATCATCAACGGCTTTTGCCAGAAAGTGATCCGCGAGCTGCCTCTGGAATTTGCTGCTGAGGCGCAGCAACTTTTGGCTATAAAGTTAGAAAAATCTGTAGGATAAACCATGAAGCTATCGATCGAAAATCTCCACGCCACCATTGATGGCAAACCCATTCTCAAAGGGCTCAACCTCGAAGTCAGAGCCGGTGAGATCCACGCCATTATGGGTCCCAATGGAGCTGGGAAATCAACCCTCGTGCACGTTTTGGCTGGTCACCCCGCCTATTCAATCACCGAAGGCAAAATCCTACTTGATGACCAAGATATTTCGACTTTGGAACCTGAAGAGCGGGCCAAACTCGGACTCTTTGTCAGTTTTCAAACGCCCCCAGAAATTCCAGGAGTCTCCCTGGTCCATTTTCTCCATCAGATAACCAACTCTGTCCGTAAACTTCCCCTTTCCGAGGAGCTCTTTCTTCCCCTGCTCGAAAAAAAGATGAACCTTCTGAAAATAGAGCTCCATTTCAAAGAACGCCAGCTCAACGACGGCTTTTCCGGCGGCGAAAAGAAACGGAGTGAGATCTTGCAGATGGCCCTGCTCGATCCAAAGGTCGCTCTGCTCGATGAGATCGACTCTGGGTTGGATGTCGATGCGATGCGGATTATTGCTGAGAGCATCAACCAGCTCATGACCCCTCAAAAAGCCCTTATTTTGATCACACACTACCAGAGATTTCTCGATCTTGTTCGCCCCCACTTCGTTCATGTTCTCATCGATGGAAAGATTGCCCAATCCGGCGATCACACACTTGCCCTGCAACTAGAGGAACAAGGATATGATCTATCCTGAATGCACACAGTCGTTTCTGCTCTTTGTTGACGGTTGCTTCTGCCCGAGCCAATCTTGTTGTCCCAAAGAGATCGTTGTTGCAGATGGGCAGATCACTCTGCCGGCTGGAACCACTTGCGAGACGCCACTCCAAATCATCTCTCATTCAGAGAAAAGCGAAGCTCTACAACTCTTCATAGGCCAAGACTCTTCGCTCAAAGTCATCTGCTCATCCCATGTTACCTTTGATTTCCAACTCAAAGAGCGGGCCTTTTTGGAGCTGACCCAACTCTCGCGTATGGAAAGTCTGAGCGCTACTCTCCAATCTGCCAGCCGCTTCAAAAGTGTTCATATGATACAAGGAGGATCCACCGATTACCGCGTCATCCTCGCAGGGGAACATGCCACAGTCGAACTGGCCGGCCTCTCGTTCCTCAAAGACAGTCACACCACCGTTTTCATCGATCACCAGAAGCCCCACACCCATTCTAATCAAACCTTCAAAGGGGTCCTCGATGGAGTCAATCGCTCCAGCTTTGCAGGCAAAATTATTATCCGCAAAGAGGCGCAGAAGAGCCAAGCCTACCAGAAAAACCACAACCTCCTCCTCAGCGACACGGCCAGAGCCATCAGTAAACCCCATCTCGAAATCTTTGCCGACGATGTGAAGGCTTCACATGGCGCTACCGTAGGCCAACTGAATGAAGAGCATCTCTTCTACCTAAAAAGTCGAGGCCTCTCCCATGAGAGGGCTCGCAACCTCCAAATCTTTGGATTTGTCCAGGAAATTACGAAGCAAATTCCCCTCATCACTGCCCAGAAGGAGATCAATGAAGTCGTCTATCGCTCTTAAGTCAGAATTTCCCATTTTCGAGCACCATCCCTCCCTGATCTATCTCGACTCCGCTGCTTCGACCCAAAAACCCAAGCCGGTGATTGATGCGTTGACAGAGTTCTACACTCGCCACTATGGCACCGTCAATCGCGCTGTCTATACTCTTGCCCGCGAAGCAACCGATCGTTATCAACAGACACGCGCCAAAATCAAAAATCACTTCAATATAGCCCACGAAGAGGAGATTATCTTCACACGCGGTACCACCGCCTCCATCAATCTCGTCGCGCGCTCATTTGGACGAGCCTTTCTCCACCCTGGCGACATTGTTCTGGTCTCTGAGATTGAGCACCACTCCAACCTCGTTCCTTGGCAGATGATCTGCAAAGAGCGCGGCGTCGTGCTTCGTTTCATCCCCGTCAATGATCTCGGTGAACTCGACCTCGAAGCCTACTACGACCTGCTTGACGAAGATGTCAAAATCGTCTCCATTGCCCACATCTCCAACTCCATCGGTACCCTCCATCCCATCGAAGAGATCACCCGTGCTGCCCATGCTGTCGGTGCTCGTGTCTGCCTCGATGGAGCACAAAGCGCTGGACATATGACCATCGACCTGCAACAGCTCGATGTTGATTTTTTCGCCTTCTCTGGCCACAAGATGTATGGACCCACGGGCGTCGGTGTTCTCTATGGAAAGCGCGAGCTTCTCGAAGAGATGGAGCCTGTCGAAGGTGGAGGAGATATGATCGAACGGGTTACCCTGGATAAGACTGTCTACGCCCCCCTTCCCGTCAAATTTGAAGCGGGCACCCCGATGGTTGCTGAAGTGATTGGTCTTGGTGCAGCGATTGATTTCCTCGAAGAGATTGGTTTGGAGACAATCTCAGCCATGGAGCACGAACTGCTCACCTATGCGACCCAAAAATTGGAGCAGATTCCCGGATTGCGCATCATTGGAACGGCTCCGAACAAAGGAGCGATCATCAGTTTTGTGGTGGATGGGATTCATTCTCTAGATATTGCAACCCTGCTTGATTGCAAAGATATTGCTATCCGCTCAGGCCATCACTGCAGCCAGCCAACCATGGCCCGTTTTGGAGTCTTACACACCGCTCGCCTCTCTTTCGGGCTTTACAGCACCCATGAAGAGATCGACAGCTTTATCCAAGCCCTCCAATCTATCCTCGACGTGATTGGATAGTTTCATAGGTGAAAAAAAGCTTGAGAGGGGGAACTTTGTAGAAGAAATTCTTCACAAGGAAGACAGTAAATACCTTTCTTTAATAACCGTTCTCTGCCTCGATAAAGCAGGATTGGAATAGCTTCGGGATAATCTGCTTTAAAAGCCTCCAATCCTTTCAAATCCTTGGGAGAGATATGCTGATTATTCTTCACTTCAATAGCCCAAAATGCTTCTGGTCCATAGACGACAAAGTCTACTTCAAGACCCGATCTTGTTCTCCAAAAGGCAAGATCATAGGAGTCTGTTTGACCATCGATCCAGGTTCTTAAATGTTCGGCAATTAAACCTTCTAGAGCAGCTCCTTGAATCTCTTCAGGTCGATCAAAAGGACCGATCTGTCTTAAAGAACGGTAGACACCTGGATCAAAAAGATAGAATTTAGGATGCGTGGCTAGCCCCCGTTTCGCACGTCTGCTAAAAACAGGAAGCGTAAATGATAGGAGCGAATCCTCTAAAATATGAATATAATTTTCAATCGTTTTACGATTTACGGCGCATTCTCGAGCTATATTGGTGGTGTTTATTACATTGCCGTGTGAAAAGCTAATTACCTCGAGAAATCGGGCAAAGTTTCCTACTTGTCGTACCAATCCTTCCGCTTGAACTTCTTCCTTGAGATAGAGACCTGCATAAGCTTTGAGTGTTTCTTGTGGGGTTTTTGATCCCCAGACAAGAGGTAGGAGACCTATTTCTAACGCTTTTTCAAGGGAGAATTGATCTTTAAGTTCGTTCGCGCTGAAAGGATGCATATGTTTTAGCAAAGCCCGTCCAGCCAGTAAATTGACTCCATCTCGTTTTAGTTTACGAGAGCTGGAGCCAGTGAGGATAAAACGCAGTTCCTTTCTCTCTTCAATGAGAGCGTGTACCATCGGCAATAAGGTGGGCACTTTTTGAACTTCATCTATCACTATCGTAAATAGTGAAGGATGAGCATCAATCGTTTCCCTCAACCTCTCGGGCCTGGCTCCATAAAGTCGAAGCAATTCCGGGTCGAGAAGGTCAATCCAAAGTGCCTGTGGGAAGTGGTATCTCAACCAAGTCGATTTTCCTGTGCCTCGAGGGCCGAAGAGAAAAAAGCTGCTTTCTGGAGGGGTAAAATCCCGAATAATATGTTTCATTGATGCAAAATGGTAGTTGAGTTGCCATTTTGCGTACCAATATGGCAACTCAACTACCATTTTGCGACGAAAACTAGATAACCTGAACTCGGTTATTAACTTGCTCTAAACCAAACCCTTGAGATGAATTAGGCTTTTTGATGGAGCAATGGATCGCGGTAGCGATCAAACTCTTTGCAGCCCCGCGTGTAGCGAAGCGGAACGTGGGGTTCTGGGGGTTTCTGAGAGATGAGCCCCGGCTGGGGCGAAACAACTACTACAGGTTCTTTCGCCCCTACCGGGGCTCAATAATTCTTATCTTCTCTTCACCCCGCGTTCCAGCGAAGGCCTTTGGCCAACGCTTTCACACGGGGCTGACTGGAGTTTGATCGCTACCGCGATCAGTAAACATCACGAAAACTAGATGGATTTGAGGAAATATTTGAGTCGCTTGAATGGGGTGAAGAGCTGCGCCGGATGGGAGAGGTTATCCGCTGGAATACGGAAGAGCGGGCTTTTGTCCCAGCGGTAGTTGGCTCCGGAGCCAATACGGAAGGAGTAGGGATAGTGGCGTCCAATCAGCTCTTGGACAGAGCGGTTGAGGCGACCGAAGGGATAGACAAACGAGGTGATAGCCTGGGGAAGCTTTTTCTGGAGGATCTCTTTGGAGCGGATCACCTCTCTCTCAAGATCAACAAAGGAAAAGGTGAGGTTGCAGTGGGCATAGGAATGCGATGCGACCTCGACATGACCGCTTGCGACCATCTCAGAGAGCTCTTGCCAGGTGCAAAAAGGAGCTTTCTTCTCAAAAAAACCATCTTGCATCGCCAATGTGTATGGTACTTCTAGTCGTTCTTCAGCTGGGAGGTCACTCTTCTCCAAAATATAGCGGACGGGGACACCGAGGAGAGCTCGCAGATTCATCTCCTTGAGCATCGGAAAGATATAGTGATAGAAATCGAAAGAGGCATCGTCGAAAGAGAGGCAGATCGAGGTCTTTCCTTTGGGAAGGGGATCGCCGGGCAAAACGATGGCGAACCGTTCTTTGAGGAATTGGAAGTGATAGCGGAGCAGTTCGAGGGAGTTAGCGTGTTTCCCTGTCCCTACTCTGTGGTACATGAGGACGAGTAGCATTGGCATGATAGAGTTTTAGATATTTGTAAAAGGCGGTATGGCCATTATAGACTGAGATCAAAAATCCCTCATAGCCGCCCATGAATCCTTTTTTCAGAAAGTAACTTTTTAAAAAACCGCCCACTCCATGGTAGAGCGCAATCAGCGGTGAAGATTTTCTTTTTGCACGATGCTGTTCTGCAAAGAGAGTGGAGTAGTGTTCCATCTTGGTGAGAAAATCGGAGAGGGAGTCATAAGAGTGGTGGTGGACAGGGTTTCGCAAGGTGATGGGTTGCAGGTTTTTGGTCATGACGCCTTCGTGGACCATCGCATCGGTAAATCCGGTTTTTTTGCGATGATAGAGCCGGGTATGTTTCTCGGGATACCAGCCACACCATTTGATCTTTTTGCCATTGAAAAAATTGAAGAAAGGGAGAGTGTAGAGATGGTCAGGATTGAGGTTGAGAGAGAGAATTTCTTCGGCTAGTTCGGGGGTGACTACCTCATCGTCATCAATCGAGAGAATCCAATCATTTTTGGCCAAAGAAGCAGCGAGGTTATGGGTGGGGCCGAAACCTTGGAGGGGAGCGTGGTGGATGGCTACATTAGAAAAATCTTTAGCAATTTCAAGGGTTTGGTCGGTGGAACCGGTGTCGAGAAGGATAATTTCATCAAATTTTTTTAATGCATTGAGGACTTCTCCGAGACGGCTCTGGCCGTTTTTGACTAAAATAGTGACACTTATCATCATAGATGGGAAAATTAATACTGATTATAGGATTCTATTTCAGAGTGATGGATAAAGCAACTCAAAATCACAACCTTACTTATGCCGCCTTCCTCTGGACGAGCGTGCTGAGGGCTCCCTTTTGGGCGATCTACTCGCTTCTTCTGGTGATTCTCTACAAAGATCTGCATGCCTCTTCCTTTCAAATCGCCCTTTTTATCGCTCTGAAACCGGTCGTCTCGATCTTCTCCATGTATTGGGGAGCTGTGGTCAACAAACGACCCGATCGCCTTCTATCTAATGTGGTCTGGGCCGGTGTGATTGGCTTTCTTCCCTTTCTCCTTTTCCCTTTATTTTACAACCCCTGGTATGTGCTATTTGCTTCGGCGCTCTACATGACGATGCACCGCGGTGTAGTTCCTGCCTGGATGGAGATTTTCAAACGCAACCTTCCGGGAGGGACCAAGCACAAGGTCTTCTCGCGCGGCTCGACGATCTCCTATGTCGTGGGAGCTCTTCTGCCGCTCGTCATCGGCCCACTTCTCGACCACTACCCTCTCTGCTGGCGCTGGATCTTTGTGTTGACGGCGCTCATGGGCATGGGAGCGATCTTTGCCCAATACCGCATTCCGATAGAGCTTAAGGTCAAACCAGAGATCCCCTCGCCCTCTTTTAAGGAACACTTTATTCTTCCGTGGCAAAACGCTTGGAAACTTCTCTCCACGCGAGAGGATTTCCGTGCCTATCAGATCGGCTTTATGGTCTTAGGCGGGTGTGGGCTAATGATTATTCAACCCTGTCTTCCGCGCTTTTTTATCGACGGCCTTGGGCTCTCTTATACCGAGCTTGCGATCGCATTGACGCTCTGCAAGAGTGTCGGTTTTGTCTTGACCTCTTCTCTTTGGGCCAAGGCGATCTCACGCGTCGATTTCTACCGTTTCAGCAGTGTGGTCACGCTGCTCGGAGCCCTTTTCCCAATTATCTTATTGGCAGCAAAGTTCAACCTTGTTCTGCTCTATCTGGCCTACCTAGCCTATGGGATCATGCAGGCGGGTAGCGAGCTGGGTTGGCATCTCTCGGGCCCTATCTTTGCTAAGACTGAGGATAGTTCGGCCTATAGCAGCGTCAATGTACTGACAGTTGGAATGCGGGGGTTGGTTGTGCCGCAGATAGGCTCTCTTCTCTGCCTATTTGGCTCTTCGACAGTGATTCTTGTGATCGGTTCTCTCTGTTGTCTCGTAGGTACCTCGACCTTGCTGCTCTTCCGAAGCAAAAGTTATGTCGCCAAGCAAATCATCGGTTAATGATCATAGCTGTAATCACTTCCTTAGCATCAATGAGTCGAATGTCGATCGGAAGTTTGAGATTAGGCGGTTTTTCAGGGACAAATAGAAGATAGCATACTTTCAAATGATCTGGACGCGGAATAGGGGGTATTCCCTTGGCACGTAGAGCATTGATCTCCCGTTCAACCCACTTATTAGTGGGGCGTTTAGAAATCCATTTGGCTTCTCCAAGGAAAAGTTCTCTTTTTTCTTCGGCGAGAGCAACAATATCCCATTCATGTCCCCGTCCTTGCCAATATCTACCCGCTTCCGTACAGCCTTTTCCCCAACTTTGTGATAAAGAAGGAAGAGCTGCGCGGCATAATTCTTCCCAGGTGATCGAAAAAAGTTTTGGCAGATATTTTTTGAGATAACGAAGACGCTCACTTTGCGTCGCATGAGCTAATAGACTTCGTTTAGAAGCAACGATTTCAAACCAAAAACGGACAAATGGATCGTTGATTTTATATAGTGCCTTTTTGGATCCAGAAGCGCTGCGTCCATAAGGAACTTCTCGATAAATAAGATCCAGATCAATCAACTGTTGCATGACGCGCGAGAGAGAGGTCGCCGGTTTTTCCACGCGTGCTGCAATCTCAGAGAGGCGATGTGCTCCCAAGCCTATAGCATCCAAGATAGGACGCATGACAATTGCAGAAGATGATTCTTCTAACAACAGACGATTAGGCTCTTCTTGCAGTGGAGACATAGAATCCAGAACCAGATCGCAAATCTTTTCATAAAGATCACCCTCACTTTGAGAAACAAGCTCCCAGTAGCGGGGAATTCCTCCCCAAATGGTAAATGCTTCTACAATATCGCGTGCTTTTTTTATTTTCAGCGCTTCGCTCATGTAGGCGATAGAGATTGGCTGCAATTTGAAAAGTTCATCAGCTCTCCCATAGAGGGGTGCTGAGGGTGCCAGAACGGCTCCCTGCATCATTCTTTGCGATGATCCAGACAAGGCAACGATCAAGTTTGCTGCTTTCGCTTCTCGATCGAAAAATCCTTGCAAGATGCTCGGCAGTTCAGGGGAAGAGGCGACGAGATAGGGCAACTCATCGATGATAAAGGGACCATGCCAACCATGGTATTTAGCCTCCTTGGCTAATCGACTAAACAAGGAACGCCAATCGGGGTATTCGACATCGGCGAAATTTGGAAGCACATCAGCAAGAGCAAGAGCAAGATACTTGCGTTGAATCGCTGGAGAGGATTCATCTGCAACATAGTAAACTCCCTCGTGCTTGGCGGCCCATTCAAGTAAAAGACGTGTCTTGCCAACGCGGCGACGACCCCAAATCACGGCTAAGCCTCCCCTTTTGGAGTGCGCCAGGTGATCGAGCCGTCTCATTTCCTCAATTCTGTTGATAAATTTCATATATATATTATTATGCATGAAAACATAATGTTTTGCAACATAATCTTTTTGAAGTCACTGTATTTCCGAGGATAAAAAAGCCCCCGCTCCGGAGGAGCGAGGGCTAGTGAATAAAGTGAAGAATCAGATTTTTACGGAGCGACTTTAATCGTTCCGCTAATCACGATCACTTCTTCACGCTGCGACATTTCACAAGTTGCGAAATGAGTCGAGGGCTCGAGAGATTTACCGGTGAATGGGCTTCTTTCAAGAAGGGCCACATTCTCTCCCGCACTTCCAGCCTCGATGGTCAGCGCGTTGGTATACTTGTTCAATACTCTTTCCTCTAAATTTTCAGCTCTTCGGGGGTTCCGAAAAGTTCAATTTCGGCTTATTCAAAAACCCAATGGTCGTGGCTTCAAGCTGAAATAGTGGGCTCACCTCCTTTTTTGCTACTATGATCCACTGTTAACGGGTCCCCAAGTTTGTTATAAATAACAACTTAGGTTGTCGGGGTAGCCTTAACTACACCCAACACTTGTTTATCATTCTTTTGCAAATATCTCAAGAGTGTTTTTCGACGAAATCCTTGAGAGTGAGACTACCTTCTTGGAAGAGAGGTTCGATCTCTGAAAAAGCGGCGTGACTTTGTAGGGTTGTCCAATAGCCTGCTTTTAGCTCTTGATTGTTGAGCTCATCGGCTAGAAAAACTAGACGAAGTAGATTGAAAGCCCGAAGGGTGGGATAGTTGTCGCGCTCACCGAGACTTTTTTCTAGCCGCTCTGCCTGGACGTAGGCTTCGGGATAATTTTCTTCGGTGATGAGTAGCGTGCCAAGCGCATAGTCGTGATAGGGGTAGTGTTGCACTCTTTTAAGAATGGAAGAGGCGTAAGGCAGGGCTTGAGCAACCTTCTCTTGTTGTAAGAGTGAATAGGCCATCAGAGGATCATATTTTGCGCGCAACTCGGGATGACGATGGATGATCTTTTCAGCGGTCTCCAGTGACTCAGTCGAAATAGGCTCTCCTTTCCGGAACCGCTCATAAATCTGGCGGACAATAAGATAATCTTGTTTTGAGTGGATCTTGTGAGAACTAGATCGTCTTTCGAATAAAAATCCCAGGAGCCCAAGAAGAGCCACTCCGAGAAGAAATTTGGAGAGGTGGCGAGATAAAAAATCTAAAAACTTGTCTTTGTCCATACTTATTGAGTAAATTGTAGAGCTAACAGAGGGATTTGTAAATGAAAAAAGTGGCTATCGTCCGGCGAAATGGTCTAGGTGACCTCCTATGCAGCTTTCCTCTCGTTCTCTATTTTAAGCGCTATCATCCCCATACCCATATCACTCTCTTCGTTGATCATAAAAATTATCCTTTGATTCGTTATCTGCCTCCGGTGAATGAGGTGGTCGTTTTACCTGCGACGGGCAACAAATACTTCAACCTCCTTCGTGTCGCGCTGAAATATCGATCGGAAGATTTTGATCTGGTGATTTCGGCAAAAACTTCTCCGATGAAGCTGATGAATTTTTTCCTTTTTTTTCTTGGAGGTCGCAAAAGAGTAGCTTATGTGGATAAAAGTTGGCATAGCCGGCTGATCAATCAGCCTATTGCTTACAATGAGACGAAAGCTAAAAAGATGCATCAAGCGCTAAAGGGATTGCATATGATCGCGCCCCATCTCCAAGTGATTCCCCAAGAGCTCTATCCGCGTATTCGCATTGCCGAAGAAATCAAACAACGTTATCAGAAGTCGATAGATATCCCTCATCCTTATCTTCTGATTTCGGCATCCACAACGCGTGAGGCTAGTCGTTTTGATGCAGAAAGAATTGCAACGATTGTCAATCAGTTATATGATGACTACAGCTTTTCGGTAGTGATTGTCGGAGAGAAAAAAGAGCGACCGCGAGCGGAAGCTATCGGGGCAAAATTGAAGACACCATATCGTCTCTCTTTTCCTCGGAATTTTGAGGAGTTTATAGTTATACTTGACCTCAGTGATCTTTATTTAACCGGAGATGGAGGAATAGCTCATATTGGTGCTGCACTTGGAAAGAGAGGCGTGGCTCTATTCGGCCAAACTTCGCCCGTGGAGTGGCATCCTTTGAGCGCTAGAATGTCTGCTTTATACCATCCCGTTCATGTCAACCACCTCTCCGATGAGGTGATTATCACACATTTACAAACCAAAATAGAAGAGGATGGCCTGTGGAAGAGACAATTTGCGAAGTCGATTGGGATTTAATTCGAGTCAGCCCATTTCAACCCCGACGTCATTTTGCGGAAAAAGAGCTCAAAGAATTGGCTGCATCGATAGAAGCGGTAGGATTGATTCATCCTCCGGTAGTCCGCAAAATAGAAAGCGGAAATAAGTTGCTCTACTACGAGCTGATCGCTGGTGAGAGACGGTGGCGTGCCGCCAAACTGGCTGGATGGGAAAAGATCAAAGTGATTGTCTCTCCCTACTCCGATGACGATGCGGCGCGGGCGACTTTGATCGAAAATGTGCAGCGTGTGGATCTGAATCCCGTGGAAACAGCTGAAGCCTATAAGAGATTGGTGGATGTTTTCCGGATGAAGCAAGAGGCGATCGCCAAGCAGGTTGGCAAAAAGCGGTCAACCGTGGCCAACTACTTGCGCCTTCTTTCGCTGCCGCATGACATACAGAGCTCTCTCTCCTGCGGTGAGATTACCACGGGACATGCGAAGGCGATCCTCTCGCTCGACAGCGATGAGTTGCAGCAAGTTCTTCATGATTTGATCAAGCGTAAGAACCTCACTGTTCGAGAGGCAGAAAGAGAGAGCCAGAAGCTCACGAAGAGACCGAAGTCTAAGAGCCTAGCGGAAAAGAAGCGAGACATACATATCGATGAGCTTGAGGAGAAGCTTCAGCACCACTTTGGAACCAAGGTATCGATTGATCACAGAGGAAAACGAGGGGGTACCGTCGCTATCCAGTACTACAATCTTGATGACCTGGACCGGCTCTTGGAGCTCTTTTTCGTCACAACTGGTGACAAGAGTTAATCAACTATAGCTATTTTTTCTGGAAGAGTGGAAAGAAGATAGCTGCCAAAGAGACCATAATGATTCGAAACTGCACTCCGCTCATGGCGCCTGCTCTGAACGGCACCTTGTACGAGACGACAGATTTCATGGAAAAATGGCAATGTCTCTGTGTTCCGTAGGTATCAAAACCTTGACTTGCAATGGCTGCGCCTCCCCCTCCTAGGATTCCCGCAACAACCTGGGCTAAGGTGGACGGTATGTCGCGTTCCACCATCTTTTTCTTCAGCCAAGGTGTCGCTGTGGAGTAGCCACTAACGTAAATAAGACTTCTACAAGCTATAGGAACCAGTCCACGAAAAAATCCTAGGGGACCTAGTTTATCATTGATAGATCTAATTGTAGACAAATAGCCGTTCCCCATTTTTTGTTGTTGATTTAGGAGCAGTGTGATCGGTGTAAAAACCAGGGCTGAAGTAGCCCCACCTGCCAGTCCAGCGGGGAGATCGGGCAAAAACTGTTTATAAAATCCTGTAGCTGCAAATTGAGTGGCGATAAAAGGGGCAAAACCTCCGGTATAGCCCCAAAATCCCCGAAACCAAATGGATGGATTCCTAGAATAGTTAGGTGCTACTCCTGCAATCTTGGCTCTTTGTGCCTCGATTTTCCAACAGACAAAAGGTTGCTTTAGTGGGGAGATTACGGTAGCGGCAAAAAAACCTCTGGCGGTATTGGAGACGATCTCAGGTAGCTTGTTGAAGTTGGTTGATAGACACTCTCCAACTTGTAAGGCCCTTGTAGCCCAACGAGACGGGAAAAGGGTGAGGCCAAAACGTTGAAAGTGACCCAAAGAGGCGGGAGTGTCGAAAGAAGGGGGCTGTGGACGCATACATGGTTCTGGTTGTAAAAAGTGGGGCGATTGTACTGTTCGAGTGCTTTTCATGCAAAAACTCTTGCCGGATAACCTCTTAATAGAATATTTTCGCCCACAATGAGACTCTTTCTTCTTCTACTTCTTCTCCCCTTCTCTCTCTTTGGACAGGTCAAGGTGGGTATCGATGTCCTGATGGACGAAGGCTACTCCGCCCTTTTCAAAGGCAAGCGGATCGGGCTGATCAGCAATCAAACCGCTGTCAACCACGAACTCAAGACTACCTTTGAAATTCTAAAAGAGAACAGTCGAGATTTTGAGCTGGTGGCCCTGTTCGCTCCCGAACACGGTTTTTACGGCGATGCTTATGCCTATGAAAATGTCGCTGATAGAAAACATCACGGCATTTCTCTTTACAATCTCAATGGAGATAGACGACGACCAACGAAGGAGATGCTCACCGGTGTGGATCTTTTAGTCTACGACATTCAGGATATCGGATCCCGTTCCTACAGCTATATCTCCACTCTATTTTACGCCATGGAAGAGGCAGCCAAACTTGGCATCAAAGTCATTGTTCTCGACCGTCCCAACCCCCTTGGAGGCAAAGTCGTCGATGGTCCCCTCGTGGATGAAAAGTGGCGCTCTTTTATTGGCTACGTCAATGTTCCCTACTGCCACGGCATGACCATCGGCGAGCTCTCCCGCTTTTTCAACGAAACCTACCATGTCGGCTGTGATCTCGAGGTCATTCCCATGCGCGGCTGGAAGCGGTCGATGATCTTCAAAGAGACCGGTCTTGTCTGGGTCCCGACCAGCCCCCAGATTCCCGAAGAGGACACCCCCTTTTTCTATCCCACCACCGGCTTGATCGGCCACTGCTCTTTCGTCAACATAGGGATCGGCTACTCTCTCCCCTTCAAGTTGATCGGCGCTCCCTGGATCAATGGTGATGTACTCGCTGACCGGCTCAATAAACAAAAACTGCCTGGCGTCTGTTTTCAGCCCTTCTACTTTCGTCCCTTCTTTGGAAAGTTTAAGCTCGAAAACTGCCAAGGTGTGAAGATTATCGTCACCGATCCCCATGCCTTTCTTCCCGTCACTACCCAGTACACCATCATGGGCATTTTAAAAACGGTTTATCCCAAACAGTTTGATGAGGCTCTCAAGCTCGTCCTCTCCTCTCGCAACAAACGAGATGTCTTCAATAAACTCAATGGGAGCGAAGAGATTCTACACATCATTTGCAACGAGCGTTATTTTGCCTGGAAACTCCGGGAAAAGTGCAAAAAAGATCGCGAGCTCTTTCTTCAAACCCGCAAGAAATATTTAAACCCATTATATTCTTAGCAAACCCGCCTACTTTCTGCTAAATAGGCCTCCTTGTGCTTGACAGGAACCTTTCTCTACCCTAAAATTGAAGTGCTTAAAAGAAAAAATTTAACTATGGAGAAATGGTTATGCATAAGATCAAGCCTCTGAATAATCGCGTTTTAGTCAAACGTTCAAAAGCCCCTACTACAAAAGGTGGCATCATCCTACCCGAAACCGCTCAAGAGAAACCCAAAGAGGGAGAAGTGGTCGCTGTTGGACCCGGATTTCGTGATGAAGAGGGCACTCTGCGAGAGATGCCTGTAAAAGTCGGAGATCGGATTCTCTTCTCCTCGTATGCAGGAACAGAGATCAAGAATAGTGAATCTGAAGACGAATATCTCATTCTCTCAGAAGATGATATTTTGGGCCTTCTCGTATAATAATTTAACTTAGGATGATCAACCATGAGTAAGATGTTTCAATTCAAAGAAGATGCCCTAAAATCCATTCAGGATGGGATCAAAAAACTGGCTAGAACGGTCATCGTGACCCTGGGGCCAAAAGGCAGAAATGTCATTATTAAAAAAGACTTTGGCCCACCGCTCTCCACCAAAGATGGCGTCACCGTTGCCAAAGAGATTGTTCTCAAAGACAAGTTTGAGAATATGGGTGCCCAGCTCGTCAAAGAGGTGGCCTCCAAAACCTCCGATGTCGCAGGTGATGGGACTACCACAGCGATAGTGTTGGCTGAAGCGATGTATAGCGCAGGCGTGAAAAACGTCTCAGCTGGTGCCAATCCCATGAGCGTCAAAAAAGGAATCGAAAAGGCCGTGGAGAGCATCATCGAAGCTCTCAACAAGCTTTCCTCACCGATCAAGACACCCGAAGAGGTGAAGCAGATAGCCACGATCTCAGCCAACAACGATCCTGAAATTGGCTCGATCATCGCAGAAGCGATGGCTAAAGTCGGCAAAGACGGCATTATCACCGTCGATGAAGCCAAAGGGATCGAAACTTCTCTCGATGTAGTCGAAGGAATGCAGTTCGACAAAGGGTTCCTCTCCCCCTACTTTATCACTAACCCAGAGAACATGAGTGTAGAGCTAGAAAAACCGGCTATCCTTATCGTTGATAAAAAGATCTCCTCAGCTAAGGAGCTGATCCCGATTCTTGAAAAGACCATGGAAAATGGCCAACGTCCCCTTCTCATCATCGCAGAAGATGTGGATAGCGAAGCGCTAGCAACCCTCGTCGTCAACAAGCTCAAAGGTGGTCTTCCCGTCTGTGCGGTCAAATCACCCGGTTTTGGTGACAGACGCAAAGCCATGCTTGAAGATATCGCCACCCTCACCGGTGCGACCGTTATCTCCGAAGAGATCGGTCTAACTCTTGAAGAAGTTGGCCTCGAAGTGCTAGGCAGTTCCAAAAGAGTCAAGATCTCCAAAGAAGAGACCACCGTCATCGATGGAATAGGTGATCAAAACCGCATCAAAGCCAGAGAAGCTCAGATCCGCGGTGAGATTGCCAACACCACCTCTGACTACGACCGTGAGAAACTCGAAGAAAGACTAGCCAAATTAGTTGGCGGCGTAGCTGTGATTAAAATCGGGGCTGCCACCGAGACCGAGATGAAAGAGAAGAAAGCCCGTGTGGATGATGCTCTCCACGCCACACGCGCAGCCGTAGCCGAAGGAATCGTTCCTGGCGGCGGCGTCGCCCTTATTCGATCCGTCTCTGCTCTTGATGCCCTCTCTCTTCATGGTGACGAATCCATTGGGGTAGCGATTGTCAAAGAGGCAGCTTTTGCTCCAGCCATTGCCATCGCCAACAACTGCGGCAGACAGGGAAATGTCATTGCAGAGAAGATCAGCGAGCGTCAAGGCGCCGAAGGATATAACGGCCTGACTGACGAGTTCACTGATCTCGTCAAAGCCGGTGTCATCGATCCCGTATTGGTGACCAAAAGCGCCCTTCGCAATGCTGCTTCCGTGGCTAGCCTGCTGTTGACTACAGCAGCCATGGTCACCGACAAACCCAAGCCAAAAGGGGCCGCTCCTCAAGCCCCGATGGGTGGAATGGGCGGCATGGGTGGTATGGGAGATATGATGGGTGGAATGGGCGGCATGATGTAACCCCAGCTCAACTCTCGGATACGAAAAAACCCCTTATTCCTTCAGGAACAAGGGGTTTTTCTTTGCCTATTCAAATTCTATTATTCGGAGTCGCTTCCACAGCCATAATCTGTTGCTGTTTCGCGTTTTATTTCAAGCGATCTTTTAAACCATGCTTGGTTTTTTGGGGAAGTTACCAAATCTTGATCTTTTTCTTTTATTTTCTTAACGCCGCTGGCGATCCCATTTATGAAACAGGGCTCGGCCATTATCCCGCCACCAACGGCAGTCAGAATGATGGAAGATTTCATTGCAGTAGCTACGGTCGCCCCAGCCCCGAATAGTTTTGCCGGCAGCACTCCCGAAGAAGCAAAAGCAAGGCTTACAATTCCTAGGGTTGCGAATATAGCACCCACTGCGATTACTCCTACGGAGAGTACTCTTGTTTCCTCTTTTACCTCATAATCTCCTAAGTACTCAATTTTAGGAACGAGAGCGTTTCCTACCTTATTACCAAAAGCTTGTAAAGCCATGTTTTTTACCTCATTTTATTAATAGGTTTTTTCAACAACAATTATACTACGAATAAAACTAATTTAGAAATATAAAAATATTTTTAATTTAGAGCACCGTCTTGCTGTTGTCTCCGGAGTGCAGATTAAAATATTTTTTGCACAAAAAACCCCTCATTCCTTCAGGAACAAGGGGTTTTTCTTTGCCTATTTCATAGTGGTTTATGTTTTATTAATTATGTATTACGTATTTAATATCTTTTGTGCTATGATAGAATCATGAGAAAATCACAAGCTAAGACAGTTAACCAGACCTTCTCAATACCTCTTGAGGTGGTTGAAGACCTTCATGTCTATATCAAGCGCCGAGAAATGAGCCGATTCGTCAGCGAAGCCATCAAAAAAGAGCTCGAGTCCAAAAAAGAAGAGCTGAAGCAGGCCTATATAGCTATGGCCAAAGACAAAGATCAAGACAAAGTAGCTAAAGAATGGGAAGGAACGCTAGCAGATGGCCTCGATGAGTGGTAAGAAGTTCCCCCAAAAAGGGGAGATCTATTGGGTTGATCTGAACCCAACGAAGGGAGGGGAGACTCGAAAGAGAAGACCAGGCCTTATCGTTTCCAACAACATCGGAAATGAGTTCTCTAAGGTCGTAATGATAGCCCCTATCACAAGCAATGTATCCCGCATCTATCCCACCGAAGCGAAAGCCGTCGTAGACGGAAAGAAAGCTAAAGTAATGCTTCATCAGTGTCGAGCTGTCGACAAGTCACGCTTATCTAAAAAGCTTGGGGAGGTAGATCTAAATACGATGGTTGAAGTAGAAAAGGCTATCAAAATCGTCTTTGCTTTAACCTAGGTGATATAGTCGATTAAATCTAATTCTGTAACTACTAAAATAATTTTTACTATCTGTATCCATCTGCGCTGATCTGCGTCTATCCGCGGTTTCTTTCTCTCAGTCTCTTCACCTCTATACTCCTCCTACTTCGTTCTCCAGAAGGCTGGTACAAAGGCTATGAGGACGGCAAAGAACTCGAGACGACCGGCGATCATCAGAAAAGAGCCTAAAATCTTCCCAAAATTGGTCAGAAAGGCGAAGGAATCAGCAGGGCTGCCCATGCGGAAGGCGATCCCCACATTGTTGATCCAGCAGGCTACTGTGGAGATGCTGGTCTCGGGATCCACGCCATCGATCACTAAGAGAAAGGTGGAGGTGATGGTTAGGATGACGACAACCATGAAAAAGCAGAGGACGGTCATGGCGGCCCGATTGTCGATGGTGGTGGCGCCAACGCGATAAGTACGGACGGTGTCTGGACGGAAGATGGTTTCGATTTTGTCGACGATAATCCGAAAGAGCATCTGAGAGCGGATCATTTTAATACCACCTGCTGTGGAACCGGCCATGGCTCCCACAAACATTAAAATAAGCATCAACAATTGGATAGCGAAGGGCCATATATCGTAGTTGGCGGTGACAAAGCCGGTGGAGGTGAAGGCGGAGATGATCTGAAAGGCGCCATAGCGTAGTCCTTCCCAAAAGTGGAACAAGCTGCCCTCGGGTCCACCGATAGAGGTCGCAGATAGTCCGGATAGATTCCAGGCGGCGAAAAGTGAGGCTAGAGCGACGACGATTAGGAATGCTTTGAGCTCGGGATCGTTGAGGCGGCGAAATTTGCCTCGGAGGCAGAAGAAGTAGATCGAGAAGCTGATACTTCCAAGCACCATGAAGACCATGACGACAATGTCGGTGTAGGGATTGTTGAAGGAGCCAATACTGCCGTTTTTGGGGGTAAATCCTCCGGTGGAGAGGGTAGAAAAAGTGATGGTGGTAGCGTCGAAGAGCGAGACGTCGGAGTTGGTGACCATCAAGAGGATGATCTCAAGGACGGTGAGGCCGAGGTAGATCTTCCATAAGTGGCTAGCGGTCTCTTTGATGCGTGGAGCGAGGGACTCCTTACTTGGGCCGGTTACTTCGGTTTGGTAGAGAATCTTGCCGCCCACGCCTAGGGCGGGAAGAATGGCGACAAAGAGGACGACAATACCGCAACCTCCGAGCCATTGGGTCATACTTCGCCAGAAGAGAAGCGCCGGGCTGACCGCTTCAATACCGGTATAGAGCACCTTGTTGGTTGAGGAGTCGATGACGGGGGTGATGGTTCCGTAGTAGCTGTAGGTGGTCGGTTCGCCGGTGACAAAGGTTTTGGTGATGGGGATCTCTTTTCCAGTCTCAGGGTTGTACTGCTTGCCTTCCATTAGTGTGGCGCCAGTGGTGGTCAGGCCCGAGACGGTTTCATAGAAGGCGTCAATGGGATTGGTGAAGGTCTTGTTGAGATAGAAGGGAAGTCCTCCGATAAACGAGGTCATAAAATAGAAGAGGAGAACCATGAGGAGGGCTTCGCGTCTGAAGATCCGACCAGTGCTTTTGCGCCCCAAAAATCGGAAGAGCCAGCCTAAAAGAATAGTGATGACGATAGTGGCGAAAAAGGCGAAGGCAGAAGGGGGCTGTGGATAAACCTCGGGGCCAGCGACTCTCTCGCAGTAGATTGCGATAAAAAAGGGAAAGGCGAGAGGAATGGCTAGTCCCCAGAGAAAAACCGCAAGTGTTCGACTGATTTCACGATATAGCATCTAAAACAGTTTCTTTATCTCATCAATGTGTTTGGGGTTGCTGATCACAACGACTGTATCGCCGGGCGAAAGAATGCGGCTTCCATCAGCGATAAAAATCCTTCCTCTGCTTTGAATCATCACAATCAAGAAGTCTGTCGGGAGCTCTGCACCGAGATGACGTATCGGAATGCCAGCAATGCGCGAATCAATGGAGACCTTGACTTCCATAATCTCTGCCCTGTTATCATACATCGAGACCATTGAGGCGATCTTCTCTTCTCGAGAGATCGATAGGATGCGATTAGCGGCATTTAACAGAGGGGAGGCAGCCTGATTGATTCCTAGCCCCTCAATCAGAGGAATGTAGTTGGTATCTGAGAGAGAAATAATGATGTTGTCGCAACCTAGATCACGGGCGAGGCTTCCAGAGAAAAAGTTGACCTCATCGCTTCGAGTACAAGTGACAAAGACATCCGCTTCTCCGATTCTTTCGGTCTGGAGAAAGGGATAATCGGTGCCGTTGCGCTGAATAACGGTGGAGTAGGGGAGCAGCTCAGAAAGTAGTTGGCACTTGTCGAAAGATTTGTCGATGATGCGGATGCGGATCCCATGTTCTTGGAGGATTTTTGCGAGGTTGATCCCGATCAGAGAGCCTCCGACAATGACCACAGATTTGGGTAGTTTGGTCGACATTCCGAGAAATTTGTGCAGCTTGCGAACCGTTTCCGTTTTGCCGATGAACGTCACCTCATCGCCTGCTTGAAGCGTATCGTTTCCATGGGGAAAGAAGAGTGTATCCTCTTTATCTTTGTGCCTGCGAATGAGCCCCACCATCACATCTTCCGGTAGTTCGAGCTCATCTCTTTGCATAAGCGGGATCTGTCCCTTTTTCCAGTGGGCCGGTATTTTGATGGTTCTCATCTGCACAGCACCATGGGCAAAGCTCTCTTTGGCCACAGCTCCGGGAATGAGAATCATATTGGCGATCGATTCAGCTGTCAGCCGCTCTGGGCCAATCAGATAGTCCACCGAAAAGAGCCGCTCAAAATTCAGGCGGCTCTGCATAAAGTATTTGGGGTTGCGGACTCGGCCGATCGTTCTAGGATAGCCGAGATTTTTGGCGATTGAGCAGGCGACAAGATTGGTCTCATCATTGTTTGTCAGAGCAATCAGAAGATCGGGGTTTAGCTCCATCAAATCTTCGAGGAGTTCCCAATCGGTCCCCGTCCCCAGCCGGGTAGCCAGATCGAGCTCTCGGGCCGCCTGCTCCAATTTGTAGGAGTCAGTATCGACCAGAACAATCCCGTAATCCGCTTTTGAAAAGATTTTGGCGAGATAGAGGCCAATTTCGCTGGCCCCGATGATAACAATATTCATAGATATTTTTCTTATATCAGTGTGTGTTGTATTTTTCCATATGATCTCATATACTGATTAGTTCTATCTGTGCACTGGTAGCTCAGTTGGATAGAGTACCCGGCTACGAACCGGGCGGTCAGAGGTTCGAATCCTCTCCAGTGCAAAACATATAAAAGTAGGAGTTTGCAAAATGGGAGTGCTAGTTGGAAAAAAAGCCCCGGAAATTGCTTTAAAAGCGGTTGTCAAAGATAAAATTATCGATCGATTTACCCTATCCTCGCTGGAAGGGAAGTATGTTGTTCTCTTCTTTTATCCACTAGATTTTACCTTTGTCTGTCCCACCGAACTACACGCCTTTCAGGCAAAACTCAAAGAGTTTGAAGCGCGCAATACCCAGCTAGTCGCCTGTTCGGTCGATAGCCATTTTTCCCACCTTGCCTGGCTAAACACTCCACACAACAAGGGTGGCATTGAGGGAGTGGAGTATCCCATTCTTTCCGATATCAACAAAGAGGCCAGCAGAGCCTACAACGTCCTGAAAGAGGATGAAGGGATTGCCTATCGCGGGCTCTTCTTGATCGATCGCGAGGGAGTCGTGCGCCATCAGGTCGTCAACGATCTGCCTTTAGGTCGCTCTGTTGATGAAGCGCTTCGTATGGTCGATGCTCTCACCTTCTTTGAACAAAATGGAGAGGTCTGCCCCGCCAATTGGAAGAAGGGCGAGAAAGCCATGCAGCCGACCGCAGCTGGCTTAGAAACCTACTTTAGTTCCTAAAAGTAAGATAATCGTAGAGATCTTTTTCCGTGAGGATAAGAAAGCTACGATGGGTGGCACAGATCGGTGTGGTAGCATCGATAATTTCACTGCTGCCGACGCCGGGTAGACAGAGTGCCGTGAGACTTGGTATCTTCTCTTTTTGATTCAAAAGATCAAATCCCTCGAGATAGTCCTGATCACTAAATCCCTCTTCGTGCACGCGGAAGAAGAGCACGGTATGTTGATAGAGCAACGCTTGAATAGCAAACGACAACCCCTTGGCATCTTCTGATGGAGGTTCGCCAAGATGTTCCGAAAGGTCGGCCATCGACCGGCAGAGATAACCGTTCTTAAATTCTCCCTTTTCAGCTTCACCAAATAGCGCTACGACACGGTGCATAAAATTACCCCCTGAAACAATATTTTAACACATAGTGGGTATTTTATTTCTACTTTTAAGAAGATAGTTCGAGTTTGTTTAAATATTCGGCGCTTTGTCGAACTAATCGCTAACGCTTTGCTTTGAAGCGGTTTGAATCGTAGAAGACACCGCTCTCGCCGAGAGCCGCTTCGATGGTGAGCAAGCGATTGAACTTAGCAATTCTATCTGAACGAGATAGAGAGCCCGTCTTGATCTGGCCCGCATTGGTGGCCACAGCAATATCCGCAATGGTCGTGTCTTCAGTTTCTCCAGAACGATGAGAGATAACTGTCGTATAACCATGAGCTTGAGCCAAGCGAATGCATGCGATGGTCTCCGTCAATGTCCCGATCTGATTGGGTTTGATCAGCACGGAGTTGGCAATCCCTTTATCTAGCCCTTTCTGCACAAACTGGATATTGGTCACAAAGAGGTCATCGCCAACGATTTGTATTTTGTTGCCCAGCCGCTCGGTCATGAGCTTCCAGCCATCCCAGTCGTTCTCTGCCATTCCATCTTCTATAGAATCAATAGGATATTTATCGCAGAGAGAAACGAACAGGTTGACCTGCTCTTCCGAGCTCCGGCCACTGTATTTGCCATCTTTGTAGAATTCAGAAGCTGCGGGATCCAGAGCTAGTGAGATCTGTTCACCTGGGCGATAACCCGCTTTTTCAATCGCCTGCATAATAATATCCAGAGTTTCCTCATTGGAAGAGATTTGAGGAGCAAAGCCTCCCTCATCGCCGACACCCGTGACGTAGCCCTTCGCTTTGAGAATGCTTTTCAGAGCATGATAGATCTCGGCTCCCCAGCGCACCGCTTCTGAGAAGGTTGGAGCCCCTTTGGGTCGGATCATAAACTCCTGGAAGTCTAGGGGATTATCTGCGTGAACTCCTCCGTTGATGATATTCATCATCGGGCATGGAAGCAGATTGGCAAGCGCTCCACCGATGTAGCGGTAGAGAGGCAGACGGGCAGTTTGGGCTCCCGCTTTGGCCAGAGCCAGCGAGACGCCTAATATTGCATTTGCACCAAAGCGTGATTTAGTCTCGGTACCATCTGCCTTAATCATCTTCTCGTCCAGCTTTACCTGTTCTAGACAGCTCTCGCCGATGAGCAACTCCGCGATCGGGCCATTCACATTTTTGACCGCTTTTGATACCCCTTTTCCGCCATATCGTTTCTTGTCACCATCTCTCAGTTCGAGTGCCTCGTGCTCACCGGTTGAAGCGCCAGAGGGCACAGCAGCCGTGCCGCACTTCCCTTTTTCGGTAGTGACCGTGACTTGGAGAGTAGGGTTGCCACGCGAATCCAGAATTTCTATGGCGTTGATTTGAGCGATGGTTGACTTAGGCATAGACGATTTCCTTGCTTGGGGTTATATAAAGAGAGATAATCGCTATGAGATATTAGAGTCAATGGGAGAAAAAGAGCTCATAGAAAGAAGTCAGAAAGGGGACGAAGAGGCCTTTAGTGAGTTGATGGGGCTCTATCAACCCAAGATCTTCCAGCACTGTTTGGGTATTGTGAAAGATGAAGAGATTGCCCAAGATCTGACCCAGGAGACCTTTCTTCATGCCTATCAGCATCTGGACACTTTTCATGGGCGATCTCGTTTCTATACCTGGATCTATCGCATTGCCCATAACCTCTCCCTCAACTTTCTTAAAAAAACCCACCGCACGCAGGAATTTGAGTTCAAAGAAGAGCTTCTCCCTGCTGGACTTATCTCTGAGGATCAGCTAGAAAACGAAGAGTTTAATCAGGCGCTCCAGGCTGCTCTTCAAACCCTTCCTCCAAAGCAGCGCATCGTCTTTGAGATGTATGACTTGCAGCATATTCCTCACAAAGAGATTGCTGTCAAACTGGACATTTCACCAGGGACTGTCCGTTCCCGTCTTTACTACGCCCGACGCAAGCTCCGTCCACTATTGGCACAGTAGTTGCTTATACATAGATAGATTTTATGGAGGAACCATGTCTAGACTCTATCTGTTGTTTGCGTTACTGGCCTTAAGCCCACTATTTGCCATCACTGAGCCCTGCCCTGGCGGCTTTGGCGTTTCAGGAGAGTGGCTCTATATGCTCCCATCGATTGACCAGCCTGAGTTTGTCATCGACTCTTCTAGCTCGTCTAGCCCCATCGGCAGACGGGTGGCTAACGAACAGAGCTGGCACTCTGGCTACCGACTGGAATCTATCTATAGCTTTTGCAATGGCGAGAATGATGTGCGTATCCGATGGACCCATTTCCCCGGCTTCTCGGAATCCAAAACTGTCACCGGCTCCAACCTTTTCGGAATCCTCAACCACCCCGCCTCCGCTTTTAACGGACAGTCTGGCACCGCCTCTATCGACGATGAGTTCCACTTCTTTTTTCTCGACGCTCTCTTCGGCCAGAGGATCGTCTGCGACTCCCGCTTCTCTCTTCTCCTCCAGGCCGGCTTTCAGACCGGTTTTCTCCGTCTCAAAGAGAAGGTGAACTATCTCGGCAATTCCAGTTCTCTCCGTCTCAAAATACGCTCCAAAACCTGGGGAATTGGACCCGAGGTGGGCCTCGAAGGGAAGTATGATCTGTGGAGATGTCTCAATTTTACTGGTCGGTTCCAGGGTGCTCTTCTAGTCAGCGAACGAAATGCCCGATACCAAGATGAGCTCAATGGCTCCTCTCTGATTGCGGAGGTGAAAAATGAAGCCTACTGGAATCTGATTCCTACCAGTGACCTGAAATTTGGATTTAGCCGCGAGTGGCCTTGCAACTGTTTCAACTTTGATCTAGAAGTCGGTTATGAAATACTTACCTACTATGACGGAATTCAGCGGATTTTCTTTGTGGACAATAGCAACACCGGTTCCAGCTTCAACGAAAATATGACCTTTACACTACAAGGCCCCTATGTTCACGCCGGCATCGCCTTTTAGTGCTTGTCAGTAGCCGCTAAATAAGCTTGATCTGTGCGATTAGGTTTGTCTGGATAACGCAACTTGAGAAGGCCATGTTCTACCATTGATGTTAGAAAACGAGAACGCAACCCATCTTGGTGGCGTTGTAGCAAATCAGCTATTTGTCTCCTTGTCAGCCATGTTTTTTGACAAAGCCTTAAAATAATCGTTTCCATCTCTTTAGGTGCCAATCGCCTATTGTTTCTTGCCGCTTCTGCAATTTGAGACAGAATTTCCCATTGATCGTCCAGCATATCTCCTTCATTTGGAAAACAAATCATTTTTTTATGTACGGAGTGATTTCCCTTATGTACGGAGTCAAAGTCCTTATGTACGGAGTGATTTCCCTTATGTACGGAGTCGGACTTAAGAGGGAGAGAGTATTGAGTCCACCGGCCTTGTCCTTTCTGTGTTAAAACTCTTTTACTTACAAGTCCTTGGAGTAGATGGGTCATATCTGCCGCATGGCCATTTGTAATTTGTCTCATACGAACATTGTCTACAATTCCCTCAATATCAGCTGTTACTAGAGCTTGAACTTCATGCTTTGTAAATTTGTGAAACTTAATCCCGAACTGTTGCTTCAAGCGATTTATCGAATCTTCGGGAATCAGGCTAATCATTGGCAGTGTCCACTGAACTCTATCTGGTTGTACCTGTTCACGTACTATGGGAGACCGCCAGTGCTGTGTACTCCACCCTCTTCTGATCTTGTCTACACCCGACCCAGCCTTCTCTGCTGCACCGAACATCGTAAACATTGTCTGTAGGGCCTTATTGCGGCATTCGCTTACATTGCCACGTAATAATTGGTCCAGAGAAATTAGGAGAGAGCCTGGATTTGAAAAATCGAATCGATTTTTATATTTTTCAACAACAATTCCTCCTATACCTTCATAATCAGCATGAATTATCGCATTTACAAAAGCTTCGCGAATCGCTTCATGAACGACTGTTTCTCCTTTTCGGAATAAGTTGTTGTCTAATTGGAATGGTAGTTTAAGGTCACTGCCAATTCGATTTATGACACGTGTGTAAAATTGAAATAGGTTGCCAGCCCAAGTACCATCCATAGTTATGCGATCTGTCCAACGAATTTCCGGATCATCTGAAAGCTTTTCCCTATAATCTACGTGGTATTGAGGGAGAGCTTCACGTAGGACTTCTTCTCGCCCGAACATGAGAAGACCTGCTACAGTCAACCCTTGCATTCCGCTGCTTCTACATGAGCGCCATCCACCCAGTTTGAAAAGAAAGGTCTTGTCATCTTCACTAAGCCAAGGATGGGTTGGTTTATGTGATGAAAGCCTTTGCCTGTACTGTTGAAGAGTGGGGAAATCAAGATCTTTAAGGGTAAAATGCTTCAAAATTCTGCTGTCAGCATGCTCTTCAGAACGATCTGATAACATACGGCTTACTTCCTGTTCCGTGCAGCGGTAATCACCTTCGAAATTTCGTTTGTAAGTGCCTGTGAGGGGATTCTGTCCAAGAAATACGGGACGTTGATACCGACTTGCGCGTGGAATGCGTATGGCAAGCAAATTACCTTTCTCGTGCTTAATTTCTTCTAAATCATGATCTGCCAAAAGATTGATGTTAACTTTGCCTCTGTTGTTAATCGTGTCCCAGAAACTCTTTTTAATTTTAGGTAGCTCATCAACGCCGCTAACGATCCCATCCTTCTCAACCCCAAGTAAAATAACCCCACCTTCTGTGTTTGCCAAGGCGCTATAGGTTTCCCATAGGCTTTTTGGCAGCCCGCCTTTGGCAGATTTAAACTCTAAATCATCGCTTTCACTCCGATCGAGTTGATTGAGTATGGTTAAAGAGTTGGTTGATTTTTTTTTCATCTTGCGATTGGTATAACTCCTGAGCTACGCAGAGACCACTGTGTGTTACGACAAAACCTGTGGTAGGGGTACCATAATAATGGCTTAACGCTGAATTGCAAGAGAGTTTTGAAAATACAGGACGAAGAGATGACCTTTACACTACAAGGCCCCTATGTTCACGCCGGCATCGCCTTTTAGAGAAGGATGGTCGACTAGAGCTTAAGTCCGAGACTGCTTTTGCTTTGCTGCTTCCAGCGTCGCTTGAACTTGCGCTAATTGCTGATCCCGTTTTAGATTTGCAAAATCTCTAGCTGCCTCGTCCGCTTCTGTACTTACTGCCTGGACCGCATTTTGTGCTTCAGGAGGATATGCCTGCACCACTTGTTGAACATGAGGATGCCTAAGTGTCTTATCAATCCTCTTTTCCTCTTTTTTAGCTTGAGCAGCAGGTGTCTCAATAACCGGTCTCTCTTCCGGCTCTTCACTTGCTGTTGGGGGCAGGCTGGCTGAGGCAGAACTATCGCTTTCACTTGATTTGGTAGTTGGAAGCTGTGCAGGAGGAGCAGTTTGTTGCTCTTCTTCTGTCCTCTGTGTTTCTGTTTGCTCTTCTATCTCGGCTTTTTGCTCTTCTAGCTCGGCTTTTTGCTTTTCTAGCTTGGCTGCGTGCTCTACTAGCTGGGTTGAGCGCTCGGCTGCTTGCTCTTCTAGCTCTTCTAGCTCGGCTTTTTGCTCTTCTAGCTTGGCTGCGTGCTCTTCTAGCTCGGCTTTTTGCTCTTCTAGCTCGGCTGCGTGCTTTTCTAGATAGGTTAATTGATTGCTTTTCTTGTTTAATTTCGTGTATATTTCTGTCCTGTTGCCCACTTTTGCAGAAGGGGAGCTTGCTACATGAGGGTTGGCTGAAGCAGAACTACTGGATGCGATAGTTGGGGGCGTTGCAGCAGGAGCAGGAGCAGGAGCAGCGGAGGCCTCTTTTTTGATACGAGCTTTTTCGATGGCCCTATCGGTGACCAACGAGCTTATTATCTGAGTTCCTATGAGAAGAGCTCCAGAGGCTAATAGTATCCAGGTGTAGGGATTACCGTAACTAGGAAGCCCTGGATAAATTGACAAGAAAAGAGCTCCAACTAAGGCCGCGCTTGCTATTATCCAAATAGCCACATCGGCAACTTTAGCCGCTGTCAGAGTGGGAGTTTTATTGACACCTCCCGACTTGGCGGGGATATCTCTTACAACTTCATGGTTAATTATCAAAATATCCCTTAGTTGGGGGATAAGACGCTCTGTACCATTGACTGCTGCATAAATACCTCTAAACATGGACCGCTCCTCTTATTGAATGATTAATTATTAGTAGTATACAATAAATTAGATTAAAATTCCATTAAGAAAGGTGTCAAATAATTTCTTTGAGGAGTTTGAGGTAGGAGTTATAGCTGATTAAATTTATGGTCAGAAGAGATAGGCGATGGCGGCGATGGCGACTCCGACACCCAATCCCAGCAGAGAGAGCAGGAGCTTGGTAGTGAGCTCTTTTCGACTAACTTTGGAGGCCATCTCGTGATGGGCCATCGTGACCGTTTCCCCTTTTCGGATGGTGGTCATGCCATGTTTAAGTCCTTTTTTGACCAGCCAGTGATTCATGGGATAGGCAGCGATACCTCCGATAATGGAGGCCAAGCTCATCATACCCCAAAATCGAAGAGATACGGGGTCGCGTGATCCTGGAATAAGCAGGCTCCAGATCACCATGGTGGGAATCATGCCGCCCATAATCATATTCATCGAGAGCCATTCGGGGTAGAAGGTAGTCTTGAGGGCTTGGAAATAATTGCCGCCCATCATTTTCTTCATAAAGAGCGATTGGAAGATCAGCAGTCCAGAGGCGAATCCAGCGACATATTCGATGAAGATCTCAAGGCTTGGAGAGATCTCAAAAAAGGCCAAAATAGCGGCGGCCAAGATGATGCCGGTCGCATCTCCGGCGAGACAGTGAACTTCAGAGCCGATAGATTGTTTCCAGAGCGGCGCGATAAAAGCCTCATGGGTCTCGGGCATAGGCTCTTTGCAAGTGAGTAGATAGAGGAAGAGGCCGATAGGACCGGTGTAGAGAGTGACGAGCCACCAGCCTGCTTTCATAACAGGAGCCTCGGGAGTGACCCAGATCAAATCATAGGTGATGTAGATCAGCGACAGTCCGGTGAGGATAAACCAGAGGATTAGTATTCCTTCAAGCATCTTTTCGACCAGTTAAAGAAAAATAATTTTTATATATCATGCGCTCTTTACTCTCAATCTTTCTTAAGATGATACCGTCGTTGTGTAGTTGCCCCCGAGGATTCTACGAGATCCAATTCCTGCAACCGAACAAGTTCTCTTTGAAGCGTACGTTTACTAACAGATGGGCAAACTACAGCAAAATCATTCAAGGTGAAAGAGCCTTCTAAACCTAGTTCAAGAGCTTTTTGTTGATTTTCTGTAAGTTGTTTTTCAGTACTCAGAAGATCGAGTGTTAATTTATCTTCGCCAGATTGTTGCAATTCTTTCAATTGGGCCATCAATCCCTCGCAGAAATATTCTAACCATTCTGTCAGATCCAGTCCGTTTTCTCTAACTGATTGAATGGCAGCATAATATTTGGGCCTTTCACGATCATAATATTCGCTGATAGTAAAAAGACGTTTGAAATCATATCCCGATCTATAGAGACAGAGTGTTGAAAGCAGGCGAGCGGTCCGCCCATTCCCATCTAAGAAGGGATGGATGTGAACAAACTGAAATTGAGTAACTCCTGCAACTATAATAGGATGGATTTTTTTTTCCCTTTCTAGCCATTCGGTAAGCTCTCCCATCATGATAGGAACTTCATAAGCTGGAGGCGGGGTATAAATCACTTCTCCTGTGTGGGAGTTTGCAACATAATTCTGCACTTTGCGATATTCTCCAGGCATGGCAGAGTTACCCCGAACCCCTTGGACTAATAGGGCGTGGATCTGTCGCACGACTCCTTCGGTGATCGGTTTTTTCTCTAGTAGATAGGAAGAGACAAATTCGAAGGCTGTGCGGTAGTTGAGTAGCTCCTGTTTATCGTCTTTGCTAACATCGGGGATTCTTTCTCCCTCGAGGAGTTTTTTGGCTTGATCTAGGGAGAGATGAGTCCCCTCAATATGCGTCGTATGGTGGGCTTCTAGAATCAGGGCCTTTTTTTGCATGCGAGCTATCCACTTTTCAGATAACTGAGCAGCTTCCAGAAAACCACGAGATCTCTCTATTTGAGTGAGAGCCCGATTGATCTTATTAGAGATGGTAAATTTTGGCCGATACATCTTGTGACAATAAAGCCCTCTTTATGTCATAAGATATCAGGTTTCTCTCTTGGCGTCAAGTGTCACAAGCTGTCACAAGATTAAATCTTGTGACAAAAAAGCATCAGTTTTGTCACAAGCTTAGTCTACGAGCTGTTTGAGTCTTTCCTTCAGGACGATCAGTTCTTTGTTAAATTTGGCTAGCTGCTCGGCCCCTTTGTCTGCCTGTTTAAGCTCATGGAGGCGGCCAACAAAGTGTTGAAGCAGATGAAGGGTATTCTGAGGATCTGAAAGAAAGATAAACTCGTCACCATCAATGCGGCGAATGCGGTTGAGGAAGGCGTACTCTTCTTGCTGGGAGACGAGATCTGAGGTGATGATATTGATAAACTCTCCGCGCTCGAAGACCTCTTTGGCTAGGCGAGCTGGGATGGTGAAGTTTTTGATCACTTCTTCTAGAATCGCGCGATGCTTGGAGTTGGTGAATGACTCTTTGATCTGACCTGTCATGAGGGTTTCAAAGAGAACGTTGGCGAGCTCTTTGTCTTGATTGGTGCAGCTCAAAATGACGTTTTGTAGCTCTCGAAAGGTGGAGCGAGAGATCTTCATGGCAAAAATGCGTCTCATGTTTCCTTCGAAGAGCATAAGCATACGATCATCAAGGCTGGTGTTTAGTTGTTCAGGCATAAGTAGACCTCTCCTTTTCAATGTCTTGGATAAAATTATCTAGTTTAATCTCTCCGGAAACTTTGTTGTTACGAGTTCGCACGGAAAGGGTTTGGCTCTCTAGCTCACGGTCGCCAAGAGTCAGCATGTAGTTGACTTGCATGAGCTGAGCAGCGCGAATCTTCTTGCTGACGGATTCATGGGAGTCGTCAATTTCGCAGCGGAAGTGATGGGCTTGGAGCTTTTTGGCAACGGCATGGGCGTAGTCGACATGTCTGTCGGCAATGGGGATAAGACGTATTTGTCGAGGGCTGAGCCAAAGGGGAAATTTCCCGGCGAAGTGCTCGATCAAAATACCCAAAAATCGCTCGATGGAGCCGTAGATCACGCGATGGATCATAATGGGCCTCTGTCTTGTGCCATCTTTAGCGACATAGGTGAGGTTGAATCGTTCGGGTAGCGACATGTCGAGCTGGATGGTGCTGCACTGCCACTTTCTGCCGAGAGCGTCACGGATATGAACGTCGATTTTGGGGCCGTAGAATGCCCCCTCTCCTTCGTTGATCTGATAGCTCTCTCCCGTTCTGTCGAGGGCATTTTTGAGAGCGGCGGTGGTATATTCCCACTCTTCATCGCTGCCGATGGTCTCTTTTTCGGGTCGTGTGGAGAGTTCGAGTTCGAAGGTAAGGCCGAAGGTGCTGTAGATCTCTTCGACGAGCTTGATGACGTTTATGATCTCATCTTCGATCTGCTCTTTTTCCATATAGATATGGGCATCGTCTTGATGGAAGCTGCGGACACGGACGAGGCCGGAGAGTGCGCCTGAGGCTTCATGGCGGTGGACTAGTCCAATCTCACCCACTCGCAGCGGAAACTCGCGATAGCTGTGGACCCGGGTCTTGTAGTAGAGCATGCCGCCGGGGCAGTTCATCGGCTTGATGGCGAAATCTCTCTCCTCGATTTCCGAGGTATACATGTTCTGGCGGTAGTTCTCCCAGTGGCCAGATCG
>SDBU01001601.1_pt1 | contig 31722 bp, 29 predicted proteins | sample 2277071 | NCBI WGS metagenome assembly SDBU01 (sample SAMN10397929, study PRJNA504765) | marine sediment metagenome | isolation source: marine sediment core GS08_GC12, 126 cmbsf | place: Arctic Ocean: Gakkel Ridge, Loki's castle | collected 2008 | reverse complement strand
TCATTTGCCATAACAGCCTCCTTGTCAAAATACCGTTTTTAGATATATCGACAAAAAGATCTGTATGGCATCAGATTATCCGAGACAGACCACTAGTGGTTGTGGAAGAATAGTGTTGAGTTATTCTTCGTCCTTCTTCCAGCATCAAGCTTGCGGCATTATCAAGCCAACCGAGAAAGGCTTGTGGCCGTTGATCTGGCTGACTACTACCTCAAGAGGCTCAATTCAGTCAAGAGAATGACCCATAGGAGTTCGAAGCTATGGGGCTATTTCCGCCAGCAAATCTTTACAACTCAGCTACAACCCAAATACCAAATAGCTCATAAAACCACAAAAATCCCAAATCCATAACATTTGTAATATCAAAGACTTAAAAAAATCCCAAAAAAAGTGAACGTTTTGAACATACTATTCCCACAACCTACCTCTTCCTCCCATCCAACCAATCTTCAAAATCACTCCTCCTAATCCTCTAATAAGTTTTCCCACTATGCCCTGCATAAATCACAGGCAAGGGTTGCCAACGTGGATCAATCTGCTATAATACAGGTGTTTCCTTGTTCACCATCAATCTTTATGGAATTTCATATGGAATATTTCGATGGCCGATACAACAACTGGAATACTTAAATGTGTCAGCAAACGGCAGTTTGCGGTCAGGACCGCCGACCGGTCTTATCGGCCGGGGCCGGCCGAAGTGATGGTCCACCCGGATTTAAATCGCCGATTTGCCCTCACCGAAGGAGCAGCCGTCACAGGTCAGGTCGAGCGAAAGAGAGGCGAATCAAGGTTGGTGTCAATCGAGTCCCTGGGTGGCATGAGTCCGGAGGACTTTCTCAAACGCCCGCGCTTTTCCGATCTGGTGGCAATCGATCCGCACGAACGATTTGACCTGGGCGCTTGCGGCCTGGATAGCATGCGAATAGTAGACCTCATCGCACCGATAGGCAGGGGCACGCGTCAGTTGATTGTCTCGCCGCCAAAGGCCGGAAAGACAATCCTCCTGGAACAGACCGTACAGGCGATTCGCCATTGTTCCCCCCAAAGCCGTATCATCGTGCTGTTGGTGGATGAACGGCCGGAGGAAGTCACCCACTTTCGAAGGGCCGTGGAGGGCACCGAAGTCGTCGCCAGCACCAACGACCACGATGCCGACGAACACGCCGAACTCACAGAACTGATACTTGCCCATGTACAAACAGAACTGGAATGCGGCCGCGAGGTGGTTCTGTTGATCGATAGTCTCACGCGGCTGGGAAGGGCGTTCAACAGCAGGACCAGGCGCCGAGATGCAAAACGCCGCCAAACTATGAGCGGCGGACTGGAAGTCGGCGTACTGGAAGTACCAAGGCGTCTGTTCGGACTGGCACGTAACATTGAAAATGGAGGCTCGGTCACTATCATCGCAACGTGCCTGATTGATACCGGCTCTCGAATGGATCAAATGATATTCGAAGAGTTTAAGGGAACGGGCAACAGCGAGATTGTACTCGACCAGTCCTTGGCTGAGGCCAGGATTTTTCCTGCTATCAACATCCCGGCCAGCGGTACACGAAAGGAAGCTAAGCTCTACAGCCTGGACCAAACCAGCGGTTTGGCCACGCTCCGGCGTGTCTTGGCAAACTACGGGGCCAGGGAGGCCATGAACTCTCTCTTCAAGTTACTCAGGAAATACCCTACCAACAAGGAGTTTATTTAGGCAATTTCTCCCAAAGCAAAAAGCTCTGTAAGTTATTAGCCTACAAAGCTTTAAGAAACGAGGCCGAAGGGACTCGAACCCTCAACCTTCGGATCGACAGTCCGATGCTCTATCCAATTGAGCTACGGCCCCATCATCTCAACCACAAACCGCAATATACCAGTCCACAAACTTTTATGTCAACCGTTTTTATACAAAACCGCTCATCCAAGAAAAATTGCCCAAACAAATCCCTTGTTGCATCCACAGCGTACAATTCCAATATCAGCAAGAAAATAGCGTCGAAAAAAATTTAAAAAACCGTAGATAGTCCCAAGGGGGACGCCTTTCGGCGGACAAACTCTGTGCGATATGCATTTGTATTTGACAAACAACGTCAAAAAGCTAACGGCAAGTAGCAATTACATCTCATCTTTTAGCTTCAATTTGCTCCCAAAGATAGTGTGGCTCCGTCATTGAACAGTTATTTTCTCGAAGACTGTGAGCGTCTGACCACCGGTTGTGACTTGCTGTCTTTCTTATGACTTTGCTGCAGAAGCCTCATCGCTTTTTTCACGTCGGCGATCTTCAAAACACCGGTCGTCCGGCCGCCTTTCGCGCCTGCAGTGCAATATGCATACGAAATATTTATGTGGTTCCTGGCCAATTTTTCCGCCACCGCCGCAAACGCACCGGCTTTGTTTGCCAGGGTCACACACAATACCTCTGTTTGGTTATAGGGCATATTTAGTTTTGACAGCACTTCTTTTGCCTTCTCCGGCGCAGCAACAACTACCCTCAAAACACCATGTTCCACCGAATCCATCATCGTCATCGCTGTAACATTAATCTTAGCTCTCGCAAATTCGCCGAGTACCTGGGCCAACACTCCCGGCTTGTTAACCATGAAAATAGAAAATTGCGGCGCAACATACATACCTTCAGCCCTTCAAGCAATTATCTCACAATCCACTTCAGTTATAACGGGCAATCTTTCGAATTCGTATACTAATAACTTGCCGCCTTGACAGCGGCTTCCTTGTCCGGGAAAAAATTGAAAATCTTATCAAGATTGGTTATCTGGAAGACTTTGTGCAATTGTGGATTTATTGCACTTATTGCAACTTCGCCGTTATACGCCGCCAGTTTAGACCGGACCTCCAAAAGTACACTCAACACTAAGGAAGAGAAAAATTTTACTCCCCTAAAATCGAAGATCAGTCTGTTCGGACGATGCTCGTCAACAAATTCCTTTATCTGTTTAGAAGCAGTGGCTATTCCTTCTACATCACTTATCGAAGCAGCCTTGAAAGCGACCACTGCTACACTATCCTCACTGGTTATTTTGATGTCTACTATATCTTCCATAGCGATTGATACATCTTCCTTATCAAAAACAAAAGCTCAACTTATTATCACGAATTTAACAACACCAATCAAATTTTCGCTTATCTTGACACATTTGTCAATAGTCAATTTTTCTTTTCTACCCTTTTGGGCAGAGGTGAAATTGGGTTTGTTTGGGTTTGTATTGGGTTTGTTTTGGCATTTTATTGGCTTTAATTGGCTTTAATTGGCTTTGATTGGCTTTAATTGGCTTTGTTTTCCCGCGTTGACCAAGTGTCTTTTTATCATAATCCTTTGTTAATACCTTACTTACGTTCATTTGACTTTTTCTGAAATTGGCTTTGTTTTTTTGGGGCCCGAATGGGCGGTTTATTTTCATATCCCTTTGTTATGTAATAAGTTACGTTCATTTTGGCTTTTTTGGAATTGGCTTTGTTTGGGTTCGTTTTGGGTTCGTTTTTCCCGCGTTGACCAAGTGTCCTTTTTTCATAATCCTTTGTTAATACTTTATTTACGTTCATTTGACTTTTTCGGAAATTGGGTTCGTTTTGCATAAAAAGTCTGATTTGTAGAGAACTCTTTACAGTTGTAAAGATGCCAAGGCTGGCAAAATACGAAATACGAAGCACGAAATGCGAAACAATATCAAAATATAAATTACCTAAATTCAAAACCTTGCCTTGCTTGCCAAATAAAGGTTTATGTGCGTGCCCCGAACCAATTTTGCTCAGGCTAACGCCTAAATGGTACAGGGCTACTCGTGCGGTTCTCGGCTAAATCCGGCGCCCCCCACAGGGAAAGGGGCAAGCTACTGGCGTTTCCCTTCGACAGGCTCAGGACAGGTTATGTTTGCCTACTGGCAAACATGAGAGTATTTTAACAGATTTCCAAACAAAAGACAAGGAAAAAATAAAAAAAATTCACCGCAGAGATCGCTGAGAACGCAGAGAGTTTTATTACCACGAAGACACGAAGAAAAATTAGACAGGATAACAGGATTATTTTGCCACGGAGAGCACAGAGGTTGTTGGCGGGCTTAGTGTTCTCGGTAAATTCAACTCTCAAAGCAAGCTTTGTCATAGAATTTTACCTTCGACCACAAGACCAATGAAATGGCCTTTTTATAAGCTGGCTAAAAAGGTGTTTTATTAGCAAGAAAAATGCACAAAATGCGCAAAAGATACAAGAAATGACAAAAAAGTGTTTTAATGGTAGAATTATGACAATAGGAACTGAAAAATAATCTATAGTTTAATCTTTGGTTTTGTGTCATTTTTTATGAAGATTTACAATCGTGAGAGAGCAAGATGAAATGAACGAATTAAAAAAAGTGATTGCGAAAACACTAATATTTTCTTTTTTTACAACAATAGCTTCTGTTGCGTATCCCGATACATCTTTAGAGGGTGATTTCCCTGCATTGATTCGTGTTAAACCTATTTTCTTTGTTCCTAAAAATGAACAAGCCCCAACTCCACAACAACAAATAAAACTCATCAAACATCTTAAGCTTGCTCAAAAATGGTATAAACGTATGCTCCTGAATCGAGACACCTTTGAATTGGTTGAGGGAAAACCTCAGATCATTGACGGAAATTATACTTTAGATGAATACATTGAAAAGTATGATAATATTCCATTGCAGGTTACTTCAGAAATTCTAACAACGTTGAATTTGACGCGATTTAACTGTCCTTATTCATTTCTTATTTTTTTTATGCGACCCGATAGAGGCGCACCGAATCCAAGTGGAGTGCCTTTTAATGGCGGGGCTAATAACGGCCCCGGACTTGCAATAATAACTTCTCATCTTTTAGACACATATAGCAATATCCAGGGAACGATCCAGCATGAACTTGGCCATAGTTTTGGGCTACTTCATACGGCTGTCTACGGTTATGACATGAAAACAAATTCCTCAATCATGAGTAGGGGCAATACAAAACTTAAGCATAAAGGTTTCAGGTTGAATCCTAAAACGACACTAATACCAGAGGATTTAAGAATCCTAAGCTACAATAAAAAAGTGTTTCCCAAATTTCATTATGATCTTAAAAATGATGTTCCCAAAGGATATAAAATGTCCAAAGTATTTCGAAGTTTTGGTCCAAGAGAGATATTGGGACAAAAATCCTTTAAGATCATAGTATCAACAAAAGATCATGAATTAGGGGGGACTTCTGTCTCTAATATTGTTCATACTGCTATCCGAACCGATAAATATCATAATTCTAAAAGTCGTGTTGGCTTTGATCCGAAAACGATGTGGCTAGGTCAACCAGAGGATGGAACAATAACGGCTACACTGACTTTCCCTATACCTGTTTCTTTGTCAAAATTATGTATCCACTCAGGATGTGGAGGAAAATATCATCCATCCAAGTCGATACAAGTGCAAGTGGAAAAGGAAGGTGGATTTGTTGATGTATGTACGTATGAACTTGAATCATTAGATGAATATATCTCATTTAATAAAACTAAAGCTCAAGTATGGCGTCTTTCATTTAAAACCCAAATGAACCGTAAGCTCATTATCCGAGGCATTCGTTTCTTTACAGATCAATGCGAAATTTTCTCTCCAGTTGTACCGTATCAAGGAGAATGAAAATTGAGATAATTTCGCTCCGTCAGTCCCTCCAGCCCCTTCACAATGACATTTATTATGGATTCAGTGCCTTCACGGGAATGACAACGGGAGATTAATTACATGCTGTGGCCAGATTTCTCCACTCTGCAATGCTTTGCATTGCTTCGGTCGAAATGACAAGAGTGAGTGGGCTCCGCTGGGAGATAATCAGTTATCCCTGGCTGGGCGCCGTGGCGACTGCAATAGTCAATTTTTTAACATTTCCAACAGGCCCCGTTAGAAATCATCCTTTTTCGGGTTTATAGTCCTTTTGCGAAATTTCTAACGGGGCAGGCAACAAAATGCCCTTTATTATCGCTTCTTTCCTTTAAGGGGGGCATTTTCTTTAGACAATCACCCTGGCGCTGAGGGCATCGGGGGCCAAATGCGCAGCCGGTCGGCGGATTCAAAGCGCTTGGCACTTCGCCGCCAAAAGTGGTTCTCCGGCCCCTCAGCGACGGCTCGACCTGTGGAATTGCCGACATGAGGGCACGCGTATAGGGGTGCAGGGGATTCTGATACAGATCTTGCGACGCAGCCCGCTCAACTATCTTGCCCATATACATTACCGCTACAATATCACAGAAAAACTCCACTACAGCCAAATCGTGTGCGATAAATAAATAAGTCAGTCCAAAATCTTCCTGTAAATCTTTCAACAGATTCAAAATCTGCGATTGAATCGAAACATCAAGAGCGCTGACCGGCTCATCACAAATAACCAGTTTCGGCTCCAGTGCCAGCGCCCTGGCTACCCCGATTCGCTGCCGCTGCCCGCCTGAGAACTCGTGCGGATAACGGTTTATATGGTCCGGTGACAGCCCCACCTTTGAAAGCAATATAGCGACTCGGTCGGTCAGTTCGCTTTTGGATACACGTGTTTGAACTTTTATCGGCTCACCAACCGTATTGCCAATAGTCATTCGCGGATTTAACGAGCCAAACGGGTCCTGAAAAATAAGGCTAATCTGCCTGCGGAGTTTACGCAGTTTGGCCTTGTCGGCTGACAAAATATCCATCTGGTTAAAAATCACACTGCCCTGGGTTGCCGGCACCAGTCGGACTATGCTTCTGGCAACGGTTGTTTTGCCACAGCCGCTCTCGCCGACCAGACCCAGTGTCTGCCCCTTCTTGATGCCGAAACTTATTCCGTCAACCGCTTTGACATAGCCGGCAGTTCGACGCAGCAGACCTTTCTTAATCGGGAAATAGGTCTTCAGGTTATCGACCTCAAGTAGATAATTATTTATGTTTGCCATATCCATTATTTGATATTCGTTATTCTTTTTTACCCCTCACTAACGTTCGGGGCTCTGTCTTCCGCATACCAACAGGCAACATATCGTCCGTCTTCAACTTTCCTCAGCATCGGCTCAACAGTCTGACATCTCCTGTCACTGCGACCTGTCGGACAGCGGGGGTGAAACTTACACCCGCTCGGGAAATGCAGCGGCTCAGGAACAGTACCTGAAATTGTCGGTAGACGCTTGCCTGAAAAGCCTAATTGCGGCAGAGACTTTAATAGCCCCTGTGTATAGGGATGTAAGGGTTTTGCGAAAAGGCTCTGCGAATCGGCTACTTCCGCTATTCGCGATGCATACATTACCGCCACATCGTCAGCCCGCTCGGCCACAACACCCAAATCGTGGGTAATCAGCAGAATACTCATCCCGTTTTGCTTTTGCAAATCGTCAAGCAAATCGAGTATTTGCGCCTGAATCGTTACATCCAGCGCGGTTGTTGGCTCATCAGCAATCAATAGTGCCGGTTCGCAGCTTACCGCCATTGCTATCATAATCCGCTGCCGCATCCCACCGGACATCTGATGAGGATATTCCCGCACTCTCTGCGCCGGGTCAGCAATGCCCACCTTTTCTAACATCTCGGTTGCTTCCGACCAGGCCTGGCTTGTACTTTTGTTCTGATGCAGCTTTATGGCTTCAACAATCTGATTGCCCACCGTGTAAACCGGGTTGAGACTGGTCATCGGCTCCTGAAAAATCATAGAAATCTCGTTCCCACGAACGTGCCGCATATCTTTTTCTCTCAGCATTAACAGGTTCTGTCCACCAAAAACAATCTCACCACCAACGATTTTGCCCTGCGGGGCCGGAACCAGCCGCATAATCGAAAGAGCTGTTACGCTTTTGCCGCATCCACTCTCCCCAACGAGCGCAAACGTCTTGCCCTTCTTTATCGAAAAGCCTACATCCTGAACGGCTTTTACCACACCCTCTCCGGTGAAAAAGTATGTCGAGAGATTCTCGACCGACAACAATGTTCCGTTATCATTCATAAATCTACTGAATCCTCAATTTTGGGTCGAGCGAATCTCTTAAAGCGTCGCCAAAAATATTCAATGCCAATGAGATAAAGAATATCGCCGCCGTGGCCGCCGCCATTTGCCACCATACACCCCGGGAAAGCTCTATCCTGGCATCATTTATCATCGCTCCCCAGCTCGGACGGTCTGCTTCACCAAGACCTAAAAAACTCAAAATAACTTCCGCATGGATGAACGCAACAAATCGCAGGGAAAAATCGATAATAATAAGATGGAAAACATTGGGTATCAGATGCTTGAAAATAATCCGTCGCTCACTGCAGCCATAGCTCATCGCGGCCAAGACATAATCTCTGCCCTTGTGTTTGATAATCTCTCCGCGAATCAACCTGCAAATGCCAACCCAGCTCGTAAGTCCTATTGCTAAATAAACCGCCGTGATACCCGTAAGCTTATACCCAAAAATGGTCTTATCGCGAAGCACAACGGCAAAAGCCAGTATCAACAGAATATACGGAACTGAGCTCAAAGTTGAATAAATCCATACGATTATTTCATCTACAATACCGCGAAAATAACCTGCAATAGCCCCCAAAGGAACGCCAATGGCAATACTGATAAACGAGGCACACAACGCAACCGTTATCGATATCTTCGTCCCGTACAGCGTTTTTCGCAAAACAGACTGCCCGAATATATCAGTGCCGAGTACGTTTTCCGAGCTGGGCGGCGCATAAGATTCGCCTACCTGCTCAGCCCATAGCGTTGGCCCAAAGCGCCAACCAAATAACTCTGCTAAGTAGATAAATCCAGCCAGCGAGAAATAAATTAGGACCACGGCAAAGCAAACCATCGCAAACTTGCGTCTGCGAAGCCGCCTCAAGCCATCTTGCCACAGACTTCTTCCCTTGGGTGGTTGTGGTTTCGTTATGTTTTCTGAATCACTCAAGCGAAATCCTCGGATCGACAAGCGAATAACAGATATCTGTTATGAGGTTAAATACAACAAAAAGTATCGCACTGATGTAAGTCATTGCGTTTATTACGAAATAATCCCGTGAACCAATCGCCTCTATCATCAAATACCCCAAACCCGGGATACCAAAAAATCTCTCAAGCAGCAGCGAACCCAAAAACAAAAATGGTATGGCCAAAACCACCCGCGTGATGATGGGAATCATTGCGTTTTTCAAGACATGCTTGAATAATACGCGCCTTGTATTAAGCCCCTTCGCAAAGGCTGTGCGGACATAGTCACTTCGCATCTCATCAAGCATAACTGTTCGATAGAACCGCAGATTCCCTCCCAGACCCGCCACTATACCGATTAACGCCGGCAGAGCCACATACTGAGCCATTGTCAAATCCGGCGAAAAGAATACCGGAAAAAAACCCCATTTGTACGCAAGAAAATACTGGCCAAAAAGAATAAAACTCAAATAAGGAATGCTCATCCCGGCAACACAAATAAAGACCACTGAAATGTCCCAGACTGAGCCGCGAACAAATGCTACAACGAGTGCCAGGCTTACTGAAATTATTATCACCCCAAAAAACATCGGCACCGTCAATGCAAGAGAAGGCCCCACACCCCTTTTGATTTTGCCTATAATAGGCTCACGGTCCCGGGCCCTGCCGAAATCAAATGTCAGAGCGCTTTTGAAGTGGTTTATGAATTGGCTGTCCCAGGCCAGAAAAAGGGGCTTGTTGAAGCCGTACTCCTCTCGTATCTCATCAATTGTCTCCTGTGTTGCGCCTTTGCCTGCAATTTCAAGGGATATATCACCACCAACGAGGGTGAACAACACAAAGGTAAGCAGCAATACGCCAAATACAATCGGTATGGTATATAAGAGACGTCTTATTATGTACGCTGTCATTTAATTTTCTTCAAAAGCTCTTTATATTCTGCACGTTTTTTCATATCGATTCTGCGGTATTTACTCATTCCGTATGCAAAAGCGTGCGGCTTATAATTTTTATACCAGTCATGGTGCAGGGCGAATACTACCCGGTGATTTAAAAAGGCCGCCGGGCAATCTTCCAGAACAATCAGCTCCATTTTTCGGTAAAGTTCTCTTCGCTCAGGGCTTTCAAACATGACTTCTATTTTCTCATATAACTTATCGAATTCAGGGTTTAGATAATTAAATCTGTTTGAACCTGGTGCCCAGTATTTGCTGTAAAACATCCCAAGAAAATCCTCAGCGTCGGGAATGCTTGCCCTCACACCGGAGCAAAACATCTGGACACTTCTTGTGTTCACTTTTTCCATATACGTTGGCCAGTCCATATATTCGACCTCCACATCAAGGCCGACAGCGGTTACATACCGTTTTAGGAATTGGCCGAGTTGTCGGTTAAAAGAGTCCGTCCCCGGTATGGCCATTTTTAGTTCAGGCAGAGCGCGCCCGTAAATCTGCTCCGCCTCCTTGAGCAGCTCACGGGCTTTATCAGGGTCATACCGCGCATATCCTTTTTCTTTTATATTCGGGTCGTATGAGTCCATCAAAGGAGCTATGAAACCGTGTGCAACCAGGTGACGGCCGTTGAAAAATATCTCTATGAACTTATCACGGTCGATAGCATAGCTTATCGCGCGGCGAAGCGGCTTGTTTTCACCAAGGACCGGGTCCAGCATATTGAAACCAAGCCAGAAAGTCGATGGGTCCCAGAATTTTTTCAAGCGAATGTTTCGCTGCTTCATTACCGGCGTCAGCTCTCTGGTTTCCGTAATGGCCTCATTATAGTTGTCTTTGGGGATTGGGCTGTTGTCAAGTTTGCCTTGCAGAAACAAAAGCCAGGCTGGCTGGTATTCTACGATAATGGTCCAGACGACTCTATCGGCAAAAGGCATAATCCTGCCGGCGTCATCCAGATAACCGGCCTCGGCATCGCCAGGCTCACCTTCACCTGGATATGGCTCGCCCCTGAAATTGGGATTACGAACGAGCTCTACGTAGCTGCCGCGATGCCATTTTTTTAGCATAAACGGCCCGGTACCTACCGGATGACTCACAATGTCTTTCCCATAGAAATAGACCGCCTCCTTGGCAATCGGAGCTGTTGCGATATCTGCAAGAGCTGTACCGACCAGTTGCGGCCAAGGTTTTTTCAGCTTTATAATAAGCGTGTAATCATCGCTCGCTGTTAAGCCTTCGACCTCGCGAGAGTAATCCACATCTTCTTTGCTTTCGCAGCCTTTTGTAATTCGGCGAAACTCATCAAGCCCCATGATTTTGCCGTCAAACATAGACCAGTTCTGGCTTAAATATTTGATGTTGGCTATCCTTTTGATGGCGAAAATAAAATCTTCGGCTTTCAGTTCCCTGCCCCTGCCGCCGGGAAAACACTTGTCATCCTGGAAATGAACTCCCTTCTTGATTTTTATAGTATAAGTTAGAAAATCGGCACTGATTTCGGGCATCTCTTCAGCCAAAAGAGGCACTATTTCGTATGGGCGTTTAAGGAAGTGGTACTGATACAGGGTCTCACATATCTGGCTGGCAACGGTGACCGAATAGACATCACGCATATTACCCGGGTCGAGACCTTTTAACTTCGTGAAAAGGGCATGTCGCAGGACCATTTCGTCCGAATTTTTATCCGACGACGAACTATCACAGCCTGCAAGCACAAAAGCTGCAGCTATTAACGCGATGACCAGTATACTTTTTTCCTTGTGTTTTACAATGAGCATCTTTTTTCCCTATTTATATTTATTCTGATGTGTTGAGGTAGTGATATTCGTAAAGTAAATTGGTTTTGCTTTTACGCAGCACGCGCAGCCACAAAGTAAATCGCCTTTGCCGCAAAGTCAACTCATTTTGAGGGAAATTTCCAGCAAAAAGAGCCAAATCTCGAAAACACTTGCTTTGTTTCAACTGAAACAATTATTTTAATACTGTGAATTAAACGATTGCTTTATTAACGAGATTGCTTCAGGTATCTGTGATAAATTGGTAATTCTTAGTTCAACGTCACCCGTACCCCAATGGCCTACATTGCTGACGTCACGAGCAAATGATGGAGGGTTATCTAAACGACTATATTTTAATTTTAACCATATACGCAAGCCACTATTATAAATATGAATGCAACTGAAAATCCTCCTGTCATGGCGATAAGTTATGTATTTCTTCTTAATAGTTTTTTCAATATTTCCGGGGTCCAATGACATGCAAACTTTGTCAATATCTTGATACAGCGCCAAAATTTCTTGGGATTTTCCTGACGTGTGAAACGATTCATCATAAACAGAATCGCTTCTTTGCTTAGGTTTTTTGCTCACAACGCGTTGCTTTGAGGTATCAGGGGTAACATAAGGTACGCCGGTAACCTTATTTGAAGTTCCTACGATTTCGGTTGACCGGTTTCTGTCCAAAATACGCTTAAGGCTTTCTTTGATTCTCTGGGGTCTAAGATTTTCATCGTTTGTCATTTTTTTTATCAGATTGAGCAAAGTACGTGGAGCATCAGACATCAATGCGTCGAGGGCTTTTTCTACCTTACTATCAGTAAAGGTTTGTTCGCCCAAAGCGTCCAGAGTACCTTTTGCCATCTCGTCACGCGAGAATCGCCACATCTGCTTGGCTACCTGTTCGGTAGATATACCTTCTGATTCACGCGGATCCAGTGAGACCTCAAACATCAATTTTTCAGGAGCAGGGCATTTTTCCACACTGCGGTAAACTTTCCAGTTTATACTATTTGTTAAAATGCACCATTCCACGCCATCATTCGCTGCATATCCTACTACCTGAGTAATAGCTTTGACATCAGTTAATGGGTCGTCAAGGGCTTTTGCCTCAACCAACAAGACAGTCTTTTTATTAATTTTAAGGGCATAATCAACGGACTTACCATCAACCGTAGGATATTCTAATTGAACCTCATCAGGATCACGAATATCCCAGCCTAATGATTCAAGCAAAGGATCTATTATGATAGTTCGTGTGGAAGTTTCCTTTAACGTATGTCGCCGAAGGCTTTCGAGTTTTCCGCGAATTTCTTCTATCTTTTGACAAAGCTTATCCATACTAATCTACTCCAAGGCCGAATAACTTTAGCAAAATTTTCTTTTTGATTTTTATAACACTTCCATCACCGTATTACTCAGCCCGTCCTCGGCTGAATACTAATACTTGTCCTGAGTTCAATCGAAGGAATCAATCATCCTTAATCAACAATCAATTAGTTCGCCAGCCAAGTTGCTCAAATCCACTGCCGGTGGGTAATTATACGTTTGAGATCCGGATATGCAACATTTATTTCGCGAAACACGAAACTCCCTTTGCCCCCTGTATGTTCCGTAAGGAACGCCTCTCGGCGCGGTGCTTTTACGCAAAAGACGACAAAGGCTTTGGTAAACAGCAAGGAATATAGGGCGGTGTTGTGAGGAGAAGGCAAGCAATAGGATGGTTAATTTTTAGGCAATCAAATCAGTTCTTGTGCACTTAAAACTCGCTCAACCTCAAGAGGCAGGAAAGGGTTTTCTTTCGCCCCTAACCTGATTTTCTCTAATAAGTCAGGACTTAAACAATCTTGCGGTTTCAGATCACCTGTTTTATACCATAGTTCAAGTTGAGACAAATCAACTATTTCTGACCGGCGATAATAAATGTAACTTTTCGTTTTAATCTTTGGATGTTTCCCGCCCTCAACAATACAACTCATATCCTCATACCCCGTGTTTCTATAAGTAGTAAAATTAACTATAACAATTTCATTATTGGATTGGGCCGGATCTGATATTATTGCCCAGAGATGCCTATTGCCATTATCTAAAAAAAAACTGCTACCTTCCGTGAAATTCACCCGCTACGCCTCCCTGAATCTACTTGCAAAGCTGGCGTCGGCCCGTGCATCTTCCACTATAGCACCAAGCCAATCTCGTTTACCGACAGCATCCAGCAAATCGGATAAGGGAATTGGACAAGAAGACTTGCCGGGATTGTTTTTCTTCCACTCTGGAAGCTTCTCTGATTTCATTGCTACCTCCCACTCGCCAAGCTCCCTGTTTTCTTCCCAAATTCTTTTCAATAAATCAATTTCGTATCGGCACAATTTTCCATTGCCAGGGTCATTAATCAACCGAATTTCATATCCATCTTTTTCAATGTATTTATCCCATTCAGCGTTGTTGAATGCGCGTTGATTAACTAAGTCCACTAACTTGCTGAGGGTCGGGCCGTGTTCCATTGCTACAAAGCAGTCTCCCGTTATAGGGCTTCCGGTTTCTTTTAGGCTTTCTCTGTCAGCAAAATACAATAGCTTTAGAACACGCATATAGTTATCTGATTTTGTTGCGTGTTTCTGCTTTAGTAAAAAAGCTACAGCCTGTATAGCCTTTAGAAGGTTCAACTTAAAAGGATCCGGTTTGTTTTGGCGTGCCATTAAGGCCATTTTTTTCCTATCTGGTAACACTATTCTATTATAATAACATTTTCGACCAAATCAAGCTAAATGTTTGCTAAATATTCAACTTTTTCCCAAGGCTGTCCTGTGATATTTCTTTCCAGCCTTAAAAACCACCCTTTGTGCCAAATTCTTCGCTTTTACTATTGCCGCCGGGCTGTCCGGGTCACTTGATTAGTGGAGTGCTTCAGTCAATTTGCATTCTCCCCACTTTCTTCATGTAGCTTAGTAAAGTCCAGGAGGATATTGGACATAGCACTTTCAGAATACTTGAAGGTTTCAAGGGCAGCAATTAGTGCTTCCAATCCGGCCTTTGCTTTGCGTTATTCCACTTGGGGAGTCCTTTCGGCGGGGTACTCAATCATCGATAATCAGTTATCGATAATCTATTTTGTGGGTGGTTCAGGTAAAGGGAACGGCGATGTGCGGAAGGAGCCATTTGGATTCCTGCCGTAGTCAAAGTTCAGCTTTTCCGGCAATTGGCCGGGTCTTGTTTCATCTCCCAGCAATCTATTATGCTCCAGCAAAAGACGTGTATGGTCGTCCCGCTCAACCGATCTCTTTATTACTGTTTGTGGCGTCCCCAAGAGTCTACTGATACACGATTTTTCGGTTTCAACCAGTACGGAAGCCAGTTGATGCTTCTGGGCAGCATTTAGAGAAACCCGGCCCTTAACATATCTTTGAATCGCGTAAGAATACAATTGCCCAAAACGGCGGGCTACAGCAGTCTTGTTCACCGCCCCGGAAGATATCTTTTTGTAGAGTAGTCTCAAGATGGCACCATCCAAAAGTTCATAATCCACTGTCCAGTCTGCGTACTTTTTAATTCGCATATCAGCTATCCGGCCCAATAAATCTTCGCCTTGCGGAATGACCACCTCACCCGCAAATCCAGCCACCAAAGCTAATATCTCAGGGCGGGAACGCTCCACCAGCCCTTGAAGTTGCTCTACGATACGGCGTGCTAATTGTGAATTGGTTGCTATTGAAGTGTTTAACTGCTTTGTGAAGCCGGGAGAAGTTACAGAATGAACCGCCCAGTAACGAATAACTGTATTCTCATCTTTTAGCAACCCTATAGACAGGTCTGCCAAGCGTATATCTTCCAGACGATCTGTCAGGATCAAAAGGTTAAGAATCATTTTGAATCTGCGGTCTTCCGGCGTCAACTGCTCAACCTGCTTAAAACTTAAAGAGATGTATTTGTGTGCCGACACAGAAAACTGCTCTGTGTACTGGGCCTGAGCGCTACTCTTTTTACTGGTGTTGCGTGCCAGGATGGTGGAACGGGTCTGAGCTATAGACGAAAAGTCCCTGGTGTTCACTAATTCTCGCACCGCCTCATCCAGAAAATCGTCAATTATCTGCAAATCTGTGCTATCAAGCACCGGCTTGTTCCGTACAATGTCAATATCCCTGGTATTGACGGCTTCGGAACCTGAAGGCACTATCAAAACAAAAAATGCCGCTAAAACAGCTAAAATCACCCATTTTGCCTTCATTATGTCGACACCCTCAAAAACAATTCAATCTCCTGCCCATATGTCTGCTCAGTGTTATTTAGCATACTTTTATAATCGTCCTAAGTCAAGCTAAATCAGAGCTTTCTTTCTACTATCTGCTGCTATTCTACACTCGTCCAATAAGCAGTTTTTCTTAAGCTTTTTCACAAAAGTCTCTATCCGTGGATGAAAAATTCCGGTATAATTTTGTCTACAGAACTGATAAGCGTTTATTAAGGATTTATTCGTGTCGGAATTGTCTCCAAAACTCGTTCGCGTAGACCCTCTTCGCCTGCATATTGGACGCTGCGGTCAAATGGTTACCGATGCCACCATTTTTGCCTCCGAAGCTATCAAACTCGAACCCGACGCTGTCCGCCAGCTTTGTGATGCCGCTTCTTTGCCCCCGGCAAAGAAAGTCCTTGCCACCGCTGATATCCACGTTGGCTTCGGCATACCAATCGGAGCCGTTTTAGGACTGGACAATGCCATTATGCCGGCTGCCGTCGGCTACGATATTAATTGCGGTATGCGCCTCTTACGCACACCCTTTACGAAAGGCGATATCGATACTGAAAAGATTGCTGCCTCTATCGCCCGTGATGTCCCGCTCGGCGAAGGCAAAGCTAATCTGCCGTTGGACAAAGCCGGCATCGAAGCTGTTATAAATAACGGCGCCGCTGCCATACCCACCCTCGCAGAACGAACCAAACACCAGGCCTGGGAGGCCTTCGACCCCGTTGAGTTTGCCGAGGACCTCAAAAGAATAGAGGAGAATGGTTGTATGCCTGCCGACCTCGCCACAGTACCAAGCGCCGCGATACAAAAAGGTTCCGGGCAGCTCGGTACACTCGGTGGCGGAAATCATTTTATTGAAATTCAATACGTCCAGAAAGTCTTTGACCAAGATTTGGCAAAAACCTTCGGCCTTTTTGAAAATCAAATTGTTGTAATGATACACTCCGGCTCACGCCGATTTGGCTATGAGGTAGCCGATGCGTATATGAATATCGCCGCCGGAAGGCCCGATATGGCCGACAGAAGAAAAATGCTCTCATATCTGCCAACTGAAAGTGACACCGGCAGGAATTATATCACCGCAATGGGCGCTGCCGCCAACTTCGCATTCACAAATCGCCACATTATGGCTCTGCTTGTAAGGCGCTGCTTTAACAGAATGTTTGGCCCAACCCCGCTAAAAATGGTGTACGATGTCGCACACAATATGGCGAAGCTCGAAGACCACAATGGCAGACGGCTTTGGGTCCACCGCAAAGGCGCCACCCGTGCTTTTGGCCAAGAACGCATGACCGCAACCGTCTTTGCAAACACCGGCCAGCCCATAATTACACCCGGCTCAATGGGTACAGCAAGTTTTCTGATGGTCGGAACCGGCAATTCCGATGAATCTTTGTGCTCGGTCAACCACGGAGCAGGCAGAGTGATGAGCCGTACCGCCGCTCTCGGAAAATCTCGCAGAGGTAGAATTATCACCACCGCCAAAATTAGCGACGACCAGTTCAAACGCAGTATGCAGGGCATAAAGCTCATCACCGGCAACAGACACAAAATAAAGGAAGAAGCCCCCGGTGCCTACAAGGACATTGACGAGGTTGTTCGGATTGTTGTCGAGTGCGGGTGGGCCAGGGTCGTCGCACGAATGGTCCCGTTAGCCGTATTAAAGGGTTAAAATACGGCATCTCGCCTAATTTCCCGTAAAAACCTCGTGGCTTAAATTAAGATTGCTGTGGAAAAAATACGATAAAAAACTATTAACAAATCGTTGCATTTATGAACTGACGCCTTATTCTAATACTATAATAGGTAATCTTGTGATTGAAAGAGCCTTGTGTTTAGTTATCGGAAGTTGAAAATGGCTAAAAACCGTGTTGTTTTTATAACGCTGCTGACGGTATTAGTCTTTATTGTAGGCTGTTCACCTACAGAGGGCGAATCTACCGAACCTCCAGAGGCTGAAACACCTGAACCCCCTAAGTTTGAACTTATTAAGGCTGAACCTAACGAGGTCGAAGCTGAGGTAGTCGAACCTAATGAAGCTGAAATTGTAAAGACCGAACCTAACGAACTTGAGCCCGCCAAGACTGAACCTAACGACGGCGAACTCATTAAGGTCGAGCCTAATGATGTCAAGCCACCTCCCAAAGTAACTTTTCACGACAAATGTGCTGATATCTTAAGCAACTTTGTTGACGATAAGGGAATGGTTGGCTATAGAAAGTTAAAGCTGAAGAGGGAGAAGTTGAAACAACTCCTGGGTGAATTTGCCAAACTCAGCCGAAAGGAATATAATTCCTGGCCGAGAGAGGACAAAATCGTGTTCTGGATTAACGCATACAACCTGCAAATGCTTAAGATAATTGTCGAAAATTATCCTATTAAATCGTATCGGTGGTTACAATTTCTGCCGGGCTGGGAACCTGACAGTATCAGGCACATCAACAAACGTATTGATGGCATCAAAAAACAGAAATTTATTGTAACGGATGAGGTATTTACTCTTCTGGAAATCGAACAGCGGTTCTTCCGCAAAGAGTTTAACGAGCCGCGAGTATTTTTCGCCTTATCTTATGCCACCCTCTCCAGTCCACCTTTGCGTAATGAACCCTATTACGGCAGTAAACTCAATAAGCAGTTGGACGACCAGGCCAGGAAATTGCTATCCAGCCCCCTGGCATTCAAGATAGACAGAAAAAAGCGACGGGTTTATCTTTCCGCCTTATTTCAACCAAACTCGTTCGGCAGTGAGTTTATCCCTAAGTATGGTACAAATAAAAAGTTTAAGGACGAAGAACCGGCCGTCCGGGCAGTTTTGAGTTTTCTTACCAATTATATCTCAGAGCAGGACAAAGATTTTCTTGAAGTAGAAAATTATACCATTGAATATATGAAACCTAATTTTAGACTCAATGATAGCTCAAGAAAGTAATGACCCATAAATTCGGAAAGCATTTCGCCCCACATCAATTATTTTTAGTTTGACTTTACATAAACAATCACTAAAATACACCTCTTTGGTCTTGAGTAAAAATTCAACCAGTCGCTGAAAGGCAAAGTACAAATGGCAAAAAAGTCGATTCACAGCAACCCTCATTGTGACACCAACAGATACCTTTTCACCAGTGAGTCCGTAACAATGGGCCATCCCGACAAGATAGCCGACCACATATCCGATGCAATCCTTGATGCAATGCTCGCACAGGACAAAAAAAGCAGAGTGGCCTGTGAAACAATGGTAACCACCGGCCTGGTCGTAGTCGCCGGCGAAATTACGACAAAGGCGTATGTTGACATCCCCGGAGTCATCAGAAAGACAATCAAAAAAATCGGCTACGACGACCCTACTATAGGTTTCGATGGTGACGACTGTGCCGTATTAGTTTCAATTGACAATCAAAGCCTGGATATCTCACAGGGCGTCACCGAGGGCACTGGTCTGCATAAAGAACAAGGAGCAGGTGACCAGGGCTTGATGTTCGGATTTGCCTGCAGGGATACGCCGGTTCTTATGCCAATGCCAATTCAGCTTGCACACGCTATAACAACTCGACTGGAAAAAATGCGTCAGAAAAAGACGCTGCCCTGGCTGCGACCCGATGGTAAAAGTCAGGTGACAGTGGAATATGAGAACAGCAAACCAAAACGTATTCACACAGTCGTTGTATCCACTCAGCACGCACCGTCTGTTCGCTATAGACAATTGCGAAAACAAATTATCGAAAAAGTCATTCTTCCTGTTCTGCCGAAGCGCCTTGTTGACAAGAACATCATTTATCACATCAATCCGACCGGCCGCTTCGTAACAGGCGGTCCAAAAGGAGATTGCGGACTTACCGGCCGAAAAATTATCGTTGACACCTACGGCGGGAGAGGCAGCCACGGCGGCGGGTGCTTCAGCGGAAAAGACCCCACAAAAGTCGATAGAACCGCAAGCTATATGGCCCGATACATCGCCAAAAACATCGTTGCTGCCGGCCTCGCCGACGCCTGCGAAATACAATTATCTTACGCCATCGGAGTAGCTGAGCCGATTTCCGTCCTCATAGATACCGAGGGAACCTCAAAAATCAGCGAGCAGAAAATAAGCCAAATAGTCAGAAAACTGTTCCCCTTAACTCCAAAGAAAATGATAGCGTACTTGAAACTTGACCGCCCAATCTATGCCGAAACTTCTTATGGCGGACACTTCGGCCGAAAGGGGGCCAACTTTACCTGGGAAAAAACGGATATGGTGGCCAAACTTCGCAAAGCCGCCGGTCTGAAACCAAAAGGCTAACACGCGACAATTTGATGCAGGCCTCAAATCTCGGCTAATATGACAATGTAATTTTTGCCATAGAACTTGGCGCACTTTGGACAGGTTGTGTAGAAAAAGTACATTTTTTTAATTTCCCCGGTCTTTGATTCGACATGGGCCTTCATCTCTTGGACCCAATGCCGAATGTTCTTGTATGGTCCCTCAAAAACCTTGGTCAGAAAAGTTCCTGATATCCTTGCCATTTCCGCCCCTGGTACTTCCCTGGCCACCCCAATATACACATCCGCTCCCCAAAGTGATTTTTCATCCGAAAGCATAAGTGGTTCTGGGGGCAGGGCCTCAGCTTCCTTTATCCGCTCCATATTCCTTGTCATTACTTTCCCAAAGTTCAGCGGAATGTGAAAGAAACTTATGACATGGTCCTTAACAAATAATTTATCCTGAAAAGTCACCTCTTTCTCGTCCCACGGCTCAGGATTAAATCGCGGACAGCAACCTGTCTCCGCTTCTTCATAAAGTTTGTCCATGACTATTATCTCCTTTCCACTTATTTTTTGAGAACATTTTGGTTCTCAGACTCAACTCTCTAATTCCCGCCACTACGAAAAAAAGCGGAGGTAACTAACCAGCCACCTCCGTGCTTAAATACGTAGTCTGTAAATTTTTTAGTTTCCTCCGATCAGTGCTTGAAATGTCTTTTGCCTGTAAACACCATCGCGATTCCATGCTCATCCGCAGCGGCAATTACTACATCGTCTTTGTTTGAGCCGCCCGGCTGGACTATGCAAGCCACCCCAGCCCTGGCAGCATTTTCAACGTTATCCGGGAATGGGAAGAAAGCATCCGAAGCCAACGCACAGCCCTTCGCCTCGTCGCCGGCACGCTTAAACGCGATCAGCCCGGACTCAACGCGATTCATCTGTCCTGCGCCGACTCCCAATGCCTTTCTATTCTTTACAAGCACGATAGTGTTGCTCTTGGTGTGCTTGGAAACGAGCCAGGCAATCCTCAAATCCTCAAGCTGCTCGGCGCTCGGCTTGGCCTTGGTCGGATACTTTAACTCGGACGGCTCCCAGCCGACTAAATCTCTCTTTTGCACAAGCATCCCACCGACAACGCAGCGAGCGTCGTACTCAGCTCCATCTATCTTGGCCCGGTTGATTGGGCCCGTCTGCATTAGCCGAACCCTGCCGCCCCAGGCCTTCAACGTTCGGATTATCTCAAGCGCATCGGCGTCAAATTCCGGAGCGATAATTACCTCGGCAAAGAAGCCGCTTGCCCCTCTTGCCTTGCCAAATCGGCTGTAAGATTCCATAATCGTCCTGGCTAATTCAACATCAACTTTCCTGTTCAAAGCGATAATGCTTCCGAACGCACTAATAACATCACCCTCGTAGGCCTTCCGGTATGCCTCAAGAATGTCCTCATCAATTGCACATCCGCAGGGATTCAGGTGTTTAACAACGACGGCCACCGGCTGCTTGAATTCCTTAACCAGCTCAAACGCCGCATTTACATCCAGAAGATTATTAAAGCTGATAGCCGTGCCGCCCTCTAACAAAGCGGCACTGCTGACCGACATTTCCGGGCTCGATGCCAGCTTATAGAACGCTGCGCTTTGATGAGGATTTTCACCATAACGCAGCGATGCTTCTTTCTTAACCGCGATTGAGACCCTCTCAGGATACTCTACTGCCTGTTTGTCGTTAAGATACTTCGATATGGCAGCGTCATATGAAGCCGTCAGGCCGAAGGCAATACGCGCGAAATCGCTGCGCAATTTCTGGCTCACAGCACCATTGTTTTTCTGCATTTGTTCAATAACCCGGTTATATTGTCCCGGTTCTGTAACAACCGTAACGAATTTATTGTTCTTTGCGGCCGAGCGAATCATACTCGGCCCGCCAATATCGATATTTTCAATCGCCTCTTCCAGTGTGCAATCCGGCTTGGCGATTGTCGCTTCAAATGGATAAAGATTCACGCATACCAAATCAATCGGCTCAATGCTATGCTCTTTCATCGCCGCTGTATGTTCCTTTTTGTCCCGAAGCCCCAGCAGTCCGCCGTGTATCTTAGGATGAAGAGTTTTTACCCTACCGTCCATCATCTCGGGAAAACCGGTAACCGACTCAATACCGACAACCTTAATACCTGCATCGCTAAGGGCTTTGGCCGTGCCGCCGGTGCTGATTATCTTGACTCCCATTTTGCTGATCGCTTTGGCAAAATCAACGACCCCGCTCTTATCCGAAACACTTACCAACGCTGTCTTAATTTTCACATCCATTCGCACGTTCTCCCTTTGAAAAAGTTTTAATCCTGATTTACCCTGGCCTCGCACATTACCTCTCGCATCCTGCTCACAATAACGTATCGACGCAACACTTTTCACTGTAGACTATTTAACCGGCTTTAAACAGGCAATTCGCCCAGCCTTATTGGCAATATAGATTTTCGAATCCGCCGTATTGGCGGTATATTTTGAAATCCCTGCAAAGTTAACCGAATACAACCGCTTTGCCTTTTTATTGTCCATCACCACCAGCCTGCCCTTTGCAATCACATAAGCCTTTCCTGCCGCCTCCACTAACAAATCAATCCCTCCCGGCACCTCCCACATAAGTTTGCCGCTTTCCCTGTTTATCGCGGACAAACCCTGGTAAAGTACATGCTGATAAACAACTTCTCGCGTTACTCGTGGAGCCCTGTCAAGCATCGCTGCAGTCTGATACTTCCAGACAAACTCTCTCTTCGACACGTTAATTATGTCAACCCTATAAACGTTCGTATCCTTACTGGCAAAGAACAGAGATTCTCCATCTCTGATAATCGGCCCGGCAATACCCCCGGCGGCATCAAACTGCCAAAGCCGTGTTGGTCTATCCGGCGTGATACTTACCACGTTGCCTCCCTCAGTACCAAACACAATAAAATTCTCATCAGCTATAATCGAAGTAATCATCGAATCGTTATCAGCAGCTACCTCAAAAATTTGAACCTTATCTTTTGCACGTAATGTATGTATACGCCCGTCAGTACCGCTCAAATAAAAATAAGAGCTGTTACGAGCAGGAGGACAAACTGCACCAAACTCCAGACGCTTGGTGCTGCGCTCTGTGCCGAATTCCGGATTGACCTCAACCAGCGTGCTGCCGACTATAGAGAAAAGCTCATCATTATAAAGTTTCAGCCCCACAATCCGAAAACCGGTCGGTGCAAAAGACCTCTCAAATATCACACTTCCTTTTACCCTGTCCAGAGAAACAATATAATTGCGATTCGACAGCGCATAGATACGATTACCAAGAATATGCAAATCCTTTAAACTTTCACCCTGTTCCCAAAGCAGCTCCGTCTGCCACACTATTTCCAGCTTAGCGTGTTTAAGCAGCTCCGGCGAAACAAGCCACCACGAATTGCTTTCCGCAGCCACGTCCCGCACCGTATTACACAAAATCAAAAGACTCACCAATAAAACAAATCTGCATTGCCGCATTTTCAACATCATTGCACCATCCGTTCCTGTATAGGTTAAGAGTGAAAAAAGCGAAAAACGCAAAACTAAGGAATTTCTATTCCTTATTCTATACTTGCCTTTACACTTTTATATAGTCAGCCAAATCGATATCATGCTCAAACTCGAATTCCTGCATCTCTTCGATGCGCCCAATATCGTCTTGTATCCGGTTGGCCAGCTTAAATATATAGGGCTTACCTGATAGGCGGTTTCGCAGGTCATCGAGCATCGGTTCCCACATCCCGTCGTACAATTGCGCTTTTAGAACAACAAGCATACGATGCTCCTCACTTAAGCTGTTAATAAAATCGCTCACGACTTTACTTACAGCGGTCTCGCTGCCCTTATCAGTATTTTCGACCTGCTCAGCCATTTACCGGAACCTCGGGCACATCCTAACACCCAGGCCAGGAAATTGCAACAATTTTTCCCCAATACCCCCTCTGCCACGAGCAAATTTGCTGCAATTCTTGACAGTTTTCGCCAAAACTGTTAGATTCTCGCCATTAAAGTTACGGTCCTGTCAATGTCAGTCAAGATAACTTTGGAAGGAGATTGTAATGGATTGCAAAAAATTCGTCGAAGAACAAATCGCTGATATCAAGCAAACTGTGGGGGATGCAAAGGCCATTAACGCCCTAAGTGGCGGTGTGGACAGTTCACTTGTAACAGTGCTCGGCCACCGTGCCATCGGCGACCAGTTCAAAACCGTCTTTGTCGATAGTGCCCTGATGCGCGAAGGTGAGCCACAGCAGGTCGTAGACCTCTTCGCCTCACTCGGCATCCCGGTCGAGCTGGTCGACGCCAGAGAAGAGTTCCTCTCTGCGCTGGCCGGCTTGACCGACCCAGAAGAAAAACGCCAGGCCGTCACCGACACATTCTACGCAAAGGTCTTTAGCCGCCTCGTCAAAGAGTCCGGTGCAAAGTTCCTCCTGCACGGCACTATTCTCACCGACATCGAAGAGACCGTAGCCGGAATCAAACGTCAGCACAATATTCTTGCTCAGATTGGCATCGATCCACAGGCAGCTTACGGCTATTCCGTGATTGAGCCGCTAAAGACGCTGCGAAAAGATGGTGTCCGCGAGGTCTGTAAATTTCTGGACTTGCAAGACGAAATCACCCAGCGGATTCCGTTCCCGGGACCGGCCCTCGCGACCCGAATTGTTGGCGAAGTAACAACGCAGCGTCTCGATACCGTCCGCACCGCCACCGCCATTGTAGAAGAGGAACTCGCCGATAGTGGAGCATTTCAGTACATGGCGGTCCTGCTCAACGACTATGCAACGGGCATCCGGGAGAATAAACGGGAATTCGGCCAAATTATTGTCGTCCGTTGTATCGAGAGCATTGATGCCAGAACTGCAACCGTTACCGAGCTTCCCTGGGACAAACTCAACAGGATATCCGAACGAATCACTCAGATAGACGGCATCAACCGCTGCCTGTATGATCTAACGCCAAAACCGCCGGCAACGATAGAGTACGTCTAAAGACAAGTAGAGTCTGAGGATAAATAATCAGTTGAAATGTCGTTCCGTGCTTGACACGGAATATCTTGATGTGTGACTGACAAGTCTGACTTAGGGATTTCGCTCGTCAACAAGTGAGGTTTCTTTATGAGCCCCGTTAGAATTAAACCGGTACACGCCGCTGCGAGAGCTTGCCCACGGAATTCTAACGGGGTGAGCGTTAAAGTTCTTGGTATCTCAACAAGCCCCCGAGTGGACGGCAACAGCGATCTACTTTTGCGCCAGGCCCTGGCTGGCGCCGAAGCCGCCGGAGCTGAAACTGAATACATACGCCTTCGCGACCTCAATATCGCCCCCTGTATCGAGTGCAATTCCTGCTACAAACAGGGCGCCTGTATCGTCGAGGATGATTACCAGATGCTGTCTTCGAAGATGCTCGAAGCTGATCGGCTGATTTTCGCAACGCCGATATTTTTTATGACCGTCTGCGCCCAGGCAAAGGCCCTCATTGACCGATGTCAGTGTCTTTGGGCCCACAAGTATGTCCTCAAGAAACCGCTCATAACCACCAGCCGCGACCGTCGTGCAATGGTCATCGCTGTAGGAGGCACTAAAAGCAAAAAGATGTTCGACAGCATCCGTCTGACAGTCAAATACTTCCTTGATGTCCTGGACATGAACTATACTGTCAATCTATTTGTCAACAATATCGATGCTCCCGGCCGGATAAAACAGCATCCTTCCGCGATGGACGAAGCCTTTCGCCTCGGCCGCGAATTAGCTTCAACCGATACGCCTCCACCCGAAAAGCCAATCAACGTCGAGTTGGTCTGACCGCGTTAGCCTATCTCCACAAATTGGCCAGATGAATAAGCTGTTTTCTTTAAGTATCCCCAATAAAAATTTTAATTTACTTCTAAATCTCTTATAATACGATTAATCCTTTAAGAGCCGAAATTATGAAGTCCGATTCGCAAAAACCAACCGATGCGGAACTTCTCGCCCGATTTGCAGAAGGCGATGAAGCTGCATTCCGCGAGGTCGTAAATCGTTACAAAAACGGACTTTATGCATTCTTAAGACAATTTCTAAATTACCAGGATATGGTCGAAGACGCCTTTCAGGAAACCTTCCTGCAGTTATTTACCAGCAGAGCCAGCTTCGATACCAGCCGGCCATTGCGTCCCTGGCTGTTCACAATAGCCGCCAACAAGGCAAAGGACGCCCTTCGCAAACGGCAGCGAACAGCGGCAATCCCTATAGGTACTATAGCGGATTCGCAGGAAATGTCGTTCGATGACGTCCTAAACACCCTTACTTCGGACAGAACAATGCCTTACGAGGAACTTCAAAAGAGCGAAACCGCTTCGCGCGTAGGGCAAATCATAGCGGATATGCCGGAAAATCTGCGGGAAATATTAATTTTAGCCTATTTTGACAAATTTTCTTATAAACAAATGGCCCAGATCTTAAGTATACCTATTGGGACTGTTAAAAGCAGATTGCACACAGCCGTTGGCCGCTTTGCAAAAGAGTGGAAAAGCATCGGCCGGGAGCAAAATAACTAAATGAGTCCGCTAAAAAACGACCAAAAACAGCTACTATTTGACTACTGCATAGGTTTAACATCAGAAGAACAGACCGCCGAAGCCCAGACCCTGATATCGGCCAACGAAGAGGCCGCCGAAATTCACTCAAAGCTCAAAGATGCCCTTGCCCCACTTGAGACAATCCAGCCTGAGCCTTGCCCGGATGACCTGGCAGAGCGCACCATTATGCGACTTAATAATCTTGCACGCTCAAGCCAGCTTCGGCTCCAGCAATTACTTGCCGGCGAACAGGCCAGAGCTGTGGCCATCAAGGCACCGTTCTGGCGCAATTTGAGAAAAATTGCCACGGCCGCAGCCGTGTTCATGATCGTTTGGGGCGTCTGGGGGACTTTTAAGACTTCTGCAAACTACGCCCGTAAACGCTACTATCAGAATCGTTGTCAGGCCCAATTGGGCGGCATCTATCAAGGCTTCAGCAATTACATGGCCGACTACGATGGCAAAATGCCTGCTCTTGCAACCACAGCGGGCGCACCGTGGTGGATGGTGGGCAGACCGGGCAGGGAAAACTACTCCAATACCCGCCGTATATGGCTCATGGTAAAAGGCGGTCACGTTGACCTCGCTCTTCTTGACTGTCCCGGCAGACGTCTGGAAATAAAAATTCAATTAACTCCCTCGCAAATTCAACAACTCAATGATTTTCCATACAGAGAACAGATCACCTACAGTTATCGAATATCCTGCCCAAAGCCTGCACAACGAGTTTCGCCCAGTCGAAGAGCCCTGATGTCGGATATGAATACCCTTTTTGAAATGTTGCCCAGGGACTACTCCACGGAGCTTAAGGTCAAGCTAACCAAGGACCTGTCAACTCGCAACAGTATCAATCACGACCGTCGGGGCCAGAATATCCTGTTCGATGATGGCTGTGTCGACTTCTGTAAAAAGCGCTGCATCGGCATCACAGAAGACGACCCGTTTACATTAAAGAATACCAATATCTACAATGGCACCGAAATCCCCTCCTGCGAGACCGACTCCTTGCTCGCCCCATAATTCCTCGTCACTCATGTCGCGCAGTTAGTCACATGGATCTGTAGAGTCAAATCCCGGTCGGACAAACGCTCTTGCATCTGGAATTATCGCTTCCGTTTTCCTGCGTAATCTATCAAGGTGTACGAGTATGTCAAGGATGTCACCCTCCCTTTCAGGGAAATGTCTGTGCATCTGGCCCCATGCGGCTATCGAACGGTCTATTGAGATTAAAGCAACCTTCGCTGAACCATTTGCGTCTTCGGGTATTTCATCTAAACCTTCCGAAGTTTCCTCAAAAGTGCCTCTGATCGCTCTTACGAGTTTGACATATATGAAATACTGGTACCAGCGAATGACATCTACCGAGTTTTTGAGACTGTCGGCTTCTTGAGCTGGATTGGATTTGGGTAATTCAAGCCGTGCTTGCAGGTTCAGGTCATCAGCCTTTTTCTCAAATAGCTCTTCTGCTGAATCAAACCAATTCTTTACCGTTTCGCTGTAGACCTTTGCCAAACGAGCGCATTCGTGGTTCTCGGCAAGGTTGCGAGTGGTTTCACGCTCATCAGCGGCTTGCTCGAAATCGAGAGAAGCGAGGTCAATACCTTGCTCTTTTGCGGTTTCCTTTACCATTTCAAGTGTGACTTGAAAGATTTCTGATAATTTGTCCCAGAAGGCCTTGTTATTTATATCGCGGGATTGTGGGTCGTCGAAATGTTCTTCGCTCAATGCAAAGTTCATACAGCGGGAAGTAAATGAACAGCGTTCACACCACCTGTCACAGTAATTATAGATGCCAGGGATGAATTCCGGATTTTCAGAAAGTTTCTTGATATGTTCCTTATCCATAGGTGCTTCTTTAGCTTCGATAGAACTTTATCTTTTTATGGCTAAAAAATAAATTATACAGCTTTTCATCTTGAAAATCCACTTGCGGTTGTTGTCCATGATAGAATCCTTCCATTCGTAAAGAGTCGGCAATCAATTTCCCTGTCCATTCTTTCTGGTTATATTCGCAAGGCAGATTTGAGCGTTTCTTTTTAAAACTTCAAGACCTAAACGCTTAATCGGTGAATCGGCAAACTCAGCTTCGAAGTCTGCTTCTGTCAAATTCAAAATCCGGCCAAGGTCAAGTTTGGCCCTGTCATTATAGTATTTGAACTGCTTATTTTTACATACAGGTGTGTTCTCCTGATAGGGACAGGCAAGGACACATTCATCACAGCCGAACAGCCGATCGCCTGTTTTTTCAGCCAAATCGCCACGTTTCTGCCCCTTGTGTTCAATCGTCAAATAGCTGATGCACTTATTGGCATCAAATTGTCCGTCAGTTCTCAAGGCCCCCATCGGACATGCCTCGATGCACTTATTACAACTCCGGCAGCTATCTGCAATCGGCTCATCGGTTTGCAGTTTCAGACTCGTTATGATTTCACCTAAAAATATCTGCGGCCCAAGTGTGGGATTGATTAGCATATGATTTTTTCCAATAAATCCCAGGCCGGCCCGGTTTGCTAATGCCCTTTCAGCCAGCGGTACTGAATCAACACAAATCTTAAACTCGTAGTCCGCACCGGCTGCAGAACTGATAAAGTCAGCTAATTTGCGAAGCCGCTTCTTTATGAATAAGTGATAATCTTCATACCGGGCGTAGTTTGCTACTCTTCCCATAGGGCTTATTTGTTCCGGCGGTTGTTTTTGTGTTTTTGGTGGATTGTAATTTAGGCCGACGCATATAACCGACTGTGCATGTTCCAGCAGTTTCGCTGGGTTTGTACGCTTGTCAAGGTTCTTGCGCATATAACTCATTCGGCCGGCGTAGCCAAAGGCCAGCCAATCGGTGAAAAAGTTGAACTGTTCGTTATCTATAGGAGAAGCATCTGTTATGCCTACCAGATCGAAACCTGATTCCAACGCCTTTGCCTTTATGTCTTGAGCCTGACTCATAATGGTTGATTATACAGAATCCAGCCGCGGATTTTAGGATTTTTATGAACCACCGACAACGCAGAGAAAGGCCGATGCGGCAATCTCACCCCCTGTCATTCTGAGCGAAGCGAAGAATCTCAATCCCAATTCTTGCTCCTTGCTTCTAAATTCTTCATTCTAAATTCTAAATTCCCCCTTACTTCTGACTCCTACTTTCTCAATCCATTTTTCAGTTTTTTCGGTTTGACAAATCGGCTCAAATATGTTATTTTATAGGGATATCTCAGGAGTGGTATACTGTTTTGGTTTGTGCGAGTTGTCTGTATTCTGAGAGTAGGCTAAAATAGAGTAAATGGGAGGAAAGAGGTTAGAAGGATGGGAATAGCGAGAAGTTTAAATCTGTTGGGGAAAGTCACTGTATTGATTATTTTAGGTTGTAGTTTGTCTATTCAGGCAAAATACAGTGGTGGCACGGGTGAGCCGAATTATCCGTATCTAATTTACGATGCAAATCATATGCAGTCTATAGGGGCAGACCAAAATGACTGGGACAAGCACTTTAAGCTGATGGCCGACATTAATTTGGATGCGTATACGGGAGATGCGTTCAATATCATTGGAGTCGGTCGTTTTGAATGCACGCTTGAGTTATGTCGGTTTGTTGGTACTCCCTTTACCGGTGTATTCGACGGCAACGGCCATACGATTTCCAATTTCACTTATGAATACAGTGGTGACGAATTCGTAGGGCTTTTGGGATGTGTTGATGGAGAAAATGCACAGATTAAAAATTTGAGATTGATTGACCCTAATGTTGATGCCGGAAAAGACTGTGTTGGTTCGCTGGTTGGCTATTTCAGAGACGGAACCATCACGGGCTGTTGCGTTGAGGGCGGCAGCATTTCGGGGAATCGCGTGGTTGGTGGTTTGATCGGTTCGACTGGCAGTACCACCCAAATTTCCAACTGCCATGCCACTGGTAATATTTTGGGGCAGTATTACATCGGCGGATTGGTGGGAACAAATTCCGGCACAATCTCCAATTGTTACTCGAAGGCCTCCGCTATGGGAGTAAATGAAGTTGGTGGTATAGCTGGAATTAACCGGGGCACAATCACAGACTGCTATTCAATGGGCAGCGTGGGTGGAAATGATTTTGTCGGTGGGCTGGTGGGAAGGAACGGCTTTTACTATGAACTTGATTGTTATCCTGGTTCGATAATAAGTTCCTACTGGGACCCTCAAACTAGTGGAGAACCCAACATGTGCGGCTCTCAAGCAGCTTGTTCCTCCGGCTGTGATCCCAACTACGGCAAAACAACTGCCGAAATGAAACAGCAGTCCACCTTCACGGATTGGGATTTCATCAACGTATGGAACATCGGTGAAAACCAGACCTACCCCTACCTGAGAACCTTCTTGGCCGGCGATATCAACAAGGACGGAATAGTCAATTTCTTTGACTTTGCCATAGAAGCTGACCAATGGCTGAAAGAGCAATAGCGGGGCAGGAAGGGGAATTTAGAATGTTGAATTGAAAGGCACAAAAATGTTTACTAAAATGTTAAATGACATATATCGTATAGTGGCCCTCTTTTGTATCTTGCTATTCATTGCGATTATTTATGCAGGGGCAGATCAGATTCAAAGTTCTTCAAATGACTATATCATCCCGCAGTTCGGCCCTGAAACCCGGGTAGATGGCAAAGATATAGCCCCGTATCAGATAACCTCTGAACAAATCAGGATATTTCTTGACAAGATAAAGCAGCAGGAAACGGCCTCAGCCATGTCATACGGGTATTCCATATTTCGCGAATATGGAAGACTGCCGGAAGACTATAAAAACCTTTTGTCCGATTATTTCGATCGCGAAGTAATCGCATTTGACAGGCCGGAAAAAAGCGGTGTTTACCGCATCGGAGTGTCACATGGTGAAACTCTTCATCTTATAATTAACTCAAACCGTGGCATATTGAAAGTAACTAGTGGTCTGTCTCGGATAATCTGATGCCATACAGATCTTTTTGTCGATATATCTAAAAACGGTATTTTGACAAGGAGGCTGTTATGGCAAATGAAG
>SDBU01001600.1_pt1 | contig 31734 bp, 28 predicted proteins | sample 2277071 | NCBI WGS metagenome assembly SDBU01 (sample SAMN10397929, study PRJNA504765) | marine sediment metagenome | isolation source: marine sediment core GS08_GC12, 126 cmbsf | place: Arctic Ocean: Gakkel Ridge, Loki's castle | collected 2008 | reverse complement strand
ACAGGCCGCCCCTGAGGTATTGTCATTCCGATTCCCTCTGTATCCTATTATCATATTTTTGATAGGTTACTTTTAATTTAGTCAATTTTTACGGCATAAAGGGACGAAGTTACTCCATCTGCTCGGCCTGCGCTACATCGCTGCACAATATCGGTCACGGGTTTGAATTGATTTCAAGCGGGGTTTGCGACATCGTCTTGGCGGGGGGACAGGGAGATCTCAAAGGCCACATCTTCAGAATCGGACACCTGGGGTACGTCAGTCAAGAAGATGTGGACGATTTGGTGCGAGCAACAGGAGAGCTGCTATGAAGATCTTGGTCACCGAGCCGCTGTCTCCCGAAGGGATCAAGCTTCTATCCGAAAAAGCCGAGGTGGATGAGCGCTACGGCCTGAGCCCCCAAGAGTTGCTGACCATGGTCGGGGATTACGACGGGCTCGTAGTGCGCAGCGGAACCCGGGTGACGGAAGAGGTCATCGACGCCGCCCGGAACCTCAAGATCATCGGTAGAGCGGGAACCGGCGTGGACAACATCGCGCTGGACGCCGCGACCCGGAAAGGGATATTGGTGGTGAACGCACCCACCTCCAACAGCATCGCGGTGGCGGAACATACCATCGGCTTGATGCTTTCTCTGGCCCGTCATATCCCACAGGGACACCTATCGCTTCACGAGGGAAAGTGGGAGCAAAAGCGCTACCTCGGAGTTGAGCTGCGAGGGAAGGTCCTGGGTCTGATCGGCCTGGGAAGGATCGGCACCGCCGTGGCCAGGAGAGCGCAGGGCCTTGAGATGGAGACCGTTGCCTATGATCCCTTCGTAGCTGTCGATCACGCCCGCCGATCGGGTGTGGAGCTGGTTTCCTTGGAAGATCTGTTGAAAAGATCCGACTTCATCTCCATTCACGTGCCAAAGACCAACCTGACCAAGTCCATGATCGACCGAAAGTCCATCGAACTGATGAAGCCGACCGCATATATCGTCAATTGTGCCAGGGGAGGCATCGTGGATGAATCTGCCCTCCTGGAGGCCGTGTCTTCCGGAAGGCTGGCGGGGGCGGCGCTGGATGTCTTCAGCGAGGAGCCCCCCGGGAACCCGGCCCTGTTTCAAGTCGAGAACATCATCACCACTCCTCACCTGGGAGCATCGACCAAAGAGGCGCAAGAGAACATCGCATTGGATATCGCCGAACAGGTCATCGTAGCTCTCCGTGGAGACGTGCCCAGGCACTCCATCAACTGCCCCACCGTTTCGCCGGAAGAGTTGGCGGAACTGAGGCCCTTCATGGACTTGATGGAGCGAATGGGCCGATTCTACGCGCAAACTTTGCGGGACCACGTCCAAGCGATGGAGCTGACCTTCAGTGGAGAGGTGGCCGACCTCGATACCTCGCTGCTCAAATCCGCCGCCATAAAAGGCCTTCTGGAGTCCATATCCGACGTCCCCATCAACCTGGTGAACGCTGGAATGCTAGCCGAAGCGAGGGGCCTGTCGATCTCGGAACGGAGGACACCGTCCACTCACAACTTCACCAACCTCATCTCGCTGCGGGTGAGCACCACGGGCGAGGAGAGAATGGTGGCAGGAACGGTGGTGAGGGAAGAACCTCACATCGTTCGCATCGACGACTACTGGATCGATTTCGCGGCTCGGGGTCGCCTGCTGGTCAGCCTGCATGAAGAGCGCCCAGGTATACTGGGCAGGATGGGGGCCCTCCTGGGAGACGCCGGCATCAACATCTCCTTCGTCCAGGTGGGCCGACTGGAGCGAGGTGGCACAGGGATCATGGTTTTAGGCCTCGATGACCCCGTCCCCAGTCAAGTCATCGATGACATCCTGACCTTGCCCAGCATAAAGACGACACAATTAGTCACCCTGGATTGACTCACCCCTGCGCCCCCCCCGATGTTCCGGGCACCCGCTTGTCCAGCTAAAATGGGAAACGCTGCCTGACCACTCTATCCTCTCGCGAGGTCAGGTTGGAAGAACCACGCTCCTCTGGCGAGGCTTCGTACGATAGATCGCACACGGTTGACAGTCGGCCGGTCCAGCAGTATCCTACACGAATCCTTTTAGGAGGCAGACACGCACAAGCATGAACAAGAAGGAACTCGTCTACCAAGCGCTACAACATAAGAGTGCTGACCGGATTCCCTGCTGGATTAACGCCCAACCCCAGGTTGAGGCGAAGCTCCGAGGGCACTTCAAGACGGATAACCTGGATCTGGCTCTGGGCAACTACATCATCAATCGCCGCATAGGGGAGCCTGCTGACTTCACCCCCACCCGGCTGGCCGAGGACGTCCCGGACGAGCAATACGGATATCTGCGCACCGAGGACGATGAGTACGGTGGCATCTGGTGCCGCCAAGGCCCCCTCATAGGCTACCTCACCGAGCCTCCGCTCCCCGAGCCTACCCTAGAAGGCTACACCTATCCCGATCCGTATGCCCCAGGGCGCTTCCACGGCATGCAGGAGGTCATCGACGATCACCCCGACCACTTCATCGCCTTATTCAACAGTCGCACCCTCATAGAAAGGATGAACTTCCTGCGCGGCTACGAGAACGCGTTGATGGATTTCATCGCTCATCCCAAGTTTCTCCAGGAGCTTCTGGAGACCATAATGCGATTCAACATGGGCATCATCGATCAGGTGAACCGGTACGATGTGGACGCTTTCTGGTTCGGAGACGATTGGGGCGATCAGCGAGGGATCACCATCGGCGCCGACAGATGGCGGAAGTTCCTCAAGCCCCACTACCGGAAGTTGTGCGACGCGGCCAAAGCCAACGGCCGACATCTCTTCCTGCACTCCGACGGCAACCTGACCGAACTCATGCCCGATATAATAGAATTGGGCATCGATGCCATCCATCCCTGTCAGCCAGAAGTCATGGATCTAAAAGCTCTGAAGCGGGAATATGGCGCTCATATAACCTTCTTCGGGGGCATCGACACCCAGCAAGTGCTGCCCTTCGCCACGCCGAGGGAGGTCAAAGCCCACGTTCTCCAATGCCTGCGAACGCTGGGGGAGGATGGAGGCATGATACTTGCCCCGGGCATCTGCATTCAGGAGGATGTGCCCTGGGAAAACGTTCTCACCTTCATCGAAGTCTCGCAGACCCAAAGTCTCTAAGACTGGAAAGGAGCCCCACTTTGAACGGCAATCTCACGCCACGGCAGCGAGCGAACATGGCGCTCGATCACCGAGAGCCGGATCGAGTGCCCATCGCCTTAGCGGAGACGAGTTGCTCCGGCATCACCCGGGTCGCCTATTGGAACCTGGTAGAGCACCTGGGGCTGGAGGTGCCCGAGCCCTATCTCGTACATAAGGTCATGCAGATAGTAGCCCCAGACGAGCAGGTCCTGGAGCGCTTCGACGTGGACTTTCGCGGCATCTTCCGGGGGTCTCCCGACAATTGGGAAGATATCCAGATCGATGAGGAGACCTACGAGGACCAGTGGGGGTTGCGCTGGAGAAAGCCTCCCACTTCCTTCTATTACGACTCCGTCAATAGCCCGCTGGCCGGAAACATCACCGTTCAGGATATCGCCCGCTATCCATGGCCCGACCCCACCGACCCAGGCCAGTTCCGGGATATGAGAGCCCAGGTGCAACATTGGAGATCTCGAGGGGATTACGCCCTGGTTCTCAATCTCGGCCTGGGCTCGATAGATCAAAGCCAATTCATGCGGGGTTTCGAGGATTGGTACGTGGACACCGCCCTCAATCCCGACCTGCTGGGAGCGCTGATGGACGTCATCTTGGAGTACAACCTGGCGGTGACGGAACAGGCTCTGAACCTGGTGGGCGGCGACATCGACATCTTCTTCTTCGGAGATGACATCGCCACCCAATCTGGACTCATGATCTCTCCATCAACCTATAGGGAGCTGATCAAACCGCGCCAGGAGAAGATGTTCGGGTTCGTCCACGATCACACCGATGCCAAGATCCTGTATCACACCTGCGGCTCGGTGTACAGCCTCCTGGAGGATTTCATAGATATCGGGGTGGACATCATAAATCCCGTCCAGGTGAGCGCGGCCGACATGGACACGGCCCGGCTTAAAGCCGAATTCGGCGATCGACTCTCGTTCTGGGGAGGGATCGACACTCAATCCGTCCTTCCCAACGGGACCACCGAAGATGTTCGAGCCGAGGTGGAGCGACGCATAGCCGATCTGGCGCCTGGAGGCGGTTACGTGCTCAACTCCGTGCACAACATTCAACCCGACGTCCCTCCCGCAAACGTGATCGCCATGTACGACCATGGCAAGAAGGTGGGCACCTACCCCATTCGCATCCCTAAGGCGGAAGGAGCATAGGTTTGGCGCATATACCGATCATCGCGCTCAACGACCAGTGGTGCAAATCGTGTGGTATCTGCGTGCGGATCTGTCCAGCCCACGTCTTTTCGGCCAAGGACATCACTGGCAAAGTCGTGCTTCAGAACCTCAACGACTGCACTGGCTGTGGATTATGTCAAATCATGTGCCCCGATTACGTGATCTCCCTGGAGAATGAAGACCATGACTGAAAGACGCAGCAAACGGCGGCTGATGCAAGGAAACGAGGCCTGCGCTGAAGGCGCCATCGCCGCCGGAGTGCGATTCTTCGCTGGCTACCCCATCACTCCCGCCACCGAGATCGCCGAGATCATGGCTCGACGCCTGCCCCAGGTGGATGGCATATTCATCCAGATGGAGGATGAGATCGGCAGCCTGTGCGCTGTCCTGGGAGCCTCGGTTGCGGGAGGGAAGGCCATGACCGCTTCCAGTGGCCCCGGGATCTCCCTGATGCAGGAGAGCATCGGCCTGGCGGTGATAACCGAGATCCCCTGCGTCATCGTCAACGTGATGCGAGGCGGTCCCAGCACCGGCATGCCCACCTACCCTTCGCAGATGGACGTGATGCAGGCCCGATGGGGCACCCATGGGGATCATCCGGTGATCGCGCTGGCTCCCAGCTCGGTTCGAGAGAGCTTCGACCTGACCGTGGAGGCGGTCAACCTGTCGGAGCGGTTCCGCACCCCCGTCTTCGTCCTCTCGGACGCGGCGGTGGGGCACCTGCGCGAGGTGGTGGAGCTGCCAGAGGCGGACGAGATCGAGCTGGAAAGTCGCCTGCGACCGCAGGTGAGCCCGGAGGACTACGTGCCCTACGCGGGCCGAGATGGACAGGTGCCTCCCATGGCCGACTTCGGGACGGGTTACCGGTGGCACGTTGACAGCAACGTGCACGACGAATATGGATTTCCCGCCACCAGCAGCCCTCCCACAGCCGATTCCCTGGTGCGCCGGCTGAATGCGAAAGTTCTGGATCGAGCCGATGAGATCGTTCGAACCGAGGCGTATCATCTCGATGATGCCGAGGTGGCCATAATAGCCTACGGGTCAGTGGCCAGATCGGCGGCTGAAGCCGTGGATATGGCTCGCGACAGGGGAAAACGGATCGGCCTTCTGCGGCCCATAACACTCTGGCCCTTTCCCGAAGCGGCCATTCAAGAGCTGGCTTCGCGAGTTCGCAGCATCTTGGTGCCCGAGATGAATCTGGGTCAGATAACACACGAGGTGGAGAGGTTGGCCTGCGGCCAAGCCGAGGTGAGGCCTCTCAATCGGATCGACGGGCTCCCCATCGCCCCCGGTGAGATTATCGATGCTCTGAAGGAGATGATTTAATCATGCCCAAGGAAGTCAGCACGGCCAAGATCCTGGAGCGCTATTATCTCAAGGAGAAGCTGCCCCACATCTGGTGCGCTGGATGCGGGCTCGGCATCGCCACGGCGGCGTTCGTGCGTGCTTTCGATGCCTTGGGGTTGGATCAAGACAAGACCGTCCTGGTGAATGGAATCGGTTGTTCTGGGCGGACCGCCGCCTACCTGGACTTCGATGTGTTCAAGGGCACCCACGGGCGGGCCATCCCCGTGGCGACGGGCATCAAGCTCTTCAGGCCGGAGCTGAACGTGGTGGTGATGGCGGGGGATGGCGACTTGGCCGCCATCGGTGGCAATCATCTGATCCATGCAGCACGCCGCAATATCGACATTCTGGTGATCCTGTTCAACAACCAGATCTACGGAATGACCGGCGGCCAGGTTTCGCCCACCACCCCCCTGGGAGCCATAGCATCGACAGCGCCCTACGGCAGCCCAGAGCGAGCCTTCGACCTGTGCGAACTGGCCAAGGGAGCGGGTGCCACCTACGTGGCCAGAGGCACATCTTACCACGTCCGTCAGCTGACCAAGCTGTTCACGGCAGCGCTTCAGCACAAGGGCTTCGCCATGGTGGAAGTCATCAGCCCGTGTCCCCAGCAGTACGGCCGCTACAACCAGCGAGGGGATGCCGCCGAGATGCTCTTCTGGCTGAGGGATCATGCTATCCCTTTCGTGCGCGCACGAGACGCCTCCCCCGAGATGCTGAGGGACAAGCTCATCGTGGGAGAGATGGTCAACGTCCACGCACCGGAGGGCGTGGACGAGCAGCGTCGCTTGGCCGTCAAGGCCCGGAAGGAGACCTAGGATGGCGCGAACCGAGGTGATTCTGAGCGGGAAAGGTGGCCAGGGTCTCATATTAGCCGGCCTCATCCTGGCTGAGGCGGCGGGCGTGCACGATGGACTGGAGACCGTCCAGGCCCAGTCGTATGGGATCGAAGCCCGGGGAGGCGCCAGCCGTTCCGAGGTGATAATCTCCGACAAGCCCATCAAATTCCCGGAGGTTCGATCGCCTGACATCCTCCTAGCCATGTCCCAGGAAGCCTGCGACAAGTATGCGTCCCTTCTCAAGCCCGGCGGAACCCTCGTGGTAGACCAACACCTCGTCCACCCTCCGGATTCTCGCGTGGCTACGGTCTATTCCCTGCCTCTGACCGCAATAGCCGAAGGGCTGGGACGCAAGATCGTGGCCAACGTGGTCGCCCTCGGCACCATCGTTGCTCTCACGGGCATCGTGTCCCAGAGAGCGATTGCAGCGGCCGTTCGAGATCGATCTCCCCACGGTGCGGTGGAGCTGAACCAGCGCGCCCTGCGGGCGGGACTCGAGGAGGGCAAGAGGCAGAGGGCACATCGCCAGGAACTGCGGACCCCATGATCCTCACCGAGCACGCCGGCAAGGTCAAGCTGCATCAGCAAGGTGTGCCCGTTCCCAGGGGGGAGAAGGCCTCCAGTCCCGACGAGGCGTCTCAGATCGCCCACGGCTTGGCTGTCCCCGTGGCCATCAAGGCCCAGGTTCCAGCGGGAAAGCGAGGCAAGGCCGGTGGAATCAGGTTCGCCGACACACCTGCGGCTGCCCAAAGGGCATCCATGGAGTTGCTGGGTTCCTCCGTTCTGGGTCATCCGGTTCGGTCGGTTCTGGTGGAAGAGAAGCTCGATGTGCGCCGGGAGATGTATATAAGTTTCATGTTGGACGTCGCCAGCGGAGGCCACATGGCCCTCTTCAGTTCCCTCGGGGGGGGTAATGTGGAAGAGCTGGCCATCTCCCACCCCGAAAGCATCCACAGGGTCTCCATCGATCCCTTGGGCGGATTCCAAGCCTCCCGTGCGCTTCTCCAGTCCGAAGCGGAAGTCGTGGAAAACGGAGTCGCGCGGTTTGTAGAAAAGCTATATGAGGCCTATACAGGGCTCGATTGCATGCTGCTGGAGATCAATCCGCTCGCTCTGCTCGCCGATGGCCGAGTTGTGGCTTTGGACTGCAAGATGGAAGTGGACGATAACGCTCTTTATCGGCACCCCGATCTGCGGGACATGAAACGCGAGTCCATGGATGATCGTGAACGTCGCGCCGCCGACCTGGGCGTCACCTACGTCGGTCTGGATGGCGACGTTGCGGTGATCGGCAGCGGAGCGGGGCTGGGGATGGCGACCATGGACATCGTGAAGTTGGCAGGGATGGAACCAGCCAATTTCCTGGATACCGGCGGTGGCATCACCAGCGATCTCATGTATGGCGCGGTGCGCTTGGTGCTCGAACCGAGGAAAGTTCGCGGCGGGCTGATCAACCTGTACGGTGGGATCAACCCCATGGTCGCCGCTGCCGACGGCATCGTAGCGGCCCTTCAGGATGACCAGGCGCTGCGGAAACCCCTGGTGGTGAAGGTGTTGGGAAACCAGCAGGAGGAGGCGTGGAACTTGCTGGAAGGGGCGAGCATCCCCGTGGTGAAGACGGTGAGAACGGAGGACGCGGCCGAGCGACTAGCCAGGCTGCTGGAGGGGTCCGCGCGGTGAGCATCCTGCTCGACTCTGACACGCGAGCCATCGTCCAGGGCATCACCGGTCGCATCGGATCCATGCAGACCAAGTGGATGCTGGAATACGGGACTTCCATCGTGGGCGGCGTAACCCCTGGAAAAGGCGGCCAGGAGGTACACGGCGTTCCGGTCTATGACTCGGTCGCAGAGGCGGTGTCGGAGACCGAGGCCAACGCCAGCGTCAGTTTCGTCCCGGCGCCACACGTGAAGGAAGCCGCCTTCGAGGCCCTGGACAATGGGCTGAAGTTGCTGGCGATCATCACCGAGTTCGTGCCCGTCCACGACAGCCTTGCCATCAAGAACAGGGCGAAAAAAGTCGAAGCGTGGATCATCGGGCCGAATTGTCCGGGGCTTCTAACTCCTGGCGTGGGAAAGCTGGGAATAATGCCTGGGAACCTCTTCCGGGAGGGGCACATCGGCCTGGCCGGTCGTAGCGCCACCCTCTCCTATGAAGTCGCCGGCCACATCACGGCCGCCGGCCTGGGACAAAGCACCGCCGTGGGCATCGGGGGGGACGTCGTGACCGGCGCTCGTTTCCTGGATATCCTGAGACTATTCGAGGCCGATGCTCAGACTGAGGCGGTGGTCACGGTAGGAGAAATAGGGGGCGACTCAGAGGAAGAGGCGGCCATCTATATCCCACGGATGACCAAGCCGGTGGTCGCTTTCATCGCCGGACGGGCGGCTCCACCGGGAAAACGGTTGGGGCACGCGGGGGCCATAATTCGAGGCGGTGAGGGCACAGCCGAGGGGAAAATCGAGGCATTGCGTAGGGCAGGTGTCGCTATCGCGGCTTCGCCCGCCCAGATCCCCGATCTTCTCTCGGAGCTGCTCTAGAAGTCGCGACTCCGCCTTCCGGGCAAAGCCGGGGTTGCGGCGTCCACGTGTTACGGGTATGGTGCTAGAGGCCAACACAACAGGCTCCCACCGGAATAACTCTATGAAACGCGCAAGGCTAAATCTTGTAGTTCACCTCCTAGTCGCTGTTTGCATGCTATCTCTCGTCGGATGCGGAGATCTCGTGCCAATCGGGGCCGCACGTGTCGCTGCCAAAACCACGCCCCCACCAGTCCCCACATTGTCACCCGCCGCCGAGGTGATCCCCCCGACCGACACGCCCGGCGTGGAACAACTGGCCGCCACGGCGATCCCCGAGCCGAGTCTGGACGTCCACGAGGTGCAAGCTGGGGACACTCTCTGGGGCATTGCCCATCGATACACAGTTAGCCTGTCTGATCTAATGGCGGCGAATATGATCGAGAACCCGGACCTGATCTACGTTGGACAGCGGTTGGCGATCCCAACCGGCAGCGATTCAGGCGTCGAGCAGTCCTATGATCCGCTCACGCCATCAGCGACCGAAACTCATATAACCATACCAGATGAACCCTCCTCGCCCGCAGCCGAGCCGTCGCCAGTAGTCGATCTTTCGCCGCTCGCCCCACATATCCTCCTGGAACCGATGAGCCACGACTGGCAGAAGTTCAATAACTGCGGACCGGTGACGATCAGCATGGCACTTAGCTACTATGGACGAGAGGTCAGCCAGCTCGACATCGCGGCGGCGGTCAAAGGCAGTCCGGAAGACAAAAATGTGAGCCCGCAGGATATTGTGTGGTACGTTCGCGACCAAGGGCTCGGCGCTGTTGCTCGCGTAAATGGCGATCTCGACACGTTACAACGTTTGGTCAGCAACGGCATCCCGGTCATCGTACAGAAGTGGATGGACCGGCCAGGTTCCGACCTGACCGGCCACTATAGCGTGCTGAGAGGGTACGACCGGGCAGCGCAGGTGATGATCGTCAACGACTCCTTTTCAGGACCGAAGCTGCGTTTTTCGTATGCTGATTTCGACCGGCTGTGGCGCGGCTTCAATCGCTCCTACATCCCAGTGTACCGCCCTGAACAGGAAGCCCTGGTGGCATCCATCGTCGGCGACGACTGGGATGACGAGGCCATGTATGTGCGCGCGTTGGCGCAGGCCCAAATGGAAGTGGAGGAACGTGGGGATCTCTACGCCTGGTTCAACCTGGGCGACGCTCTGTTGGAATTGGACAGGGACGCGGAAGCCGTCGCCGCGTACGAGCAGGCGCTGGCGTTTGGGCTGCCGCCAAGGATGATGTGGTACCGATTCGGTCTCCTTGAGGCGTATAATCGCGTTGGGCAGTACCAGAAGATGCTGGACCTAGTTGAGCCTTTGCTGGCAGATGCGCCGATGTTGGAAGAGGTGCACTATCACCGAGGGATCGCCTACGAGGGACTGGGGCAACCCCAGAACGCAATGGCCGCGTACCAGATGGCACTTCAGCATAACTCGCGCTTCCAGGCAGCCCGGGAGGCTCTGGAAGCGTTGCAGGAAGGGCTCTCTAGCCGAGCTGACTGAAATCGCATCCCCATCGCTCTCTCCGAGCGTCCTCGTCTCAGCTCACTCGACCGCGCGAATCTTTAGCACAACAGGGCAGCCATGCGAGGCGCTTTTGACAGGGTGCGGCTTGCGCTCCTATAATAATCTCTGAAAGGATACCTGCTAACTGGCAGGGATCAGCGCGCACTTCTAGGATCGGGGATCAACTAGCGAGATGGGCGATAAGGTGCTGGTGGTGGAGGATGAGCGGAGTCTGAGGGAAGCCTTGGAGTATAACTTGACCCGCCGGGGCTATGAGGTCTGCGTGGCCGGCGACGGCTTCGAGGCGCTGAAGGTAGCCAGGAACGAGCTTCCGAACATCGTCGTGCCGGATATCATGCTTCCAGGCCTGGATGGCTTCGATGTGTGCCGAATCCTACGGCAGGATATGAGCATGCCCATCCTGATGCTGACCGCCCGCACGGATGAGAAGGACAGGGTGGTCGGCTTGGAGGTAGGAGCCGACGATTATCTCACCAAACCCTTCAGCATGCGCGAATTCCTGGCTCGCATCAAAGCCTTGCTGCGAAGGGTGCGCCTCGTTCGGGAGGAGATGGCAGCGGAAAGCGACGCGATGAGCTCGGAGCGGCTGATCTTTGAGGACCTCACCATAGATCTGGCTCGTCGCGAGGTGTTGCTCCAAGGAGAGCCGCTGCGCCTCAAGCCCAAGGAGTACGAGCTGCTAGTTTTCCTGGCCTGTCACAAGGGTATCCTCCTCTCCCGAGAGCTGATCCTGGAGAGGGTGTGGGGTTGGGAATACGTCGGCGGCAGTCGCACGGTGGATGTGCACGTGCGCTGGCTGCGGGAGAAGATCGAGCCCGACCCGGCCCATCCGACTCGTATAATGACTGTAAGAGGCGCGGGTTACCGTTTCGAAGGATGATTCATGTTTCATAGTCGCAGCATTCGTTGGCGTATCGCCATCCCCTATGTCGCCATCACCCTGGTCGCCATGACTATCCTGGCGGTCTACCTGACGAACCTCGTCCGCGACCGCTATCTGGATGACCTGCGGAGCGATCTCTTGTCCGAGGCTCGGATGGTGGCAGACGCATTGGAACCGTCGCTCGCTTCGGGCAGGTTGGACGAGGCGATCGATCCTGTAGTCCAGCGATACTCGGACCTCTTTGGCATCCGGATCACCATCCTGGGGGAAGATGGCACCGTATTGGCGGATTCGCATGCAGACTCCACCCAGATGGAAAGTCGCTTTTACCGCGCGGAGGTACAGGAGGCCCTGGCCCTGGGGCAGGGCGGCAGCATTCGCCTCAGCCAAGCGTCGAGCCAGGAAACGATGTACATGGCCGTTCCCATCCGCGCTGATGGACAACCAAAGCTCATCGTGCGTACAGCTGCCTCTATGGAAGGGATCGAGGCGAGTATCGCCCCTCTGCGAACGGCCTTGCTGCTGTCCACGCTGCTCTCGGGAGGACTGGCCTTCCTGCTTGCGGTGATCATCGCTGAACGCACGGCTCGACCGGTACGACAGTTGACTCAGGTAGCCGAGCGGGTTGCCGAGGGCGACTTGAGCGCCCGCCTCCTTCCTTCCACCCGGGACGAGATTGGCCTTCTCACGCTTGCCTTCAACCGGATGACAGAGCAACTACAAGAGAAGATAATGGCCCTATCCGATGAGAGAAGCCAGCTGGCAGCCGTGATGGACCACATGGCCGATGGGATGCTCATAACCGATGGCGAAGGACGCGTGCGCCTCCTGAATCCCGCGGGCGCCCGACTGCTTGGGACCACCGAAGAGGAAGCTTTGGGGCGTTCGTTCGCCGAGGTTGTGCGGCAACACCGTCTGATAGATCTTTGGAGACAATGTCGCACTCAGGGCGAGGAGCAAATCGAGGCGGTGGAGATGGGCCGCCAAAATCTGTTCTTGCAAGCGGTGATGACCCCTCTGCAAGGCGCCCAGCCACAGGCTTGCCTAGTGATTCTCCAGGATCTCACCCGGATCCGCCAGCTGGAGTCGGTGCGCCGGGACTTCATCAGCAACGTCTCCCACGAGCTCCGCACTCCCCTGGCTTCCCTGAAGGCGTTGCTGGATACACTTCGTGATGGGGCATTGGACGACCCGCCAGCAGCCCAGCGATTTCTGGACAGCGCCGAGAGAGAGGTTGACGTCCTGACGCACATGGTGCAAGAGCTACTGGAACTCTCCCGTGTCGAAGGAGGCCAGGCGCCTTTAGACCTTGTACCTACCCAGGTGCCCGACTTGATATTGCGCCCGGTGGAGCTGCTTCGGCCCCAGACGGAGCGGGCTGGACTGCAATTGGTGGTCGATTTGCCACCGGATATCCCGAAAGTCTTGGCCGATGCCGAACGCATCCAACAGACGGTATTGAACCTGGTGCACAACGCCATCAAGTTCACCTCCCCGGGAGGCAAAGTGAGGATTTCGGCAGAACTAGGAGAGGATGAGGTGATCGTCTCGGTGCGCGACACCGGAGCGGGCATCTCGCCCGACGCGCTGCCCCGCATCTTCGAGCGCTTCTATAAAGTCGATCGAGCTCGTGCAGGCGGAGGGACCGGACTGGGGTTGGCCATCGCCAAGCACACCGTCCAGTCGCACGGCGGGCGCATCTGGGCCGAGAGCAGCGTAGGAGAAGGGAGCGTATTCCATTTCTCGCTGCCGATCGCCCCTGCGGATGAAGATGTCGGCACCACGGCGAGTTCGCCGAGTCACTAAATTATCTTCAATGCCATTTTGAAGGAGCATTAACCGCGGAGTGTTATCTTTCCTAGGGGAACTCATACCAGAGAAAGAGAATGTGCAGTCTGTGGGTGTCCGTTTGATACCGGGCCGATGGCGACTCGTCGCCTCGTTGTTGACGCTCGGCGCCATCTGGATACTGGCGGCGTGCGTACCGCCGCAACCTGGATCCGACAGCGAAGCCCCAGCAGCCGCCCAGATCATCGAGAACAAAGGCTCGGACACCCTGGTCAACCTGGCGCTGGCATGGGCGGAGACATACATGAGCTGGCATCCCTTGGTGCGGATCTCCGTCACCGGCGGCGGCTCGGGCACCGGCATCGCTGCCATGATCAACGGCACGGTGGATATCGCCAATGCCTCGCGGGCGCTGAAACCGGAGGAGATCGCCGCTGCTGAGGCCAACGGGATCACGCCGGTGGAATTCACGGTGGCCCGCGATGCGATCGCCATTATCGTCCACCCGACAAACCCTGTGGATAGGCTCACGCTGCAGCTGATCTCCGATATCTACACGGGAAAGATAACCAATTGGAGCCAAGTCGGCGGCGAGGATCGCCCGATCGTCCTCCTCTCCCGCGAGTCGAACTCCGGGACCTATATCTACTTCTTGGAAAACGTGATCAGGCTGGGCAACAAAGGAAGCGACCTGCTCTTCTCCCCAGATACTCTGTTGATGTCCTCGTCGGAAGGCATCAGCGTTGAAGTGCGTCAGAATCCCAATAGCATCGGCTACGATGGCCTGGGCTACGTGACGCGGGACCAGAAGATGATAGCGGTGGCCCGTGATGCCAACGGCTCATACGTGCTGCCTTCCGCCGAATCGGTCAACGACGGTTCATATCCCATCTCGCGCCCGCTCTACATGTACACCGCCGGCAAGCCAACCGGGGAGATAAAGGCTTATATGAACTGGATACTGGACGATGGGCAGGCACTGGTGGCAAAACTGGGCTTCGTGCCACTGAAGGCGGCGATGGAGTGAGCGGATCAAGCGGAGCGGTTGGCCGTAGCTTCCGTCTGGCGGGGAAGTGGGTAAAAAAAGGCTCACCCTCGATATTGGTTGGCGTATTGATTATGATGATATGCTGGCTATGAAAAAGATACCACGCGCCAGTTGGTCGGAGTTCCTCATAGAGGCCCTGGTCCGAGTGATGGGGTTCTCCGTCATCGGATTCGTGGCGCTCATATTCCTCTTCCTCATGCGGGAGGGACTGCCCACATTCCTCGAAGTGCCGCCAGATAATCTCTTCGGCACCCTCTGGTATCCCAACTTCGATCTGTTCGGCATGTTGCCATTGCTCCTGGGCTCCGCCCTGGTAACGATGGTCGCAATCGCTATCGCCCTGCCATTGGGGGTGGCGACCGCCGTGTTCGTGCGAGAGGTTGCGCCTCACTGGGCCCGCGAGGTCCTCAAACCGATGATCGAGGTGTTGGCCGGCATCCCATCGGTGGTGCTCGGCTTTTTTGGGATGACGCTGGCGGCCCCCGTCGTCCGGGAGGTGCTGGGCGCGCCGACGGGGCTGACCGCCTTCACCGGAGCCATCATCCTGGCTTACATGGCCTTGCCCACCATCATCAGCGTAGCCGAGGATGCCCTCGACGCGGTGCCCAAGAGCTACCGTGACGCCGGCCTGGCCATGGGCGCCACCCAATGGCAAACCATTTGGCAGATAGTGGTGCCCGCCGCCCGCTCCGGCATCGTCACAGCCGTCATGCTGGGCATGGGTCGCGCCATCGGCGAAACCATGACCGTGATGATGGTGACGGGCAACGCCGCCCGGATGCCGCTCAGTCTCGACTCCCTATTCCGACCCATCCGAACCATGACCGCCACCATCGCTGCTGAGATGGGCGAGGTGGCTCAGGGCAGCACCCACTATCACGCCCTTTTCGGTATCGGGATAATCCTGTTCCTGGTGACCTTCGCCATCAACCTGACGGCTGCCACCACGATCTTCAAGAAGCGGCGTCGAGGGGGGCTGCGTTGATGAGCCGCCATCTGACGCAGCGCATCGGCTTCGCTTTGGTGGGATTAGCTGCCATGGTTGTAGTGCTACCCATCCTATTCATCATTGGCACCGTCGTGGTGCGGGGCATGGGAGCGATCACCTGGGAGTTTCTAACCGCCATGCCCCGCGACGGGATGAAGGCAGGGGGCATCTTCCCAGCCATCGTCGGCACGATTCTGCTCACGATAGGCACCGCGCTGGTGGCGATCCCGGTAGGGGTAGGAGGCGCCATCTATCTGGCCGAATATGCTCGCGACACGTGGCTCACTCGCGCCATTCGGCTGGCCTTGATAAACCTGGCCGGCATCCCCTCAGTGGTGTACGGCCTTTTCGGCCTGGGACTGTTCGTGCTCTTCCTGCAGTTTGGCACGTCCATCTTGGCCGGATCACTGACGCTGGCTATCATGACGCTTCCCATCATAATCAGCGTCGCAGAGGAGGCGTTGCGCTCCGTGCCCACCGAATTCCGCACCGTCAGTGCCAGCCTCGGCGGGACTCGCTGGCAGGGCATTCGCCACATCGTCCTGATACAGGCGCTGCCGGGCATCACCACCGGCATCATCCTGGGATTGTTACGGGCGGCCGGCGAGACGGCGCCCATCCTGTTCACCGTGGCAGCCTTTTTCCTGCCGCGCCTGCCCCAGTCTCCCTTGGATCAGACCATGGCCCTGCCCTACCATCTCTATGTCATCAGCACACAGGTTCCTGGCATGCCGCTCGAGATCCAATACGGCACGGCGCTGGTGCTGCTCGCATTCGTCCTCTCCATGAACATCATAGCGACGCTCATTCGCGGCTACTATCGGAGGCAAAGGCGATGGTGATGCCGGGTGAAATATGCCAGCGCTGCATCGTAATACTTCACGCCTCACCGATGATGGTGCCATAATGGATCACGCTCAAGACAAACCAAAAGTCCGCGTACAGAATGTGAGTTACGCTTACGGCGGCCGACCGGCCCTGCTCGATATAACGCTCGATGTGCCAGCCAGGGCTATCACCGTACTCTTCGGTCCAGCCGGGAGCGGCAAGACGACGCTACTGCGGCTCATCAATCGGCTGAACGACCTGGTGGAAGGGACTCAGATGTCAGGGACCATCCTTCTGGATGAGCGGGATATCTATGCTCCCGGAACCGATATCACCGACCTGCGACGACGAGTGGGCATGGTCTTCGCATTGCCATTGCCTTTGCCCGGCACCGTGCGAGAGAACGTTCTCTACGGCCCTAAGCTGGCAGGAATTCGAGATCGGGCGAACCAGGATGAGATCCTGGTTCGCAGCCTCTCCCAGGCCGCCTTGTGGGATGAGGTGAAGGATCGCCTAGAAAGCCCTGCCAGCGAACTGTCGGGCGGCCAGCAACAGCGGCTGTGCATCGCTCGCAGCCTGGCCTTGGAGCCCGAGATCCTGCTCCTCGACGAACCCACCTCTGGGCTGGACCCCATCTCCACGGGCAAGGTGGAAGACTCCTTGACTGAACTGAAGCAGAAATACACTGTCGTGATCGTCCCGCATAGCGTCCAGCAGGCCGCTCGCGTGGCCGATAACGCCGCCTTCCTTCTGATGGGCGAGCTGATCGAATGTCGTCCGGGTAACGAGATATTCGTTACCCCCCGCGACCGACGCACCGAAGACTACGTCACCGGCCGGTTCGGATAGACTCGCATGTGTGGTGTATGCGTATGACTAAGATCGAGGTAGAGAGACTTAATTTCTACTACGGAAGCAAGCTCGCTCTTTCCGGCATCTCGATGACCGTCCAGGATCGGGAGATCACGGCGCTGATCGGACCTTCGGGCTGTGGAAAATCCACCTTTCTGCGCTGCTTCAATCGAATGAATGACACGATCCCCGGCACTCGGATGGAAGGCTTGGTGCTGCTCGACGGCCAGGACATCTACGCGCCCGGCACCGATGTGGTCGATCTGCGACGGCGGGTGGGCATGGTGTTTCAACGTCCCAATCCGTTTCCCCAGTCCATCTTCGACAACGTGGCTTTCGGCCCGCGCGTCGTGGGAGCGCATAAGAGACAGAATCTGGATGACCTTGTGGAGAGGAGCCTGCGCGGGGCGGCCCTTTGGGACGAAGTGAAGGACAGCCTCAAACAGGATGCGCTCAGCCTCTCCCTGGGCCAACAGCAGCGACTGTGCATCGCCCGCACCATCGCCGTCGAACCAGAAGTCATCCTGATGGACGAGCCTTGTTCCGCCCTGGATCCCATCGCCACGCTGGAGATCGAGGAGCTGATGAGGCATCTCAAGGAGAATTACTGCATAGTCATAGTTACCCACAACATGCAACAGGCAGCCCGCGTATCGGATCGGACCGGATTATTCTGGCTAGGCGAATTGGTGGAGTTCGATGATACCGGGACCATCTTCACCCGCCCCAGGCGGAAGCTGACGGAGGACTATATAACCGGACGGGCAGGATAGCGGATCGCGCCCCGCTTGATCCTCGCTTGGCCTCACTTGTGGAAAGGAAAGATCCTATGGTACGAAAGACTTTTGATAGGGAGTTACAGAGGCTCCAGGACGAGATTCTGGTTCTGGGAAGCACGGTGGAAGATGCTATCACCGAGTCCGTGGAGAGCCTGAAGAAGTTGGACTCCCAGAGTGCGCGGCGGTTGATCGCCCGGGATACCGAGATCAACCGGAAACGCTTCGCGATAGAAGCCGACGCGCTGAGCCTCATCGCCACCCAGCAGCCGATCGCCGGCGACCTGCGGGTCATTGCCGCGGTCCTGGACATCGCAGGCGAATTGGAGAGGATGGGTGATTACGCCAAGGGCATCGCCAGGATCACCCTGATGATGGAGGGCCAGACCCTTCTGAAGCCGCTCTGCGATATTCCCCTGATGGCCGAGAAGGCCCGGCAGATGCTCCACCGCTCCCTGGAGGCTTTTGCCAAGCGGGATGTGGATCTAGCCAGAGCCATCCCCGCCGATGATGATGAGGTAGATGCCCTCTTCAACCAGGTCTATAGAGAGTTAATAACCTTGATTCTCGAGAACCCCCGCAATATCGACGCGGCGACCTACCTTCTGTGGGTAATCCACAATCTGGAACGCGCCGCCGACAGGGTAACCAACATCTGCGAAAGGGTGATCTTCACGGTCACGGGCGAGTTGGTGGATCTATCCCAGGAAACCGGGTCCGCGGCCATCTCGTAGCCGCAACTTTCACTACTTCTCATGTACTACTACGGCGCTCATCTTTCGGTGAATCTGCAAAAGCCTAGAGGCTGCTTACTGTGGGCTCGCGCCCCGCGCCCAGTCCAAAAACCACCTTATCCGCATCCTGAAACCCTCTTGATACTCCGACTCTGACTCAGAGAAGCGTCCTGGGTACTGATCGAACAGCTGGTCACCAGTCAGGAGCTCCACAGGTACTGGAGGTTCACGAAGCAGGGTCTGAATTTTCGGTTCCAAATCCTCAAAACTGTCCAGAGCACTGAAGATAACCCTCTTGCATTTCATCAGTTGAGCGAGTTTCAAGTATCTACTCACTTCTTCCGCTGATAGATCTCGGCCATTTGTCTTGCACTCCCCGATGACGAGATTTCCATCTTCGATCCAGGCCACGTCAATCTCTATTTCGGGGAAAGGTGTCTCGGCGCCCTCTCTTGTCTTCAGCTTGAGACCGGCAAAGTGGCCAATGATTGAGTCTGACAAAGCACGGCCACCTGGTCCGACCTCGTTTGTATAGTAGCTGACTGTCATCAGATGAGGAAGGACCCCAGACTCATGTGCTCTGGCGTAGAGTGCATTAATGTGATATTGCCACTGGGTCACATTGGTGTCAAGCGGAATATCTATGACATTCTGACAACCCGTGCACTGCATGCTGGATTGGAAATCGTCTATATACAGCCACTGCTTTGTACCACAAAATGTGCACTTCAGCTCAGCGCCTCTAAACAGAATCCTTCTCTGAATCAGCCACTTCAAGAACCGCCTTGCCGTCTCGATATCGAAGTCCAGAATGCTCTTCATTCGGCCAAAATCTTGCCACTTTCTCGCGTGACGATCTGAAGCTATGTCTCTCATCACCCGTTGCACAGCATCCTCTAACTCCAGATCATCTAATCTTGAAAGACCATCCCGCAGACGTGATTTGAACTCCTTTGATTGCCGGATCTCGCTCAACTGGTCAAACAGCTCATATACCGTGCGACCGGACAACACCCATAGATCCCGTAGTTCCCCCACAAGGCGAATGAGCTTATCGGCAGTCTCTCCCTTGTCAGACAACTCGACATCGTAGCCAGCCAACCCTGCAAATGTCTCAATCAGTTGCCACGGACTAGGTAAGGCCAACTCGATGTATGGATGGTCTTTCAAGTTAAGCCTGTGATAGGACAGGCCAGTTCGCGACACCCGATAGTTGGGGAAATTCCAATGCCCCCAGCTCCATACATTCAGGTGCGGCAACTTGTATCCAGGCAGATCTATGTCGACATAGTAGAACTGGGGATGTCTGCAGTGGTTCACCACGTCCGCTTGAGGATAGGGAATTCGCACTCTACCCTCATCGAAGAACACTTCTTTCTGGTCCTTGATGCCAACGAAAAAATCGCTTGAGTAGAATCTGTCTAGTCTATCTGTCGCAGTCTCGATTCCGTCTCCCAGTTTCTCCGCAAGCTTCTGCAAGTCTCGATCTGGAATCGATTTCGAAATAAGAAATCGACGAGGGAAGCTTGTTCCCTTACCTTGGTGAAGCAGCTCCGCAACGTCGTCCTTTCTAGTTTCCGCAACGCTCCTTGGCAACCATAGCGGCAGTTTGTGGTACGGGAGAATATAGCGCTGGGCTCTCAAGTTCCAAAACCAGCAGAAGTCCTCGACAGACAAGCCCTCCGAGACGACAACTAAGTGTTGTGTGTCATAGAGTATTGAAGCATCGGAATGGTCCGGGAAGCTGCGATACTGCCCTCGCTGGGCGAGATCGACCAAAGTGTATTCCAGAAGAGGTATCGGTTTCTCACCTCTGGGCGGCTCTCCTCTTATCACAAAATCTAGGAAACTATCTCCCAGTGTCACACGTTCTAGTTGTAGAAAGTCCTCCAACGTCAGATCCCACTTGAGATTACTCCGCTGAGAAATCGAAGACGCCCATGTCTCGTCGAGACAGCCATACCTGGCGATAATAAACAGTCTCAAGGGATGATCCTGCGGAACGTCGGCAACCAAGGCTGGATAGAAGTCATGTTGTCTTCCATATGTACCCTTACCCGCTAGAGCCGAATACAGGGATTGACCGACTACATGGTCAGGTACGGGATTCTTCCATACAGGAAACCGTTTTCCCGAATCCTCCTTCCTTCTAGGATGTTTCTTCTCAATATCAAAAAGAAACTCTTCCGTTTCTTCATCCATCTCGACCAACGACAACACCATGTCCGGATCGTACGCCGCTAGTAGACGCTTCCACTCATCTGATATTCCCGTCGCGACATCGTAGGGAACTATGCAGGTATGCTTTCCACCCCATGCCAAAGTGCATACCTTTATCAGTACCTCACAATGTTCTAAGGTTCCAACAATGTACGCCAGTCTGGCTGGCCGTATACTTCTCCCTACAAGCTTTGGTCCATTCAGAGTCGCGTCTATGCGCCGTCTCATTATCCGCACTCTTGTCCGTGATCAATCTCATGAGCATTATCTTGGCGGCTGACACCAAGAGACTCAGAAAGCTCCTCACCCAAATAGATGATACATCCAGCTTGTGCACGGCGCCATACAAGTAGTGGCTCGACACCAACAAGGGGCCTGCATATCGCGGCCCCCGAGTTCTTTGTGTGTTTCTTCCCTAGCAGCATCACTCGGTCACGCTCTTCCTGATTTGCTAACCGAACCGAGCTAGCCATGGGTTCTGACCAGCTCCTCAATCCGCCGCCTATAGTAGGAGAAGTTCTCCCACTTAGCGTCCGGGGGAATCAGGTGATCCGCGCAGGGGATGTAGCCTCCCCGCTCCAACATGAAGGGCAACTTGTAGCTTAACTCCTCCTCGACAACTCCCCTGTCTAGAGCCAAAACGCGCTTGTCTATTCCCCCCATTATCTGGAGCCGTGGAAAAGCCTTGCGCACTTCCACCACGTCCATCCCTGCCTGAACCTCAAAGGGATACAATCCCGTGATCCCCGCCTCCAGGAACAGCGGAATCAGCTTCCAGCAGTCGCCGTCTGTGTCCAGTAAGATTATGTCAACTCCATTATCGCGGAGAAACGAGGTCACTTTCTTGTACGCGGGCACCATGAATTCTCTCACCATCTGCGGTGAAATCATAGGCCCGTTCTTGTAGGCCATGTCCTCCAAGATGAGGGCGCAGTCAACCTTCACATCTTTCAGGATGCGCTCGAATATGGCGATCCATAGGTCAATTAGGTGGTCCAGAAGATCGCGGATTAACTGTGGGTCGTCGTAGTACATGACCAGCAGATTCTCCTCGCCGAACAGGTCTCGCGATGCGCTGTAGAGTCCGAGGTGTCCCCCACCCATGCCGACGGGATAATCTCGATCCCGCAGCTCCTTCACTATCTGGGACCAGTTCTCGGGAAGTCGCTCCTCCAAATGCGGTTGGAACCGCTCTGCCTTGATCCGCTCGAAGTCACTCCGATCTTTGATAGGCCAAGAAAGGAACTGCGGAACCGAGGACTTATCTTTCCGTACCCTCTTCACTACCCCGTTTTCGTCCTGGACGACCAGGGTGTCACCCTCATCCTCCAATTCCATCCACTCGAAGCGCGGGTAGGCGTTGTAGGAAGCGGGGATGCTATAGAGGCCTGGATCGAGGCAGAAATGCTCGTGGACGTCCTGATCTCGCGGCACGGGGTCGGCTGCCAGCCAAGGCCAGGGTAGGGCCTCTCCAGGCACATCGTCCGCGCTTCGCAGCTCCTCGGGGATGCCATGCTTCCAGGGGAGACCTTCATTGTACCAGCGCTGCAACGTCGCGGCCCAGTAGCCAAATTCCCAGAGCAACGTGCGGTCGAGCGGCTCGAACTTCATCACCGCAAGGAACCGCTCGCGCGCGTTCACGCCCGCTGGCTCCTAGCCGCGATACGGGTGCGCCCTGACCAGCTCCTCGATCCTCCTTCGATAGTAGGAGAAGTTCTCCCAGGTGGCCTCCGGAGTGACCAGGTGGTCGGCGGCAGGTACGTATCCCCCGCGCTCCAGCATGAACGGCAGCTTGTAGCTCAGCTCCTCCTCCACGGTGTTCTTGTCCAAGGCCAGGTTGCGCTTGTCCAACCCGCCCAGGATCTGAAGCCTGGGAAAGACTTTTCGAACCTCCACAACATCCATTCCCGCCTGAACCTCAAAGGGATACAATCCCGTGATCCCCGCCTCCAGGAACAGCGGAATCAGCTTCCAGCAGTCGCCGTCCGTGTCCAGCAGGATTACGTCCACCCCATTATCGCGGAGGAACGAGGTCACCTTCTTGTACGCGGGCACCATGAACTCCTTCACCATATGGGGAGAGATCATGGGCCCACTCTTATAGGACATGTCCTCCCACAAGAGAGCACAATCCACCTCTACGTCTTTCAAGATGCGGTCGAAGATCGCGATCCACAGGTCGGCCAAGTGGTCCAGAAGATCGTGAATCAATTGCGGGTCATCGTAGTACATCACGAGAAGCTTCTCCTCGCCAATCAAGTCCCGCGGGGTCCCATAGAGGCCCATATGCCCTCCACCCATCGAAATCGGGTAATCCCGGTCCCGAAAGTCCTCGACCATTTGGCCCCAGTTCTCCGGCAACCTCTCATCCACCCGTGGCTGCAATCGCTCGGCCTTGAGGCGCTCGAAGTCATCCCGGTTGGAGATGGGCCAGGAGATAAACTCGGGCACCGACGATCGATCCTTTCGGATCCGCTTCTTTACACCGTTCTCATCCTGCACGATTATCGTCTCGCCCAGATCCTCCAGCTCCGTCCACTCGAAGCGGGGATAGGCAATATACGCGGCAGTGATCCGATAGAGCCCCGAGTCCAGCCCGAAATAGTCGTGTACATCCTTATCCCTCGGCATGGGATCATCGATCAGCCAGGGCCACGCCATGAGTTCCGCCGCCACGTCCTCTCCGCCTTGGAATTGCTCCGGGATGCCATGTTTCTTGGGCAGACCCTCCTCATACCAGCGCTGCAGGGCCCCAGCCCAGTAGCCGAATTCCCAAAGCAGCGTCCGATCGCAGGGCTCGAAGTTCATCACCGCGCGAAATCGCTCCCGTGAGTTCACTTCTGTCTCCTTCTAGCCACGGTAAGGATATGCTCTGGCCAACTCTTCGATTCTCCTTCGATAGTGGGCAAAGACCTCCCACTTTGACTCTGGGGGGATCATGTGATCGGCGCAGGGAATGTAGCCTCCACGCTCCAACATGAAGGGAAGCTTGTAATCAAGCTCTTCATCCACAGCCTGCTCGTCAAGAGCCAGGTTTCGCTTATCCAAGCCACCCAGCATTTCAAGCTTGGGAAACGCTTTGCGAACTTCTACAATATCCATCCCCGACTGAACTTCCCAGGGATACACTCCTGTCATCCCCCCCTCTACGAACAGAGGAATCAACTTCCAGCAGTTGCCATCCGTATCCAGATGGATGTGCTCCACCCCATTGTCGCGAAGAAACGAGGTCACTTTCCTGTAGTAAGGTAGCAGGAACTCTTCAACCATCTGGGGAGAGATAATTGGACCATTCTTGTAGCACATATCCTCCCAGATAAGGGCACAATCCGGCTTCACGTCCTTCAAGATGCGATCGAACACCGCGATCCATAGGTCCGTCAGGTGATCCAGGAGATCGCGGATCAACTGAGGATCATCATAGAACATTACCAGGAGGTTCTCCTCGCCGATCAGGTCTCGCGGAGTGCCATACATTCCCAGGTGACCCCCGCCAATCGCCACCGGGTAATCGCGATCTCCCAGATCCTCCACCATTTGGGGCCAGTTTTTGGGCAAACGCTCCTCCAGACGTGGCTGAAAGCGCTCCGCTTTAACTCGCTCGAAGGATTCTCGATCCGTAATGGGCCAGGAGATGTTATGAGGAACCGACGCCCTGTCCTTCCGGACCCGCTTTGTGACCCCATTTCCATCCTGCACGATTATGGTATCACCCTCATCCTCCAGTTCCGTCCACTCGAAAGGCGGATAGGTAAGATACTGGGCAGGAATTCGATATAGGCCAGCATCGAGACCAAAGTGCTCGTGAACGTCCTCGTCTCGGGGCGTGGGATCGTCGGTGTACCAAGGCCACGGCAAACCCTCGCCTGCGATGTCTTCGCCTCTCAGGAGATGCTCAGGAATTCCTTTCTTCTTGGGCAGGCCTTCCTCGTACCATCGTTTCATGGTCCCGGACCAGTAGCCATATTCCCAAAGCACTGTCCAATCACAAGGCTCGAAGTTCATCACCGCGTTGAAACGCTCTCGGGCGTTCAACTCCTATTCCTCTGGGAGGCTGTCATCATCACGCCAGTACCCGGCGAACCGCTTCCGCTATTCTTCCCTCATCGGGGATAACGAAATTCTCCAGGATGGGTGCGAATGGCACCGGGACATCCGCCGCCCCAACCCGTTCTATCGGGGCGTCCAGATAGTCGAATGCCTTCTCCTGGATTATCGCCGTGATCTCAGCTCCGACCCCGCCCCGTCTACAAGCTTCATGGACGATCACCACCCGGTTGGTCTTCCGCACCGACTCGAGCAGCGTCTCCTCATCCAGAGGCACCAGCGTCCGAGGATCCACCACTTCCACGCTGATCCCTTCCTCCTCCAGTTGCTCCGCCGCGTTCAAAGAACGCAACACCATCCGCGACGTGGCGATGACGGTCACGTCCTTGCCCGAGCGCTTCACATCAGCCACTCCCAGCGGGATAGTGTACTCCTCCTCCGGCACCGGTCCCTTCTCGTTGTAGAGAAGCTTGTGCTCGATGAACAGAACCGGATTATCATCTCGGATGGACGTCTTCAACAGCCCTTTCGCATCCTCCGGCGTCGAGGGCATCACCACCTTCAATCCCGGCGTGTGCACGAACCACGCTTCCAGGCTTTGTGCATGCTGTGCCGCCGAGGAACGTCCGGCTCCCCCCTGGGTTCGTATCACCAGGGGCAACACCGCCTGCCCCCCAGTCATGTAGCGCAATTTAGCGATCTGGTTGACGATCTGGTCCATACACACGGCGGTGAAGTCTACGTACATCAACTCAGCCACCGGCCTCATCCCGGTCAAAGCGGATCCCAGAGTCGCCCCCATGATCGCGACCTCAGACAAGGGGGTGTTTCGCACCCGATCGGTGCCAAAGACATCGGACAGGCCAACGGTGACTTTGTAGACCCCACCAAAGGGGTCCGCAACATCCTCGCCCACCACGAAGACCCGCTCGTCGCGCCCCATTTCCTCTCGCAGAGCTTCGTTTAAAGCCTCGCGATAGAGTATCTCTCGCATCGGTTTCATCTCCTCAAGATGATCTGCGTCTCACCAGCTATCATGCCAGACGGGACTAGGCGAAAACGTCCTCCAGCGCCTCCTCCGGCTTCGGATCCGGGCTGGCCTCCGCAAACTCGATAGCTTCGTCGATCTTCGCCTGCGCCTTGGCCATTATCCGGTCGGCTTTCTTCTCCGTCAGGACTCCCATTTCCACCAACCTCTTCCGAAAAGCCGGTATGGGGTCAAGATTCTTGTACCGCTCCAATTCCTCTTTCGTCCTGTACACCCCGGGGTCTCCGGCGTGATGGCCCAGATATCGATAGGTTTTGCACTCTATCAGCGCAGGACCCTCTCCCCTTCGGGCCCGGCGTATTGCCTCTCTGCCCGCCTCATATACTTCCAACACGTCCATCCCGTTGACCGTAACGCCGGGGATGCCGTACGCCTGCGCCCGTACCGAGATGTCGTCGATCTTCATCTCGCTGCGATGGGGAGTGGACAGTGCGTAGAGATTGTTCACACAGACGAACACCACCGGCAAGTCCCACACTGACGCCAGGTTTATCGTCTCGTGAAAGGTCCCCTGGTTAGACGCCCCATCGCCGAAGAAGCTCACCACCACCTGGTCCGTGCCCCGCATTTGGGCCGACAGCGCCGCGCCGCCAGCCATGGGTATTCCTCCCCCCACTATGCCCATGGCGCCCAGAATTCCCTTCTTCAGATCTGCCACGTGCATCGAACCTCCCTTGGCTCGGCAGTAACCCGTCTCCTTGGCAAATAACTCCGCCATCATCCGCTTGACGTCCGCACCCTTGGAGATCACCTCGCCGTGGCCGCGGTGCGTGCTGGTGATATAGTCCGCGTCTGTCAAATCGGCACACATCCCCACCGGGACTGCTTCTTGCCCCTGATAGGTGTGCAGGAACCCCGGAAGCTTGCCCGAGCGAAACAGGGGTACAACTACATCCTCAAAAGCCCGGATCAAGGCCATTCTTTCCAACATCCAAACCATCTTTTTCTTGGTTGGCTGCATCTAAGCCTCCTTTTTGATATAAATTCGGCGATTCCATCGCCGAACTACAATCTCTCCCTTGTGATAGCTGCTGTCTGACGCAAGCGGAGAAACGATAGGACAAGTCATGCCACTGACATCCCCCCATCCACGAGAAGAACATGGCCCGTCACCATACTGGACGCTCGGGACGCCAGGAAAACGGCGGGGCCCACGATTTCATCGGGGCTCCCCCACGCTTCCCAGGGGAATCGCCCCCTGAATGCGCCGAAGCGTTGCCGGGTCCTTCAGCAACGAGTCCTCGATCAACGAGGTACGAAACTGGCGGGGAGCCAAGGCATTGACAAAGATTCCCCTCCATCCAGCTCCCCAGCCGAGCAGCAACCAGCTCGCTGAACCGCTCGCGAAACAGACTCTTGCGGCACCGCGCCGCTCGCACCGCCGCAAGCATGGTTCCATCTCCCGATGCCATAGCCTGCTACGTTCCGGCTATTCGACCCGGATCTGCAGTTCCCCCAGCTCCCGGCGAGCGGCATCACAGGCGGACGAGAGCAAGCCTGTATCCGTCTGATAGAACATGACCCTGACGCCCTGTTGGACCCAAAAGCGTGCATCCTCGATCGCGTTCGCGTAGGTGCCTACGACCTTCCCATGGTGTCCCGCCATATCCACCGCGTCCCGAACCGCCTGAACCACATCGGGGTGCCGGACCTCCCCGGGGACGCCCAAGCTCTGGGAGAGGTCAAAGGGCCCGACGAACACGATGTCGAAGCCCGGAACCGCCACGATGCTCTCCAGATTCTTAACGCCCTCTCGCCCCTCCACTTGAAGCGCAACCACCACCGCCTCATTGGATCGGGCACAGAACTCCGCGGTCGGAACGGTGAAATAGTCTCCCGCTCGCACGAAGGGGTTCAAGCCGCGCCCCCCCTCCGGGGTGAACTTGGCCGCCCATACGGCCGCCTCGGCGGCCTCAGCATTCGAAATGTGGGGGATTTGAACTCCGTTTGCGCCTCGATCCAGGGCGCTAGCTATCAGCACAGGGCGATTGTCGGCCACCCGAATCAGCGAGGCCATTTTCGAGACTTCCGCCGAGCGCACCATCTCCTCCAGGAGCTTGAGCGCCATTGGGCCATGCTCGCCATCCAAGACGACGAAGTCGAATCCGGCCCCGCCTATGATCTCTACCACCTCGCAATTGGGGATGGCGGCAAAGATCCCCAGGAGCACCTCACCCGCGTGGATCCTGCGTCGAAACAAGTCATCAATCAAGATGGCACCCTCCGAACACCATGCTGCGGGTCAGCCCCAGAATTTTGGCCTCTCGTCGATTCGCTATCCGGGCTAGCCACCCAGACCTCGCAAATGTTCCAGCTCCGCATAGGCAACATCACAAGCGGATGAGAACAGCACCGTATCCGCCTGATAGAATAGGACCCCGACGCCCTGTTGAACCCAGAAACGCGCGTCCTCGGCGCTGCCCGCAAAGGTCCCCACGACCTTCCCTCGACAGCCCGCTGCTTCCACAGAGCGACGGACGGCCTCGATTACAGATGGATGATGGATCTGGCCAAGAACGCCCAGGCTTTGAGAGAGATCGAAGGGCCCGACGAAGAGAGCGTCGAATCCAGGCACAGCCACGATTCGCTCCAAGTTTTCAACGCCCTCTCGCCCCTCCACCTGCAGCATCACCACCACTGCCTCGTTGGATCGGGCGCAGAACTCTTCGATGGGCACTCGGAAGTAGTCGCCCGCCCGCACGGAAGGATTCAAGCCACGCTCCCCTTCTGGGGCGAACTTGGCCGCGCGCACAGCCTCCTCCGCAGCCTCGACCGAAGATACATGGGGAACCACCACCCCATGGGCTCCTCTGTCCAGGGCGCTGGCGATGATCACCGGACGGTTGTCAGCGACCCTGACCAGGCAGGGCACATCCAGAGTGTCCGCTGCCCGGATCATCTCTTCCAGCCGCTCCGGCCCGATGGCACCATGTTCCTCGTCCACTATGATGAAATCGAAGCCAGCCCCACCTATGATCTCCACCACTTCGGAGCTGGGAATCGAGACGAGGACACCGAGGAGAACTTCACCGGAGTTAACTCTGCGTCGAAACTTATCATTGACCAAAGTGGTATCCCTCACGCCTCCACGAAGCCTAGGAGGTCCGAAGCATTATAGCCGAACCGAACCCAAGGGCAAAGCCCGACTTGAAGTCGTCAGACCAATCTGGAGAGAGCGTCAAGGCATGCGTCGACATCCTTCTCTTCGTTGTATAGATGAGTGGCGATCCGCACCCGTCCGTCAAACCCCATCACGTCGATCCCTTGCGCCTTGAGCGCCTCTCTGATCTCCTCATAACGGTCCGTCTCGAACACGGAGATGCCCAGATGCCGATCGGGATCTTCCGGCGTGATAACGTTCAGTCCCAAATCCTTGAGTCCCCGAATGACCTTACCCGTAAGGGCCATGACCTTTTTCTCGATCCGACCCAGACCTTTCTCCAGGAGATAGCCTAACGCGTGATTGGATGCGTAAAGCCCCGGAAAATTGGGGAACGAAATCTCGAAGGCCGCCATGCCCTCTCGGAGTGTGTAATTGGTGTATCGATCCGGCGCGAACATGTCGGAAACTGATCGCCACCCCACGAAAATGGGATCCATCTGGGCCTGAGCCCGCGGACTGGCGTAGAAGAATGCCAATCCGTGGGTTCCCAGAAGCCACTTGAAGACGCCACAGACTAGGAAATCGGCCCACTGGCTGGGCAGGGATGCGGCTCCCAGGCCCTGAATGGCATCTACCAACAAAAGAACCCCACGCTCTCGGCAGATCTTCGAGATGCGTTCGATATCGAACTTGAACCCGGTGCAGAAACTAACGAAGCTCACCGTGACCAGGCGGGTTCGGTCATCGATAGCTGCGGCTATGTCTTCAGGTGTGATGACGCCATCGTGGCCCCTGACCACCTTCAGCCTCACGCCCCGATCCTGCAGTCTCAGCCAGGCGACGACGTTCGAGGGAAACTCCATGTCGGTGGAGATCACATTATCACCCTCTTTCCACCTGAGAGAGGCCATGGCCAAATTGATCGCCTCGGTGGTGCTGGAGCAGAAAGCGCAGTCTGCAGTCGGAGCCTGGATCAGCTGGGACACCTTCTCCCGCCATGACACCAGCGTCTCTTCCAGTTCCTGTCTGCCTGGCTCTCCTCTCCCCTTCATGAGGCCATACTCCAGCAAGCCCATCATCGACTTGCGGAGAAGCAATCCTTCGGCCGCGTTGTTCAGATAGATGCGATCTCCTGCATGATAAAAATCTTTGATGCAACCTTTGAAGAGCGTCATATCAGACATCGTCTTGCTCCATCGTTTCATCTAGACTTCGTCGCGTGAAGTTGCGTCCTACTACTCAGTATAGCATGGCCGTTTCCCCTTCCAACAAGAGAAAAGGGCCCCTCATTCTAGTCTAGAGGCCCTATTCATGCGACCGCTCCCCTGATCCTCCAGGAACAATCGCAGAAAGGAGGAAGAGTTGGCCATCTATTGCACCCTAGCATTTGGGCACAGTCCCTACACTAGCGCTCTCCCAGGAACGGATCACGGACCCTCTACGGACCTTCGCCTTTGTCTTAGCTTGACGAGTAAAAGCGGGGATGGCTACAGATCCACACTCACCTACCCCTCAGCCGGGGATCCAGGGCCATCGTGAGTCCATCACCAATCAGATTCACCGAGATGATGGTGATCACAATCCCCAGGCCTGGGAAGGTCATCATCCACCAGGATTCGCGGAGGTAGTTGCGGCTCATGGCCATGTCGGCTCCCCATTCCGCAAGTGGAGGCTGAACGCCCATCCCCAAGAAGTTCATGGACGCTCCTGCCACGATGGCCCAAGCTATGGCCGTAGTGGCCAATACCATGAGGGACGGCAGTACGTTGGGCAGTATGTGTCTGAAAGCGATCCGAATGTCTCCAGCTCCCACCACTCTCGCGGCTTCGATGTAGACGTTTTGCTTTATGGAAAGGACGCTTCCCCGAACCAGCCGAACGTGGGCGGGAATCATGGAGATGCCCACAGCGATCATCACCTTGTCCAGGCCCGTTCCCAGCATTGCCACCACGACCAACGTCAGGAGCAGCCCGGGGAACGCCAGCATCACATCCATGAGCCAGGAAACGAAGACATCTACGGGACCGCCGTAGTAGCCGGACGCCAGGCCCAGGACGATGCCCGCTGCCACGGCGATCGTTATAGCGATTAAGGGCACTTTCAGAGTGTTTTGACCGCCCCAGATGGTCCGGCTCAGCACATCGCGGCCATACTGGTCGGTGCCGAAAGGGGTCTCCAGGCCGGGAGGATTGAGCAAGGGCCCGGTGAACTGCCGTATAGGGTCGTGTGGGGCCAGGATAGGTGCGGCCAGGGAGACTAGTACCAACAGAATCAGGACCACGAGGCCGACAACTGCTCCCTTATTCCGAATGAACCGCCGAAAGGTCTCCCGTACCAGGCTTTCCGACCGGATCACCTGGACTTCGCGGCCCAGCTCCAGTCGCTCCGACACCTTATCACTCACCGAAGTTGCTGCCTCCTAGATGTCATTCGATTCTCGGACTCACTCGTAGCGTATCCGAGGATCCAGCCACGCGTATGAGATGTCCACCACCAGGTTGAGAAAAATGTAGACCATGGCCGCGAGCAGAACCACTCCCTGGATAACCGGGAAATCCCGGTTTAGAAGGGACTCTACGGCCAACCTGCCAATCCCTTGCCGAGCGAACACGACCTCGATGACCACCGCCCCGCCCAACATGTTCCCCGTCTGTAGTCCCATGATGGTTACCACCGGTCTCCACGACTCCCAGGTCCAGTACTTCGAGCCGGCCAAATGGGTGGTAAAGCTTCGCGACCTCAAGACAGACGACAACCTGCTCATCATCG